>JAABUX010001847.1_pt1 | contig 31032 bp, 35 predicted proteins | sample 5561851 | NCBI WGS metagenome assembly JAABUX01 (sample SAMN10711883, study PRJNA513361) | rock metagenome | isolation source: Antarctica rocks | place: Antarctica: Victoria Land, Richard Nunatak red sandstone | collected 2016-01-03
TTCTGTAATGTTCATGGGAGACTTGTATATGTTATGATTATGCTCAAACCCAGGTCGAACCACGAACGCACGGCAACGCAGGCGCAAGGCACCCCGAAGGTTACAACTCAGGATCACTCTCTTCAACCCATACACTAGAGCGACATCGATTAGAGTTTGTTGATGGGAGGAGAAACGTTAAGCGATTTCTACGAACTAAACACGGCACGGCTGAGAGCACGCGCAGATTCGTTGTGGGGAATTTCCCTAGCGGAACAAATGGTCGAGTACCTAAACTATGCATACCTAGGCACCCCGCGCTCTAGCCTATGACGATTTCTTACACCTCCGTGATGGAATGTCTCTTCATGAACGTTAAAAGGCCGCAATTCCCCTCTGTGCTTCTTCAATCCCGGCAAGCCAGATGCACGAGTCTCCGGCTAACGACGTACTTTTCTATATTTACTGACAATGGGCTTACTCAAGAGCAAGCAAGGGAAACAGAAGCGGCCATACTTTGGCCTTACTGGGGGATGGCTTACTTTCTGGGTGTCTGTTGCTTGTTCCACTGTTAGTCACTCTGGCGACCGATGACAGATAGTATTGTATTTGACATAGTGCAGGACATGACTCTGTTTGGTTACGATCAAGGCGTCTTTGGTGTGCTTCCCACTCTTTCGACAATGCCTAGAGGTCGTTACTTACACAGTCGCCATAGGTGGAGTCATTGTCACACAAGACTTCCTAGACACCTTGAACCTCAGTGGACCTGAACACACGTCTCTTCTGGGAACAGTCACAGCACTCTACGATGTGGGTTGTTTCTTCGGTGCTGTGGCTGCTTTCTCGATCGGCGAACGCTTAGGCAGGAAGTAGGTGTTCTTCCACCCTAATCTAATCCTTACCTTGAGTCACCGTATCAGAGCTTGAGGCTCGAGGAATACATGGGAGTATCGACTATTGAGTTGTGGCATGAGATTCAGAAACCCTCCTAATAATGCATATCACTGACTATGGGGACCACTCTTACCTAGGAAGTCGGTACTCCTTGGCACTACGGTACAAAATTATTCCGGAGGCCTTTTGCATTTTGGGGCCAGTAAATGATGTGACCTAACGGGATATAGGTAATGAGTATCGGCGCTATTCTACAAATTTCCTCGTACAGCACGACCCAGATGATCGTTGGCCGCATTGTGGCTGGTCTTGGGAATGGTCTAAATACAGCTACAGCGCCAGTATGGCAAGCGGAAACCTCGAAAGCAGCTTGGAGAGGGAAACTGGTAGTGATTGAGCTGATCCTCAACATTGCTGGGTTCTCCTTGAGCAATTGGATTACGTAAGTTACGTTTTCGGCATTACTTTTACCCCAATTTGACTTGAACGCGAATTTTCAGGCGTCTGTCATGAATATCCGCTCTTAGAAAAAGTCCTATCCCATATCCTGGCGTGCCTGGCAACTTGGACACTCGTATCAGGGGTATCTGCCAAGGCGCTAGCTAAGACCTCTGCAACGAGTGCTCTCCCAGGATATGGGATAGTTCTACGTGATGCCTTGTTGGGAAAATGCTAAGACCGAGAGTATTTAGTTATGGCTTCTCATATGTTAATGGACCTGTGGCCTGGCGGTTCCCATTGGCATTCCAATTCATCTTCATCTTCATCTTGTTCGGAACCGTTCCATGGCTCCCGGAGAGTCCCAGATGGCTAATCGCGCACGATCAAATCGAAGAAGCTGAGCAGATCATTGCTGACCTTGAGGCGACTTCTGTCGAAGATGCCTATGTGGTCACCGAGTCAAAGGAGATCCAGTGGGCCGTTCAGTATGAGCGCGAGCATGGCGTCAGCTGGGCCGACCTTCTCAGGGGCAGGAGTGGGAAGGGTACCGCTACCGTACGTCGACTGATACTCGGAGCTGGAGCTCAGGCTATGCAACAGCTAGCCGGTATAAACGTGACAAGCTACTACCTGCCAACGGTATTGATTCAGTCCGTTGGCTTGAGTGAGAAGTTGGCCCGTTTGATTGCTGCGGTCAATTCCGTCAGCTACCTTTTGTAAGTTGAAGTCTACCCAACAGGGTGCGATTTCCAGGAAGTTGCCACTTACACAGATCTAGATTCTCGATGATTGGGATTCCAAATGTTGAGGTAAACTTCTGAGGGTAAAGTATACGTAGTGTGCTCACGAAAGCAACAGAGATGGGGTAGACGCAAGATGATGATATACGCTTCCATTGGTCAAGCTTTGAGCTACTTGATAATCACCATTCTCATACGATACAACGAATTGTCGGGCTACGGCGCTAGCAAGCAAGTAGCTTCTGCGGCTGTGGCTTTCTTTTTCACGTGAGATTCCCTTTTGTTTTGATCCGAGGACAAGCTGAACCATTTACAATCTCAAAGGTACTATATATGTTTCGGAATCGGCTTCCAAGGTGTCCCATGGCTTTATCCAACAGAGATCAATTCTCTGTCGATGCGGACAAAAGGTGCGGCTATTGGCACAGCCTCAAATTGGGCGTTTAACTACATGGTGAATACGCTACCACCCCAAGCTGACCTTTTCTGAGACTGATGGTCATTATCTTAAGGTTGTTGAGATTACACCCATTGGAATCCAAACTCTCCACTGGAAGTTCTATATAATCTGGACTATCTTCAATGCGTCCTTCGTGCCCATTGTATATCTTTTCTATCCAGAGACAGCCGACCGCACCCTCGAGGACATCGACCGCCTGTTCCGAGAGAACGAAAATGTCTTTGTCTTTAGAGACAAAGATGCCATTTCCTCGAAACGGCCATTGAGTTATATCGAGCACGAACAGCGAGAGAGGAGGAGAAATAGTAGTGCCGTTGGTGCAAATCCTGAAGCAGAGAAGTATCGGATGGAAGCTATCGAGAGGGTGAATAAGGAGCAAAGTGATGAGGAAAAGCGCACTCACCAGCTGGAAAATGTGTAGGCGACTGATGTTTTACATATTTCTATTGAGCAGAACGGGGAGGGCACATATCGCGATTAGGATCACGCTAGAAGCGCGACCTCTGGGACATACAAGTCGAAGTGTAGTACCACAGTATTGACAACACGATCCATAGGCGTAGTCCATTATCAACACAAAGGATCTACAAAGTAACTCCGCATCCAAGACTCTTATTTTCTAAGAGTAAGCTACTTCGTAGCCTGATTGGAGTTCGTTACAATGGATCGATGGACAACTGCTCTGTATATATACTCGATCTCTATCCTTGATTGATATCTGAAGTACTATGGTCTACATTCACATAGGATTTGGGTGGGAATCCTCGAGCGTTCAGTGCCAAGGAGACGCAAGAGTCTTGACAACGCTAAAACACACAACCTACAGATGATAGTAGAGCTGCCACTGTTAAGCACCACCATTTGTTCACTCTTGATAGTCTTCACAGCTATCGAAATTACTATGTGTAGTCGCCGGGTCAATGGATGGCGTAAGTATCGCTGCCAATATCGTCGCGCTCGCCACTGCTGGTGTCACGATTGCCATTAAACTTGTCACACTTGCGACACAAATCAGCACCGCGTCGGAGAGAGTTACCTCAATTGGTAATGACATTTCCCTGACAGCTGGTGTCCTCCACCAATTAGGTGAGTTGATGACACAGAAGACCATAGATGATGGCATCAGTATCTTTAATCAAGGCGGGTTGGAAACGACAAGGACCTCTGCTGCCATGTGCCAGAGGATCTTTGAGGAAGTTGAGAATGAGCTCAAGAAGGCTACCGAGCAGATAAGAGGTTGTAAACGCTTGACTGGTGGCAAGATTAAATTGTCCAGAACTGAAAAGGCGAAATGGCCGTTCTTGCAGCCTAGTATAGATGTGCTAAGGGCAGATTTGAGGGAGACGAAGGGGACGCTGATGTTGATGTTGCAGGTTACGAGTCTGGCTTTGAGCAAAAGGATGGCTGATCTGAACCAATCAGCCTCCTCGAATATGATCGAGCAACGGGACTTCATGCGTGCTATTGTAGCTTTGCACCAACAGCAACACACTGGAGAAAAAAAGTCTGCCGTAACATCTTCAGCACCACGAGAAGGCAGTGGATCACCAAGCTCTATCACTACGGCGGCAATTCGAAGTATTGATCTGTCCTCGTCAGGTGAAGACACAGCTACCATTTCTGTATACCTACAAGCTTCAATACCGCCCAATCAACCCAGAACACCCACGAAAATCACGAAGCTGATTGCAAATACAAGGGGTCTACCAATGCAGCTTTCAGATGCCTCCAGACACTCGACGGAATGGATGTCAGGAGACCTCGGCGAAGATGTTACCCCAGCTTTGTCATCGCCAGAGCTTCCATTGCCTAATAATTTCGATATCAGTAATAGTAGTAGTACGATATGGTCCGACTGTTGGCCGAATTATATAGCATCGTCTCTAGACACAGGGGAAAGCACCGACAATATTATTCCGAACGGAGAGACGAAAAAAGAACTAGTATTATTCCTGCTGAAACCAATGGTAAGGGAATTTTTCGACAGGATCGAAATATCCTGGTCTGTACAGAAGACCAGGATGCAAGAGCCGGCAATCCGCAAGCAGATGGATAAGAACGAAGCAGATGGCGTTCCTTCAGTCATAGACATGCTCGAGGAGCTGAACGCTTATGAACAAGCGATGGTAGACACTGAGCTTTCTGAGACTAGCTCTCGGCCTGAAGCATTGCTTCTGTCGTTGAAGCGAACGAAAATTGACATACGGCATCGAGACATTGTATTGAAAGCCGTTCCTGGCCTGCAATTTGTGGTTGAGAGACAGGTAGCTCTAGCAGCGCCGCAAGAAGTCGACGAGGCATTAATCTCGAAAATGAAGGGATTCAAGCAAAGGGTCCAGGAAAGACCTCGATCGTCACCAGACACGGGACATGCAATCCCTGGTAGCTACACCGCTAATGCCGTTGGAATGCGACGCAAGCCAACCGTAGTAACTATGTCTCGCAAAGGGGTTGCTTCCCGTCTTGGATCAAATGGTGGCGCGGAAAGTCAGATCAGGAACAACTCAATTACAAATGTCACCAAAAGCGAGTTTGAGGCGGAACCAGAGCCTCCATTTGCCGGCCTTGAGGGACTTGTTGTAATTGATAACGGCATGATTGCAGATACAGATGGCAACAAAGTTGGAGTCGTTGTTAAAGGCGACACTAAAGCTCTCATTGGCTGTACAACTAACGAGTACGGAGATGTCATGAACAAGTATGGAAAGGTCAAAGGCTATGCTGAACCATACGAGGAATACGAAGGGGAGGCTATAGGTAGAGCAGTTTGTCACACGGATGACGAACCAGAGCCTCCATTTGCCGGTCTTGAGGGACTTGTTATAATTGATAATGGCATGATTGCAGATACAGATGGCAACAGAGTTGGAGTCGTTGTTAAAGGCGACACCAAAGCTCTTATTGGCTGTACAGCTAACGAGTACGGAGATATCATGAATAAGTATGGAGAGGTCAAAGGCCATGCTCAGCCATACGAGGAACCCGAAGAGGACGCTGTCGATCTTTCCTTTGTCGATGGCAAGATCGTTGCTAAAGGTGGCGATTTCTTCAACGAAGTTGGCACGCTTCTGGGTTGTATGGAAGGAGGCGACACTGCTAAGCTAGTAGGCAGGACAAATAGTCAAACGGATGACATCTGGAGTGATGATGGCACAACTATCGGTCTGTCCGACATCCCCCCTGGTACCGGAAGAGCAGAAGAAACAGCTCCCGATAATGCTGAGACGTCTTACGAGTCTCTCATGATCATGACTCCAACCAATGAGCGGCCAAACATCCCATTTCGTTTGGATCGGCGAGAGTCTCTTGAGGAAGAGAGAATATCCGGACTCAACACAGCGCCCGAAATAGAAGAAAGGTATGTAGCTGAAAAAGGATCATTACTACCGTTAAGGTATCATCATCAGCAAAGGCTGATTTACTACAGGCAATCTCATGTCACGTCAAGTGGTACTGGAGCTCGGGACGAAAACAGCCTGGAGCCAATTGCGTCCTTATTACCGCCAATATCTCCAAGATGTAGTTGCAAATCCTCCTCGGGAAAAGGCACTGGTGGCTCGGAGATGTCAAAACATGCTTCTGTGAACACAGAGGAACTTCCGACGGACAGCAAGCCACCCGTCCAGCCGCGAGTATCTTCCATTGAATCAAATGTTTATCGGATAATGACGTTTGACACGGAGGACGGTACTGTACCGGTGCCTGATGACAGAAAATGTACTTCAGGTACCTCCAGCAGGTTCCGTCAACGGCGGCACGAGAGGGAGCGTGAAGCCTCTCAAAGGACTTCAGATCTTGAAAAGCAGGTTCAAGAGATGAAATTGCTCCTGCTTGAATCGGAGATCTCCACTAACGTATATCATGGGCTGACTGCAGAGGATGAGAGTGCCGAGTCAACGGATGGAGACGAACCTGAAGAAGAGCAGGGTGACGAAGATGCTGTGGTCGTGGAACTGCTCGAGAGATATACTACTCTTTATGAGGAAAAAACACATCATTGAGAGAGTCCTTGTCTAGGCTGTGTGCCTGCAGAGATTCGGGTAACGGCTGTATGAGCTTAAGGTATGATCCTCAGATATCAACCTATCGATGCCCGAGAGCACTTTCTCTATCGGTGCGAAGCGGGAGTATGGCACTTGGTAGCTCATAGTTCGGCTTCCTTTGAGATACCCCACTCATCTTTGAGTATCTCCACATATGGCCTTTCTAACCCTTTCGTTCCTTGTGCAGTTCGGTGATTGCTCCTCTGAGAGACGAGAGTACTACTCTGTGCGCTGCTTGTGCCGTATACTTGGCGCGAATCGACCCAGTTTGTACCGGATAGGTTCCCGCACAGACGAAGCCGGCTCCTCAGCTTCCTCACGCTGTCGCTCCTGCGGCTGCACAAGGACCACAAGCGATGAGCGTTCGTGTGAGTAAACCGTCAATCCCTTCATCTTTGAGGATGAGAGCTACCCATCGCTCGGTCCGTATAGAATGAGCATAGGTGCATAACTTCTCGTCGATGCAAACAACATCCATGGTTGCTAGATCGCGGCAAAGCTGAATGGAGAAATTTTCATGGATGAGGAAAGAAGTAGCATACATCATGGCTTAGGCCAAGGTCTTTGCCTACTCCTTAACCTTCCAGATCATCTCTCTGATCGTCACGCCATTCATTGGTGAGCTCTGATTCGCACCTCCCTCATACCGAATGAATGCGATGGTTCATGAGGATTCGCAGAGCACGTGATTAGGATTGGTGTGCGGCATCGGTTGCTTCGTCGTCGGACATGAGGATCGCTCATAGCTCAGCCTCGCGTTGAGCTTTTACTCCACCTCGATCTGCTAATTGAGGATGTTTACCTCCCATTCAGCGATGTGTTTGACCAAATCGGGCACCTACCTATGGTCTCAATGTCTAGAATGGGGGACGCGCTGTACGGGGAACAATGCGGACATTTGTTGGAAATATGGCAACATGAAGAAGAGAAGAGGTACACATCCTCCTCATGATGATGTGCGCATTGACTTCAAAAGGTGGAGGCTTATTCTGATAGTAATGCAATGCCAAATTGTCTTTCGAGGCGAAAGGCCCGCCAAGTAGAGGAACTGACCCAACAACGCACCAACGAAAGGTATATAAGGCCTTGCGCTTCCAATATAAACCGGGAAATACCCTCTCAATCTTGAAATACACCAACCTCATAAGTCATCGCTCGCTATCCACAAAAACCGCATCAGGTACATGCGATCACGGCGCATTACTCCTCCATCCCAGCGAAACCTCTACCATCCTCATCCTCAAGTCCGCCTTCATCCAGCTCAGCCTTGACCTCCTGGTCTACGAATCCCTCGTAGTTTTCCAAGTTCTGCTGGACATGGACCTTGAACTTAATCACATCGTTCAGAATTTTATCGATCTCGGTATGGAGCTCTTCGCGCAGCGAATTGGCACGGAGAGTCAATTGCTCGAATCTTTGACATACTGTTAGTTTCTTGGCTCTCGGAAAGGGATGGGCGGGAGAGCTTACTCGATGTTCGTATTCATCTCGCGCTGCTCCATTAATTGCACGCTTTCATCGAGGCCAGCGCGCATTTTGGCCAGCTCTTTTTCCATTTTTTCAATCTGTGCATCGGACGCTACTTTCTGTGTTGACGTTACCTGCAATCGTTGGTCAGTGCGCCGCATCTCAAGCTGGCATTACCGTCATTACATACCTCCTTCGTCTTCTCAAACTCCTCCTCTGCCGCTCGTACTCTGTGCTCCAAAGCCTCCACCTCGCTCCTCTTGTCGTCGATGGCTTCTTTGATAGAGTCGAGCAGCTCATGGTTCTTCATATCCGCATCTACAGCGAGTGTTCTTCGCTCGTTGATCTCCTTCCTCAATCCAATCAATTGGCTCTTGACATAGCCTCGCAGGTCCAGATTGAGGACGTGCGGTGGGTGGTAGCCCGTCGACGGATCGGCCAGTAATCGGTCACTGCTGGTGCCACGTTGCGACGAGCCTAATTGTGAAGATGAGAAGTTCGGTGTGGAATCTATATTCAAATGCAGCTCGAAATCCTGGCCTTTGGCATTCGCAGCGGTCGACGGTACCAAGGCATTCTGGTAGCACAGAGAATTGTACTTTTCAATGACACGCTCGAGCTCCTCAAGACTACGATTGGCGTCGGTTTCTCTCTCGGTTGCTTTCCGCTTGACTTCCTCGAGCTTGATAGTTGATGCTTCCAGTCCTTTTTGCAAGCGATCTCGTTCCGAGTTCATGCGATCGATGTCCTGAATAGTGATGCCCTGCCGGTCCACCGAGTCTTGCAAATTTGCCTTTTCTTGCTCAGCCTCTCTAAGCTCGCTTTCGGTTCGCTCGATCTCCTCGAGCAGAAACTTGTTACGTTGCTCGTATTTCTCGACTTTACCTTCAACATTGGTATTGTACTCCTCGAATTTCCGTTTATCGTCTTCGAGAATCTTGAAATGTTTCTCCAATTTCGCCAAGTCCGGAGCACCCGCTTCAGCTTCTGCCATTTGTTGCTTTAGAACCTCATTTTCTGCTTCGAGAATCTTCATCTCCTCTGCGTACTTCTGGTTGCCTCGCTCGAACTCGGCAGCCATGGCTTCCACGTGCGGTATAAGGAGCTTATCGGCGTCTTCGTCGTCGTCTTCATCCCCCACTTGTAACCAGTCGCGGTATGCTCCGCTTAAGAAGCGGAAGATGATCCTGTCTCCACTCACATCCACGCCTGCCTCCGCACAAGCGACATCATATTCGCCGACCTCATATTGATCCATCATCTGGGCTAGTTGCATCATCCATTGCAGCATCCCCAGAAAGGACGACCAATTCTGCCCACCCACAGCAGCCCATTGCGATTTTGAGACCTTGTTCTCGAAGGGATATCGTAATTGCTTCAGAATAGCAGGGCCTTCAAAATCGATACTTTTCATAAATCGATAAGCGGGATCTATACGACGATAAAGCCATTGGAAAATAGCCTCAAAGTCCTTCTGTGTCGGTGAAGTCATGCTCTTCTGGCTGAGTGATCGCTTCATCTCTAGCTCGAAATTGTTTCGTGTAAGATAGTCGAGCAAGTCCTGGCCAACTTTGTTTCTGTAGTTCGGATCCCTCCACGGCCTTGGATCTCCCCGCGCGCTGGCTTGTGCGGGTGCCTGGGTGAAGAAAGATTGATGGCCCATGGGCCCGGTTGAAGAAGGCCGAGAGTAGACACTGCTCCTCCTCTGTAGGCTCTGTGATGCACTCAGTGACTGCTGATGCGCGGGAGTCATTGCACCCGGCGCATAGCTCATTCTGTGCGCTGACGATCCATTGGCGAATAGATTTGTAGACGAATTGCGTTGAACGGTGGATGGGCGACCCAGATCTGCAAGATTTGTACCCGAGGACGAGCGCTGAAAGTTCGGTTGTTGCGGGCGATTGGGAGCAAGGGACATGCGAGAAGATGAGACTGAGCGAGCATGCTGGGAGGTGCGAGGTGCCTGCGAATCTCTTATGTTCGAGATGGAGCTTGAGCGTTTCACCGAAGCTGGCTGTGGGATCGCAGAATTATAGTTGATGCCGCCCAGTGTCTATGCGAGTCAGTATGCTTCTACAAAGGGGGCTTCCGGACTCACTTCTCGCGGCTTTCGCACGCTGAACAACCCAGTATCTTGCGACATTCTTTGGTCTCAATTGCAGTACTAGACCGGAGAGCACGCGTAAGTTCCGAGCTGCATTCAGCAATGATTGTAGCAAAATGTGAAGAGCGAAGTTGAGCGAGAGCCAGGATTAGTCGACTAATGTTTATTCGGCCAAAATGTCAACAAAGGTCGGCTTGGCGTACAGCGGCGCCAAACCTAAAGTGCTATTCTATCTTAACGCGCGGACCGAGGTCCCCAGATTCCAGCCACTCGTGGCACTCCTCAGCCGTCAGCCTTTCACGCACTGACTATGTCCGCAACAACTCACTTGCATCTTCATGTTAACAGTGCTGTGTCTAGTGCTATGTGAGAAGCTCTGGCATTGATGTAGTCACTATATCGCAACCTCCGCATTGAGCGAAGACAAGATGGTCCGGGAAGAACTGGTATCGTCCGCTGTTGACTGTGAGTTATGCGAATGCTCAAAACTTGTAGTGGTCTAAAACAGCTGCGCAGTCTTACGAGATCCGTCCGTCGCGGCCTCCACGCTCGATAAGCGAGTAGCCTTCCTTCAGTCCAAGAATCTTACCCAAGAGGAAATCGACGTCTCTCTTGCTCGAGCAGGAGATGGATCGCAGATGCCGAGCACAGCAGCAACAGCGCCCCCACAGAACCAATACGCCCCGTCGGGGCAACAACCGATGAGACAGCCTGCGGGATATGGATATGGCTACGGACCATACCCACAAGGACCATGGAGTCAAGCCCCACCAGAGTGCGCAGGTGAAATCTGGAGCCCAGTACGAGACTCCCACTGACAGTGAGCAGACCGCCTCGGCGTGACTGGAGGGACTGGTTCATCATGGCGACCGTAACCAGCAGTGTCGGCTACGGCCTCTACAAACTTACCCAAGTACTTACAGCTTTTCCAATAGCCCTTCATGTTCTAACGGCCGTCGCAGCGTTACGTCCTCCCCCTAATCTCCCCACCCACACCGCCCCAACTCGAAGCCGACAAAGCCTCCATCGACGCGTCCTTCAACCGCGCCTTCGCCCTCATCGACCAACTCGCAACCGACACCGCCGATCTCAAGGAGAAAGAAACCCAACGAACGCAGAAACTAGACACGACACTAAACGACATAAACACCGTAGTCTCGGACCTCAAAGCCGCAAACACAAGACGAGAAGCCGAAAGCAAAGCCGCCGCCGATCAAATCTACGCTCTGAAAGACCAAATCCCCAAAGCGCTCGACGGCTGGAAAGCAAACGGAGACGCAAAACTAGAGGAACTAGGCCAGGAAATGCAGAGCCTAAAAAAACTGCTCGAGAACAAAGTCGGCAGATCGGGAAGCACGTCGGTTCCAGCATGGAAGACACAAGCGCCACCAACAACAACAATGAACGGAAACGACAAACCAAAAGACACGCGTCCAAACCCCACGTCCAACAACAGCGACGCATCGACTCCCAACACAGAGACAACCGGTCCTACCTCAGCCCCTACCTCGAAGCAAGAAATCCCACCCACATCATCCACCCCCTTCGAACGCAACGACCGCAAAGCCACGATCCCAGCATGGCAAAGGGCAGCGAGCGAGCAGACGGGCGGTAGTACCGAGGCGAACAAAGCCGAGGCGGGAGCATGACACTTCGCAGTGATGAGAGAGAGGTATGCGGAGCGTATCGGTAAATAGTAAACGTATAATATTAACGCAAGGAAAATAACCCACAATCCTCCATGACCGTGCCGTTCCCCTGTTCGAAAAAATCTCGCTTCAAACCATCACAGCTCCACGCCACAAGCCCCATTCAGCCACATTAGAGGTAATATTCTACCTCCCCACCACACGAACCTTACCCACACCACCACCACCACCACAACAACCCACCCCCCTCCTCCATCTTTTTCCAAAACCCATGATCCACAACACACACAATCCTTACTATCCCCTTCGACACTCCAAGAGCCAGAGGCTGAGAAGTTCCCAAATCCAACAAAGTAGAATTCAGAATACCCGCCTCCACGGAGAAAAAGGACATGACCTTCTCTACCTTACCTTATTACAGAGTAATCTAGCGCGAAAGCAGCACAGGTATCAATGATAAAAGGTTTTTGGACTGAGAACTCGTCTAGCTAGCTATGCAACATGCAACGTCTAATATCGTTGGCCTTTCAAATCCACACTCAAAGGCCAACCGTAATCTATAACCATGGTATGAACTGCTAGGGTATTTGCTGATAGTAAATCAAATGACAGGTGTCCCCGCCCACTTTTAAGGACGCCGGCATGTTTATAAATGAGATACCCCGTAGTAATGTGCAGAATATCATCAGGCCGTCTATCGTTCTCCCTTTATACTTCTATACCCCGGCTGGAAAGTGCACGCCGGCAGTCCTTTTTCCTGGTGTGATTAAATTAATTGATAGGAGGACTACCTTCAGCCGAATTGGGCAAATGTGCAACTGGTGTTGGAGGATGAAGGGTATCGCTCGACCCAGCACCTGATCCCTCGCCGGACGTATGCACGGGGCCTACCGCTGTTGTTCCGCGCTTTTTGGGATGCCAGTGCTGAGCGCGACGGCGGTGTTTTGATCCAGCGTTCGTCACATTTGACAGCGGTCCTTCAGGAGCTGAGACGCGTCGAGGTTGGGATCGCATAGCAGCATTTTCACCGGATGCATTGGGGTCTGGCGCATCGCTGGCCCCTTCCTCTTGATCAGGTTTCGATATTGAGTCGCTCGGATCGGTTTGATTATTGCGACGACGTTGGACAGGACGCAAACGCTTTCTCCTAGACTCGGATCCTTCTACACCAGTCGTCTCCCACTGGGAGTCGGAGTCGACAGTATCGAGTGTGCGCTCATTGTGTATCTTGCGCCTTTGTCGAGGCTTGGGCTTCCCACCATTGGTGTCAGCAGTCGAATCATTAGACTTGGCTTGATGCTCTGAAGCATTATCATCGTGGGATACCTGCGTTCCTTTCGAAGCTGTACCGCGCTCTAGTCGAGGAACAAAGTCCTTCTGAGGTACGAATTCGGGTGCGGTTGGGCGAAGGTTTCTAGTAGATGCGGACGAGGCCTCGGATGAGCGTATGACGGCTTCGTTTATAGTTGTATTGGGAGGCTCGCTAATGTCGATAAGCTGTTCGTCAGGAGGATCCTTATCCTTAGGCTTTCCATCTTCGGAATCCTCATTGTCTTGCACAAGACCGATCCCTACTTGTTTGAGCCACAGCTCGGAGAACTTGCCCTTCGCCTTAAGTAAAGCATGTGGCGAGCCCTGTTCGACAATCTTACCACCCTTGATGACCACGATCACATCAGCATTGGTCACAGTCGAAAGCCTGTGCGCAATCGTGATGGTTGTTCGTCCTTTGGTTAACTTTTCCAAGGCTTCTTGGATACGGGCCTCCGTCTCGGTATCCACAGCACTCGTCGCTTCGTCCAAAAGTATAATCTCCGGATTCTTGAGGATTACCCTGGCGATTGCAACTCTCTGCAGCTCACCACCAGAGAGCTTTACGCCGTTCTCGCCGACAGTGGTCTGGTAGCCATCCGCGAATGTTAAGATCTTGTCATGGACGGCAGCCCCTTTACATGCTTCCATCACTTCTTCGTCGGTTGCCCCCAGCCTCGCGTAACGAATATTCTCCATAACGCTTGCATTGAACAATGTAGGGTCCTGAGGCACCACGCCGATACGTTCACGGAGACTGTGAAGCGTCACATCTTTGATGTCTTGACCGTCGATCTCAATCTTGCCTTCACGGACGTCATAGAAGCGGAACAGGAGCTTCAAGATGGTGGATTTTCCTCCACCCGTTTCTCCCACCAACGCAATCCTCTGACCGGGTGCCGCACGAAAATTGAAATCTTTAATGGTCTCCGACTTGCCATCGTACGAGAATCCGACATCCTGAAAGTGAATGGTGCCGGAAGTGAAGTTGAAGCAGCGAGGCCCATCTTTAACGGTAGGAGTTTTCTCCAACAGCTCAAGCAGCGATTCGGCATCCACAAGAGAGTGGCGTATTCGACTCTGAGAATATGCAAATGTTCCGAGCTTTCCGCTGAAGGTTCCCCAATACGTCCTAAAGGACCAGTGTCAGCGGATCAGTGTGGGCGCAAGTTCAAAGTCCATCGGTAGTACATACATCAAAAAGGCAAAGCTGCCAACTTTCTGAGCACCGTCGGCGATCTGGTAGATAGCCAGGGTGCCAGCGATGAAGAACCCAAGCTGCAGGGCTAGGTCTTCTCCAAACCAAGTGAAGTAGTAGATATATTCTAGCTTCCGCTCCCACAGTAAAGTTAGATCTGAGATGGAGCTTTGTCAGTATGGCAGTCCTCAATACTTTAATCGAGCGCAGATACGGACCGACTGCGGCAGCGTATCGCCCCTTTTCATAAGCGTGGCGATTGAAATACGAGACTGAGCTCCATCCTCCTACCGTATCATACATGAGTTGGGATTCCTTTTGCTGAATGTTGCGTGATGTGCGTTGGAGCTCGGCTTGCTTGTTCAAGAAATAAGTTGAAGTCCAAAGGTAGATGGCCGATGTGGCAGCAACCGTAAGGGCCATGTAAGGACCAAAGACATAGTACCTATGAAAGTCTTAGTTCCATCGTCTAACACCGTGAAGTAAACACGATGATTGAGGAACAGTGACTGTACAGATACGAAAACGCCACGACGACGTCCGTAAACATTGGGAGAAGTTGGAGCGCGACTATGTCGAGCAGTCCGGTAATAGAGCGTCCTTGATCGATCGACTTGTACAGCTCGCCAGATTGCTTCTCTGTATGAAAATCGCGAGAGAGGCTCATGATCTGATTGTACGCGGCAGTCTTTATCGTTCCCTGAGCTTTCCTAAGAACCATGAGCTAGGGGCACCAGGGGGATCTGAAGTGCGGAAGCACAGACGGAAGTATGGACTTACAGCTCCACTGGGATCCAGAGTAAGCGCTTGACAGGCGACACAACCGAGGACGACAGCCAAATATACAATATATAGAGGAGAAATTCGACAATAGGTAGACGCTCGTAAGACAGCTCGAGACTGTTCAACAGAATGCCCAATTGGCGTGGTGCGAGTACGTTGAGTACTCGGGTGAGCAGGATACAAATGCCCACCCCAGCAATGTTAAGCTGGACGAGGCGACTTTTCGAGGGCCATACGAGCGGAAGGAATACTGAGAATTTGCTTATGTACCTATTGCTTGTTAGCCACAATAAGAGAATTAGATCTATGTGCATTTGACAAGCCGTTCGGAAGCTGACTTGGCACAGCGGTTCACTGCATCGTGTAGGGATCTGGATTGGAAGCCATACTTGAACCAATTGCCACTGTCTCGCAAACCTTTCTCGAGTTTCTGTCGTTCCTCTTCGGCCTCCTTCTGCTCATCATCAAGACTTGCTTCGGTGGGGGCACGCGCGACAGAGCCATATTGTGTGTCTCTCTTCAATGATTGCGCATCGTCTGTTGCTGCTTCGGTCTGACCCAGTAGCGATGCAGACTCCTCGTCAGTGACGACTGTCGCCCTTAGTCGTTCCGAAAATAGTATGAGTGGTAACGCAACTAGAAAAAGTAATCGACACGCTTGAATTGTCATTCGCAAGTGGACGAACACGGATTTGGGCAAGCCGGGACCAAGCCCAAAGGCAAACAGAAGTGCCTCAGCTAGGAGAGCTATGGCCCAAGCGCCACATTGCGGGTGCCAGACAGTGTTCTTGCTGTCAATGAGGAACACGACCAACATCGCCCAGACCAGCATATTAGACAGGGCACCGACCTGGGAACCTGATTAGATCAACGACAATGCATGATGGGCAAAGGTCAGAATTCAGCTCACGTTAGTGTCTGTGGACGAAAAGTGGGCATGGTTCCCCAGAGTGTCTGCCACAAGCATGCAAGCCTCCAAGACGTAGGAGAGCAGGACCAACGACATGAAGCAGAAGATGGATTTTGGCGGGCCGGTACTGGAGATCTTCAAATTCTGCAGTGTACAAACACTGACGACTGCAGCGACCATATAATAGGCGATGACCGCTATAGGAGAGAAATAGTGCAGCATCTGAAGAACATATCGGAGTGGGTCTGCCTCTGCCTCGCCTCCCATCATGAAGTTTGTTTGATGGAAGGGCATCTTGCCTCTCGATTGAGGTTGGCAGTACTGCCAAAGCCAGTGGGAGGATGATTATGACGGTGACAAAGGGGATTGATGAGAGAGTAGAGGAGCAAAATGAAGTGACGAGAAGTATTTAACGGTCAGAACTTGGGGAAGGTGGTTTCCACGACACTAGCGCTCTATGCTTCAATTGGCGGTTACTCTGATGCATGGAGTCATGGCTCACGACCAAAGACAGAAGTGACGAGGGGGAGGTTGATGCGCAGCAGACCACGATGACTCAGTTAGGTCGTCAGTCAGTAGAATACAGTCACAATCTTATTATCTTCAGCTCCTATAGATTCTCTTCCAGTGCGGGCCTTGACGGCCTTAGGGTGGGGGGCCTTAGGTTGGTGAGGCCGCTATGTTGGTGCCCGTCGAGTGAAGATTGCACTGCGCCTGGCACCGCAACTTACCTAGTGCTTCAGCATGATTGGAGGCGTCGGTAAAGAGCAGCGTGAAGATCGCGGCTGTGTTATGACTTGCATCAATAGCTGTGTGGCGCACTCCTAATGCTATACTCTACCTATAAGGCTGCAGTAGCGTGGCAATGCAGGAGCAGGTTGAAGACTGCAGACCTTTGTATGTGGGCAAGAACGCCTTAGATGGGTCTTGGGGGGCCTCCTTAGGGGCTAGAAGCGGCACTGCCGAGCTGAAAGCCATGTCCCGGCAGCAGGCACCTCCACCAATGTGGTTGCGAGATCCCCAAGATGGTTCAGACAGTAAGTGAAGGACTCTGAGAGACGAGTGCTGCATAGTAAATCTGGAAGGACGCGTTGCAAACTGCTTTGGTTGCGCCCCCCTTGAGGGCTGCGACCCCGGACCCCACCCGTTAGGTGCAGCGGTCCCAACCCGCTGATCGGGCCCCGCTGAAGCTCCCTACCTCGGTACCTCCTACGGAAGATGATACCAAAAGTCTTGAGCCGGCGCTAGATTTACAGGGACCAGGCACCCACGAGCTTGGGATCAGCTCTTGGGTTAGCGCCTACTCAAGACTTTTGCCTTCCACCGACTTGTAAGATACTTTACAATACTTTCCTGCTAGAACTAGCGCTGTGGCGTATTTATCTCGCGCCTGTTCTATACACGAGGCGCCAAGTGTATCGCTTGACCAAAATGCTAACAAGTATCAGCGGTCGTGTGCTACTCCATACAGCAATGGCCTTCTGGTAAAATAGCGAAACATCAATCGATACCTACTCTACAATGGACTTCGCCCCATACCAAGACACCGCCCCCGAATCAACACGAGCCCTATCACCCCCACCAAACCGCACCCTCTCCCCGCGCTCCCCCTCCCCCAACCGACCCTCCTCCCTCCCAGCCCCCAACCACTTCAGCGACGAACCCCACACCAATACCGGCTTCGGCGGCGGTCATCTCGAGAATGGGAGACTAGACGTGAATCTGTTCGAGACGAGTCTGCCGCTGAGGTTGGACTACGAAGCTTGTCTTGCGTATCTGCTGCTGCCGCCTGCTGGGGGGGTTTTTTTGTTGCTGGTTGAGCATAAGAGTGATTATGTCCGGTAGGATGCCCATATGTTGATGGAGGGAGTCATTTTGTTTCAATGGAGACTTGGGCTTTCGCATGACGGAACATGGCATACGTGCTACATCCAAGACTCAATGGGAATCCACTAGTTGTTATTGAATAGCATAGCTAACAACGGGTGGACCAGTTTCCACGCCTACCAATCAAGTCTCGTCTTCTCCGCCATCTTCGTCCTCCATCTGATATTTTCCTGGTCGAGCATCCTCTCCTGGATGCTATTCGTTCTAGACATGGGTTTGATCGGCCTCTTGACCATGCGTGCGTATCGAGATGGTGAGAGTCTTTCCAATTCTGATATAACCAGACTGGACTGACAAACTGGCAAGCTGACGGACTGGATCGTTTCGAGCTTCCTTTCTTTGGCGGACTGGCCAGTTCTTTCGTGGATGCGGAATGATCACCTCTTTTATATGGGTGGACCAAGGATGTGCAGGCGTTTACGCTTCGCAAGTTACCATGGGGTGATTCTTGGAATTGTACATTATTGAGCCACAGCTAGCGGAAGACCTGCGAAGCTGAAGCTCTGTTTATTATTCCGACACATCTCAGCCTCTGCCTGAAGCACCACTGCCCATCATCGCCTTTCTTCTTCGCTGGACACTAGCGAGCCTCTCCTCGTCTAAACCAGTGCCAATCCCGCTATCCCTCCAGCCACTCATTTCTTCCGTCATCTCGTCGGCTTCATCGTCCGCCTCGGCAGTCAAAGGCTGAATGTCCGTTGATCTCATAACCTCGTCTTTATCCCACTTAGCCTCTTCGTCCTCTTCCTTCTTGCCAAGCCCTCGGCTTGAGAAATGCAGCGGCTTTTGTCGACCGAATGTAGGAAAGGTGCGAGAAGTATCGGATAGATCCTCTATCGATGTGGGATCCATGGTGTCTGAATCGGAGCGCTCTCGTTTGATATAGCTACCATTAGCATCGGGCTCGGCCTTGGTAGCGGCTGGTGACGGTCCAATGTACGAGGAAAGGATGAACCATGCGCATAGCATGGACAGCATCGAGCTACTCCAGAAAGTCGTTGTGAAGAACAGGAAGGAGAGTACCCGGTGATGATAGAGGATCCACCTTAAGCCTCCCAATTTCGCAATGATCCGGATGCCAACTTCATAGAATTGCATCTTCTCGTCCGCCTCCACGACCACCTTCACGTTCTGTGGCACGTTCATCCAGCCCTTGGCAAATTCTACGCCCTCCATCATGTCCACTTCTAGCAATTCGCTCTCCTTTTTCCAGCCCAAAACATGCCATGGCAAGCCACTGAGAGTATTCGCCGTGTCGACAATCGGCGATGCATATGTCAGTATGGCGGGCCGCCTGGATCGAGCAAGAACCGAGGCTGAGCTATTGCCATACAGAGAGGACGTCACGATGGCTGAAGAAGCGGTACCCTCTGGGGCGAGGAGGGAAAGGTCAAGCATAAAGTTGCCCGCAGCAAGGTTGTTCGGTGTCCGTGGGAGGTGAAGGAATAGGGTGACATCATAAGGCTGTAAAGATGTAAGGGTTGACGTGAGAACCGCTGTGCCATACGGACTGCCGTTGCTATAGCAAGTTATTATCAGTCTAGGCGTCGGGCACAGGGCCGTAGGAACTTACCCGAATTGCAGGTGGATCACCCTCTCCACGCTGTTCTGCGGCACGTAGTTGTAGTAGAAGAGTGTGTAGGCTATGCTTGAGATAGCGAAGAGGAAGATGCTCGTCGCCGCGAAGAGAAAGGTTCCCAAATAGGCCTTTTGCGCGGGCCTTGAGGTTGCGGCATGGAAGGGGACGAGTGCTGTATCCTGAAGAGTTGAGCGAAGACTCTCGAGACAGATCAGGTAGCTTACCACCGCTCTTCCTACCACTGTCCTCTCTTTCTTTGAATCGTCCATCAGATTATAGTGGCTGCATTATTGGACATGTGGTTAGACAAGCGCGGTTCGCGGTTGTTGCCGGCTCCTGCTGGTCGTCTCTCGACCGACCCCCAAGAAGCCTATTTGATAGGCGATGACTATGTAAGAATATAGTATCCTCGGCTTCTCGGGCCTCTTTACTACTCCGAGAGGCTAGATATCGTTGGAGCTTTCCTCGTAAAAATAGATGCTAAGTATTTCCACCTACGAGCGGCATTGATTTCTCTTCTTTCGTACTTCAGGCTTCCTTGAAACAATTCAATTTCCTTTCAAGAACACGGCCATCATGTCTGAAGATCTATGGACTGTTACGGAGCATGTCATCTCTGCGTCTCATATTCGCGGTTTCCCCAGAGGAGTTCGAGACGAGCAAAAGGGCAATCTACGACTCTCTGTGAAACAATACACGCCGAGAGTGGACCCTGGATACGTCTCATTAATTGTAGCCCATGGCATTGGCTCCTCGAAAGAGCTCTACGAACCTCTTCTTGACGAAATCCTTCGCCAAGGTCTTCCAGTTCGCTCTGCGTGGTCTGTGGATGTAGCTCATCATGGTCAGTCGTACCTGCTTAACGAAGCCATGATAGGCGACGAACCGCACTGGCTCGATTCTGCGCGGGATATGTTACATGTTGTCAACCATTTCCAAGCGCAAATGCCGCCTCCCATCTACGGTATCGGTCAATCTTGGGGCTGTTGTAATATCCTTATGATGTCAAACTTCCACAGTCGCCTGTTTGCCGGCATGATCATGATGGAACCAACATTTGAGACCGGCTTTCAACTCCAACCGTATGGTCAGACAGCTCCCTGGAAACACAGTGAGGCTCGACCAGTACTTCTTGCTCGACGACGGGATGTATGGCCGTCCCGTAACGAAGCTCGAGTCCGACTTCGGAAAAATCCATACTATGCTAAGTACGACCCCCGAGTCTTCGAACGCTTCGTCAAGTACAGCCTGCGTGACCGACCAACTCCAGAACACCCTGATGCGGTAACGCTCACCACTCCCAAAGCCCAAGATGTCTACACCTTTTGTCGACCCGATCCACCATTCCCTGGCTTCACACCAGCCCCCGATTACAAAAATCGCTCGGACGAGACCATCCTTGTCCCAGGCTTTTACCGTGCGGAGATTACGCATATCAAACGCGCCCTGCGGGAAATATACCCACCAATTCTCTATCTATGGGGAACCATCTCGGACATTGGCAATTCGGCCTATTCTCAACGCATCATCGACCAGACTGGCGTTGGTGGTGGAGGTGGAGGTGGCGCCCTTGCAGGGCAGGTTGTGTCGAGGTATATCGAAGGAGCTGACCATCTCATTCCTTATAAATTCCCAGAGAAAGCGGCTGAAGCAATCACTGATTGGCTTCGAGTAGAGCTGGAGAAGTGGAACGAGGAGGTAAAAAGACAGAGGGAACAGCCACCTTTCAATCCTGGGGTTCTCAACCCACTGTGGCTGGAGAGATTCTCGAAGCTATGAATGCTTCACAATGACGAATGAAAAGTAGCAGACCAATTACCCTTGATTCTGTTATTGTCGTCGTGGTACCCTCGTCTCGATATGCATCGACTGCTTTAGTATCGTCTCCAACCTCTTTCATGTGGCCCAACCCTTCCGCTCGCCATGCGTCCCAATCGAGTAAATACCAGCTGGCAAGCCTCTCCATTGAGCATTGAGCCCGAGATATATAAGCTTGTCATGCAGACAAGATCAGTCTACCCTACGACCATCCAACAATCCAATATAGCCAGGCAGACAGCTTAGCGAAGCGGCGCGAACAATAACCCTTGCGAACCTAAGGCCTCCGTCTCTCCTGTCGCGCATAAAATCATATTCATCTCGAAGGCTGGTGGATTTCTAAGGGACGAGCTAAGGTAAGGTTGATTCCGACGCTGAAAAGTCTCGCAGAGACAGTAATGGGATGCAAAAGCGACAAGCTTATATTCCTATCAATTCTTTATTCCATTCCATCAAACCACATAAACATACTATCTACATGTTATAAGCTTACATTCCTCTCATATCACATACTACACCAACCCATCTTTAAAACATAGATTACTTCCAAAACCCACCGCATCTCATTTTAGATTATCTAACTCCATCGCCTCCCCAACTTCCCAATATTGAAAACTTGAATTTAACGGCAAATCTACCCCTAAACCACTTAACTTCAAACCCCCACCACATTCCATTCATTCTATTCCAGATGCTCTTACTGTATCCCTTCCTACTTTACTCTATCAACCTCCCCTCTCACATCCTACCTCTCACTCCATCCACCTCCCCCCTACTGTATCCCATCTCACTCCATCTCATGTCCTTCTAGATTCTCTAGCCCATCCACCTTCACATCCCTCCCCCATCCCTCCCCCAACCCAGCCCAACCTAACCCCCCCCTCATCGATCAACTCATCAACCCATCACCATATACAGCGTCCTAGATACCACACCACAAACACCAAAACACGAAACACACCTGACAACAAAATAGCACACTCACCCTATCCCAGAAATCTCAATGATACCATATGTTGTAGATTTAGAAATCGTGCATATGCATCTTATCTCATCTCGCGTACTGACACTGATGCTTCACGTTATTGGTTAGAGGATCGTCGGGTAGAGTGGAATAGCATAGAATAGAATAGGATATTTCATTTCATTCTTTTTCGGGACTATGTTTGTATGTTTGTATGTGGATTGGATTGGATGACTTAGTCTAGCCTAGTAATTAATGTAGTAATGTGGATTCGATCCTCTCTTATACTATCCATGTTAATAATTGTTAATACACGTAACATCCTTCTCACTCTCATCTGTCGGAAAGTCGATATACTGTTCCTCGGTCTTCAAGGCCTGCTAGCAAAAGTAACTAGCAAAGGGTGGGACCAATACTGTAAGAAGTCAGAAATAGCAAATGGAGCGAATTGCCGATTCTACAACAGCTAAACCCCCTATTATACATGTCGCTAAGAAATTACCACCTCTCCTCTCTTTCAATCATCACCATATCGTATCAGAACCGCCCTTCGCCCCGAAAAACGCTATGAGATCGAGCAAAACGAGCCGAGAAAGCAATATCATACGCCCAGGTATCATCGTCGTCATCTGCACTCTATGTTATGTACATGGTAGATGAATGGACCCGATGATCAAGATAATGTGCAGAAAACCACAACACCGTCTCATGAAAACGATCCAGCGTCTGTTCCGCCCGTCGCCAGACTATTTTGGATGGATTTCAAGCGTCATAAACGCCTCTACTAGCAGAGCAGTCCCATATCCATTGGGTATTGTGGTCGCGCCGTGCAATGCTCCAATTTCGAAATCATATGTGCTGGGTGAATTGATCACCCCATCGCTCTCGCTCTTGCGCCGTCACAAGCAAGTCTTCACACATGGCTCGGATCTATGGTAGGTAACATCAGCAGGGATCCTGGAAGAGGATGCAGGATGCACTTACCGCTGGTGAGGCCTTGATGAATGGTAATTGGAAGAAGGTATAGTCCTGATTCTTGATCAACTCCAGCATCGTAATGACAAGACCCCACGGATGTGGCTTGATCACGTGGAGACGCTCGAGCAGTACTCGAGTGATCTGGTATTGCACGTCCGACTCTTGCTGATCAGCCAAGTCGGTCCCGAAAATGTGAAGGAGGGCGTAGCTAAAGTATTGAGTATGGCTGTTGGGATAGCGAAGCTGATGCGCCATCGCGCTGAGGAAGTGGTAACGAGCCTCGGGGTGTAGCTCCTTCGCTAGCTTCGTCAACAAACAGGCCTGCGGCGAATCGCTTGTGAAAGTCGGGCCGCCTTTTTGGCCGGCAGAATTAATCGCAGTCTGACCAACGTGCAAGACCAGAGCGTGCAGAAGGGAGGAGTTGACAGCCAAACCGTGCCCAGTGGAGACGTATGCGGCATCAGTGAGCCGGACAAGCTCGTCCCCTGAGATATTGCCTCTCTTTAGAGAAGCGTCGACGACCCCCTTGACGTTTGCTCGGACAAGCGTGGAGACATAGTCGCCAACTATTCTGGGTTCTTTCCTCATCTCTTCGAGACGATCTACTTTCAGGCCCATCACGAAAGGATTTGGGAGCTCCGGGAAGGATGAAGGATAGGCGCTGAGGACAAGGTTATGGATTTGCGTACAATGGTGAGGTATGGAGTTGCAGAGGCGGAAATGGTTCTCTGCTAAGAACTCGGGGAAGTCATGGTGAAGGACAAGGATGATGCGGAGGATGCCTCGATAAAGATCGATAGCTAGGGGTGAGATCGCGCTCGGCTTGAGCAATTGACAGATGTACGATATTGCCGCTTCCATGATCTTGGTAAATGGCGCCCAACCCTTCATATAGTTAGTATAATGCAATAAGGAGTCACATGGGGAATTCGAATGACGTACCTCGTCGTTGCTAAGTTTCAGCAAACTGGGCATGAAGAGTCGATGAGAGATCAGCATAAGCCAGCTGTAAGTGAATGCTGGGAACAGGCGAGGGGACAATGATTCGAAGTTCTTTGCATACACCAATAGCATGTCTCGGTCCTGTGCATAGCCCTCTCGCCCAAAGTCATGCCAATCACACAATATACTTGACAGTAGCCGGAAGAACACGCGCTGGCTTAGTCGCTCTCCTTCCATGATTTGGTGGTTGTTGATGATCAAGGTGATGGTGGCTAAGATCGAATCCATGTACACAGCTTTGTCGAGTTGAACAGAGCCATCTTGTTCACCCTGATTCTTGACCAAGAGCACAATGAGCCTGGACAACCAGTCCACTTTGAAGAACGAGGGATTGGAAACTCCATCCCTATCCAAGACGGTAAGCCCGTAAGTCTCCATGGCCTCATCAATGCAAAGTCTCAGGAACACAGCCATATCCTCTGTCGTATTCACCACTTGTCTCTGATGCAATTGAAAGATAAATGTCGAGAAGACTTGGTCTGTCGGATGCTTGGGATATGCATTGCAGATGGCCGTCCATTCGGTGAAGATATATTTCAGCTGGTGCTTCTTGGCCAGACCTCGGTCATCGGGTATGCTGTCCCCTAATCCACCAACACCCCAATCCTTCAATCTCTGAACCAAATCCTGGGCGTTTTCATGGTCCGGATTTTCGGCGAGCCAATGTCCCAAAGCGCCCAGGCTGCGGGCAAAATCTGCTCGAAGCGCAACGGGGTGCTCATTGAGTAGCAGTGCATCCATGATGTCCGACAGGAATTCTACGGCACCCTCCACGCGGTCACAGAGGAGCGAGTTCAGTGACGCATCGACCTGTTTCAGAGATATGATTTCCGCTTTGACCAACGGAACAGTCACATCGAGATTGAGCAATTTCATCTCGCTCTGGCTTGACGCCCATACAGCCACTTCCTTTCTGATGTTGGGGTAGCCGTGGCATAATCGTTCCAACAGATGTACAAAAACCTCGACTTCGAGACGTATCATGGGCTCTCCGAATACAGCTTTGCAAATGTCTTCGGCGCAATTCATAGCGATAGAGTCGGGCGACGACCCAATCAATTCCCATGCTTGATTGATAATCTCGACCAAGGCGGGAATATCGCTCTGTACGTTGTCCATTGGTGTATCCGGATTCTCTTTGATGAGCCGACTGATCTCTGCGAGGAGCTCGTGCACCCGGTCCTGCATTGCCCCAAGGTTCAAATAGCCGTTCATCTGATTTGAAGGAATCGAACTGGGTATTGGTGGAGGTAGCATACGGCCCGTCGATTGATGTTGCTGCTGCTGGTGACTCTGATGTGGCATTGCGAGTTCTGTAGCAGGAGTATGGATGTTGGACATGGAGGCAAATGGTTCTTGTAGAACATCGGGCAATTGCCGCCCACTGTCCGCAGAAGAAGTTTGCGCATGGCTTGCAGGACCGCGTGACTGTCGGGCGAATTCGAGGTAAATGCTAAGTTGCTCTGGATTGAGGCCGTTGAAAGATTGTTTGTAGGGCTCGGTAATGAAAGTACTCCAGTGGCTGAAAGCTGAATCCTGAAACGGCTCGTTCGGGTTGGTCAGCCTGTGTTGCTGTCGTGAAGCACGCTCAGCTTCGATATGAGCCTCGATCTCTGGTATGGATCGCTCTTCTGCTTGCTTCTCCACTACGTTGCAAGCTATCTCCAAGTTGTCGTTAACGCACATCAGAATTGAACCTTCGGGAAACGCTTGATCTGGTAACTCGGCTTGTGCCATTCGGATATTGTTGGTCATGCTCACTTTAAGCGGCTCTTTACATGTGACCAAGGCAAGGCTTCCGGAGAGCTGGCGCACCATTTGCTGTGCAGATTTACGGACACGATCCTCGTCCGACTCACGGACGAAATCCTTGTGTATAAGAGAACTTGTTGCAATCGTCGCAATTGTGACGGAGCGTTCTACTACCGGAGCAATAATTTCGAGTATAGCGCCTCGGATAGCTTTTTGAACAATATCACGTAGCTTTGCTTGATTGGCACTGCTACCGGTAGCTGGGGGATATACCAGGACAGACTCGAGGTCCGGCAAGGCCGAGGTTATCGAGTCAATTTCGAATCGAGGATTACGCACTGTCCGGTTGATACTTAACGACATATCTTCAAAACCTTCGGGGCCGTCAGGTACAACAGCGTTCGAGAGCGTCTCATCGTGTACTGGTCGGTTTCGAATCGTGTCTGATGGATCGATTGAATTCATGGCCAGTCCAAATTCTTTTATGAGTACCTCAATCTCGAACTTATGGTTCAATTTGATGTCAAAATGAAAGTATAGCTCCAGGAGTGTGGCCATGATTTCGACAACCCAAGGATTGGGGGGTTTGAACACGATGGACTTCGTCCCTTGTACCAGAACATTGCACGTGAAAGGTATGATGAGATTCAACCGCTGCGTTTCGAAGCCCTCGATTAACAATTCCAAGAACGATATATTTCTATGCTTTATGGGCTTGTCGTGTGCAATGGTTAAAGACCCGAGCCAAGTGGAGAGGTTCTTCAGATTTTTCCGCTCAGACGCTGACTGCATTGTGGACTCGGCGTCGAGCATCTTCTTGACACTAACATAGGTTTCTCGTAAGACTTCGTTCCATAAATGCTTGTTGCCGAGGAGATCTAGTATATCCAGGTAGAGCGGCTGATAGTTTGGCTCGACTTTGGCTCGGCCCTCAACAAGGAAGTTGGCAAACCATTGGGGATGTATGTCTTTAAGAGCTTCTTGGAGTTGGGCGAGCCTGCTCCGAAGATTTTGCTCCGAGACGTTGTTGAAGAAGAATATCACTTTCTCTTGGGTATCCTCATCTGGTTCGTCCCAGGCCGAAGCAGACTCGGCGTTGACGGACCTGAATTGTGGGGTGGTGTCTGCTGAAAGAAATTCATCTATGTCGCCATTTGGTAGCCTATCAGCCATGCCATCAACGGCCGGCTCATCCATACTAGCCTGGAGCCCGTTCTCGGCGAGCACTTCAGATGCGGTGCGATAAGGTTCCGTCCCCCGAAGCCCTGGAATCTGTACAAGTCTTGAACAGTAATTCGCCCAAGCAGGTTCTCTTAGTCTCTGGAGGATACTCAAGAGAGCTTGAAGTCCAAATTTGTACATGGAAGCTTCGGGAGGGTAGTCGCGAACGGCGTCCAAAATCATCTCTTGCCCCACCCGAAGAGTTAGACCCGTAATGAGTCCAAAGGATATGATTCCTCCAAAAAGCACAGCTGTGGTAGCTAAGGGTATCAAAGGATATTCACCAAAACAGGCAAATTCGTCGTACAGGCCGTGTATCATACAAGCAAAGATGTCGAGCTTGGATAAAAGTTCGGAAGCTTTGCACTGTTGCAGGTATTCTAAAATGTCCTCGACCTTCAGCTCACGGTTGTACATTCGCTTGTACAATTCTTGCATCTCCTGGTCAGCTGCCCGCGGCAACCGGTTACTCTCTTTGCAATCCACATCGACGGTTTGTACGAAGCTCTCACCATATATGATTAATCTCGGATACGCTTGGATGCACTGACGTTGAAGTGCTTTCAGCTCGCTTCGATCAGGCATGTGGTCTCGTAGTATCTCCAACATATCGTAGACCGTCTTAATTGCAAGACTGACGGTACGAGGTCCAGGCTGCTCTTCGCGGGCGGTCCGCAGCTCATCTTGAGTCTTCAGCACGAGAAACTTTGAGATACAATCGATGACCGCATCAGGGTCCTGCGCGAGCTTCTCCTCTGCCCATTGATTGAGATCAACATAGCCTTTCCTATGTGCTAAGGCTGCGAGATCAAGGCCAAATCCTTTCATAAGCGTGAGCAGATCCTCGAGCCATTCATATTCTCGGGCCCGGTCCAATATCATCGTTAGCTCCAGTGGGTCTTCTAAATGGATCTCCATGAGGCTCATAGCAACCCATTGTTTATCTTGCTTCCACAGCGTATGAAGGACGTATTCACTGTCAGGACGGCCATCGTTCAGAAACATCCCCAGCAACTGTCTCATGATGGACATTTGTCCCTTACTCCATGGCTTCTGAATCCCAATAGACGAGCATAGAAAAAATGCTTCTTTAGTACCTACGACCCCTGCTAAGTGCCATTGTTCGCTTTCGGTCGGCAGCTCGTCAGGACGTACAAGGAGGTCAAAAACGGCCGTGACTGCATCTAATGAGATCATCGGGTCGCGCTGAGCTTGTTCAATGTAGGGCGTAAGGTCTCCGCGCCCATCTACGGACTCTTGTGGATCGTAGGCATGGCGCAATCCTGGGATCGTCGTTGCATCAAGCTCTGGAGGCGAGCAAGACAAGAAAGCTCGCAGGAATGAGAGCTGTGTCTGAGGGTTCCGCCATCTACCTCCCCAAAGTCGCTGGATGTCGAAATGAGGATTCTCTTGGGCTATCGACATGAGAACATTGAATAGGGCGATAAACTGATCTTTCGATATCTCAAGATCTTTCATGTCGAATTCTCGCACCACGGTCTGCCAGAATACAGCGTCAAGAGGGTCGTGAACGGCGGAAACAAATAGAGCCGGAATATATTGCTTATTCGCGGGCGTTAGGACCATGAATAAGAGAGCAGCAGCTACCTGTCCCTCATCAATTTCCTTGCCGTATCTCGCAAGAAATTCTTGCACAGCTCCAAGACTGCTCGTCACTTGAGGTCCACGACTCTGGAGGCCTGTTACCAGAGGGTGATCCATATCCATAATAGCGAAAAGGGAGAGCGCAGATAGTATCTCCACGGGAATAGAGACATCCTGCTTGGAATACCTGTGCTCCAGTGCATACGCAAGTTTCTTCGTATCCAGGTTTGTTCTAGCACCTGGGGGGAGGTCTTCAAGAAAGCTAATTGCGCAAGTCGCGAGAAGTGACGGGGGTACATCGTCTTTCTCGGTCTGCGCATTTGCGAGACTTGAGAACAGCTCGTCCCGATCGTTGGATAGTATCGTCCCAGCTTCACAGATTAGCGACCCTGGTTACAGTATGAATAGAAAAGGCATACCCTTGATTTTGAGATCTGATTTCGAAACGTGTGTGAACGCCGAGGCTAGCAATGTCTTCGCCAGAGGGTCCAGATTGAAATGAGTGATGAATGCGGAGAGGTCAAAGTCACGAAATATGTCTGCTTCTGAGGTATCAATGATCTCGGCAATTCTTGGGGCTTGCTCAGGATCTTGCGTGATCTTTTCCATCTCCTGAACTAGCAAGGGGTAATTGCTTGGATTTTCGACAATTCGATTGATGCCAGGAAATATAAGTGGAGAATTTCCTACCAGTAGGCGGCGGAAATACTTGGTGTAGACTTCCATACCGTTTGACTCTACCAACTACACGTTGTAAATCAGTGAGAGTCACAGCGTGAGTTAATCCCTGAATGACCGGCCTACCTTATGGATGGCCTCGGCCTGCGATTCCCACTTGGCCTTGCCCTCTTTCTCTGTGATAGAACCGAGCAACAAGAACACTTGAGTGACGACGATCTTCGATACCGAAGCTTGACCGGATCCAGTAGATAAGGAGTTCGAGCCTGGAAATAGGGATCGTTCGAAGGTGTTACTGATGGGGGAGCTGAGGCTGTGTTGTTGTAGAGAGGGAGAGAAGGGTTGAGTTCTAGAGCTTCCTCCACCGCTACTGCTCCCACCTCCTGCTCCTTGAGACGCGGTGGTAGATGCCGCGGCGGAGGAAGTGGATTGTAGATTCGTGGATGGCGTGATCGCTCTTGACCTAGGCGAGAGGAATAAGTGACCTGTTGAAGCTTGCTGAGATCCAGATTGCGGAGTAAAGAAGGTAGATGCTGAAGAGGGGTAGGGGTTTTGGATTTGGTCACTGGTTACTGACGAGTTGAGAACGGAAGAAAAGGATGGAGTGAATGGTGAGGGCGAGGATGTGTTGTGAAGGCGCCCCGGTCCCGAGATTTCCACTGAGGAGCCAAGATTGGTCGATAGAGGAGTAAGTACACGTCGAGCGCTTGTGCCTGGGGCAGGAAGCCCCCAGGCTGACGGTTTTCCCCTCACTGACTGTGCGCCAGCCGCAGAACTCTTGGTTGAATGAGAGGCAGTCGAGTTCTGTGCTGCAGGGAAGGAGGTCATCTAGGATAGCCGTACATTCGCAACGCTTGAAGCGGAGCTGATGATTCAGCAGTATGTTGACATGCCGTGTAAGAGGAGAATAGCGAATGGGAAGAGGGGTGGTGTCTAATCAACGGCGGGCGTAGGACTTGACTGATGGGTTCAATTGAGGCTCCGATGTTCAAGCAACTTCACTTAAGACAGCACTACCCAGCCCTATTGCGGCCCGATGTGTGCCAAGCATTCGGATGCGCTAGCTCCAGCAGGCTAGCACCGGGATGGTTTCCCACGCAACAACATGTAAACAGCACTATTCTACCTGCTGCCACCAACTTCTGTATAATGATGCAGAGAGAGTATTACGCAGCCACACGTCTCGAAATCACTAGTACGCCGCTGGTTTATACAGCTCATGCGATCGTTCCATACTGAGACAAAACCATCCGGGACTCCAGCAACATGCCTGGCACCATAGCGGATCCACCCAGCGTCTCGCTCTCCTGTAGGTCGGATCTACATTCAGCACATCAGGGCTGACCCGTGTAGTCGCGAATAATTTCTGGGGAAAGGAAGATGCTGGGGTACAGCCTCTGCTTGAGCGCATGCAAAATGCGAAAAGCACATGTGATGAATTGAAGAGCTTCTACGGCAGTATGACGACCACTGGCAGACCGACCCAGCTTGAGGCTAATCGCGTGTGAAGCTCGAGCTGCCATAGAAGACGAATATGCGCGAAAGATGAACACCCTTTGTCGTAAA
>JAABUX010001850.1_pt1 | contig 31012 bp, 28 predicted proteins | sample 5561851 | NCBI WGS metagenome assembly JAABUX01 (sample SAMN10711883, study PRJNA513361) | rock metagenome | isolation source: Antarctica rocks | place: Antarctica: Victoria Land, Richard Nunatak red sandstone | collected 2016-01-03
GACCTGAAGGCGAAGGTGCTGGCCTTCATCGAGTACTACAACCGGACGATGGCCAGGCCGTTCCAGTGGACCTACAAACCGCTCAAGCAATAACCGCCAAGTCAATTACGCCAGGGTGCACTAGGAGATCCCTCAGCGGAGCCCACGACGCGAGTCGGGTTGAGGAGGGCGGTCGAAACAGGTTTTGACAACTACCACCGGAGGCTCCGGGCGAGAAAGCAAAGAAAACTACGTCTGGCTGATTAGATTCGTCCGAGATGAGTCCGCTATTACCGCCCAGGCTCCTGAGTAATGATTTCTTGAATTGACACGCTTCAGCTTGTGGCTTGAGGAGCTATTACTGTGGTGATTTTGTTAGCGGACTTTGAATTTGACACGGAAATGGAGCGATCCAAAAAGCACAAGTTTCGAGGTAGTGGGGTCTCAGGTCCGAGGTCTTCGATTAGACCCTCGGGAATCGAGAACCGAAGATCCCAGCCACCCGGAAAAAATCTTGGTCTGATCAAATTTTGGCTCAGAAATCGATACTCGGGTCGAATCAAACCAGATTGCTCGACCTTTTCAGCTTGACCTAAACATGAGTTATCTTTCGCAATCGAGCGATTACGGCAAGCAAATAATCGTTATAACCACTATTTTTCGAATAACTCGTTTTATTGGGAGATCGTGCCGATTCTTTCAGTTTAACAGGTTAGTTAAGTTCTCAGGCTGTTCAGCGAGTCGTTGTCGGTCCGAAGATTTCAGCGGCCGTCACTTTGCAAGGAGAGTGGTGAGCTATGCTCGATTACATCCGTTCCTACCATGGGACTATCTTGCTTTGTTGTCTTGGATTGGTGGGATGTGATGCAGGGCATCAGCAGACGGTTCGGTCGAAGGGTCCGGAAGATCCGACAGCTTGGAGCGGGTCGCCGATCAGCGATCGCTCGGAGAGTTCGAACGAGGGAAATTCGGGGGGTGGTAAAGGTTTCTTCAAATCAACGCGACTTCCGGGTGGATTGAGTTCCGAATCATCCGAAATCGAGCGCTCATTAGGCGTCGGGCGGTGAACTTTGAGCGGGGAAGACGGGCGAAAAGAGTCGGTGGTCCGAGCACTCTGGAGTCGCTGGCTCGGCGACCGAGGTGAACGGACTGCCGCTCGGTTTCTTCGCGAGCGGGGGATGAAAGTTTTGGTCCGAGGTTACAGGACATCGCAAGGCGAGGTTGACCTGATTTGCCGCGACGGCGATCGCGTGGTGTTTGTGGAGGTCAAGGCACGCAAACGGGGTCATCCTGCCGAAGCGGTCGACTTGAACAAGCAACGCAGGCTCACACTGGCGGCCTTGCATTTCCTCAAGCGGCATCAATTGCTTGCAACAGGTTGCCGATTCGACGTGGTCGCCATCACTTGGCCGGAAGGGGATACACCGAGTTTGATCGAGCACTTCCCCAATGCTTTCGACGCCGTCGGTCGCTGGCAATTGTTCCATTGAGGAGGTTGTAAGAAAATCCAACCTCCAGACCGGACGATTCCCCAGATTGGGAAACCCGGTGCCCAACGGGATTTGTTTTAGACTTCAGAAGGCTGAATTGACCGGATTTCCGCCGAAATTCTGGTTCCTCCCTGGCGACCAGAAAAGATAGTTAAGATAGGGATAATGAACCGGGATATGATTTCCTGTTCGGCAAAACTCTGGCATTTTGATTGCATTACGGTTCTTCCGAAATCGCGAACCGAGTTTGGGCGTTGAACGCACGCCCGAGTGAACTTCGCGATCGGTTTTGAACTCGTTTGCCGTTGCTGGAGAGATGACATGTTGAAGCGACAATGGACGACAGGCTTGAAAGCTTTGGGTTTTGGTCTCGTGGCCATGGTTGGTACCGCGTCGGCCCAGAAGGTCGACATGCCGGGTCCGATCGACAGCTTGACCGACCTCCAAGATAGTGGTCGGATCGTGTTCAAGCTGGTCGATGAGAACAACGATGGCCAGATCTCGCAGAAGGAAGCCACCAACGCCGGTTACCTCGCCGTCGGTGGTTTGTTCTTCCGGGCCGATGCCAACGGCGACGGCTCGGTGACGAAGGAAGAAGCGAAGTCGGCTCGCGACGCGATCCTTGCCGAGAAGCCGATCATTCGGTTCATGCTCGAACGGGCCAGGACCGTCAAGCCCCAAGGCAATGCGGGCTCGCCGAACCCTGCCGCCGTTTTCATGGGGTTGGTCGATGCCAACAACGACGGCAACCTCCAGGCGACCGAAGTCCGCCAAGCGGTCCAGACCGCCGTGCAAGGTGCCTTCGCCGCCGCCGACACCAACCGCGACGGCTTGATGAGCCCGACCGAAGTCAATGCCGCGATCATCGGCGCCGTGAAGGCCGCCCAGCAGGCCACCTTCCAGGCTGCCGATATCGACAACGATGGCCAGGTCAGCAAGGAAGAATTCATCAAGTCGCTGACCGACCCGACCAACGCCGCCTTCGCCGTGATCGACGCCAATAATGATGGGAAGCTGTCGCCGCAAGAGTTGCAGTCGGCCGGCAAGATCATCGAAAACCAGATGAAGCGGCTTGTGGTCCCCGAGCCCGCCAACTCGGTCCGGAACTTGATCAATAGTGGCGCGAAGCCCGAGCAGGTCGCCCCGGTCCCGGTGATCCCGGTCCCCCGGAATCAGTAAGACGTTTGGATGATCCCTCGAACAAAATCGCCTTCGCCGGTTCAAGCTTCGGTTTGAACCGGCGATTTTTTTGAACCTTGATGATGCTCCCAGCGAACTGAATTCTGTTGCTGAAAAGATCGCGACCCAACCCTTGAGTCGTCCTGGCTCTGGGTGGGATTTGACTGGTCTCTATGATAAGATTGCTAGAGTCTGCGATCTTATCCCCAAAATAGCTCTCCCGCGAGGAGTCGAAACATGGCTGTGTCCCTGAGTGAGTCGGCCGCCAAGGAAGTCAAGAAGATCATCGCCGACCAGAACCTGCCGGAAGATACCGTCCTGCGAGTTGGCGTTCAAGGTGGCGGTTGCAGCGGATTCGCCTACAGCTTGAACTTCGACACCAACGTCAGCGACAAGGACCGGATCGCCGAGTTCCACGGCGTCAAGCTCGCCGTCGAGAAGAAGTTCGACCCGTACCTCGACGGCACGGTTGTTGACTTCTTTGATGGCCTTGAGAAGCGCGGGTTTGTGTTCAACAACCCCAACGTCGTCAAGTCGTGCGGCTGCGGCAGCTCGTTCCAAGTCTGAGTGATCGCCCTGGTCTTATCGATCAAAGACGAGCGAGACGGGAAGTGGATTGATTTCCACCTTCCGTCTCGTTTTTTGTTTCGTCCCGATCATGCCATTGCGCAGGTCAAGCCATCTTGGGGCGGGTTCCCGGCGGGATCGCTTTGTTGAGGGCGTCGGGGACCTTGCCGGAAAGTCGTTCACCGCGGACCGACTCGCCGTGGACCTGGGTGGCGGCGGGCAGGAACCGCTTGACGACCGACATCAGCTCGGCGGTCCACTCGGGGAACAGGTTGTGGACGATGATCGCGACCCGGGCGTTCCAGCCGACGATGACCTCGGGGTCGCCGTGGAGCACCCCGTCCCAGAGCCGCTGGGCGGCGGTCTCGGCGGAGGTGGACGCGAGCGGGATGGTGTCGGACAGCGAGAACCAGGTGTATTCGGCGTTCTTGTCGCCTTTGAACTCGGCGTGGGTGTGGCCACCGGTCCGGATCGTCCCGGGGTAGATCCCGGTGACGAGGATGTTGTCCTTGGCGAGTTCGGCCCGGAGCCCTTCGGTCAGGCCCGTCAGGGCAAACTTGCTGGCGCTGTAGGGCAAGAGGTGGGGGACCGAAACCTTGCCGCCGACCGACACGACGTTGGCGATCCGCCCCGCGCCCTGGGACCTCATGTGGGGGAGGACGGCCAAGATCGGGTAAAGCTCGCCCCAGAAGTTGGTTTCCATAGCCTCTTTGTAGTCGTCGACGGTCATCGTCTCGACCGGTCCGACCGAGATGATCCCGGCGTTGTTGACCAGGACGTCGACCCGCCCGAACCGCTCGATCGCCCGGGCGATCAGGTTGCGGGCCTGGCCTTCGTCGGAGACGTCGGTCGGTACGGCGATCACGTCGGCGCCCATCGCTCGAAGCTCGGCCTCGGCGGCGCGGAGTTCGGGTTCGCCCCGGGCGGCGATGACGAGCTTGGCCCCATTCTGGGCGGCGTGGCGGGCGACGAGCAGCCCCAGGCCGGTGCTCGCGCCCGTGACGACGACGACCCGACCGGCCAGCTCGATCTTCCGGCTTTGGCGGAGCAGAGCTCGACCGGCGAGGGCCAATCCGCCGACCCCCGCCATCCCGACCAACAACTGATGTCGCAGCTTCATCCGACGACTCCTTGATTTGTCCCCCACCGAATCCCGACTCGATATCGGCTGACTCTTTTTCGATCGGGCCGGGCGACTCAACGCACTCGCCGTGCCACGTCGATGAGCACCCGAGGGCCTCCGACGTTCCGAGCAATCCGATTTCGAGGGCTGGCAACGGGTTCGAGTCGGAGCTATGCTGTTTCTCATCCAACCGACGAGCGTCGAAGCGGTTCGTCGGTCTTCTCCGTTGAGGATTCCCCCACGTGCCAGGCCGAGTTTCCATCACCCGACCGATCCCGGGGGCAGGGCCAGGCCGGATCAGCCGGGTCGCCGCCGTCACCACCGCCGAGCGGGACGAGCCGATGTCGGCCGATGCGCTTCGGCACTTCTTGGGCGACACCGATCCCGACGCCGTGATCTGCATGCTCCACGACAAGGTCGACGCCTCGCTGTTCGACGCGATCCCGCGATGCCGGATGTTCGCCAACTTCGCCGTCGGATACAACAACATCGACGTGGCCGAAGCGACCCGGCGAGCGATCGTCGTCACCAACACCCCGGGCGTCCTGACCGAGGCGACCGCCGACCTCACCTGGGCCTTGATCCTGGCCGTCGCCCGTTTGGTGGTCGACGGCGACCGGGTGATGAGGGCCGAGGCGTTCACCGGCTGGGGGCCGAACTACATGCTCGGCGGCGACGTGTCCCGGCAAACCCTCGGGCTGGTCGGGCCGGGCCGGATCGCCACCGCCGTGGCCGAGCGGGCCAAAGGCTTCCGGATGCCGATCCTCTACAACGGACGCCGCGACCGCCCCGAGCTGGACGCCCTGGGGGGCCGGAGGGTCGACCTCGACACCCTCCTGAGGGAAAGCGACTTCGTCAGCCTCCACGTCCCGCTGACCCCGGAAACGACGCACCTAATCGACGCCCGGGCGATGGGCCTGATGAAGCCGACCGCCTACCTGATCAACACCTCGCGGGGGCCGGTGGTCGACGAGTCGGCCCTGGTCCAGATCCTGCGGGAGAAGAAAATAGCCGGGGCGGGCCTGGATGTCTACGAGCGGGAGCCGGCGATGGCCGAGGGGCTGGCCGCTTGCGAGAACGCGGTGTTGCTCCCGCACCTCGGCAGCGCGACGTTCCGGACCCGCGACGAGATGTCGGACCTCGTGGCCGCCAACGTCGAGGCGATGCTCGGAGGGCGACGCCCCGAGAGCCTGGTCAACCCCGAGGTCTGGCCCGAAGGCCAACCTGCCCCTCGGTCGCCTTGATTGAGGTTTGAGTCCCCGTTCGGGTCGTTGGCGAGGATCGCTCCGGGTTTGAGTCGAAGGGTCGGGTGGGTGTCATGGGCTTGCTGAAGTTCCGGTTTCCGACCCCCTGGCCCGAACCCAGGCTTGCCGACCTCCGGAAGTCGTACGTCACCGGGCTGGACCGGACCCCGAGCCGCTTGAACGTCGAGGTCCGCAAAGACCTCCTCATCTGCCAGAGGAGCACCACCGAGAGCGGCCGGTTGTTCGCCCCCTGGCCGGTGAACCGGTTCGGGACGCCGATCACCGGGACCGCCACCCTCGGCGAGCGCCCCGAGGCGTACTCCTTGGCCGTCGAGCTGGCCCGAGGCAAGCTCAATGACGTCCGGAACCAGTTGGCCGACTGGAAGCAGATGGGCCTCAGGGTCCCGACCGAACTCGACGACCAGGTGGCCGAATCGCTCCGAGGATTCTTCAAGGCCGCCACCTCGCGAGACGTCCCGGTCGCCTCGTTCGACGCCGCGCAGAGGAGCCTCACGGCGTCGTTCGCCGCCGGTCAAGCCCTGGTCGACGTCTACGTCGAGCAGGTCCTCCGGAACCGGATGACGACGGGCAAGCTGACCACCCAACTGGCGATCGGGCTGGACGGCGACCCGGGCGCGGCCCCTTGGGCGAGCAAGGTCGTCCAGGCGTTCAACGCCGCCCAACTCAACGTCGCCTGGAAGACGCTCGCCCCGACCGAGGGGAAGCTGCGCTGGGACGACTTCGACGCCCAACTCGCCTGGGCGAACAAGCACAAGCTCGCCGTCCAGGCCGGGCCGATCGTCGACCTCCGGTCCGGGTCGCTCCCCGACTGGATCTGGCTCTGGGAAGGGGACTTCGACGCGATCCTCGGGATGGCCGTCGACGTGGTCCGGCAGACCGTCGCCCGCTACCGAGGCAAAGTCCCGCTCTGGACTCTCATCCACCGCCCCGGCTCGACCGACATCTTGGGGATGTCCGAGGAAGACCAGGTCCGCTTGACCGCCCGACTCCTCCAGGTCGCCCGCCAGGCCGACCCCGCCGCACAGTTCCTCGTTGGCCTCGACCGCCCCTGGGGCGAGTGGATGGCCAGTTCCGGCTTCCAGCTCGGCCCGCTCCACCTCGGCGACTATCTCGCCCGCGCCGAACTCGGGATGGCCGGGATCGCGCTCGAAGTCGCCCCGGGGTTCTCGCACCCCGGAAGCCCGATCCGCGACCTCCTCGAATTCTCCAAGCTCCTGGACCTCTTCGCCCTCCTGAACCACCCCCTCCACATCACCGTCGCCATCCCCAGCGCCTCGACCCCCGACCCCCAGGCCGACCCCAACGTCCGAGTCGAGGTCGACCAGTGGCCCCTCGCCCCCAACGAGTCCCAGCAAACCGCCGCCGCCGCCCGATGGATCGCCCTGGCCGTGGCCAAGCCATTCGTCCGCTCGGTGACGTGGAAGCAGCTCGACGACGCCGCCCCCCACCTCTTCCCCCACTCCGGCCTGATCCGCCCGAACAAGACCCCCAAACCCTTGCTCGACTGGCTCAAGACCTTCCGGACCGACTTGCTGAAGTGATTGCGAACTGCTGCTCAAGGCGGGCGACGAGGACAAGGCGAACTGATGACAGATGCCCAACTCTCGGCCCTACTCGATGATCTCCTGGCCAACGACCACGAGTCCGAATGGGTTGAATTCAAGCATAACAACGCCAACCCGGAAGAGGTCGGCGAATACATCTCGGCATTGGCAAACTCGGCGGCACTCCATCGTCAAGAGTTGGGCTACATCGCCTGGGGGATCGAGAATAACACCCATGAAGTCATCGGTACGTCGTTCAAGCCCCAGAAGAATAAGGGCAAGGGGAATGAAGATATCGAGCCTTGGCTAATCCGGCTGCTCGAACCTCCACTCGGCATCCAGTTCCACGAGTGGAACCACCGGGGACGTCCGGTTGTCCTCCTCCGAATCCCGAGAGCCACCCACTGCCCAGTATCGTTCCAGAGGCGGCGATTCATCCGAGTCGGTAGCCACAAGAAACTATTGGCAGACCTCCCGGCCAAAGAGCGGGATATTTGGGCATTGTTCGCCCAAACTTCTTTCGAGCGGGGCATCGCAAAATGTGATATTCCCGCCGATGAAGTCCTATCATTGATCGACTTTTCCGGTTGCTTTGAACTGCTCAAAATCCCCACGCCAAAAGACATCGCGCGAATCTTGCTGCGGCTCGCCGATGAGAAGATCATCTTGGCCAAGCCTGGTGGATCATACGACATCACCAACCTCGGGGCGATTCTCTTCGCCAAAAAATTGGGGCAGTTCGAGCGAATTGGCCGCAAAGCGATCCGGATCATCAAATACCAAGGTCCGGGCCGCGTGAAGACCGAGAGGGAGTGGCGCGATGCACCGTCACAGCGGGGATACGCCTTGGCATTCGACGCGGCGATCTCGTTCATCAATTCGCAACTGCCCCAGAACGAGCCGATCGGCCAAGCGTTCCGGTCTGAGGTCCGCATGTACCCAGAGCAGGCCATCCGGGAACTGGTCGCCAACGCCTTGATTCACCAAGACTTCTCGGTCACAGGGGCAGGGCCGATGATCGAGGTTTTCCCCGACCGGATGGAAATCACCAACCCCGGCGAGCCGCTGGTTGATACCTTGCGGTTCATCGACGCGCCGCCCCGATCACGCAACGAAGACTTGGCGGCTATGATGAGGCGTATGAACATTTGCGAAGAAGGCGGCACCGGGATCGACAAAGTTATTCAAGCTGTCGAGGACTTTCAGCTGCCCGCTCCCGACTTCACCGCGATCAAGACGACAAAGCCCGGTTCTACCAAGGCAACCCTTTATTCTTATCAAGATTTGATCAAGATGGATTTGAAAGACCGAATTCGGGCTTGCTACCAACATGCCTCGCTTTGCCTCATCTCCAATCAGAGAATGACAAACGCCACGCTCCGACATCGGTTTGGCCTCGAAGCTCGAAGCGCGGCCACGGTGTCGAGGATCATCAAGGAGACGATCAAGGCCCAGTTGATCAGACCATTCGACCCGGACGTGAATAATCGCTACCTCAGCTACATCCCGTTTTGGGCCTGAGTTTCATTTGCTGGCCATTTGCAGCAAAACGGGTTGGCGAAACTTCAACTTATGAGCTTCCAATGCAACTCGTTCGACCTGATGGTGTTACATCACCTTGAATGCGGTCGCTTCATTTGCTGGCCATTTGCAGCGGAACCTTGGACGAAATCGGGTCGGACGGGGTAGCGGCGAGGCGAAGTGAAAACTGCGGTCGTCAATCGTTCGGCTTGGTCGGGTCGGACGGCTCTTGCTCATCGATCGCAGGAATTCGAACGATAGGTTTACTGGCGAGGGCCATCGCGTAGGCGGTGGCGTAGGTCCGGCAGTGGGAGATGGAGACGAGGACGTCGGCGATCCCCAGCTTCATGGCCACGACCTTGGCTTCGCCGCCGACCCAGACCTTGGGGCGGCCGGTGCTCGCTTTGCGGACCTCGATGTCGGTCCAGGCGACCCCTCGGCTCCCCTTGGTCCCGAGGGCCTTGAAGATCGCCTCCTTGGCGGCCCAGAGGGCGGCGAAGTGCTCGATGGCGTGTTTCCTGGACTGGCAATAGCGGATCTCTCGCTCGGTGTAGATCCGGCGGAGGAACAGCTCGCCGTGGTGCTCGACCATCTTGCCGATCCGGGGGCACTCGACGATCTCGGTCCCGATCCCCACGATCTCCATGCCGTCTGGTCCCCTTCTCGCCCTGCCTGGCCTTTGACGCATCCAGTCTAGTCGAGGCATCCGACCGAAGCCAAGATTCACGAATCCGGCCGGTCTGGGTTATACTCGACCCGGACTCATCCCTTTCGCGACGGAGCGCCGACCGATGGACCTGTTCGCCAACCTGACCCCCTCGCAGCGCGAGGCCGTCGCCCACATCGACGGCCCGCTCCTGGTCCTGGCGGGCGCGGGTTCGGGCAAGACCCGGGTCATCACCCGACGGGTCGCCCATATGCTGAGCAACGGGATCGGCGGCGGGAACATCCTCGCCCTCACGTTCACCAACAAAGCGGCGGGGGAGATGAAGGCCCGGATCGAGGCCCTGGCCCCGAAGTCGGCGGTCTGGGTCGGGACGTTTCATGCGCTCTGCGCCCGGTTGCTCAGGAGCTATGCCCCCCTGGTCGGGATCGACCGGGGGTTCACGATCTTCGACCAGTCGGACCGGCTCAGGGCGGTCAAGGATGCGATGGAGAAGCTCGACCTCGAAGACGCCTCGGTGACTCCCGAGCGGGTCGACAACGCGATCAGCCGGGCCAAGAACGATCTCATCACGCCCGAGATGATGGCCAAACGCTCCGGCGACCACGTCCAGGCGGTGACGGCGAAGGTCTACGCGAAGTACCAGGAACGCTTGAAGGCCAGCTCGGCGGTCGACTTCGACGACTTGCTCGGCCACATGGTCACGATCTTGAAGACCCACCCGAACGTCAGGGCCGACCTCGACGCCCGGTTCCGCTACGTCCTGGTCGACGAGTACCAGGACACCAACCTCGCCCAGTACGCGATCGTCCGGGCCTTGTCGGTCGACCGCCCCAACCTCTGCGTCACCGGCGACCCCGACCAGTCGATCTACGGCTGGCGGGGGGCGAACCTGAACAACATCCTCGAATTCGAGCACGACTTCCCCGGAACCAAGGTCGTCAAGCTCGAACAAAACTACCGGAGCACCAAGAACATCCTCCGGGCCGCCGACTCGCTCATCGTCCATAATCGAAAGCGAAAAGCGAAATCGCTGATCACCGACAACCCCGACGGCCAGCCCGTCGAACTGACGATCTTCGGGACCGAGCATGAGGAAGCCGGGGGGGTCGCCTCGAAGATCGGCCACCTCGTCCGTGAGGGGGAATACAGCTACAAGGATATGGCGGTTTTCACCCGGGTCACGGCTTTGACGCGGAACCTGGAGCAGGCCCTCCGCCAGAGCAAAATCCCTTACCAGATCGTCGGCGGGGTGTCGTTCTATGAGCGGCAGGAGATCAAGGATGTCTTGTCTTACCTCAACCTGATGGCCAACCCCAAGAACGACGTGGCGTTCGGCCGGGTGGTCAACGTCCCGGCGCGGGGGATCGGCAAGACGACGCTGGGCAAGCTCTCGGAGCGGGCCGACGCCCTGAACATCCCCATGCTGGCGATGGCCCGGCAAGCCGCGAACGTCCCCGGGATCAAGGACAAGGCGGCTCGGGCTTTGCGCGACTTCGGGATCTTGATGGACGAGCTGGTGGCGATCAAGGACCATGCCGCCGAGGAGGTCATCCGCAAGCTGATCGCCCTGACCGGCTACCGGGTCAGCCTGGCGAGCGACCCCGCCAACGAGGACCGCCTGGCCAACATCGACGAGTTGGTGTCGGCCGCTCGGGAGTTCGACCGCGAGAATCACGGCGGGACGGTGGTCGACTTCCTCGAAGAGATCAGCCTGGCCTCGGCGGTCGACCGCTGGAACGACGACGCGGGGGCGGTCACGCTGATGACCTTGCACGCGGCCAAGGGGTTGGAGTTCCCCGTGGCGTTCATCGTCGGGCTGGAGCAGGGGATCTTGCCGCACTCTCGGGCGAACGAGTCCGACGACGAGCTGGAAGAAGAGCGTCGGCTCCTATTCGTGGGGATCACCCGGGCCGAGCGCGAGCTTTACCTGAGCCACTGCCGGATTCGCGAGTTCCGGGGGCAGAGGCAGGCGACGATCCCGTCGTGCTTCCTGGCCGAGTTGCCCGAGGATTACACCACGGTGAGGGACCTCACCGACGGCGGGATGCCGCAGGTCGGCCCGGCCCCCTGGCGGACCCGGGACGACGGGCCTCGGGGCTTCGGATCGGACCGGCCGAGGCCGCAATCCTCGGCCAAGGGCGGCGAGTTTCGCCTGATGACCGCCGCCGACCTGGCGGGGCCGAAGCTCTCGCCGATGACCGGTGCCTTGGGCGACGGCGACATCCTCGCCGTGTTCCAGCCGGGGGTGGCCGTGATGCACCCGCAATACGGGATCGGCCGGATCATCGCGGTTGATGGCGCGGGGCCGAACCGGAAAGGGCGGGTCGCCTTCACTGTCGGCGGCGAGCGGACGTTTATCCTGGCCAAGTCGCCGCTCAAGCCGGTCAAGGGGCGATGAAGGGCGGCGATCGACCGAGGCTGGTTCGTTGCCTATAATGGGACCTGTTCGAGTTTCCAGAGTACTTAATCGCGTTGACCTCAGGCTCGGGGTCGTCTCGGGACAACCTCGACCGGATCGCCGCGAGGAAGGTTGACGTCATGCCTCGTTTGGGTGTCAATATCGACCACGTCGCGACGATCCGCCAGGCCCGAGGTGGGCGCGAACCCGACCCGGTCTGGGCGGCGGTCGAGGCCGAACTCGCGGGCGCCGAGGGGATCACGGTCCACCTCCGCGAAGACCGCCGCCACATCCAGGACCGCGACCTGCGCGTGCTCAAAGATACCGTGCAGACCCGGCTTAACCTGGAGCTGGCGGTCGACCCGGGCGTGATGACCCTGGCCCTGGCGGTCCGGCCCGACCAGTTGACCTTCGTCCCCGAGCGCCGCGAGGAGTTGACGACCGAAGGGGGCCTCGACGTCGCCAAGCATCGCTCCAAGGTGGCCGAGGCCGTGGCACGTTGCCGAGAGGCCGGCCTGGTTGTCAGCCTGTTCATCGACCCGACCTTGGAGCAGGTCGAGGCGTCGAAGGAGGCGGGGGCCGAGGCGGTCGAGCTCCACACCGGGCGCTATGCCGACGCGACCGACCCGCACGCCACCGCCGTTGAGCTGGCCTCGCTGATCAAGGCGGGTCGGGCCGTCCGCGAGCTGGGGATGGGATTGCATGCCGGCCACGGCCTGAACTACTCGAACGTCCGAGCCGTGGCCTCGATCGAAGGGATGCTGGAGTTGAACATCGGGCACAGCATCATCAGCCGATCTATCTTTAAGGGTATTTATGTCGCCGTTCTGGAGATGAAATCCGCGATCGTGTCGGGAGAATCCCTGAAACGCTGATTTGCGCGAAACGAAGACTTTCCGACTCCGCACATCTTCCATATAGTGATTCATCGACGGGATCACCTCGGGTGTTTTGAAGTTTGCTTTGGGGGGGAGAGATGGCTTCGAAGGGACGGTTGTTCGCGGGAGTCACGGTCGCCTTGGTCACCCCCTTTCAAAACGGTGAGGTCGATTACGAAGCCCTTCGGAGTCTGGTCGACTGGCAGATCGCTCAAGGGACGCCGACAATCAGCCCGGTGGGGACCACCGGCGAATCCCCGACGTTGTCGCACGACGAGCACGAACGCGTCATCGCCACGGTGGTCGATCAGGCCGCCGGGCGTGCCAAAGTCCTGGCCGGGACGGGATCGAACTCCACGGCCGAGGCGATCCGCTTGACGCGGTTCGCCGCCAAGGCGGGCGCCGATGGGGCCTTGTTGGTGTCCCCTTACTACAACCGGCCCAACCAGGATGGGTTGTACGCCCACTTCGCCAAGATCGCCGAGGCTTGCGACCTCCCCCAAGTCCTGTACAACATCCCGGCCCGAACGGGTCGGAACGTCGAACCGGAAACCGTCGAGCGATTGGCACATCTTGGCCCGATTGTTGCGATCAAAGAAGCTTGCGGTTCGCTCGACCAGGTCAGCGACCTGGCCGTCCGGACCAATCTGACGATCCTCTCGGGTGACGACAGCCTGACCCTCCCCATGATGGCGGTGGGGGCCGAAGGGGTGGTTTCGGTGGTCGCCAACCTGATCCCCAAGGATGTCATGGCCCTGATCGACGCGGTCCGGGCCGGCGACCTCGCCCAGGCCCAGGCCCGCCATAAGCGATTGTTCCCGCTCTGCCGCGACCTCCTGGGCGTCGCCACCAACCCGATCCCCGTCAAGCAAGCCTTGATGATGCTGGGGCGAGGCAACGGCGAGTTGCGCCTGCCGTTGTGCCCGCCCGACGACCGAGGGATGCAAGCCCTCCGAAGCGGCTTGACACGGTACGGACTCTTCTAAAACGCCGAGGCTTGACCAAGCCTCGGGGTTCCCACCCTCAACTTCTTTGGATTCTCCAAACAAGTTGATCTCTGATAGTCTTCGAATCTTTCGATTTCGTCGATCTATTTGGTTGACTCCCCCTCGTCGACGTCCTTGACTTCCTCGTAGACCGAAAGGGTCGTCGCCTCCTTCGTCGGTCGGGCAGCTTGCCCAGGCAAGCTCGGTCGGATCGACTCCTGAACTCACCCCTTTGCAAGGATCTCTTTCATGGCCCGTAAAGTTGCCAAGAAATCGTCGGTGGATCTGCTCGAACCGATCGACAAATTCGAGGACGAAGGGTTCGAAGAACCCGCCATGACGACCATGCCGCCGGTCTCCGAGCAGGCCGTCCGCGACCTGGCGCAGGTCTTCAAGCTCCTCAGCGACGAGACCCGGCTCCGGATCTTGCTCTATCTCGCCCAGAACGGCGAGCTCCACGTCACCGACCTCTGCAACCGCCTCGAACAAAGCCAGCCCGCCGTCAGCCACCACCTGGCCCTCTTGCGGGTTTCGGGCCTGATCGAGTCGAGGCGCGAAGGCAAGCACAACTTCTACAGCGTCCGGACCGACACCTTCGGCGACATGCTCGTCAGCCTGTTCTCGTCGACCGGCAAGATGCCCAAGAAGATCCAGTTCCACAACTTCACCTTGCACCACCCGGGCAAATAACCGGGGCGGCCATCCGCACCGTCCGGCGTCCGCACCGAGGCGGCGACCACTCCGACCCGCCCGGTCCGAGCGGTCGCCGCCTCCGCTTTGCGGAGGACCGTCGGTTGTCGGGGGGGTTCGACTTGACCAAATCTTTCGAACCGGCCATGATGCCGCCCAATCACCGCCGGACGGCGGGTCGCCTTGCCGACGGATCGGCCAAGGCGGACGACCATCGCCCGATCGCAAGGCGAGGTCGGCTTCGGTCCGGGACCACCCAGGTCTGGTGGCCCCTTCAAGGAGGATCAATCGATGCTGCGATCGACTCGGGCGGCTCTGGCGGTCGGTTTGGGGTGCCTCGGGGTGGCGGGCTTGGTGGGCCAGTCGGTCGCCCAGCAGCAAGACAGCAAGGTCACGGCGGCCAAAGGTAATACTGGCGGCCAGGCCCCGGCGGCGATGCCCGCCGTCTCGATCGGCTCGCTCGACGTCGAAGGGGTCTTCCGGGCCTACGACAAGGTCCGGGTCGCAGGCGAAACCCTCGAATCCGAGGTCAAGATCCGCTACGCCGAGCTGACCAAGCTGGCCAACGAGGGGAAGCAGGCGCAGGACGAGATGGAGAAGATGTCCCCAAGCTCGCCCGACGTCAAGAAGTATCAGAACAAGATGGTCCAGATCAAAGCCCAGATGGAAGCGAGCCGGGAAAACGCCAAGCGCGAGTTCGAGCAGAAAGAAACCGAGACGATGGTCGGGATCTACAACGAGGTCGCCGACATGGCCAAGGCCATCGCCAACAGGCGAAATATGACATTCATCGTCAAGTACAACGAAGGCAAGCTCCAAGGCTCGGAACCGAACTCGGCGATGGCGTCGATGTCCAAGACGATCATCTACGCCGATCCCCGGGTCGACATCACCGCCGACACCATCCTGTACCTCAACCGGAACTACAAGTCCGCCGGTGGCCAGCCTCCCAGGACTCCGAACCCCGCCGCCGCCGCGGGTACTCGCCCCTCGGCGAACCCCGCCGCCGCCCCGGCCGGTCGCTGAGATTTCGAGGCTTTGAGGCCCTCGGGACTTCGGATCGACCGAAGCCCGAAGGGTCGACTCGGAGCGTCGATCGCGGTCCTTCCTTCGAGTCCAATTCCAACGCGGCGGGAGCAGGTTCAGGGCACCATGAAGACCGTTCAACGTCCCCAGCGCACGATTGCCCGGAGCGCCGAGGTCCGAGGGATCAGCTTCCTCGGAGGGCGAGACGTCCGGGTCGAGTTCCGCCCCGCCGAAGCCGGTTCCGGGATCGTCTTCGTCCGGACCGACCTCGAAGGCACCCCCTCGGTCCCCGCCCACGTCCGGTTCACCGTCCCTCGCCAGCGCCGGACGACCCTGGAGCGGGGCTTGGCGATCGTCGAGATGGTCGAGCACGTCATGGCCGCCCTGGCGGGACTCCGGGTCGACAACTGCGTCGTCCGGGTCGACGGCCCCGAGACTCCCGGGTGCGACGGTTCGAGCCTGGCGTTCGCCGAGGCGTTGCTCGAAGCCTCGATCGTCGAGCAATCCGCACCGCGAAACACCCTGGTCATCGACCGGGCGATCACCGTCCGCGACGGCGACGCGATCCTCACGGCCCACCCGGGCGCCGACAACGATCGCCTGGTCCTGTCGTACCACCTCGACTACGGGGCCGACTCGCCGATCCCCAGGCAGAGCCAGTTCGTCGACGTCACCCCCGAGAGCTTCCGGTCCGAACTCGCCCCGAGCCGGACTTTCCTGCTCCAGGGGGAAGCCGACGCCTTGCGGAAGGCCGGGATCGGGTCGAGAACCTCGGAGCGCGACCTCCTGATTTTCGGCCCCTCGGGCGTCGTCGGCAACGAGCTTCGGTTTCGGGATGAATGCGTCCGACACAAGATTCTCGACCTCCTGGGCGACCTCGCCCTGGTGGGGATGATGGACCTGGCCGGTCACGTCGTCGCCCACCGCTCGGGACACTCGTTGAACGCGACTTTGGCCAAAAAGCTCCTCGAAGCGATCCCTCAGGCCAAGCCCGAGTCGAAACCCGCCCGCGCCGAGGTCAACAACTCGACCCCGCTGGCGTCCCCCCTGGAGATCAACGACATCCTCAAGGCGCTCCCGCATCGCTACCCGTTCTTGCTGGTCGACAGGATCGTCGAGCTCGAGCCAGGGCGTCGGGTGGCGGGGATCAAGAACGTGACGTACAACGAACCCTTCTTCCAGGGGCACTGGCCCGGTCGGCCGATCATGCCCGGCGTCCTGATCGTCGAGGCGATGGCCCAGACCGCCGGGGTCCTGATCGCGCGGAGTTCGCCAAGCCACCGCCATGCACTCCTGGTTTCGATCGACGGCGTCAAGTTCCGCCGCCCGGTCGTTCCGGGGGACCAGCTTCGCCTCGAAGTCGAAGGCGTCCGGACCACCGGCAGGGCCACCCAGGTCCGGGCCCTGGCCCGAGTCGGCGATCGGGTCGCCGCCGAAGGACGAATCCGGTTCGTGGCGATCGACGTGGATCGGGCGCTCTGATGGCGACCGGGAAGGAACATAGCCGATCGCAGAGTAGAAGCGACACGGTTGATTTTTAGCCACGGCTGAAACACGGATAGGGAGCAGGAAAAATCGTCTGATCCGTGTTCCTTGCGTGGCTCAATTTGATCGAACTGCGTAACTCCTACGCGGATTGCAAAAACAAATGGATTGGTCGGGTCGGAGCGAGCCACGGATTCACTTGGAGTTGCGCAGATCGAACGAATCGGTTCGGTCAATCCGTGGCTTGATCGGATCAAGGGTACCCTATCAGTTGCAATCCGCCCGGTGATCCGGCTCTCAATCTTCCGCAATTTGCAATCTTGCGATGGACCATACCGAGGCTTCCTAAGCTCCGGGGCATCTGACCAACTTTTCGTCACGAACCGGGCCGAGGTTGTTCGATAACAGGATTCTAACCCCTCACTCTCGAACGAAGCGGGAACCATTCATTCGGTCGATCGCGGGATGCCAGACCAAGTCGAAGCCGGCCGAGACCAAGGATGGTCGTCGGGCGCCAGCCTCAAGGACACGAGGATTTCCATGGGACCGACCATCGCCGAGACCGCTTCCGTTGACCCTCGGGCCGAGATCGCCGAAGGGGTCGAGATCGGCCCTTATTGCGTGGTCGGGCCGGATGTCACCATCGGCGAAGGGACCCGTCTGATCGCCCACGTCTGCCTGCTCGGCGTCGTCGAGATGGGTAAGCACAACCTGATCAGCCCGTTCTCGGTGATCGGCGGCGACCCTCAAGACTTCTCGTACTCGGGCGCCCCGACCCGCGTCGAGGTCGGCGACCACAACATCATCCGAGAGAGCGTCACGATCAACCGGGCCACCGAGAAGGAAGACGGCGTGACCCGGCTGGGGAACCACAACTTCCTGATGGCCGGGAGCCACGTCGCTCATGACTGCAAGCTCGGCGACCGGATCACCATCGCCAACGGGACGATGCTCGGCGGCCACGTCCACGTCGAGTCGCACGCCAGCATCAGCGGGGGGGTGGCGGTCCACCACTACGCCACCATCGGCGGCTTCGCGTTCGTCGGCGGCCAATCCCGGATCATCCACGACGTCCCCCGGTTCATGCTGGTCGACGGCAACCCGTCCAAGGTCCGCTGCATCAACGTCGTCGGCCTGAAGCGGAACGGCGTCGGCGCCGAGGCGATCGACGGCCTCCACGAGGCGCACCGCCTGATCTACCGGGCCAAGATGAACCCCGAGCACGCCTCGCAGATCCTCGAATCGCATGGTCATTTGCTCCCCGAAGTGGCGAGGCTCCTCGAATTCGTGACCGCCCAGCACGAAGGGAAGCATGGCCGGGCCCGAGAGCGCTGGAGGAAGTCATGAAGCCTTTGAAAGTCGCCGTCGTCGGGGTCGGACACCTCGGCCGCCACCACGCCCGAATCCTGTCGGGCCTGCCCGACGTCGAACTCGTCGCCGTGGTCGACTCCCGGCTCGAACAGGCCCAAGCCGTCGCCCAAGCCTGCGGCGGGCTGGTCCAGGCTTGCACCGACCACCGAGGCTTGATCGGTCAGGTCGACGCCGTGTCGGTCGCCGTGCCGACCCGGTTCCATCGCCAGGTCGCGGGCGACTTCTTGGAACGAGGCATCCCCTGCCTGGTCGAGAAGCCCTTGGCCACGACCTTGCTCGAAGCCGAGGAGTTGGTTGCCCTGGCCGATGCCCGATCCGTCCCGCTCCAGGTCGGCCACATCGAGCGGTTCAACCCGGCGCTCTCGACCCTGGACGGCCTCCTGTTCCGCCCCAAGTACATCGCCGCCGAGCGCCTCGGGACCTACACCTTCCGGTCGACCGACATCGGCGTGGTGCTGGACCTGATGATCCACGACATCGACCTCGTCCTCTCGATGATCAAGGCCCCGGTGAAGTCGGTGGCGGCGGTCGGCGTGGGGGTCTTCGGCGGGTTCGAGGACGTGGCCAACGCCCGGATCGAGTTCGAGGACGGCTGCGTCGCCAACCTCACCGCCAGCCGCGCGAGCTTCCAGGCGGTCCGGAAGATGCGACTGTTCGCCCCCGAGGGGTACGTCACCCTCGACTTCGCCGCCAAGCGGGGGACGTTGGTCCGCCCCTCGGACCGGCTCCGGCATGGCGAGATCGACCTCGAAGGGCTGGACCTCGCCCAGCCCTCCGCGATCAAGGAGCGGCTGTTCGGCAAGATCCTCCGGGTCGACCAGGTCCAGGGCGAAGGCCGGGAACCCTTGGCGCTGGAACTCGAAGACTTCGTCCAGGCCGTCCGGACCGGGTCTCGTCCCAGGGTGACCGGGCACGACGGCCTGAGGGCGATCCGAGTGGCCGACCAGGTCTTGAGGTCGCTCGAGTCGCACGCCTGGGAAGGCTCGGCCGACGGCCCGACCGGACCGCACCACCTCCCCGAACCCTTGATCGAGCCGATCATCGGCCTCCCCGCCCCCAAGTCGTGGCGATACCACACCACCCGGACCGATTCGAGCATTCGGACTTCTTGATTCGATGCCGAAGTCATGGCGGCGAACGGCTCGCTTGTCATCAAGTCGCGACATCGGTTAAGATCACCCGATCCGATGCGCGGAACGCATCAAGAAACACCGACAGTTCGTCGCGGACATTCGCGCCCCTTTTGTGAAGCAAGGTCGATCCGATGGCTACCGAAGCTCCCGAAACCCCCGCCGCCGCCGTCGCCGAAGCCCCTCCGGTGCAAGCCCCGGCCGACCCCCGGCTCAAGGTCCTCAAGAAGTTCCGAGGCAAGTTCCTCCCTAAGGGGATTCTCCGGGAGCGCCACAAGGCGATCATGACCCGTTGGGACTCGGGCGAGGACCACGGCAACGTCACCGTCGACGAACTGAAGACCCTGCTGAGCGACTGGCGAGGGACCCGCGAGAAGCCCCCCCGGATGCCCAAGGCTTGAGCATTGGCGTTGAGGTCGGAATCCAACTTCATCCCGACGGACCCCGGTCCGGCTCGGGGTGGCTTCGTTTTGTCGGGCTGGTCTCCAATGTCTTTCGCGATGGATTTGTTTGGTCGAATCGGCGAATGGGTCGAGGATTCGGGTCGACATTCCTTCGCCCGTCGGGAAACTTCGCCCGGGTCCGCCCCATTCTGGGCTCTTTTCGAGGGTTCGGGCCGATTCCGGGCGCGACGCCCCCTGGGCGACCCGTTCCGAGGGACCGTCGGGCTTGGTTGCCTCCCTTTTCGACCTCGCCGCGTTTCGGTCGAGGTGATCAGGCCCTCCGACGTTCGAGCTTCCGCCGCTTGCTCGACCTCCGGCCCTCCGCCTGTCGAAGCTTGGCTTCGAGACGAGGGCGGTCAAGCGGGGTCGGTCCCGGGCGGGCTTTCGAGTCGTCCACTGGACCGGCGAGGGCTTCGAGCAAGGTGGATTCGAGCATCCGAGAGAGGTGGGCCAGGTCTTGTTCTCGGCGATCCTCGGCGGTGAAATTCGGCTCGTCGGCGGGTCGAAGCGGCGGTCGGGAGGCCGGAACGGAGAACGACGCCGGGGCGGGTCTTTCGATCCGTTCGAGGCACCATCGCATTCGTTTGTGGAGCGTCGCCTCATAACGGCGGAGTCGGCGGAGTTCGAGGGTCGCGTCGTCGGCCAAGCCGGACTCGGCGAGGGCTTGGTCGACCTCGTCGAATTCGAGCACCCGGTCGCGCCGGGCTTGGAGGTCGAGGATCGCGTCGCGGGCCACTTCGCCATCGGGGCGGACCACGCCGGTCGATCGCCCGTCCGCGTCGAGCACTTCAAATTGGTCGAGTCGAGCGTCCGTCGGCGTCCCGAGCAGGTCGAACGCGAGCCGACGCTGGTCGGACGTCCAGCCTTCGCCCGACCCGTCCTCGGCCAGCTCGGCAAGTCGGGCCAGGATCGCCCAGCGGTCGATCAGCCAGTCGCACCCTTGGGGGGTTTGCCGGAGCCGTCGGACGACTCGGGGGGGATTGCAAGCCAGCTTCGCGCCGAGGTCTTCGACTTCGACCCGTCGATCGTCGTCCCAGACCGTCGAGGCCCGGAGGGCGACCACGTCGCGGAGCGCGCGTTCGGCCAGCCTGGAGCGGTCGATCTGGAGCGTGATCTCTGCCACTTCGCCGCACAACCAGCGGTCCCAATTCGATCGGGGCTTGACCGCCTCGGCGACGTCCGAGGTCCGGTCGGCCAGGGTTTTCGGGTCTTCATTGCTGACGACCAATGAGGTCAGGCCATGCTTGAGGGCGTTTCGCCTCGAAGCCGCCTTGCCGTCGTCGGTCTTCGGTCCGGTGCTCTTGGAAGCGTTGCGGCGGTTGGCCGCTCGTCGGGCGTCGCTGACCATTATGGCGGATCTCCCCGGTGCGAATTCAAGCAAGTTGGTGCGGCCCTCGGACCGTCGAGCGGCGACGACAGGGCCTCCGGCATCCTTTACTATCTTTTTCCCGGAGCGGCCTTAACCGGGTTTTGGCCGATTTCCCCAAAGTTTCTGGTCCCGCCCCTTCGACGAGTCCCCCTTCGATGAAGTTCAAAGCCCAGGAAACGACCTTGGTCCTGATCACGTTCCTCTGGGGGGCGACCTTCCTCGTCACCCGGATTGGCGTGAGCCAAGGAGGTCCGTTCGGCTTCTTGCTCCTCCGGTTCGCCTCGGGCGTGGCGGTCCTCGCCTGCCTGATCCTGGCCGACTGGAACAAGTTCACCCGCCAAGAAATCCGCCGAGGGGCCTTGCTCGGCTGCATCTTGTTCGCCAGCTACGGCTTGCAAACGGTCGGGCTCCGGACGGTGAGCAGCGGCAAATCCGCCTTCATCACGTCGCTGTACGTGCCGATGGTCCCGATCATCCAGTGGCTCTGGTTCGGCCAACGCCCTCGGGTTGCCGCCTGGGTGGGGGTCGCCCTGGCGGCGGTCGGCCTGGCCCTCCTGTCCACCGAGTCGGGGATGACCTTCACCTTCGACCAGGGGGAATGGCTGACCCTCGGCTCCGCGGTGGCGATCACCTTCGAGATCCTCCTGATCGGCCGATGGTCCCCCGGCCTCGACCCGAGGCGCTGGGCACTCTGCCAGATGACCACCGTTGCCGCCCTCTCCTTCGCGGCGATTTTATTGGTCCATGAACCCACCCCGACCTTCTCCCCCCGCCTCCTGACCTGCGCGATCGGCCTGGGGGTCGTCACCGGCGCGATCCAGGTCGGGATGAACTGGGCGCAGAAGTCGGTTTCCCCCACCCGGGCCACCCTGATCTACGCCCTCGAACCCGTCTGGGCCGGCCTGATCGGCTGGTTCGCAGGAGAGTCGTTGACCCCGCTCAACATCCTGGGGGCCGGCTTGATCGTCGCGGGCTTGCTGAGCAGCCATTGGATGCCGGACAGAATGTCTTGACGCCGTTTGTGATCTCAGAAGTGATGTCGGCTTGTTGACGAATTGGATGTCGGCGGTTAATCTATCAGGAGTTGCGGCCGAGCGACTCCCAATAACCTGACTTCGAAGGAAAAGACGATGGCGAAGACCCGAAGGGTTGTATTCAGCTTCGACGAGAGGAGTCTTGAAAGCTTGGAGAAGCTGACCGAGCAAGGTCGATTCGGCTCGATGGCCAACACCGTCCGGGATTCGTTGCAAGTCACCCGCGCGCTCCAGACCCAAGCCCACCACGGATACACCGAAGTCATCGTCCGCAATCCGGAAACCAACAAGGAGCGCGTCCTGGTCATCCCCAACCTACAAGCGGCCTTCAGCAAACCCCAGGTTTGACCGTGATGAGCCAATCCGACCCGTCAAAGCCAGTGCCCGAAGAACCGGAGGTTGATGCCGGTGAGGTCCGGGCTTCGGGTGAAGTCCCGTTTTATGATGCGAAGCACCGGGCGGAAACCGCCAGTTCGTTGGCGAAGTGGCTCGTCGCCGTGCTCGGGGCAAGCTTGGGACTGCATTATCTCCTCACGGCCGTCCTGGCGTTCGGAGGCAAAGAAGAAGCGGTCAAAAACCTCAATAGCATCTTCAACGCTTGGCTTCCCGCTATCTCAAGCCTCGTGAGCGCCGCCGCGACTTATTACTTCACCAGAGATAAAGACTGAACCGGCTATTCCTCCCCACCCGGGCCACCCTGATCGACACCCTCGAACCCGCCTGGGCCGACATGATCAGCACCCTCGCAGGGGAAACTTTGACGACTCTCAACATCCTCGGGGCCGGCTTGGCCGTCGCAAGGGTATTGAGCAACCGGTTGTGCCCCGGTGATGGCGAAGCCGAGGAGTGGCGACGATAGATCAAGGGATAACGTCCTCAATGCGAGGAATGACTATGATAAATTCACCTCTCCAACCAGCCGTCCTGACTGTCAAAGCTTTTGATGAAGCCTCACAGTTGTTGATCGGGAATTCGAGTTTGGACTCCCAATCAGTCAACCTCGCAAATGCCGAGTCTAAGCTTGGAATCCAAGCCGTGATCGACTCCGGTATTTCCTGCCTCAGGTTGATACAAACCATCGATGCCCGATGGCACAAAGCCATCTTCGAAGAGTCGATCCCCTACCGAGAGTCGGATCGCGAAGAACTCTCCAATCTTTATCAATCATGGTATACCGTGACAGGGAACATGTTGGCGAAGCTCGGCAGGTTGGAGGAGGCATGTTTGGACCTCACCGACACCGTTATCCTGCAATCGGGTTATGCCGAAGTCGGAGGGTTGCTCACCCCTGATGACCAGTTCTTCGAAGGCGAGGAACTCGACGGGTTGGTCCAAGATGCCATCATGAGCCTGGATCGGGGAGAAACTGTGGAGATGCGGGAGATGGGCGATTGAACCGGCGGACGGCTTTCTTTCGCAGAGCCTATGACTCACTCCCCGAACACACCAAGCAAGCCGCCATCGCCGCTTATCGGATGTTCCTCACAAACCCACAGCACCCGGGCCTTCGCTCTCATACTCTCCAGCCGACCAAGCGAGGGCAACACCTACCCGGTAGCATTTCGGTGACAATCACGATGGGGTGTCGAGCGATCTACGTCGTTCGCAATGGGATTAATCTTTGGTACTGGATCGGCTCGCACTCCGATTACGACACATTCACCGGCCGCAAGTGATCCTCGACGAAGGGTCTCACGGTCGAATCGGTGTCTTCTCGATGTTGCAGCGTGACGAAAGGGCCGCCCCAACTTAGGGTTCGGGGCGGCTCGGGCGGTGGGATCGGTCAGATTTTGAAGTGGTCCATGACCATCTTGAGGTGGCCCTTGAGCTCCTCGATCTGCTTCGAGTCCTGTTCCTTGAGCTTGCGGAACATCTCGACGCACTGGGTGGCGTTTTCCTGCTCGGCGTCCTTGATGAACTTGTCGTAGGCGTTCAGGCCCTCGGCCTTGGATTGGATGACGGTCAGCCAGTCGTACAACAGGTCGGGGATCGGGCTGGTCTGGGTCGCGCTGGCCATGATGGTCTCTCCCGGGTTGGTGAATCAAAGGGTTCGGATACCCCTACTCGGAGATATTTGCAACCCATGTGCCGATCCTGGTCGGGGCCGGACCTCAGGCCGTCAGCTTCGCCAGATCATCCCAGAAATCGGGGTAGGTCTTGGCGACGCAACCGGGGTCGAGGATCGTCACGCCGGGGGCCTTGAGGCCGACGAGGGCGAAGGACATGGCCATCCGGTGGTCGTCGTAGGTTTGGATGGGGGTGGGAGTGGTGAGGGGGCCTTCGGGGGGGATGAGGATCAGGCCGTCGGGTTGCTCGGTGATGTTGGCCCCGAACTTTCGGAGTTCGACGGCGAGGGCCTTGATCCGGTCGGTTTCCTTGTGGCGGATGTGGGCGACGTTGCGGATTCGGGTGATGCCTTGGGCGAAGAGGGCGACGACGGCCAGGGTCATGACCGTGTCGCTGATGGCGTTCATGTCGACGTCGATGGCGCGGAGGGGGCCTCCGGTGACGGTGGTGGCGGTCTTCTCGCGAGCCACGGTGCAGCCCATGTGCTCCAGCAAGTCGACGAAGGCGAGGTCGCCTTGGATGCTCTCGGTGCCCAAGCCTTCGACGGTGACGGTCCCCCCGGTGATCGCGGCGGCGGCGAAGAAGTAGCTGGCGGCGCTGGCGTCGGGCTCGATGGCGTAGGTCCGGGCCCGGTAGGGGGCGGGGCGGATGTCGAAGCGGCGGTCCTTGCGGTTGTTGATCCGGACGCTGAACTCCTCCATCACCCGGATCGTCATCGCGACGTAAGGCTTGGAGACGAGGACGCCTTCGACCTCGACGGTGGTGACGTCCCGCGAGTAGGGCAGGGCCATGAGTAGGCCGCTGAGGAACTGGCTCGACACGTCGCCTCGGACGAAAGCGTAGCCGCCGTCGAGGCCCGACGCTTTGATCGTGATCGGCGGGCAACCGGTCCCGAGGTCACTCGAAGCGTCGGCACCGAGGCCGTTGAGCGCTTGGAGCAGGTCGGCGACGGGGCGCTCGCGCATCCGAGGAGTCCCGTCGAGGCGGTAGACCCCCGAGGCGGTGCTGAGCATCGCGGTCAGGAACCGCAAGCTCGTCCCCGAGTTGGCGACGAAGAGGTCGGCCTCTCGCGCGGGAATCCTGTTGGCGCAGCCTTTGATCTTGATCTGGGCGGACGCTCGATCATGTTCCACCTGGATTCCCAGCTTCCCGAGCGCGTCGACCATGACCCGGGTATCCTCGGAGTCGAGGGCGCCCGTGAGGGTGCTCTCGCCGTCGGCCATCGCGGCGATGATCAACGCCCGGTTGGTCAGGCTCTTCGAGCCGGGGACCCGGACCGACACCGGGGCGATCGGGCCGGCCAAGGGATTCATCGTGATCTCAGAGGGATAGTCGGGCATCGGCGCAGGTCCGTGGTCGAGTGGATCGAAGAGAATTTAGCCACGGATGGAACACGGATAAGACGAGGAAATCATCTTTCTGATCCGTGTTTCATCCGTGTTCCATCCGTGGCTAAACCGATCTCGGTGGGTTTTGTGGGTTGCTTGGATGATCGGGGATCTCGGGTCAGGTCGAGGGCGGCCATCGCGGTTGTGCTCATGCGTCGCCGACCCCCTCGAAGAGTGCCGAGCCGACGCGGACCAGGGTGGAACCTTGCTCGATGGCGGCCTCGAAGTCGCCGGACATCCCCATCGAGAGTTCGGGCAGCGCGAGGCCGGTCAGGATTCGCATCCGGTCGCGGAGGAGGCGGAGGGTTTCGAACATCGGTCGGGCCTCGTCGTTGGTCGTCCCGTAGCCAGCGATCGTCATCAGGCCGACGACCCGGGCGTGGCGGACCTCGGCGATGGCCTGGGCGGAATCCGGCAAGTCCTCCGGGGTCCAACCGTGCTTGGACTCTTCGTTCGAGGTGTTGACTTGAAGGCAGACGTCCAACGACCGGCCCGACTCCCCCGCCCAGGCGTCGACGGCCTGGAGGAGCCTGGGCGAGTCGACGCCGTGGACCATCGCCACCCTGGGCAGCGTCTTCTTGATCTTGTTCGACTGGAGGTGGCCGATCAAGTGCCAGCGGACCGCCGAGAGGTCGGCCAGGGCGTCGGCTTTCTCCCAAAGCTCTTGCGGGTAGTTCTCGCCGAGGTCGGTCGCGCCCAGGGCCACGAGCGGGCGAATCCACTCGGGGGGGTTCCGCTTGGTGACGGCGACCAGGCGGACGGTGGACGGGTCGCGACCGGCCCGGACGCTCGCCTCGGCGATCGAACCGCAGACCCTTTGCCAGTTTTCGAGGAGCCGAGCGGCGTTCATGGGGCGATCAACACTTCCCAATGCGGACCATCCGACGTTGCCAGCCGGGCGACGGGCGACGAAGCCCGGGCGCGGTCCATTGTAGGATAAAGCGGATCGGCCCGACACCTCCACCGCCCGGGACCGGCCCGTTCATTCCAAAGGACGCCGCGAACTCGAAGCGGAAAACCAGATGCGATGGAGCGGTTCGGACCCCGTCTCGGCGACCGGCACCCTCGACGGGGAATCGCCCTGAGCCGACTTGCAGGCCCAAACCGATTAGTCGAGGCGAGGTTGGCAACTCCGCTTCGCGTCGTCGGATCGGATTCCTTGCGATCTCGAAGCAATCGGCATAACCGGTAAAGTTAACCGGGCGATCGACCGATCCTGGACCGGTAGTATTCCGAGTTTTCGGACCGTCCGAGGTCTCAACGCCCTCCAGGATGTCGGGGCGTCTCGCTCCCCGCCGAACTCCGGTTTGATCCTCGATCAAGCCCAGGCCGCGACCTCCCGGATGTTGGGTCGAATGCGACGACTTTTCAACGCTTGGATCGCTCTGGGCTTGGTCTCGATCGCCCGGGCGGACGATGCGCCGCCGAGTTCGGCGCCGACGATCCCGCCGCCGGCTTCCGCGCCGGCCGCCCCGAAAAGTCGGGAGGAAATGCTCGAAGAGCGGCTCCGGAAGATGGACGAGATGAACCAGCGCTTGATGGAGCAGGTCGAGTTGCTTTCCAAGAAGGTCGAGGGGATCTCCAGGGATACCTCCGTCGCCACGGCCTCGAGTGAAGCGTCGCCAACTCTCGGGCGGGAAGGGTCCGGCTCGGATGGCGAGTCGGGCGAGAGTTCTCGAAAAGCGGGCGGGCCGCAAGGCACGATCGGGCGAGGGACGAACCGCCAAGGTGGGCAAAGGGGAGAAGGAGGCCGAGGTCCGAGTGGATCGGTCGAGGGGGGAGGCAGCTCCAACGCCGGTGGCGACGGGAGAGCCAGGGGTGGTCAAGGCACGATTGGCCGAACTCGTGAAGACGAAAAGCCGAGGAAGATCAACACGACGGTCAGCAATGGGCTGAAATGGACCTCCGAGGACGACGAGTTTCAGGTCGTCCTGCACAACTTGACGCAGGCCGAAACCCGGAACTTCCCCGGCGCCGGGGGGCAAAGCCCGCTCAAGAGCCAGTTCTTCATCCCCAGGCAGCGGTTGTATTTCACCGGTCGGGTGACCAAGAACGTCGAGTTCTACACCGTGATCAACCGAGGGTACGGCTCCCTCGACCTCCTCGATGCCTTCATCGACCTAGACTTCGACCCTCGGGCCAAATTCCGGGTCGGGCGAACCAAGACGCCAACTTCCTACGAATACTACCAGATCGCCGAAGGGGATTTGATCGCCCCGGAACGATCGCTCTACACGGGCAACCTCTCCGGGAATCGTCAGGACGGGTTCATGTTCCTGGGGCAGGTTCTCGAAAAACGGGCCGAGTACGCCTTGGGGGTCTTCAACGGCCCCCGGCGATCGTTCCAGGACTTCAACAACGACAAGGACCTGTACGCCTTCTTCAACTTCCGCCCCTTCGAGTACGACGAATCGTTGCCCGGCCTGAAGTACTTCAACGTCGGCGGCGAATACGACTTCGGCAATGAGAGCAACCCGGTCCAGCCCAGCTCATTCCACACCGCGAACGACCAGAGTTCCGCCGCGTCGAACGCGACGCTCGCCAGCCTGTCTCCAACCTTCCTCGTGCTGAACAACAACGTGAGGGAATATGGGCCTCGCGACCACTACTCCGCGTGGGTCGCCTGGTATTACAAGAGTTTCAACCTCCTGGCCCAATATGACGGCGGCGGCCAGGATTATGCGCTCGGCACCGGCACCTCGAAGATCCACGTCCCCACCCAAGGATTCTTCGTCCAGGGGTATTATTTCCTGACCGGCGAGCAGATCACGAGGCGGGTCGACATCCGACCGTTGAAAAACTTCGCCTTCAAGAACGGCAGGCTGACCGGCCCCGGGGCGATCGAGGTCCAATCGCGGATCAGCACCCTCGACCTCGGCCGGAGCGTCTTCGACGGCGGTTTGGCCGACCCCAACCTCTGGGCCAACCACGCCTATGCCGTCGACACCGGGATCAACTGGTATCTCAACCAGTACACCAAGATCTACTTCGACTGGCAGCATTCCGGGTTCAACCAAGGCGTGTTCAATGGAAACGCGGTCAGAGGCCCGGCCGAACTCACGCGATCGATCAACCTGATCTGGCTCCGGTTCCAGCTCTTCTTCTGATCACCCTTCGAAGCGTATTGCTTCCAATTCCGGTCCCACCTTGACAGTGATGGCTTCGAGCATCGACGATGTTTCTGGATCTGGCCCGCTCAATCTCTTGAGAGACCTCGACCGCTTGAAATTGTCCTTTTCCCAACCTTGGCATCGACGACTGGCAACCCGGGTGGCGCTGGCCACCTTGATCGGGACCGTCGTTGGTTGGGGGTCGGAGGGGTTCGCGGCTTCGGTTTCTTCGTTGGCGACCCCCTCCAGTCCGGAGGATTCGGCCGGACACCACTGCAAGTGCGGTCGAAAGTGCCGGGGGTTGTCTTGCTGCTGCTCGCCCGGGAAAGCGAGGCTTCGGGCGGACGCTCGGCGCACTTTCCCGGTCTTCGATCCGCCTCGGGCCGCCTCGAATCCTTGCATGAAGGCCGCCCCTTGCGGCGAGCCGGGGGTCCCGACCCACCATTCGGTCGACCCCATCGGTCGAGTCGCCCTGTTCGCCGAGGGGCCACTCTTCCTCGCTTCGACGTCGAAGCGTTTCGAGCCCGGCTCGACGAGGATCGAAGGTCCGGCGAGACGCGCCGACCGCCTCGACGACCCGCCGGAACCGGCCCTCGCCGGCTGAGGTCGATCGCCCGCCGTCGGACCTGACGCGGGCCGATGGCCCCACGCCCTGAGTCGAAGCGGACCGACGGTCAAGGGCACCGCCCCCATCACCGGGCGCGTGGGCACTTCGCCGACGCTCGGTCGGGTTCATGCAGGTCGCCGCCGAGCAACCTCTTCGTTCGTCGGTCGTTCGATCTTCCGGCCTCGGTCGGGGGGAACAACCGATCCATCCTTACGCCTCGATCTTCCCGATCCGCGACCACAGGGTCGTCGGCTTCGAGCCGCTCCGCGCCCCCACGTCCTAAAAAACAAAGGGTTTCCAGATGAACCGCCGTGGTTTCACCTTGATCGAGCTTCTCGTCGTGATCGCGATCATCGCCGTCCTGATCGCATTACTGTTGCCCGCCGTCCAGGCCGCTCGCGAGGCCGCCAGGCGCTCCCAGTGCGTCAACAACTTGAAGCAACTGGGGATCGCGCTCCACAACTACCATTCCTCGAACAACGGCTTCCCCGTCGGGTTCCTTTACAACGCGAACCCGCCGACCTCCGGCCCTTTGGCGGGCACCCCGCCGTTTCATTACTGCTGGTCCGTCCTCGCCCAGATGACTCCCTTCCTCGAACAGACCAGCGTTTACAACGCGGCCAACTTCGACTGGCCGTTCGCCCAGGGGCCTTCGGGTGGCTTCGCGATCTACCCGGCCAACCTCACGGTCATGAACACCACCGTCAACGTCTTCCTTTGCCCGAGCGACGCCACGCCGAACCCGGCTCCGCCTTCGGGGCCGACCAACTACGTTTTCTGCACCGGCGATGGGATCACGAGTACCGCGGGTCCCAACGACCCGCCGGCCGGGGCCGGTTCCCCCTCCGGGGCCAACGGGGCGTTCATCGCGGGGACGCCGCAATCGATCGCCTCGACGACCGACGGGTCGAGCGGTACCGTCGCGGCTTCGGAATGCCTGATCGGGACCGGGCCGGGCTTCTCACCGACTCCGCCCGCAATCCTGGCCCGGGGGTTGGCCCTCACCGGCGATAGCTCGCTGAATCTGGCGGATTGCCAGGCGGCGAAGCAGTGGATCTTGAAGGGGTCGCAGTGGTGGTTCGGCGATCATCGGAATGTCCTGTTCAACAACTTCCTGACCCCGAACTCCACCTACCCCGACTGCCAAGGGGCCAGTTATCACCTCCCCGGCTGGAAGGCAGCCCGGAGCCTACATCCCGGGGGGGCGAACGCCCTGTTCTGCGACGGGCACGTCGCCTTCGTCAAGGATACGATCAACCCCGGCACGTGGAAGGCCCTCGGCACCCGGAACGGTGGCGAGGTCGTCTCGGCCGACTCTTATTGATCTGATCCCGAACAATGTCCCGATCGACGAGGGCGGACAGGACGAGCCGCGCCGGCAACAGCGGGTCATGAGCGGAGCGGCAGTCGATCGAGCGTCCCATCAATGAGAAGAAGACAGACCTCCGAGATGGGGAGATCTGTCCTCGCTTTTCTGGTCCGCTCCAACCCTAGGAACTCGTCGCCCAAGTCAAAGAACAAAACGCATTCTTTGTGCTCTGTCGAAAACCTCAATAAGGCTGTCGTTTCAGCATGATGTTGTGGGTCAGGACCGCCAACCAGAGGTCGCGGCACCGGCTCCAGTAGCTCCGCCCGCAAACGGCACTCCCTTGGCGACGCTTCATCGAACTGAATACCGTCTCGACCTGCCAACGC
>JAABUX010001851.1_pt1 | contig 31009 bp, 31 predicted proteins | sample 5561851 | NCBI WGS metagenome assembly JAABUX01 (sample SAMN10711883, study PRJNA513361) | rock metagenome | isolation source: Antarctica rocks | place: Antarctica: Victoria Land, Richard Nunatak red sandstone | collected 2016-01-03
GACCGCCGCGGTCCCTGTGGCTATGTGCGCGGGCGCGCGGTTTGCCGGACCTGAGCGGGTGTCCTGATGACGGCGTGCCGCGGGGACCGCGGCGGTCCCAGTGAAAGCGTTCGTCGCCGACTTTTCACAGACCCTGCGCTAAACGCTCCTCTACTACCTGCGATGCCAGGGCGCTGCTATGCTGACGGGTGTGGGCGTCCCGACCTGTCTCAACACTACGGGACCTTGCAAACCTACCCAACCAGCCCCACGACCCGCGAAAAACTCGCGCCTAATGATCGACGAGTACCTCCTATCCATCATCCAGTGACAGCCAAATCACCATCCGCGTCCCCTATCGTCGACGCGCGCGCGCTTCACAAGACGTACGGCAGCGGCAAAAACCGTTTCCAGGCGCTGCGCGGCGTGGACCTCACGGTCCAGCGCGGCGAGATGGTCGCGGTCGTCGGCAGCAGCGGCTGCGGCAAGACGACCCTGCTCAACGTGCTGTCCGGCCTGGACGAGCCGGATAGCGGCGAGGTGCTCGTCGACGGCACACCCCTGCACGAGATGACCGACCGCCGGCGCACCGCCTACCGCGCCCACCGCATGGGCTTTATCTTCCAGTCGTACAATCTGATGCCCGTGCTGAGCGCGCTTGAGAACGTGGAGCTGCCCCTGCTCGTGGCGGGCGTGCGCGGCTTCGAGGCGCGACGACGCGCCCGCGAGACGCTCGACTCCGTCGGCCTGGCGCGCTGGGCGCGCCACCGACCCAACGAGTTGTCCGGCGGCCAGCAGCAACGCGTGGCCGTGGCCCGCGCCCTGGTCAACCGCCCCGGCATCATCTTCGCCGACGAGCCGACCGGCAATCTGGACAGCGCGGCCGCCGAGGCCATCATGGACATGTTGAGCGCGCTCAACCAGGAGCACCAACAGACCTTCATCATCGTCACCCACTCGCCCGCGGTCAGCGCCCGCGCCCGTCGCATCGTGACCATGCACGACGGCGCCATCGTGAGTGACGAGTGACGAGTAGGGGCGAATTGCATACGCCCAAGTGACGAGTGAATAGTGAATAGTTTCTTCGGACAGCCGCCCGCCCGCCTGGCCCTCGTCCTGGCGGCGATGCTGGCCGCCGGGCTGCTGGTGCTGGCCGGCCTGGCGCTGCGCCACCCCATCCTGTTCCGGCTGGGCGCGCGCAACGTGGGCCGCCGCAAGACCCAGACCCTGTTGATCGCGCTCGGCCTGATGCTCAGCACCATGCTGATCACCGCTGCCCTGGGCGTCGGAGACGTTATCGGCGGTACCATCCAGGCCGTCGCGGTGGGCACGCTGGGGCGCACCGATGAAGTGGCCTATGCTCCCAACGGGCGTCCGCCCTTCCCCCTGGCCCAGTTCGATGGGGCCGCGCCCGTGTTGCGCGCCAGTCCGGTCATCGCCGGCGCGATGCCCGTGGCCGTGGGGTACAGTCGCCTGCTGGCCGACGTCGCGTCGCGCCAGATCGCCACCGTCGATATCCTGGGCGTCCCGGGGTCCATCCCGCCCGTCTTCGGCCCGCTGCACGGCCCCGGCGGCACGCTGATCGACCCCGCCACGCTCGGTCCTGACGACGTGCTGGTCAACCCCAAGCTGGCCGAGGCCCTGGCGCCAACGGCGGGCGACCGGCTGTACTACTTCCACGACGGCCGGCGATCCCTGCTGCGCGTGCGCGCCCTGTTCCAGGCCCCTGGCATCACCGGCATCCGCCCGGTCGCGGTCATGGGCCTGAACGCCCTGGCGCAGCTGTCCGGCTGGCCGGGACAGGCCAACGCCGTCATGGTCGCTAACCAGGGCACGGCGGCCACCAGCGCCGGCCGCACCGACGAGGCCACGGCGGCGCTGGAGGACGCGCTGCCCGGCTTCGAGATCGATCAGGTCAAACAACGCGGCGTCACCACGTTCGCCCACGCGCAGGACATCTTCACGCGCGTCTTCCTGCTCTTCACGCTGTTCGCCGGCGGCATCAGCACCTTGCTGATCGTACTCGTCTTCAGCCTGCTGGCGGCGGAGCGCCGCGCCGAGATGGGCGTGGCCCGCGCGCTGGGCACGGGACGCGCCCAGCTGGTCCAGACATTCCTGTTCGAGGGCGCCATCTACGACCTCGCCGCCGCCGCCATCGGCGTCGGCGCGGGGCTGGGCCTGGGGACCGTCCTGACCGGCATCCTGTCCGGCCAGCTCACCACCTTCAACGTCGGCGTGGCCGGACAGGTCCAGCCCCACTCGCTGGCCCTGGCCTACAGCCTCGGCGCCCTGGCCACGGGGCTGACCATCATCCTCGCCGCCTGGTCGATCGGCCGCCTCAACATCGTCGCGGCGATGCGCGGCCTGAGCGACGAGCAGCAGCGGGGCGGCCTGAGCGCGACGCTGCGCCGCGTCTGGAAGCCGCTGCGCCTGGCTGGACGCGCGCTGGCGCAGCGGCGACCGGGATTGCTGCTGCGCGTCCTCCTGCGCGACCTGCCGCTGGCCCTCATCGGCCTGACGTGGCGCCTCGTCGTCGTCGGCCTGCCGCTGCTGCTGCCGGGGTTGTGGCTGCTGCGGGTCGGCGTCGACAACGGAGATCCCATCGTCTTCTCTCTCGGGGCCACGCTCGCCATCGTCGGCGCCATGCTGTTGCTGCGCCTGCTGCTGCGCCTGGCCCGCCTGCGCCCGCGCCTGGCCGACCGCCTGGCCTTCACGCCCGGCGGCCTGGCCCTGCTTGGCTACTGGGCCTTGCCGCCCGCGCAATTCGACGCCTGGGGCTGGCCGCGCTTCCAGAGCGGCGTCGAGGTCTTCTTTATCGCCGGCCTGATGATGGTCGCCGGCGCCGTGCTGGCCGCGATCTATAACATCGACCTCGCGCTACGGCCCGTGCTGGCCTTGCTGACGGCGCTGGGGCGCGCGGCCACGGCGCGCGCGGCGCTGGCCTATCCCCTGCAGCACAAAGGACGCAGCGGTCTGGCGCTGGCCATGTTCTCCCTCGTCGCCTTCACGCTGACCGTGATGGCCGTGATCATCGGCGCCACCGGCCGCAGCTACGGCGACCTCAACGCGGCGGGCAACGGCTTCGAGCTGCAGGCGCAGACCGCCTTCGGGGCTATCCCGCGCGTGGAGGACGCCGCGCACGGGTTGCCCTACCTGTCGCGCGGCATCGTCAGCGCGGCCACGGCCTCAACGCTGACGCCCGTCGGCGTGGTGCAACTGGCCGCGCCGCGCCCCGGCTGGGCCCTCTATGCCCTCAACCGCGTTGGCGCGCCCTTCCTGGCCGCGACCACCCTGCGCCTGGCGACCCGAGCGAACGGCTACGACTCGGACGGCGCGGTGTGGCGGGCCTTGCGCACGCGGCCCGACCTGGCCGTGGTCGACGCCGGCGCGGTGCGGTCAAGCCAGGGCTACGCCGCCGCGCTGCCCATCTCATTGCCGCCGGCCTACAGTGGGGCCCCGCTATTCAGCCTGGCCACGGTCCATGCTGAGGACCGCGCCATGGCCCCCGCGCGGTTGTGGGTCGCCGACCCCACGGCCGGCCGCGCGGTGCGTCTGACCGTCATCGGCGTGGTGGACAGCCGCGCCGCCAACACCTACGGCATCATCACCTCCGGGCACAACCTGGCTGGAGCGGGCTTCCCGGCCGTCGCGCCCACCACCTACTACTTTAAGGTCGCACCCGGCCTCGATCCGCACGTCGCGGCGCGGCACATCGAGGCAGCCTACCTCGACTACGGGCTGCAGGTGACCATCGTCTCCGAGGTGCTGTACGACGGGCTAGGCCCCAAGCAGGTGCTTAGCGCCGTGCTGGAGGGCTTCGTGGGCCTGACGCTCTTGATGGGCGTGATGGCCCTGGCCCTGATCGCCGCGCGCGCCGTGGTGGAGCGGCGGCACAGCGTGGGCACCATGCGCGCGTTGGGCTATACTCGCCGCATGGTGGGCACGGCCTTCCTGGCCGAGGCGCTGTTCACGGCCGCGTTAGGCCTGAGCATCGGTGGCGTACTGGGCCTGCTGCTGAGCAAGAATTTGTTCGACGCGAACTTCTTCGAGCAGTACAAGACCGGCCTGACCTACGCCATCCCCTGGTCCACGCTCGGCGTGATCGCCGCCGCCGCCCTTGCCGCCACCCTGCTGGCCGCCCTGGCGCCCGCCTGGCAAGCATCGCGTATTGCCCCGGCAGAGGCCTTGCGCTACGAGTAGCGCCGACCGTCCTCCGACGCCCCTATCGGACTCTCCATCCGCTGGCGCTCAGGGGATCGCGCGAAAGACGAGGGTCTCATGGACACGCGGTCCGTCGATCTCGTACACGTAGCAACCGGGGCCGTGCAAGCGGGTGCCCGACGTGAAGGCGTACCAACCGCCCGGCTCCCGCGCAAGGTTGAACGGTGTGATGTGCAGGGCGGTCAGAGGGACCATGTCTCGCGTGAAGGCCAGGGCGCCGCTTCCATCCAGGCGACGCCCGCGGATGTCGAAGACGCCCCGGTAGCGGGGATCGACCATCCACAGGGTCTTATGGTTGTACCACCCATCCTGGCGCGTCGCGTCCGTCAGCGGCAGGACACCATGCGCCTTGAAATCCAGCGGATAGATCGGACCCATGCCCAACGCATAGCTGTAGCCGAAGGCGTCCGAGATCGAGTGGGCAACCCGCGCCAGCGATGTCGGGCAGCCACTGATGCCGACTTCGGCGACCGATGACCTCAGACTCATCGACTGATCCTGCTCTCTTACTATCGCCGCTCGTGCCTGCAAGACCACCATGGGTCCGCATCCTGCCGCTATCGTCGCCACGACGACAATTGTGGCCGTTGCTATGCGCGTCCATTCCCCAGCAGTTGCGCGCCTGACTCCATATCCGTACTCTCCTCGCATCGTCCCTCTCCTGCGTTCTGTCAGCCTCCGATTCACCCGTAGATTGCGGGGGAACGACTCGAGTGGTGGATGCGATGTGAGTCGACATGTGGATGGATGACAGGGTACTTCTTCGTTCTGACCAATACTATCACGTCAGCGAACAACATTGCATATTGCTTTGTTGCCCTTACATAACCTGCCTAGTTGACACTCTACACCCCTACTGATGCGTAAATTAGGATGAGTCCTCCTGCCACAACCCAGAGCATGTTGAGGTACCGTGCTACCATGGCTAGCGCGGGGAGAAGATTCATGATCGTGGTCTGCTCAACCGGCCGGCGAATCAGTACAAGGAGTGCGACTGCCTCTCGTACCCCGCCAAAAAGGACGCCCGACGCGCATCCTAAAATAGGCCCCGAGGTGAACTGCGCCCCCAACAGCACCACGAAGCTGGAATACGGGATCAGCGTGGCGATGCCACTCCCTAGTAGTGCGCCCCACAAAAAATAGCATAGTGATAATGGTATAACATGAATCCACTTTTGAGGCACTTGACGCCGACGACCTAATGATCTAGGATAGCGACGAATGCTATGCCAAAGCGCGATGCCGACGCTTAACGCAATGATGGGTGGACGCCAATCTTTTAATGAAAGGACAGTACCGAGTAATCCTAGCCCTCCGCCAACAATGGCGCCGCCGATGACCGCACCAAGCATATGAAGGAGCGCAACCGAAATCGTGCGATATCGATTCTTTCTCCCTCGACCGAGGGAGTGTAGGCCCATGGCCATATTGGCTACTCAAGGTGCATGGGCGCTTATTAGTCCACATAGTGCAGACAGGACGAGGATGCTAACTTCGAACATAACAGACATCTCCGATAACTGTCGCGACATTTCAAGGATAGAGTGTCATAGATCTCGCAACTTGCACGCGTAGGGTACACCGGATGGTCGAAACGTCCCAGCCCCTACAGGCGAACAGGAGTACATCTGCCCACTGTAGAGAGGACACTATTTCGACAGGTGCAAAGTTTCCCACCCGGGCAAGCACAGTCGCAGCACTGGAAGTAGTAACCATTGCCATTACTGCCACAGAACGTGCTCGTGCACCAGCAGCCGGTGCCAGACCAGCTATCGGTCGAGGCAACACATCCTCCGGCACAGTTGGCCCCCGAGCAATAGCCAGGGTTTAAGCTTGAGCAGTAACCAGAGCCAACTGGATTGCAGTTGGTATCCAACGTCGTGTACTGGCAGTAGTTGACAGCCTCAGCCGTTGGCAGGTGGACAACGTCGACGGCCCATGCCGCCACTACTCCGAAGATGCCGGCTGCCGCCCGTCTCAGGACTTGCCGTCGACCGATAAAGCGCGTGACTTCCTCCCCGGCTCGCTCGACGATCAGTGTTGCTGACATCGTAACCTCCTTCTCTTCCCTACTAGACTTTCGTCCTTCTTTCACCAAAGCCTATCTGTGGCTATCCGTTCCGCTCACCTCTACACGACAGGTAAGGGACGGGCTCCCCCCAATAATGCGGGAGGTGTTGTTAGCCCGCTTGCCGTGAGGAGGGAGCGCAAGCGCATAGGATTGTCACATAACCCTTTAGCACGGATGCGCCCGTCATTCCCAACGACGAAGGCAAATGGTGTGACCCTGACACGATACTGGTTATAAGCGCCACTGCCGTTGTCAGCTACACACATGATAGAGGTGGGAATGGCAAACTTCTTGGCGAGTTCAGCCGCGTTAATGGTTGGCCCGCTAACGATCAAGGTGATGTCAATCTCCTCAGCCGTTTAATTGGCGATCCGTAAGGTCCGACAGGGCCGGAGCAAGACCATCGATCGGCTTCGTTTCGTCATCACGAACGACGCCTGTTACGTGCCACATAGCTGCCCGGCTAACCACCAGCACCTTCCCCTGCCCACGCGCCACCACCTCAATGAGGGGAATGACATTGTCAGGCGTGAGCGCATCCCAATCCAGATAGCCGTCGACGGCTTCCTCCGCCCGAGCGTAGTGTTTGGCCAGCATTGGTACGTCGCCGACTAGAATGAGGTGACTGTCGGGGGATCTCTGGTGCAGGCCGGACACTAGCATACTAGCACTTGCATTGTGCAAGTCGACAGCAAGCAAGAAAGACAAATCCAGCACGTGGGAAAGCCTGGCAAACGGCAATAGAAACGTACGTTGGGCTGAGCGAGCGTTCCCGCTCCTACCCGACGCTGCGAACGTTCAGGAGCCACCTAAACGGGAATAGGTAGAGGTAGACCTTCCGCACCTTGCGGGAGGTCGCGCTGAACCACGACGCGGTCGTAGGCGAAACGAGAAAAACTACACGTGCCGTGGACATCCTGCACACGGCCCCCCGACGTGAAGACGTATTACCCACCCGGCTCCCGCGCGAGGTTGAACATCGCAACATCAGGGTACCGCTCTTCTTTGACCGATACTATCGCGTTGGCCTAATTGTCACCGGCGACGAGCAGCCGCACGCTGACCTCGGTCAACAGGTCGCGCAGCCGGCCTCCATCATGACCCGTCGCGTCGGACGCGATGTCGTCCCGATCGGCGACGACGACCGCGTCGAAGAGATCGGCCCGCGCGTCCTCGACCAGGCGCGCGAGGCCCTCCTCGCCCGTGTCGCGATAGACGGCGACGACGTCGAGCCCTACCGTCCCCGCGTAGCGGCGCAGCGCACCCTCCCACGCGTCCTGGTCCTCGTCCGCGTCGCCCGCCCCAAGGTAGAGGGCCGCCCGATTGGGGATCGGCGGCATGTCGACGGTGTGGTCCGGCGGCCGGTCGGGGTTGTTGGTGTCCGCGAACATAGCCTTGCTCCTCACTCCCTGTCATGGTTGGCTTTCGCTCGACAACAGTTGCACGACCCGGACCAGGGGCGTCATGACCGACTCGCGCGTCGCACAGCCAGGAGCGTGCGTTCGGAGGCGACGTTGCCCTCGATACGTTGTCGCTCTCGCCGGCTCGGAGGGATGGTTGTCACGCTCGCTCCTTTCATCTCTCCGCAGACCGTGGCAAGCGGCAGGCGCTAGTGCAGAATCAGAGGGCAAAGTTTGATACGGTGCGTTCCTCAACCGACCGCGGTCGGCGTCGTTTGCCATGCGGTCGCAGTCGCAGGTCCGGCGTCGATCAAACCAACCTGTCTGAAACAGCGCTACGGCGGGTCAGTCGCCTGCCAGAACGCGGAGGTCAGGCCCAGACGGGCAAAGATGTCCGTCGCTTGCGCAACCGTCCGGCCGCGGAAGTCGGGCGCCATGCGGTCGCCATACCAGGCCTGAGCCAGGGTCCACACGCGCGCCAGGGTCAACACTTCCCCGCGCGGCTCGCCCGTTGCCTGGCGCCATCCGTCCACCTCGTCCTCCGACCGGAAGAGCGAAATGTTCGCTCAGGTGTGAATGAGGTCGTCGTACCACCGCCGAAACGGCAGGGGGAAATGCACCACACCGCCGTTGGGGGCGTCGAGTTGGCCTGCCACGATCGCGTACGTCGCGGCGTCGCCCAAGGGCGCGAAGGCGGCCTCGACCCGCGCGTCGGCGTGAAGCATCGCGGGGATGCCGAGGGAATCCCAGGCGCAATTGGCCCACAGGAGACGCCCATCGACGTAGACGCGGTAGGGCGTGGGGATGGCCGAGAGGGGGTTGGCCATGCGGACCGTGTCGGCGCCGGGCTCCAGGAACAGCGCGTGCCCCTCGTGCAGGCGGCGATAGGCCTGCCGCGCGTCGTCGGCGGGGATAGCGACGTAATGCGCGGTCTCGGCGACCGTCGGCGGGCGACCGTGATCGACGACATAGCGATAGATGTGCAGCCGTATCCGCCAATCCCGTTCGCTCAAGGTTGCCATGCTATCGTCCCCCTGCTCAGCGGTCACGCCATCGTTCTACCAAGACCCGCGCGCCCGTGGACCCTGTGATGTGCGACGGACCATGACCTGAAACGACGCGCGCGGGCATCTGGGCATCGCACAGGAATGGTCGGTGATAGCGGTTAGACCATATTGACGTCGATCACGACGCGCCCGCGCACCTGCCCCTTGAGGATGTCCCGCGCCAGGCCGGGGACCTGATCCAGCGGTACGACCTGTATGATGCGATCCAGGATGTTCGCGGGTAGGTCGCGGGCCAGGCGCGCCCAGGCCGCGCGACGCCGCTCACGTGGGCACTGCGCGGAGTCGATGCCCAGCAGGTTGACGCCGCGCAGGATGAACGGCAGCACGGTGGTCGGCAGGTCGCTCCCTCCCGCCAGTCCGCACGCCGCCGCGCTGCAGCCGTAGGAAAGCGAGCGCAACACCGCGGCCAGGGTCTCCCCGCCCACGGTATCGACGGCGCCGCCCCAGCGCTCCGACTCGAGCGGCCGCTTCGACGGCGCGCCCAGGCGGTCGATCACCTCGGAGGCCCCCAGCGCGCGCAAATAGTCGCCCTCGGCGCCGCGTCCCGTGGAGGCCGTTACCGCGTGGCCAAGCGCGGAGAGCAGCGCGACGGCGACGCTGCCCACGCCGCCCGCCGCGCCGGTGACCACGACCGGCCGGTCGCCACGCTCCAGGCCGTGCTCTTCCAGGGCCATCACGCACAGCATCGCGGTCAGCCCCGCCGTCCCCAGGCCCATGGCGTGCAACGGACTAAGACCCTCCGGCAACGGGACGAGCCACTCGGATCGCACGCGAGCGCGCTGGGCGTAGCCGCCCCAGTGCCGCTCTCCGACGCCCCAACCAGTCAGGATCACATCGTCGCCCGGTTTGTAGTCGGGCGAGCGGGAGTCCTCGACGACGCCCACCAGATCGATGCCCGGCGCCATGGGGTAGGCGCGCACCACGCGGCCCCCTCCGGTGACGGCCAGCCCATCCTTGTAGTTGAGGCTGGAGTAGGTCACGGCCACCGTCACGTCGCCGTCTGGCAGGGCGCTATTGTCGAGGGTCTGGATCGTCGCCCGAACGGCGCCGTCGGACTGGTCGAGGACGAGCGCGGAGAAGGTCTGGTCGTTCATGGGTACTCCCTTGTCCTGTCGTACTGTGCCGTCTCGTGTCTGTCTCGTCTCTATCGTTGTGCCGTCTTGTTGCTCTCACCCCACCGGCGTGAGGAAAGAGGCGCTGCGGGGCGGCAACGTGACCGTGCGGAGCAGCCGGCCGCCATCGAGTCGCAGGCTCTGGTCGCCGTCGAGGGTGCGGTACAGTCCACCCAGGTCTACGGTCTGGACCGCGTCCGTCGAATTGACGAGGACGCTGCCGCGCGTGAAATCGCGCCGCCACACGAACGCCTGCGCCGCAAGCACGATGACCCCGCGCAGCAGCACGTGCCCACGCACCCGGCCGATACCCAAACGAATCGTGGCGGCGCCCTCGATCGGCACGATGTAGCGATGCCAGTCGCCGCGCAGCACCAGCCGGACCGCTAGGCGGCCGCCGGACAGCCAGACGCTCTCGCCGGCCGGCCCACGCGCCTCGAACGAAAACGCCCGTTGCGCGTGGCCGCCCGGCTTCACGCTCAGGGTCAGGGTCGCGGCGTACGGGTCGTAGTAGCCGCTGGAGAATAGCACCAGCGGACGCGCGGGCAACGACGTCCCGCCCGTCGCTATCTGCCCTCCCACCATTGCCGTGGTCATGTCTGGCGCCACGCGCACCGGCATGGCCAGTTGCGCTGCGGCCACCGTCTGCACGAGGCGCGCCGGCCCCAGCGGACGGCCTATAAAGCCGTGCGAGGCGGCCCGCTGCGTCGGCGTAGTGACCGCGGCATCCACGACGTGGCTCATGGCGGCCGTACCTAGCACTCCGCGCTGCACCAGCACTCCCCCCGGCAGCACCCGCAGCACCCGCGCCGCTTCCTGGTCGACGAGCACGATGTCGCCGGGGTTGAAACGCTGAGGATGGAAGACGGGCAACAGGTCGGCGCGCGCGTCGACCGCGCGCGTCGTCGCGGAGCCGGCCCCACCGCCATAGATGTCGAACCACCAGGGATAGCCGTGCCGCTGCCAGCCGTGGTCATAGGCCACTTCGCCGTCGCCCAGCAAGGCCACGCCGGTGGTCAGGCGCGCCGCCACCGGCGAGGGATGGGGGCGGTCGACGGTGTCGGCGTTGACGATGGTGAGGGGGCGGCCGGAGTCGCTGTCGTAGAGGTAGGCGTCGATGGCGGCGGTGAGGACGCCCCCAGGGATCAGCGGGAAGCCCTCGTACTCGCGCCCATCGGCCAGGCCGTCTATCTGCAGGTCGCCGTTGACCACGATGGGCGCTCCCGGCAACAGGCGCCGCAGATCCGCCAACAGGGTCCTTTCGCCCGCGCGCCACACGTTGACGCCGCCGACGACCCCGCCATCGGCCTGCCCGTCCCCGCTCACGTCGACGCGCGGATTGGTCGGCAGGTCGCTCAGGTTGTCGACGAACAGCCCGCGCCAGTGCTCGGACGTCGCGACGTAGGCGACGTGCGCGGCCATGAAGTCGGCCCAGGTTTGGCCATCGACGCGCGGGCACAGGCTCGACAGGTTGAGCGACCACGGCCGGAGCCCGTCGGGCGTGCAGTTGGACAGGTCGGTGCGATAGCTGTAGTGCGGCGCGATCAGCGCGCCCGCGTTATGATACGCGGGGAGGCTGTAGTAGCCACGCCGCACCGTGAGCACGTTGCCCTGCACGGCGAGCACGTGCATGCTCTCGCCATCGACGAGCACGTCCTGGCAGGGCGCGAAGGGCCGTGGGTCGGCCACGGTAACGGCGGCCTGGCTATCGTTGATCGGCGCGGAGAGCCTGCTGCCGGCCAGCAGCAGCCACCACGACGGGGGCAAGCTTTGCGCGTGCGTGGCGTAGAGGTCAAACATGTCGTGCAGATCGACCTGCAGGGTACGCTCGTAGAGCAGCGTCAGCGCGTCGGGATTTGTGGCGGTCAGCGCGGCGATCGGCGCGCCGCGCCGCGCGATCACGATGTCGTCTGACGCCAGGAAAGGGGCCAGCCAGGACCCTCGCAAGCCGTTATAGTTGGCCAGGCGCGGGTAGCCCAGGTCGGGCCGCGCCCACGGCTGGGTCGGAGCGGCGGCGTGGGCCGGCGCCGCCAGGGCTAGAAGGATGCTCGATAAGGCAAGAAGGGGCAGCAGACAGGGACGAAAACCTCTGGCAGAGTACATATAGGCTGTGATGCTCCTTCACGAATGCGGACCGACGCCACCATCATATCCGCGGGACCATAGCGACGTGCGCAGGGCTCACGGCGAACGGCTTAGAACAAGCTCGGCGGCGCATCCAGGCGGGCGCGCACCCGCTGCAGGTCGGCGTCGACGAGGGCCTGGGCGCGCAGGGCGTCGTCGCCTTCCAACCGCAGGATGTAGGCCGGATGGTAGGTGGGCAACACCGGGGCCGGATGCGTGCCCGCGGCAAAGCTATCCAGCGTGGCCGGGCGCTCCTGCCACTCACCGCGCGCATTGGCCAGCGCAAAGGTCTTGCCCAGCAGCGCCTTGCCCGCCGTCGCGCCCAGGGTCACGATGACCTCCGGCGCCACCAGGCGCTCCTCCAATTGCAGCCAGGCCGCGCAGGCGCGCAGCTCGCCGACGCGCGGGGGACGGTTGGCCGCCCGCCCGCCTCTCGCCGGCGCGCCGCCCCCAGCGCCGCCAGCGGTTGCCATGGTGGGACGGCAGCGCACCGTGTTGGTCAGCCAGACCTGGTCGCGCGTGAGGCCACTGGCGGCCAGCCAGTGCTCCAGCAGCCCGCCGGTGGGGCCGCTGAAGGGCAGGCCGGTCACCTCGTCGTGCTCGGCCGGCGCCTCGCCGACGATCATCAGCCGCGCGTGGAGATCGCCCGCGCCGAACACCACGCGTCGCCGCGTGCGCGCCAGGTCACAGCGCGGGCACGCCGCCGCGTGGGCACGCGCCTCTTCAAGCGACGTGATTGCCGCGATGGCGGCGTCGGAGTAGTCCATAATGAACGGTCGTGGCCTTTCTCCCTAACATATAGCCAAAGCGTCGCTAGGAGGCTGCGGCATTGCTGCTGTGCGGACCGTGATGCCGCGAAGCGTCGAGGTAGACCACGATCCCTTCTCTGATGAGGCGTTGGCATTCCTCGAAAGTCTCGGCCGCCGCAAAGCAGGTCGGCAAGTCGTCGATATAGGCGCTCCACGATGTCCGCCCCTGATCGTAGACGATGACATGCCCGTCATACTGCTCGATGTAGGTATGTTGTTCCTGCTGCTCGACGCTCATCGTCCACCCCTTTTCAGCGTCTCCTTGTCGATGCCTGCCTGGCGGCAAATGCTCGTCAGCGTTCCTTCTTGCAAATCCACCCCTGGCTTGCCGGCGACGACGACCTGCCCTGGCTGGCCAGGTTTCGTGTAGATACGGTGATCGCCCGTGGTGTGGTTATACACCCAGCCGGCGTCTTCGATCGCGTCGATCACGTCGCGTATCTTTACCATGCGGATAGTATAGCAGCGCGCGCAGCTATTGACCCCGCACGGCGGGAGACGGTGCTATCCGCGCTGCCACGCCGCTGCCACGCCGCGTCAAGCGCAGGCCACGCCACCAGCCGCACTCGTCACTTGTCACTCGTCACTCACGGCTAGCCGCCGGCCACGTCCAGGATCGTGCCGGCGAGCTTGAACGCGCCCGACCTGCCCCCGCCTTCCTGGACCGGGGGATGGTAGGTCATGCTCTGAATGCCAAGGCGGCCGGGGCCGGTGAAGCGGTTGAGCGTGAAGCTGCTGCCGCCAAAGAGGCCCGTCGAGAGGTTGGTCACATTCGTGCCCAGCTGCACGCTGGCGTCCTTCCACAGGAACGCGCCCGGCTCCACGTCGATGCTCTCGCCCGGCGCAAGCGTCTTGGTGAACACGTTGCCGTAGCCGTGCAGCAGCAGCAAGCCGGCCCCGCCCTGTCCGACGAAGCGGTCGATGAAGAAGCCGGCGCCGCCGAAGAGGATGTTGGCGATGCCCTTGACGCGGAAGAAGTCGTAGGCCACGCCGTCGGTGGCCAGCAGGAACTGGTATTCGCGCACGTGGATCTCCTCGCCCGGCTGCAGTTGCAAAGCCACGATCTGGCCGGCGTGCTCACGCGAGAAGCTGATGTTGCCAGGGCCGGCGGCCTGGGTCACGAAGATTTGCAGGCCGGCAAAGACGCGCTTGGCCGCGCCTTGCAGCCGCTTGATCCCGATGTTGACCGCGGGCTCCTTCCAGAGCAGCACGTGGTGCTCGAAGTAGATGTTCTCCTGCCCGCCCAGCTCCACGTCGACCACGGGCACCAACTCGCCCTCGATGCGCACGGCCACGTCGCCCGAGCGGATGATACCTTGAGGATCGCCCTGCTGCGGGACCGGCTCGTTGCGCCCGCCCGCACCATATCCTGATCCTGCACTACCCTGGACCATGGTCTACTCCTTCGGTGCCAGCGCCAGCGCGCCTACTCCATTCGTGGACGCCTCACACACAATGGCATCTGCTGCCTATAGTACGCCATCGCGCGGGATAGATTCAAGCCCGCTTACAGGTTGACCAGGTGGACCGTCGAGCCCGCGACCGAGAGGCTCCAAACCGTGACGTCGGTCGCGTCGCCCCCGATCCTATAGAGCACCTTCCAGTAAGCGCCGAACGCCGTGTTTGGGTTGCCATTAACCATCACACTCTGAAACTCAGCGAGGATTTGTCCATCGGCCTTGAGGTCGGGGCTGGCCGCCGCGCCAATGCGCGCCGCCGTGATGGTTGCTTCCTGGTAGGCGGCGTGGGTTTTCAAGAGCGAGCCGACCTCGAACGCGCCGAACAGCAGCAGCAGGAAGATGGGGACGGCTAGGGCGAACTCAACCGTCGATTGCCCGCTCATCCCACGGAGCCACGCGGGCCGCGGGATCGCGCGGTCGCGGCCTCTTCGTCATCGCGGTCGGTGAGGGCCGCATACGGGGAGCGTGATGATAGTCCGCCCCTGGCCCGCGCGATGTCTATCAACAGCATCCATAGGGCCAGCGTAGGCGCCGCCAGGGGGAGCGCGCCAGGGGGGGAGGTCCGGGGTCTCTATAGGACCGCCGTGCCGGCCCAAATGTGGGTAGGCAGCCAATTGGGCCAGACGACATCGTTAGGAAATGCTATTGCGGAGCGGAAGCATCCTGGTCCATAGTGGGGGAGCAACAGCACCTGAACCGGTACCATGCATCGTACTCCTTCCGGGAAGGATGGAACGCGCGTTGTGCGAGGGAAAAAAGGACCGCATGTCCACGGCGAGAATTGCGTTCTGTCAAGGTCGTCCACGTGGCGCGCAGGCATCCAGGCGCTCACGCCGGGGCGCCCGCGCGCAATCGGTTGTCGAGTTCGCCCTGGTTACGCCCATCTTTATGGCGCTGCTGTTCGGCTGCCTCGACGTTGGCATGGCGTTCAAGACCCGCTCGTCCTATAGCGAAGCTGTTCTCCAGGCGGTGCGCGTCGCCGCTGCCGCCGGTCAGGCGACGGATGCCGACGCGCAAACGCTGCACGCGTTCCAATCGACGCTCTCCGTTGAGAACCTCAATGACATTACCAGCGTCACCATCATGGACGCCACTGCGAGCAGTCCTACCCCATCTATAGCAAATACATACGTCTACAGCAGCACGACGAGAACGTTCGTCTGCGCTGCCACGAGCAACTGCACCGCTACCTCCCTGTGGGCGCCAAGCACGCGGAGCAGCACGACGGCAGCCCTCCAGACCGTCGCCGTCGAGGTCACGTACCGCTTCAGGAGTGTCCTTAACCTGATCCCTGCTTTCCAAATGACGGAGGTCGCCTCCGCCGTGATCGAGCCAACCGGCTATGGAACGTGACGAGAGGAGTGATGGACGTGCCTGAGCAATGCAATGTCTCTCGGCGCAGCCGGCGCGGTTGGGGTGGACAGTCCGCGACCGAACTGGCCTTGATTGCACCCGTGATCGTCATCATGCTGCTGGGCATCGTCGATATTGCCGGTGCGTACGGGACCAGGATGACCTTACAGTCGGCCGCGGCGCAGGCGGCGCGCATCGGCGCGATTGAGGGCAATGCGGGAAACACTCCGACATCGTGCCCTTTCGGCCCCAGTAGCGACGCCGTCGACGCCAACATCGTCAACACCCTGCTCAAAACGCAGGGCCTGGATCGCGCCAGTGTTCAGAAGATAGAAATTTACAAGTCCGATCTCAATGGTGGAACGACGGGTACCCTCGTCGATAGTTACGTTGGCCCCTTCACTCCCACGGCTCCGTACACCGCAACTCCGTACAACTGGCCGTCATGCCATCGCAACGCGGCCGAACCGTCGGACTCGCTGGGCGTGCGCGTGACGTATACCTATCATCCTATTACCCCGCTCTTCGGGCGCCTCATCCTCACCATAAATGACAACGTGGTACAACGCATTAACCCCGGCAAAGGGGTCAGCCCCTGTCCCATTCCCGATCCGCCCAACGATGTCGTCGCTCACTGGGACACCGCGCAGCCCGAGCCAACCGCCTCCGACATCATCACCTGGACAGCCGTGCCGGGGGCCAGCAGCTACAAAGTCTTTGCCGACGTTAATGGGGCCGGCCTGGGCGCTACCCCCGTCTACACCGTCACCTCGCCCCCGTCCAGCGGTCCCGTCGTGGCGACGTACATGGGCAACTTGACCTTCGCGCCTGCCGCCTACGCCGTACGCGGCAGCAATTTCTGCGGCGACGGCGACATTAGCAACGAGGCCATCAACTATCAGCCCGCGCTGCCTATCTCACCTACCATCATCACGGCCACGGCATCCGCACAGCCAGCTCAGGACACCCTGACCTGGACAGCGGTACCTGCTGCCCGCGCCTATACCATCACGCAAACCTCCAGCACCAGCTCCCTGTCCATCACCGTAGCCGCGCCGACGACAAGCGCGGTCATCACGGACACCCAGTATCCGCTGACGGTGACCTACCGCGTTGCCGCGACCAGCCTCAGCAACGTGCTGGGTCCGCCGAGCGCCGCCGTCGTGGTGACCCCGACGGCTCCGGCGCCGCCGCTGCCGACAACGAGCGGCCTCGTCGGCTGGTGGCGCTTCGACGAGGGAACCGGTATCACGACGACCGATTCATCCCCCCCCGGTGGTCATACCGGCACGCTCTTCCATGGCGCAACCTGGACACCTGGCCCCCCCACGATCGTCCCCACCGCTCCCTTCTCCAACGCCGTGGCTTTCAGTAGTACGCTGAGCGCCTACGTCACTGCCACCGTGTCGTCAAGTGGGACAAATTTGCCCGCGGCCGGCATTACGCAGAGCGTCTCATGGTGGATGAAGCCCACGATCAGTCCGCCGCTGACCCAGACCGTCATCTTCCTGGCCGACCCATCAAACACGAGCGGCCTCAAGCTGGGCTTCCGGGGCAATCTGCTCGGCGCGTGGGACTACAACAACAACGCGCTGGTCACAACCACGATACCCGCCACGACCACGGCCTCATGGCATCACTACGCGTTCACGTTCGATCCCATTGGTACACCGAAGGCCAGGCTCTACATCGACGGCGCACAGGTAGCCGCTGCGTCACCGTCACCAGCATGGTCCGGGAAGGTCCCTACACGGCTGGAGTTCGGGCGCTCGTCGGTCGCATTGAACACCGGAAGCGAGTATTTCGCGGGCTCGCTCGACGATGTGCGCATCTACACCCAGGCACTCAGTGTGGCGGACGTGCAGAACCTACGCGTGCAGCCATGAGCATCTATGGGAAATGGAGGTCGGTGATGAGTATCCCTTGCGGCCCGCGTCGAACACGGTCGCGCGCCAGGCGCGGACAAATGACGGTTGTTTTTGCCCTGACGCTGACCGTTTTTATCGGTGCGATGGTGCTGGGCATCGACATATCGCGCCTGCGCGGGGAGGCGGAGAATGCCCAACGCGTGGCGAACGCCGCAGCACTGGCAGGGGTTGTGTTACTGCCCGATTTCGCGAGCAATGCCCAGTATCGCGCTCGTCAGGAAGCCGCCAAGAACGGGTTCCACGATGGGCAAAGCGGGGTCATTGTGACTCCCCAGCCCGTGTCAGGGTACCCCAACCGTCTGCAAGTGACCGTCACGGAGCCCGTCTCGCTCATCTTCGGCGGCGTGCTCGGCCTTGGCCCACGCACCGTCAGCCGCACCGCCGTGGCCGAGTACAACCTACCCTTGCAGATGGGCTCCCCGGACAACGTGATCGGCTATGCGCCGTTCTCTACCACGTTGGTCAGCTCGGGCGGAACGGAGGGCTACTATCTGGAAGTCAGGGGTCCGTACGGCAATCAGGAGAACGGCGACGCCTATTCGCAGTACTTCGAGTCGTACAACCAAAATAACCTCAGCAATTGTACTGGTTGTACTTATAAATATAACGATGGGTTCAACCCCTCCGTCTCGACGAGCTATCCCAATCCCTGCCCCGACCCCAACCCGTACGGCTGCGCGGACTCACGCGCGTATACGAATACGACGCCTATGACGCCGCCGCTACACCAGAACCCCGATCGTGCCGCGCTGAATTTCACCGGCTACGACTACGTCGTGGACGATCCTTTCACTAACACCATGGCCATCAAGCTCTTCGATCCCTACGACGAGGGCAATTACAACTATGATGTCGTCCACTCGACCAACATCCCGGGCGGTATCGCCCCTATCTCAAGGACCGTGCCCGGCTTCGGCGCCCAGTATATGGACGCCTATGACGGCAACGCGTTTGGAAACCACACCACCACCACGCGTTTCAGCATCTTCGGTCCCGGCCAGACGCCTAACGACCCGACGATGCCGAATATTGGACCGCCACCTGTCGGTGACCTAACCTGTGTGCATACCGACTGTGCCCTGGCCAACAATCTGACGCCAGGACAATACTCCTGGGATGCGGGCGATGACCCGACATATACGACGGCGTGGTCGGTGACTGGCCGATGCTCCTTACTAAGCAATACAGCAATGGGGTCCTCCCTCTCGGCGCGTGCCGCTTGCTACAATGCGCATCCCAGCCTTTATGCCTACAGGTTCCTCAACTATGCTATCGTCCATGGACCCGGCTTCTTCCGCATCCATGTCAGCGTCGAGCGGAACAGCGACACAACATTCGGCACGCATGGCAATATGTTCGGCATCGGCGTCTGCCAGGGCACAACCACCACAGGGGGCGTGACGACCACCGTCCCCATGGGTACCGCAGCCAACCCCACGACTAATGGAGCTGGGACGCGCACTGATCCAACGGCAGGGGGGACGACGGGTTGGGACTCCAACCCCATGACGTCTGCGTGTCTATCACCCAACGACGAGAAGGATGCGTCGGGCAATCCTCTGTGCGCACATCCAGGTATCGAGCAGCCGGGCCAGTGCGTGCATATCTTCGGCCTTGGCCGCATGTGCCTCTTTAACAACTTGGCCGACGGCCTTTCGTTGATCCCGCTGGGCTACGTGCCGGCGGGATACGGCGGCAAATCGTTGAACGTGCGCCTCTACGATATCGGCGATTCGAGCAATGGCGACATCGAGGTGCTGACGCCAGCGGGAGACACCACGCACTATGGGACGCAATACAACAGCAATGGTACCATTGCTGGTACCACGCCGATCACTAATCAGGGATTCCCGGCGGCGCTCGATTACAACTACAGTGTCGCGCCTACGGACTCGACCTCTGGTGCGACCGGTCTTGGCTCGGGCTATATCAAGATCCCAGCATCGACCGAGACGGCCGGAAATAGCCTAGAGGTCAGTTCCGGCTCGGCCAGATTTAACGGCAGTTGGCTCAATCTAACCATGACTATACCGTCCAACGATGGGCCGGTGGGGACACGTTACGCGGACACGGTCAACGGCGTGGGAACCGTGGGGCAGCCTGGTTATGTCGCTCCATTCGGCGGCTACTGGAAGATGCTGTATCAGGTAAACGGAGGCAACGACACGACGACGTGGGAGATTTCGGTCAACGGTACTCCCGTTCACCTGGTAGGGTAGCGGGACCCACATTGCTGAGCCACGCGGCGCTTATCTTCAGGTAGCGATGTCCGTTGGCCGCGCTACATCGCGGCGAGGTCGCGCACCGACTCGGCCAGTTGCTCACGGGTGGCGCGCTGGTAGAGCGGCTCTTCGGGACCCATGGTGAGGATGCGGCCCAGGGCGACGCCGATGACCTGCTGGTCCTCGCGCGTGAGTTCGGCGCGGCTATGGTCCTCGAAGAAGGGGTGGTCCATCGCCCAGTCCATCAGGGCCTCGCCCTCGATCTGACCGTCGAGGAACAGACGGATCTGGTCGGATAGCTCCAGGCGCAACAACTGCGCGCGACGCGATGGCGTGTCCATACCCAAGGGTACCAGGGGCGAGTGGCTAGTGATTAGTGGCTAGTGACGAGTGACGAGAGGCTCGAGTGGGTAGGAAGCCGAGGAGCAGTGGGCAGTGATGAAGCCAGGTCGGGCGTGAGCGCGCATGGCCCCAGGTGCGCGCGGCCAAGGCGTCCTACCTCACTCGTCACTAACCACTAATCACTCGTCACTTCGTTCGTCACTCGCTTCGACCAGTTCGATGAGGACGCGGCCGGTGTCGCGGGGGTGCAGGAAGGCCACGCGCAGGCCGCCCGCGCCGATGCGCGGCTGCTCGTCGATCAACTCAAGGCCAGCGGCGCGGCACTGCGCGAGCGCCGCCCGTAGATCGGCCACGGCATAGGCCGAGTGGTGCAGGCCGGGTCCGCGCGCGGCCAGGAAGCGCGCCACGCCGCTCTCAGCCCCGGTCGGCGTCAGCAACTCGATCTCGCCGCCTCCGGGGAGGGCCGCCAACGCCACCTCCACGCCCTGCTCCTCCAGGCGCTCTCGGAGACGGAAGCGCACGCCGAAGACACGCTCGTACAACGCGATTGCGCTGTCAAGATCGTTCGTGACGATGCCCACGTGATGCAGTCTCTCCAAGATTGCCATCGATTCTCCTGCTTCCCTCTCCCACAGCCAGACCTTCACCCCCTGCCCCTCTCCCGCGTACGGCTGGACCGAGACCGGCCGCAGCCGGCTGGACCGGGACCGGCCGCAGCCGGTCGGGGGCCAGTCCGCAAAGCGCAGCGGGTCGGGGGCCAGTCCGCAAAGCGCAGCGGGTCGGGGGCCAGTCCGTAAAGCGCAACTGGGAGAGCCGGTTGGCCTCTCGGCTCCGCGAAGCCGAGAGACCAATCCGCATGAGTGGGGGGGGTGCGGGTTGTCCCGCGTACCCCCTCCCCTCTCCCGCGCCCGGGAGAGTCGGTTGGGCTGTCGGCTCCGCAGAGCTGAGAGATCAATCCGCATGGGCGGGGGGCGAGGGTTCCTGGCGTGAGGGACGCCTACGCCCCGGCTTTGGCTCCCAGCGCCGTCTCCACGTATCCGACCACCTCGGGAACGTTGTCGCCGACGGGGACGCCGATGCTCCTGAAGGCCTCGACTTTGTGCTCGGGACCGCCGATGCCGCCGGAGATGATGGCGCCGGCGTGGCCCATGCGTTTGCCCGCGGGGGCGGAGCGTCCGCCAATGAAGGCGACCATCGGCTTGCGGCGCTCGGCGGGCAGGCCGGCCATGAAGTCCGCCGCGTCCTCCTCGTCCGAGCCGCCGATCTCGCCGATCAGCACCATGGCGTCGGTGTCCGCGTCGTCCGCGAACAGCCGCAGCACGTCTACGAACACCGTGCCGATGATGGGGTCGCCGCCGATGCCGACGCAGGTGGACTGGCCGATGCCGCGCACGGTCAGCGCGTTGACCACTTCATACATCACCGTGCCCGAGCGCGAGATGACGCCCACGCGGCCGGACGAGAAGGCCATCTCCGGCATGATACCCACCTTGGCCTGGCCGGGCGTGATCAGGCCGGGGCAGTTGGGGCCGATCAGGCGCGCGCCGTAGCCGTCGACGAAGCGCACCACGCGCACCATGTCGTGGATGGGGATGAACTCGGTGGTGCAGACCACCGTCTTGATCCCGCCCGCCGCGGCCTCCATGATGGCGTCGGCCGCGCCGGCCTGCGGCACGAAGATGATCGAGGTGTTGGCCCCCGTCTCCTTGACTGCCTGGTGGACCGTGTTGAAGACGGGAAAGCCGTCGACGATTGTCCCACCCTTACCGGCGCGCACACCGCCGACGACCTGTGTCCCGTAGTTAGCCATGCGCCGCGCGTGGAAGCTGCCCTCGCGTCCGGTGATGCCCTGCACGATCAGGCGCGTGTCGTTGCCTACCAGGATTGCCATGCGCGTGTGTCCCCCTCTCCCCTACTCCGCGTGTGACGGCCGCGCCACGTCGCCCGACCGCGTTATGTCAAGATATAGATGTGCGTAAGCCAAGGCCATGTCGTATTCGCGCCAGGACCAGGACGGCTACATCGGCGTAGGGGTGTATTGCAGACGCCCGATGGTGGCACGACGGGGCGTCTACTGGGCGTCTGCAATACACCCCTACCTCCAGGAATCGCCCGCATGATCGAGAACTACATGACCCCGACGCGTAAGTATGCCATATCGTCGGTGCAGGTTAACCCGTTCGCACCACACTCTTACCCGCGGTCGCACGTCGTGCTATATCGCGGTTCGCTTCGATGATAAGGCGCGCGGCCTCCCTGAGGCTGTCCCTGGCCTCGTCAAGGGTGTGCTCCTGCGTGTGCGCCCCCGGTAACTCCTCGACGTAGCCGACCCACCAGTCGCCATGCTGCTCGAAGACGGCGGTAAAATCATCCACCGCCCCTCCTTCAATCGCTCCTCACTCCCGTTCCACCTCACTCGTCACTGGGGCGTATGCGATACGCCCCTACTTCGTCATGGCGACGGGCGCGCCGGCCACGCGGCGCGGCTGGATGCCGTGGACTCGGCGCTCGGCGCGGGTCAGCACGTCGGCGCGCAGTTGCTCGGCCGCGGCGCGGGCGAAGCCCAGGCGCACGCGGCGCAGCAGGATGAACGTGAAGAACAGCAGCATCGAGTTCATGCAGACCACGAACGTCAGCGCCATGCGCGGGTCGAGGCTGAGCAGTACGGGGTGGTTGCCGACCTGGATCACGCGGATAGAGAAGAAGACGATGGGCACGCCGATGACGCCGACGATGCCGATCACCGCGCAGAGGCGGGCGCGGCGCTCCTCATCGGCGACCGCGCCGCGCAGCATCAGGTAGGCCACGTAGACCAGGTAGACGATGGCCGTGGTCATCAAGTGGATGTCGCCCGGCAGCCAGTAGACACCCCACACCGGCCGCGCCCAGATCATGCCCATCACGATGCCCAGCGTCGCAAACACAACCGCGCACTCCGCCGCCGCCGCCGCCACGATGTCGTAGCGCGGGTCGCGCGTGCGCAGGTAGAGCAGGCTGCAGACGAAGGTGACGGCGATGCCCAGCCCCGCGCCCGCCGTGGCGGGCACGTGGAAGAAGAAGATGCGGTAGACGTCGTGCATCACGGCGTCGGGCGGGGCGTAAAAGAAGGCCAGCGCCAGCGAAACCAGCATGGCCGGAAAGACGATGATATCCAGCGCCCTCGATAGGACGCGCAGCAGCGGCCGCCACATGGACGTAGCCATGGTCATAGGCCTTCTCTCCTCATTCCTCGACGGTATACGCGAACAACAGGACGCCGGCGGTCAGATAGAGGGCCGTACAGGCGGTCAGCACGCCCAGCGCGTCGCCCGACGGCGACCCGGCCAGGACAAGGCGCGCGGCCCCGGTGGCCGTCAGGACCACCGGGATGGCGAGGGGCAGGAACAGGATGGGCAGCAGCACATCGCGCGACCGCCCCGAGAGCGCCACCGCGGCGAAGAGCGTGCCAAGCGCGGCGAACGCGGCCAGGCCGATCAGCGCGGCCGGCAACAGCGCCACCGAGAGTAGCGGCGCGTTCAATAGCGCGGCGTAGGCCGGCAGCGTCACCGCCAGCACCACCAGCATGAAGGCGAGGCTCGACAGGACCTTGGCCACGTAGAGCGCCGTCGGGTCGACCGGCGCCAGCAGCAGGCCGTCCAGCGCGCCGCAGTCGCGCTCGCCGACGAAGAGGCGTCCGAACGAGAAGACCCCGGCGAAGGCCAGCGTCACCCACAACAGTCCGGGCGCGACCCCCCGGGCGCTGACCGGGGCAAGCTGCAGCGCAAAGGCGAAGACGATGGCGACCAAAAGTGCAAAGATCGCACCGGCCACAACGGTCTCGCGCGTGCGCAACTCGACCAACAGGTCCTTATAGACGATGCTGGCCACGGTACGGACATAGGTCATCATACTGTCGGGGGCCTCCCCACCGCCTAGCTGCCCGTGGGAGCGGCCTGGTACTTCGTGGGGCACTTGGCGGTCAGCGACGTGGCCGCGAACGTGTGGCCGTCGTAGGTCCCCTGGGCCTCGACCTGCGCGCCGGTCTTGAAGCCGCCCGGCAAGTCGCTGCCGTAGACTACGGTCACGGCGCGCCCGCCGCCGGACACCGTGAACGTGTGCGCCAGGGTCGCGGCGTCCTGACGCTCAACTCCCACCACCACGCCCTGCAAGCGGACCTGCTGCCCGTATAGGGCGCCGCCGCGGCCAAGCAACTGGCCCGGCGACACGACCGAGGAGACCGCAGAGCCGAAGCTCGAGACGATCAGATAGACGAGCGTCACGGCGATGACCAGGCCGCCCACGGCGAAGCGCCGCTGCGGCAAGCGCGCCCGCGCGCGACGCGTCGCCAGTTGCTCCAGCGCGGACGAGCCAGGGATGCCGGACGGGGCAATGTCGTGCGGTGAGATCGTGGCCATGGCCCGCCTCCTTAACTATGATCGCGTACATCTCAATGATACCACCGTGTCGCCCCATGGCCAATGTCGGCGGCCCTCATCCCCAGGGCCTGCAAAAGATCAGTCTGGGGGCCCACCCACTATGCCACCCCGATCTTTTCAGACCCTGCCCTCATCCCCCGATCCGTGGCTGACTAGCCCTCGGCCCTACCCGCCGGCCGACGGTCTGGCGCGCCTCTCCCAACCGCGCGAGAGGGGGAGCGAAGGCAAGCGGTCGGTGGCGCTCTCGCCGGGCCAGACCCGCGCGGCGGCGCGGGCGGCTGGCCTTGCTCCTATCGTCATTACGACCATTCACAGACCCCGTGTACGGGCTCCCGCACTGGGCTACACTGCAATAGGAGAGATGATGCGGACCGCGATGGCATCGCGATCGTAGGAAAGGGGCGAAAGATGAGCGCGGCAGCGCGTAGGAGCCTGTTGATCACCGGAGCGCGCGTCTACACGGCTGACCCCGACCATCCGTGGGCCGAGGCGATCGTGACCGACGGCGGTCGTATCCACTACGTGGGGACGGAGGCCGAGGCGCGCGCGCAGACCGGTCCTGAGACCGAGCGGGTCCACCTGCCGGGCGCCCTGGCCATCCCCGGCCTCAACGATAGCCACATCCACATGAAGCTGGGCGGGGAGGCCCTCGGCATGCTTAATCTGGAAGGCGTCGCCACGCTTCCCGCGCTGCAGGGCGCCTTGCGCGCGTACGCCACGGCCCATCCGCAACACCCGTGGATCGAGGGTTACGGGCTGGCCTACGAGGCGTTCGACGGGCTTACCGGACCCGAGCGGACGGTCCTCGACGAGGCCGTGGCCGACCGCCCGGTGTATCTGCGCGCCTTCGACTGGCACAGCTCCTGGGCCAATAGCCTGGCCTTGCGGCAGGCCGGCGTCGAGCATGGCGCGCCGCTGGCCCTGCCCAACGAGATCGTCGTCGATCCCGCCAGCGGCCTGGCGACGGGCATGCTCAAGGAACGGTTGGCCCAGGAGTGTGTCTCCTCGTTGATCGCCGCGTCGACCCTCGGTGAGCGCGACGACGCCCTGCGCGCGGCGGTACGCCACGTCAACCGCCTGGGCATCACGTCGGTTCAGAACATGGAGGGCGACCCGGAGCGGCTGGCCCAGTACGACCGCCTGCAGGGGCGCGGAGAGTTGACGGTGCGCGCCTGCCACTACCTGAACGTGCGCGAGAGCGGCCAGCGCGATCGCCTGGAGGAGTTTGCCGCCCTGACGCGCCGGTACACGGACCCCTGGAACCGCGCGCGCGGCATCAAGCTGTTCATCGACGGCGTGGTCGAGAGCCGCACCGCGCTGCTGCTGGAGCCCTACGCCGATGGCTCCGGCGCCACCGGCGTCCCCGACATAGAGTTGGGCGCGTACCGCGAGATCGTCGTCGAGGCGGACCGGCTCGGGATGGACGTGGCGACCCACGCCATCGGCGACCGCGGGGTGCGGCTGGCGCTCGACGCGTACGAGGAGGCCCGGCGGGCCAACGGCGGCGGCCGCGACCGGCGGCATCGCGTCGAGCACATCGAAGTGGGCCACCCCTCCGACCTCGCGCGCTTCGCTCGCCTCGGAGTCACGGCCTCGATGCAGCCCCTGCACGCCGTTCCGACCGGCGACCCGCGGTTCACACCGTGGACGCGGCTGGTCGGACCCGCGCGAGAACCCTATGCCTTCGCCTGGCGCCGCCTGATCGAGAGCGGCGCCTCCCTGGCCTTCGGCAGCGACTGGCCCATCGTGACGCCCGATGTCCGCCTCGGTTTACATGCCGCGCTGACGCGCACCGACATGATGGGCGAACCGCGCGGCGGATGGCAGCCGCAGCAGAGCCTGACGCTGGCGCAGGCCCTCGACGCCTACACGCGCGGGGCCGCCCGCGCCGAGGCGCAGGAGGAGGTGAAAGGGATGCTGTGCGTGGGCCTGCTGGCCGACATCACGGTCTTCGCACAGGATCTCTTCGCGCTACAGCCCGCCGACATCCCGCGCGTCGACATCGCACTGACGGTGGTCGATGGGCAGGTTGTGCACCGGATGTCGTAGCCGCATGCCTATCGGCCCACGATTTGACTCACCCCCGTAGCAAGCTAAACATAGGTTAGCGCAATTGAGGGGTGTTGAGGGTGGAGAGCGGCCAGAGGCGGGCTGCCTCCGTAGCAAGCTAAACATAGGTCAGCGTGATTGAGGGTGCAATAATACAACCAGACACTTGTATCAGCAGCAATACGATGCGGAGGAGTTACATGGCAATCGAACAGCGCACACCCCCTTATACAGAGCGAATTACGCGGGACCCCAACGTGCTTGTCGGGAAACCGGTCGTCAAGGGCACGCGGATTCCGGTTGAGTTGGTGCTGGCGAAGCTTGCTGCCAACCCCGACATCCAGGAACTGTTTCAGGATTACCCTCGCCTCACTGTGGACGATGTACGGGCATGTCTCGCCTATGCCGAGCACCTTGTCGCCCAGCAGGAGAAAGCCACGTCGCCCCACCAACCGCTGTTATGACGTTTCTGCTCGATGAAAACGTCGAGTACCGGATTGCCACGTTTCTGAGAGATGAGGGGCATGATGTCACGACCATCGTCGAGGACTATACGCACAGCATCGATGACCGTGAGGTACTGCACCTTGCCCAGACCGAAGGGCGTATCCTCATCACCAACGATCGTGATTTCGGCGAATTGATCTTCAGCCAACAACTGCCCCATACCGGCGTCATTTATTTCCGCCTCCCGCTCGATACTGCCGCGGTTGACAAGATCGCCCGGCTTCGAGAGATGCTCGCATCTCACCAAGCGGATCTTGGCAGCTTTATTGTCGTTGCCCCAGCCGCTATCCGTGTTCGAGGCACTGCATCGGTGGAGGAGACAGACTAGCGAACCTATTATAGTTAGGCTCACGCGGGCCATCCGTGGGCCATCGGGTCCGTCATCGCCGGGGTACCGCTATGGTAACACGGATGCGCGCGGGAGAGCAAGGCGTGCGCGTCGTCTAGCGATGCGTCGTCTCGGCCTCGACCATTTCCACGAGCGCGGATGGCCGCACCCCGACCTGACGCGCGATGGTCCACACCTTCTCCAGCGTCGGCTTGGTCCGGCCGCGTTCGATCAGCCCCACGTACGTCGGATGCATGTCGCACCGCTCCGCGAGCTGTGCCTGCGTCAGCCCCGCATCCCACCGCACTCGTTGCACCACACGGCCGAGCGCCACGGCGTCGTAGTCCCCGATACTGATGTTCTCGTTGTCCACATCGTCAGCGTCGGGGGCGCGACGCACGCAGAACACAGAAAATATTCTGTTTACATGTAAATGATGATATGATAGGGGGGCGGATCGTCATGCATAATGACGGGAAGCGTTGAGCGGGAGGGATAGGGTATGCGTCCACTAGGGAAGATCGTCGCGAGCATCGGAATCGTCGCGGGCATCATCATGGTTTCAGCGCCTACGCAGGCGCGTGGTATCGTCGCGGCGCATGGTGCGACGCGGGTCAGCGCGGTCGGAGCGCCGGTGGACGTCGTGCCGCCGGGGGATGTGCCGTTGGAGAGCTTGCCCATCAACTTCAGGTCGTCTTCGAAGATCGTTCCTGGTGGGGCTTCGATCACCGACAACCATCGCGCTCTCACTCACGGGCTCATCTTCAAGAATGATTTCAATGTCCCGCTCAACAAGCGATACTCCAGGATCGTCGGGACAATCTATTCGGATGCCCAAGAATCCTACGGGGGCATCGGGCTGACCATCGGCAACGCCGACATTCTTGACTCGGCGTCGAACCCCGCTGTGATCTACAACGTCAATCCGCAGGCGACGACCCGGTTTAACTTCGACCAGAGCATAGCAGGGATCAAGATGCTCAATCTCGCGGACCCTGTAGGGATAGGCGACGAATTCCTGGTCGCGTACTTGGTCCCCGACTTCCCGGCACCAACGACCTCGACCCCCAAAGCAGCGGCTCGGCTCTCGCCGGGGACCGTGCCGTTCAGCTGGGCCGCCGTGCCCGGTGCCAGCGCGTACTATCTCCAGTTTTGGGAAGTATCCGCCGCGAAGGGGATGGTTCTGGCGCCGAAGACGTTCAGCGCGACGGTCACGGGGACGAGCTATGCCCTCAACGCGGCATCGTATCCGCGCGGCGTCTACCATTGGCGCATGGCGTCTGTCGGCAAGGCCGAGATCAGTTCGTGGGGGCTGGAGCGGATCCTGACCCTGCGCTGATCGGCAGCGACCAAGCACAAAAAAGAGCCCTGGCTGCTCCCTATATAGAAGTGGCCTCCGTCTTTCCCAGCCAGGGCCGCTCCATCGCCGATAAAGTCGCCAGGGTACTGTCTGGTTATGGGCAGCAAGACGAGGGCATACGAGGCTTGCGTGGGCCATCGGTGGACCGCACGGATACCCCAGGTGGTGACGATGAGGCCACCCTTTAGATCATCGAAGCAGAAAGGGAGGGAAGTGGGGCGAATTGCCCCACTTCCCTCCCTTTCGTTGCGCGCCTGACAGGACTTGAACCTGTGGCCTCTTGCTCCGGAGGCAAGCGCTCTATCCACTGAGCTACAGGCGCGGGTGTCCCTTTGCATCATACACCCTGGGTCTACGAATCCACAAGGGATGGAGAGGTGGCAAAGTGACGAGGTGGTGAGGGGAGTGGATATGTGCGCCCGAGAATCGTGATCCTACGAGCGCGACCAGTGGACAGGCCCTACGGAGACACGGCGGTGCGGCCTTGCGTCCGCAAAGGCGGGATAGTCACGATGCTCACCTCGATGGTCGAGACCGTCACGGCGCTGTCGTCGGCCAGGATTTGTCTCCGCACGGCGGCGATCTGCCTGTCCACAGGCGTCAGCCCATCGCGTGCGGTCGTCGCGTCGTGGGTGCTCCCTGTATGGCTCAACGGCGCCAGGAGGCGTCCGCGCGTTGCCTGGAACACCGCCAGACGCGCTTGCAGGTCGCGGTAGCCTCCCGTGATGTCCCGGCTGGTCGAACGCGCGCCGACCTGGCCTGCGCCGGCCAGGGTCCGCAGGCCGCTCATGATGACCTCGAAGGCGGCGGCAGGCGCCCGTACCGTGAGCGTCACCGCGCCGGTCCCACCGACTCGACCGGCGCCGTCGCCCCTCGTGGGTGAGATAGAGCCGCCCCGGCGGGCCGCCAGACCGGCTACGGCGTCGACCGTGCGACGCGCATCGGCGGCGGGCACGCGCATGGACACCTCGCCGGCGCGCACGACAAGCCTCGCGGCAACCGTGGAGGTGGGCGCCCGAGGCGCGCGCACCAACTGCGCGGGCTGCGCCTGCGCCGGCTGGGTGGGCAGAATGGATCGGCTGCTGGTGCGCGGTATCGCGGCGAATCGCTTCGTAACCGGCCCAATCGGCGCCGACCCGCCGGTGGTCGGCGACAAGAAGGGTCCATGCATGGAGCGCCGAGGGGTTGTCCCGGATGGGTTCGTCGGTCTCTGGCCAGGGCCGCTCCCCTGCACGGTGTTTGGGGACATCGCGGCCATGGGGACCGGCACGCGGGTGGACCGATGTTGCTGGCCCGATCCAAGTGGTCGTGACGCGGCGGATGGAGTCGCGGCTAGTGGCCTGCCAACCGCGACAGGCTGCGTTGCCTGGGAGACGACATCGTAGCCGCCGATGGCCGCCGCCAGCGCGGCCGCCACCGCGAGCACCCACCAACGCGCGCGCGCCATCGAGCGCCAGGGGTTGAGCAGGAGATGTAGAGCGGACGTTGTATCGCCCTCCAGGCGCGCGTAGACCGCGGCGCGCACCTTCGGGGATGGCTCCACGGATGGCAGGTCGCGTAGTGCAGCGTCAATGCGGCTCAGATCCGCCAGCGTCTGCCGGCAACCGGCGCACGTCGTGGCATGCGCCGCGACGGCATCGCGGTCGGCTCCGCGCAGCTCACCGTCGTGGTAGGCGACGAGCACGACGGCATCGGGGTGCGACACGTGCGTCATAGCCTCCCCTATTCCCTCGTCGTCGTTCATCCCTTCGCCTCTGCCAGTCCTTGTCCGTTGGCGGCGCCATCGCGATCGTAGGCCGCCTTGAATGCCGCGCGCGCCCGTGAGACACGCATCTTGACCGCCGCCTCCGAGATGCCGAGGGTCGCCGCGATGTCGGCATAGCCAAAGCCATGGACGACGTGCAGCAAGAGGGGCGCGCGCAGGGCTGCGGGCACGCCACGCAGAGCCTCGTGCACTCCCTCGCCGACGGCGTAACGCCCTGCCAGGTCGCCGTCGTCGCCGACCGGCTCGGGCTGCCACGTCCCCGATTCTCCGTCATCGTCGTCGCCGCGCCGGCCCCAGGGCAGCCAGGAGATGAGCCGGCGCCGGCGCAGCGCGTCGTAGCAGGTGTTGGTGGCGATACGGTAGAGCCAGGGCGTGCGCCCCTTGCCCTCGGGCAAGCGATCCAGGGCGCGGTAGACCTTCACGAACGTGTCTTGCAGCAGGTCGTCGGCGCCCTCGCGGTCGCCGACGAGCCGATAGATATAGTTGTAGAGGGGAGA
>JAABUX010001852.1_pt1 | contig 31008 bp, 27 predicted proteins | sample 5561851 | NCBI WGS metagenome assembly JAABUX01 (sample SAMN10711883, study PRJNA513361) | rock metagenome | isolation source: Antarctica rocks | place: Antarctica: Victoria Land, Richard Nunatak red sandstone | collected 2016-01-03
GTGACGCCGGCTCGTTCGGCGAAGGTCCAGGGGGAGCCGGTGGGGTCGTAGACGTAGCCCAAGGCGGGCAGCGGGACCGCCTCGAAGCCGGGGTCGGCGACCGGCGGACCGCTCGACGGGGGCGCGGCGCTCGGGCTGACGGCGACGGCGTCGATGAATGCGGAGTTGTCGCCGTTGTTGTTGGTGCCCCGCAGGGTGATGGTGTGGGTGCCCGCGGCCACCGCGAACGATGCGGTGCTCACGGCCTGGTAGGAGGTGCTCGTCGGGCTGAACGTGCCGACCAGGGCGCCGTCGACGAGGACCTGGACGGTCTGGTTGGAGGCCCCGTAGTTGCCGCGTTGTGCGACCTGGAAGCCGATGGCGTAGCTGCCCGCGGCCCAGTTGGTGATGGCCTGGCTCATGGTGCCGAGGTTCTGGAGGAAGGCGACCTGCTGGCCTTGGGGTGCGTTGGGGGTGCCCGAGGTGAACCCGGTGTTGTTCCCGGTGACGCCGGCTCGTTCGGCGAAGGTCCAGGGGGAGCCGGTGGGGTCGTAGACGTAGCCCAAGGCGGGCAGCGGGACCGCCTCGAAGCCGGGGTCGGCGACCGGCGGACCGCTCGACGGGGGCGCGGGGCTGGGACTCGATGGAGCGGTGAGGGTCAACGAAGAAACGGCGTATTGGCCGAGGGTGGTGATATTGAGGGTGTTCAGGCCGGCATGGAGCGCCAGCGTCGTCACGTTGGGCGTGTTGTTCGACGCCAGGGGGAATGTCCCGACTTTGTTGGTGTCACTCAGGGCGACCGCGTATTGCCCGCTGGCCTTGCCTCCCGTTTGGAGGGTCAACGTATAATTGCCCGCTGCGGCGACGTTGAGCAGCCAGTAGTTGACTTGGCCCACATACGGCAAGGTGTAGCTGGTCCCAAAGCTGTCGGCGTTGGTCGGGATTGGCGTGACGCCCGAAGCCGGCACGCTGAGCCCGATCGTGACGGGCACCGGCGCTGCTTGGCTGAGGTCGACAAGGCCTCGGTACTTGGGAGAAGCCGTCGGGTTGTTCGTCTGCGCGACTTCCGCGGTGGAGTATTGGTTGTAAGGGCCGTAGTTGTCGAACGGACCATCGTAGATGTTGGCGAGGCCGCCGCCGGCGGCGAAGAGCGTCGAATATTCTTGCTTGATGAAGTCTTCCATCCGAGGGTCGCGGTTGGCGGCGAGGGCGACCTGCCCTTGCTGGGCGTTCGACGCCCCGCCGGTCCCGGGTCCACCCTCATAAGAAACATTCTGCAACCCGTAGAAGTTGGCGACGGTCGTGAACTCCGCCTCCGTCGCATACTCTCCCGGCAACGTGGCGTAAAGCGACTTGATCAGGTTGTCGACCGACGAGAAATCCGTCGCCGTCGCATAATTGGCATTGCCCATCCCGTAAAAGAACTGGTTGGGGGCCGCGTAGTTGGACTCGAACCAGGGGAAGTTCCACTTGAAGTAGTTGGAATACCCTTCTTGCCAACCCAGGACCGGCCTGACCTTCGAGTACGTCGGGTCGGAACCGAAGACGCCCCGGAAGATGTTGGTGACCTGCATCGACCGTTCGAGATAATACCTCGACGTCCACACGTTGGGATCGGTCGACCCGTCATTGTTCAGGGTCGAGTTGCCTGCGGCCACCTGCTCCTTGGCGGCTTCGAGGTTGTATGCGTAGGGAGCGTAGATCCCCCCCCAGACCTCGTTGGACAGCTCGATGTTGACCTTCAGGTTGGGGTTGAGCCCCGCATAAGTCACGCCGTTGACCGTGTCGCCGTTCTTGATCAGGTTGGCCAGTTGGGCGACATAGCTGTCAGTCGCGGGACCTGGGATATTGATCCACATATCCGTGTTGGTGGCGTTGGCTAGCGCAACCATGTACTCCCAAGCTTGGCCAGGCGCCCCGGTGCCCGATGTTTGCGATGCACTGGAGGGTAGCTTGCGCTGCGACCAGTCAAGGGGAACGAGTTTCCCATTCGAATCAAGGGTAGGACCATAAGCATTCGCCTGGTCGATATTGAGGTATCGAAGTGTACTGAAGGGACTGAGAGCGTTCACCATTGAGTTGGTGAATAATTGGGTGGTATTAGCCGCATATCCCGGCTGGACCAACTTGACATTGCTGATCCCGGTACCGGTGGAGCTGCCCGGGTTGGTCGTGTTCCTGAAGTCGATCAAGAACAAGGGCAGCGAGTTGTGGGTAGCGACGAGATCCGCCGTCGTGGTGTTGGTCGAAGCGTTGTAGACCTGATTGGCAACGTAGAAATTGCCGGTGAAATCCGGCGAGAGCGAAGCCTGCCCTTGAAACGACAGGTGATAAGTTCCGCCGATATCAGGCTGAACCGCGTTGGGGTCGGGTCCGTTGAAGAATTGGTTGACCCGCTCATCGAACACCACGATCTGGGCGTCGGCCAAGGGCCAACCGTTCGAGTCGAGCGGCAAGGTCGAACCGCCCAACGGCGTCCAGGCCCTTGTTTCCTTGATCAAATCGACGTAACCCAGCGAACCCGCGAGGTTGATGCCGAGCGGTCCGGCAGCCATCAACTGCCGAGGCTCCAACTCGCAGAGCGTCGCAATGCTCTTGGTCCGCCGGGCGTTACGTCCGTTCGACTTGGATTTCCGCCGCGAAAGTAACCGAGGCCTGGTGAAGAAATTCATGGAAGGGTGTTCCCTAGGCGAATCATGGGTATCAAAGCAGACGACTGGGTTGGCTCAAGCAATCATGCTTCTCGAATGAGAAGAATTGCTGAGGGAGTTCTGCGAGGACGACCACATCCAACCCTTAGCAAAGCTTAGGTCACGAAAACGGAAGACACGGACTAGTTCAACGCATGCTTGCGAGGAGGGATGAGCTAGTTCTTCGGATAGCAACTGCATTATGAGCCAGGGGAGTTCACAGTCAATACAAGCCCTGCTATTTATTTAATGTTGAATATTAAGCGGACAGGTTCATAGGATTTTGAAACGTTGTTTGGACAATGTTGACATGACAGAGGCGAGACAGAGACCACTTCAAATCGATTATCCTTTGACACGACTCTCAATTGATTGCTCTAGATCATGGATGTCATTAACATCAACATTAGGTACAGAATTGGATCGCTTCGGATGTTTAGCCCGCCCTCGGTCGCCAGGTCAGGGTCAGGCTGCGCAGGCGAGTCGTTCGCCCCGGGACAGGCCGGATTGTCAGCCAGGACGCCGGTGCGGCCGGAGGAGTCGTGTTATGAATTTGGGTTCCATCCACGTAGACGGCTTCGGACCCCTCGGCCTCGCGGAAGATCTCGACTTTCCTCCAGGACGACTTTCCTCGGAGATGCGGGGGTGACGAGGGTTCGATCGACGGACCGAGGCGATAACCGAGGATCTCGATCTCGGCGAGTTCGGCGGGCTCGGCCAGGACCTCGCACGCAAGCTCAAACCGCTCAGGCATGCGAAACCGGAGGTTGAAGGGCGGGTTGTCGAGCCGTTGGGGAGCGATCGCGAGTTCTGCCAGCCGAAAGGCGCGGACCGCTTTCTCCAGCGAGGTTCGAGCCATCCCTTCGGACCGCCCCCGCCCCCCCTGGATCGATAGGCAAGACGCCATGAGCGTCCATCCGACCATCATGATCGCCACCGAAACGGTCCAGGCGCGAGGGGCGTGATCCTCGACGTCGAACGGGCACCTGAGCAGCATCTGGACCCGCTGGAAGAGCGAGGAGGCAAGACCACCGGCCCCGCGAGGAAACGGCTTGGGTAGGGAAATCTGGGCTGGAAGTCGATCTCCTGAAACCTTCGACGGATCGATCAAAGCTGGGTCCAGGGCGAATCCGACCAGCGACCTGGCGTAGCCATAAGACGTCCCGAAATGACCCACGGCGCGGTGGTCGGCGAGGAACTCGGCGTCGAGTCGGAGCTGGCCCCGGAGCCACCAGACCTGCGGTAAAAAGAACCAGACCACTTGGGAGATCGAGGCGATCAGCCCGACCTGGTGATCCCCCACCTCGGCGTGGGCCAGTTCATGGAGCAATCCCAGGCGAAGCTGAGCTTCCGCTTCCGGTCGATCGAGTTGGGAGGGGCTCAAGATCACAGGTCGAAAAAAGCCGACGAGGACCGGCCGATCCAACCGGTCGGAGATCAGCAACCGAGGCCGCTGGTGTCCTTGGCCCGCAAATGGAAGCGATTCGAGCAGCGCTTCGGCCCGCCTTGAAGCCCTCCTCGACCGTCGAACGAGCTGGCGAGAACCGGCCAGGCCCAGGCATAAGCGACAGAAACCGACCGCCCACCCGCAAGCCAGAACGATCAGCAAACCTTGGGCGACTGTTGCCCCGAGGACTTCGGTATCGGGAGCAACGCTCGGATCGTTCGATGCCGGACCTCGTTGCGCGTCGTGCGATGAAGGTCCGAACATCCAGAAGATCGAGGTCGGGTGCTTCAGGTCCACCTTGGGGATCGGGCTGAGCCAAACCAAGGGGATGACGGCCAGGCTCGCGATCAAGCCTGAGCGTCCCCAAACCCGGCGACGAGCGGGTTGGCGACACTGGATCATCGCCAGAACCGTGAACCCCGTGACCAGGGCCGCCGCCAAGCCGGCGTCGAGCCATCCGGAACCGCAACGCTCGGCCCAACTCTCCATCCGGTCGCCCTCACGACCCGTCTAAAGCGCTGGAGGGATCAACGCTTGAGGTCAAACTGTGTCGTCGGAACCCCCCCGGTCTCCCGGGCTTCCGCTTGGTGCTGGGCCTCGTCGAGCATCGCTCGGAGGCGGTCGAACTCCTCGACGGTGGGTGGCTTGGTGTCGAGGAGCGCGACGAGCATTCGGTCGACCGCCCCGTCGAATACCCGATCGAGGAATCTTCGGGTCAATTCTCGGACGGTTCGATCCGACGATTTTTTCGGGATATAGATGAACGTCCGCCCTTCCACGACATGCTCGACCAGCGCCTTCTTGTCTTCCATGATATTCAAAAGAGTTTGCACCGTGCTATAGGCCACCGGCCCCGCGAACTTGTTCAAATCATCTTGAACTTCTCGGACGCTCGCCTTGCCCCGAACCCAGAGGATCTTGAGAATTTCCAGCTCTCGATCGGTCACCATTTGGACTTTACGCACAGGTTGACCCTCTGTTGCCGACATCGAAAGCCAGGTCGTTCATCCTATCGAATCGACCTTAACCCATCATGATTACGAGAACTGAATGAGCGATTTCGATGCCAACCCCGAAGAATGACATGGTTCGCACTCGACTCGTTTCCATGACTTTCAAGTCTCCCCGATTGATTCATGGGTTCTTCGCCGAAGTTTCTCGCGAAGTTCGCTCTTTCATGGAATGACGCGACCCAGAAGTCTGTTCGGCGACTCTAGGGCGTTCAAGGTGACTGGCCTTTGGGGTCTCCGCTGGTTTATGATGGGCCGGGTCCAACGGCTCGACAGACTTCGCAGGTAATATTGGCCATGACTCGGATCGCGATCTACGACACGACCTTGCGCGACGGAAGTCAGGGCGAAGGCGTCAACTTCTCGCTCCAGGACAAGCTCCGGATCGCCGAGCGGCTCGACGAACTGGGCGTCGACTACATCGAAGGCGGCTACCCGCTTTCCAACCCGAAGGACGAGGCGTTTTTCAGGGCGGCGCGTGATCTCGACCTGACCCACAGCAAGATCACCGCCTTCGGGATGACCCGTCGCCGCGACATCGCCGCCGAGGATGATCTCGGGATGCGCGCCTTGGTCGGCTCGGGGGCTTCGGTCGTGACGGTGGTTGGCAAAAGCTGGGACTTCCAGGCAACCGAGGTCCTTGGGGTCTCGCTCGAAGAAAACCGGAGGATGATCGCCGACTCGGTTGCTTTTTGCGCCGGCCAGGTCTCCGAAGTCGTTTATGACGCCGAGCATTTCTTCGACGGCTTCCGGGCCAACCCGGATTATGCCTTGAAGACCCTCGAAGCCGCCGTCGCCGCCGGGGCGGACTGGTTGATCCTCTGCGACACCAACGGCGGGACCTTGCCCGAAGGCGTGGCCGAGGCGGTCGGCGCAGTGATCAAAACCTTCTCGGTCCCGGTCGGGATTCACACTCATAACGACGGCGAGCTTGCCGTGGCCAACACCTTGGCCGCGATCCGCCAGGGCGCGACCCAGGTCCAGGGGACGATCAACGGGATCGGCGAACGGTGCGGTAACGTCGACCTTTGCAGCGTCGTCGCCAACCTCGGTTTGAAATACCAAGGGTACGACCTTCTCCAACCAGGCAGCCTGGCCCGACTCACCGAAGTTTCTCGGTTTGTTTATGAAACCGCCAATATGAACTTTCGGACCGGCCAACCCTTTGTTGGCTCCAGCGCGTTTGCTCACAAAGGCGGGATGCACGTTCATGGCATCCGCAAGAATGCAAGCAGCTATGAGCACATCGACCCAACATTGGTCGGCAATGAGCGCAGGGTCTTGGTGAGCGAACTTTCGGGCAAGTCGAACATCGCCGAGAAGCTCGGCGAGCATGGCTTGGATCAGGACCCCGCGCTCTTGACCAAGGTCCTCGACCGGGTCCAGGATCTCGAAAACGAAGGCTACCAGTTCGAGGCCGCCGAGGCGTCGTTCGTCCTCCTGGTCGAGAAGCTCGCGGGCCGATTCGCCCCTCGATTCGAGCGCCTGGGATATCGGGTGAGCGTCGCGGGTGAGCACGGGGGAATGCCGATCACCGAGGCGACGGTCAAGCTCCGGGTCGGGACCACCTTGGAACACACCGTCGGCGAAGGGGACGGCCCGGTCAACGCCCTCGACCTGGCGCTCCGAAAAGCCTTGGAACCCCACTTCCCTCGCCTGGCGGAGATGCGACTCGTCGACTTCAAGGTCCGGGTCATCAACGATCGGGCCGGGACCGCCGCCCGCGTCCGGGTCGTCGTCGAGAGCCAGGACGGCGACGAGGTTTGGGGCACTGTCGGGGTCTCCGAAAACATGATCGAGGCAAGCTGGATGGCCCTGGTCGACGCCTTCGACCACAAACTCGCCAAAGACGTCCGAAGCACCGCCCGAACCGAGGCGACCCGGACCGCAATCCCCTCCCAGGTTTCAGAGATCCGGGACATTCGGGACGAACCCCGAAAGATCGTCCGATAATTGCCTCGCCTGGAAACGATACTTTCCAGGAACGACCTCGCGACCTTCGTCACCTGGGCCTTATGAAACGATCACGCCGCCCACGAAACTTTCCAACCTCGGTTCGCTTAACTGGCCGCCCGTCTAGGGTTGAGGACCAGATTGGGTTCGTTTCGTCAAATCGACTTTCGCCGCACATTGGGTTCGTTCCGCTTGGACTTGATTCCGACTCGGAACCGACGATAGGGTTTGTTCCGCTAGGCACGACTCCGCCACCGGTCGATCGGATTGGATTGGTTCCGCCTCGGGAGATACGTCCTGGTTGTCGTCGGATTGGGTTCGTTCCACCATCGGGCATTTCGTCCCGTCGGGAGCGAATTGGGTTCGTTTGGTCAGGGCGAATCCAGGCAACCGGGCGGAAAATTGGGTTCGTTTCGCCAAATCGAATTGCCCGTGCCGAGGTCATTGTCTTGACGAACCGAAAGGCGAGAACATGAACGACTTGGAACGTGCTCGACTCGCGATGCTTCGAGACAACGGTTTGGTGACACCCGATTACCTGCCGGCGTTCTATGGTTTGCAATGGCCGTGGACGGGCGAGGTTGGCCAAGATTTTTCGTCTTGGCTCGGGCGGTCATCCCATGAAGATCGGTGGAACGAAGATCGACCTTCCCGATATGTGATCGAAAAGTTCCTCCAGGATCAGCGAATTGAACCGAAGAAGTGGGTTGCCTGTCAACTTGGCATGAAAGAAACCTCGCTCGACTCCGTTTTCGAGAACCTTTCGCGGATCGGCCTCCGAAGGCATCGTTATGAAGTCTACCCTGGCCTCATTTCCACCTCATTCGCCAAAGACCTCGACGCCCACCTCAAGAGGCTGAAATTTAGGACTTTCAGCGACAACAACACCTACTGCGAATTTCTCCATACAGAGTTGGGGAGTGAGCTTGGCGTCACGGTTGAACCAGAATTTTGCGCCACCTCGACCGTCCTGGGCGACAACCCGAGGTGGTATGCTCGGACTTTCGACTGCATCACCTTGGAGCCGCTGAGCGTCCGCCATCAAATGTTCCTTGATTTTGGCAAGCCGCTCTATCTACGGTTTGACGTCTGCTCGAAACACTTTTACGCCACGAATCGAGCAATCCTTCAGCCATACCATGCAGGATCTCAAGAACCAGCCGACCTCGCCGAGTACGAGGCTGCGGCCCATGCCTGACAACGGCCTGGTTTTTCGATCATTCGCCCAAGGCTCCGATCGATTCTTCGACGCGGTTCGACCTTACAGCGGAGCAGGAAGCGTCTGGTTTCCCAACAATCTCCAAGGCGTCTCGTCGCGGCGAAATTCCGACGAGTCCCTACGCGACTGGTTTGAACGCATGATCGAAAATTTGGGGAGGCAAGCCCCGTATTCGTTCCTCTTGGAAGAAAACATCGGCCTCCTAGCGACCATCAAGTGGACTTCGAACTCCAGCCTCACCTACGCGAATATTCAGGTCATTATCGCCCCCTGCCCGCTTGACGAGTACTTCTGTGACGCGAGTCAGAAAGCCTTCTACCTCCGATTGGATTGCGACAAGCAAACTTTGGGCGAACTTTTCACGCACCCCCACCCTCATATTCATCTGGACGACGATCTCAGTCCTCGATTCGCCCTGGATAACGGCACATCGGAGAACGTCATCGTTGATTTCGTCGAATTCGTTTATCGCCACTTCAAGCCTGACCTGTGGCTCGAATGGGCGCGATCCATCTGGGACCGGGATTACGCACATCATCATCCCGCCACACGGGAAAAGAACCCGTTTCCAAGAATTGTCGAAGCTTTCAAAGCGAGCCAGTTCCATCTTTTACAAGATTATCAAGCCGAGATGCTTCACTTGAAACGTTTGTTGTTTCAAGAGAAAGAGCGAATGTCCGATCTCAGGCTGAGTAAAACAGAACGCGAACTCCTGGAATATCCGTGACCGACGCGATTCGTCGAAGACCACTTCGTCACGAACCAAGCTTTTTTGGATCGCCCATGAGCACCGCCGAACTTCCCAAGCAGTACGACCCCCAGGAAGCCCAGCGTCGCTGGTATGACTTCTGGCTGGAGAAGGGATACTTCCACGCCGACCCTTCGAGCGCCAAGCCCCCCTACACGATCGTGATCCCGCCGCCCAACGTCACCGGGGCGCTCCATCTGGGGCATGCGCTCAACAACACGATCCAGGATATCCTGATTCGCTGGAAGCGGATGCAAGGCTTCGACGCCTTGTGGATGCCGGGGACCGACCATGCGGGGATCGCCACCCAGGCCGTGGTCGAAACCCGGCTCCGCAAGGAAGAAGGCAAGACCCGCCACGACATCGGCCGTGAAGAACTCGTCCGGCGGATCTGGGCGTGGAAGGACGAGTACGAAAAGCGGATCTTGGGCCAGCTTCGCCTCATGGGCTGCTCGTGCGACTGGGAGCGGACCCACTTCACCCTCGATGAAGATTGCACCAAGGCCGTCCGGACCACATTTTTCAACCTGTTCAAGGCCGACAAGATTTTCCGAGGTAAGCGGCTGGTCAACTGGGACGCCCACCTCCAGACCGCCGTCGCCGACGACGAGATCGAATACGTCGAGACCGACGGCCAGCTCTGGACGATCCGCTACCCGGTCGAGGGTTCGGACGAGTCCTTGATGGTGGCCACCACCCGCCCCGAAACGATGCTCGGCGATACCGCCGTCGCCGTCCACCCGTCCGACGAGCGGTACAAGCACCTGATCGGCCGGTCGCTGACCTTGCCGCTGACCGGTCGGACCATCCCGATCGTCGGCGACGGCATCCTCGTCGACCCCAAGTTCGGCACCGGCTGCGTCAAGGTCACCCCGGCTCATGATCCAAACGACTACGCCTGCGGCCTCCGCAACAACCTGCCGATGATCAACCTCCTCAACCCCGACGGCACGTACAACGAAAACGCCGGGGCCTACGCCGGTCTCGATCGTCGGGAAGTTCGCAAACGTGTCGTCGCCGACCTGGAAGCCGCCGGTTCGCTCATCAAGGTCGAGCCGCACAAAAACCGAGTCGGCCTTTCCGACCGGAGCAAGACCCCGATCGAGCCGTACCTGTCCGACCAGTGGTTCGTCCGAATGGACGAGATGGCCCAGTCGGCGATCGAAGCCGTCGAGTCCGGCGCCGTCAAGATCCACCCCGAGCGTTACGCCAAGACCTATCTCGACTGGCTCGGCGAGAAGCGCGATTGGTGCATCAGCCGCCAGCTCTGGTGGGGCCACCGGATTCCGGTTTGGAGGAAAATGCGATTTGGAATTACGGATCGCGAACGCTTTCTTTTGCCAAACATGATCGAAAACTGGAGGTTTGAAGGCAGAATCGCACAAGCGTATCGCAAACATGAGGACGATACGCCCAACATTCTGAATGACGATGATCACGGCTTTAATTTCGTTTGTGTTCGCAATCCAAACGACATTGAGGTAATCGAGGCTCTCGAACAAGACGGTTTGTTTGAGCAAGACCCCGACGTCCTCGACACCTGGTTCTCCTCCGCGCTCTGGCCGCAATCAACGCTCGGCTGGCCCGAGCCGACCGCCGACTTGGCCAAGTATTACCCGACCTCGCTCCTCTCGACCGCCCGCGACATCATCACCCTCTGGGTGGCCCGGATGGTGATCTTCGGCGAATTCAACCTCGGCGAGGTGCCGTTCCGCGACGTTTATATCCACCCGGTCATCCAGGACGGGAACGGCAAGCGGATGTCGAAGTCGGCGGGCAACGGGGTCGACCCGGTCGATATCATCGACCTTTATGGCGCCGATGCGCTCCGGTTCGGCCTGGCGATGCTGGCGACCGAGACGCAGGACATCCGGATTCCGGTCGAGAAGGCCAAGCTCCCCGACGGTCGCGAGGTCAACACCTCCGAGCGGTTCGAACAGGCCCGGACGTTCCCTAACAAGGTCTGGAACGCCGCTCGGTTCGCCTTGATGAACCTCGAAGGGATTACCGCCGAGCCGATCCGACCCGAAGACCTCGCCGTCGAGGATCGCTGGATCTTGAGCCGGTTGTCGAAGGTCACCCAAGAAACGACCGCAGACCTCGAAAACTACCGGTTCGCCGAGGCGACCAGGCGGCTCCGCGACTTCACCTGGTACGAAGTCTGCGACTGGTACCTCGAATTCCTCAAGAATCGGCTCCAGGAACCAAGCACCCGCCCTGTCGCCCAGCGCCTCCTGGCCGGAACCCTCGACGCGCTTTGCCGACTCCTGCATCCGGTCGTCCCGTTCCTGACCGAGTCGATCTGGCAAGCCTTGAACGCCGTCGCGCCGAGTCGAGGGTTGCTTGCCCCCGAGCCCGCCGCCGAAAGCGTCTGCATCGCCCCTTGGCCGATCTACCCGGAGACCTGGATCGACTTGGAAGCCGAGGCCGTGGTCGCCCAGTGGCAAGAAAAAGTCGCCGCGATCCGGAATTTGAAGGCCGAGCGAAACGTCCCGAACTCGACCAAGATTCAACCCGTGATCGTCGCCTCCGAGCCGACCTTGTCGACGCTCCGCCTCGGCGAACCGTTCATCCGGGCGCTCACGAATGCGTCCGAGGTGACGATCATCTCCGAATTCGCCAAGCCCGACGAGTTCGCCTCGGTGGTCCTGGGAGACGCCGAGATCGTCTTGCCGCTCGAAGGCTTGGTCGACAAGGAGGCCGAGCAGGCCCGCCACCGCAAAGCCATCGCCGGGATCGACAAGCAACTCGGCGGGATCGACGCCAAGCTCAACAACGAGGGGTTCCTGGCGAAGGCCCCGGCGGACGTCATCGCCACATTGAAATCCAAGCGGGCGGAACTTGTCGCCCAGCGGTCGGCTCTAGAAGCTCTCCTGAAATGAGCCGACGGTCGGAGTTTGCGTCGCCGAGGAGCGAGCCGGCCTCGGACCTCGCGTTGACGGTCGACGGCTCCGGCTTTATTATCAAGTTAAGATCATCGCAAAGCGATCATCGCAAAGCAGTCTCGGCGAAATCGACGCGGCGGATCATCCGGCCAAGTCTGACTCGAAAGGGGCGACCGACGTGGCCGTGCAGATGGAACTGATTCGGATCATCATCAGCGAGAACAACGACCAGCAGATCATCTTCCTCCGAGAAATCGACGGCAAGCGGACCTTCCCGATCGTCATCGGGATCTTCGAGGCCAACTGCATCGACCGAAGGGTCAAAGGGCTCCCCGCCCCCCGCCCCCTCACCCATGACCTCCTGTCCGACACGATCGAACTCCTCGGGGGAGAGCTTCAAGATATCTTCATCAGCGAATTAAGGGATCACACCTATTTCGCCAAGCTGAGGATTCGCCACGAAGGGGAGCTGATCGAGGTCGACTCCCGGCCCAGCGACGCGATCGCCGTTGCGGTCACGGTCAACGTGCCGATCTACGTCGCCGAGGAAGTCCTCAACGAGGTTGGCCAGTAGATTTTCCCACGTCCCGATCAACCGGAGGGGTGGCAGAGTGGTCGATTGCGGCGGTCTTGAAAACCGCTGGTCCCGCAAGGGTCCCGGGGGTTCGAATCCCTCCCCCTCCGCTTTTTCCCGGCTTTTGCTGGCAAATCCGACGCATGCGTCGTTCTGAATGTGGCGGACCTTCCGCCTCCCGGTTCCCGCCCACACCGAGCCGTTGATCGCGGTCAGGATCGGTTTTGGTTCTTGAGAGCCGGCGAACCAGTCGATGACTACCCTGATTACCCCAATTGTCTACTCGACCAAAAGGGCGGGGACGGTTGGCCCGGAGGGTGATCAGGGCGAAGCCGGGAGGTCGTGATGCGTCGGTGACGCTCGAACCGAGGATGGCTGTGGGTTGCGTTCATCCTTCTTGCTGGCGGGCGAGAGGTTTTGGGGCAAGGGCCGACACCTGAACCGTTGCCGATCCCTTCGGCTCTGGAAGATCCGCTTCGGAGTCGGGGGAATGACCGGCGCGATCCGTCGCCTCCTCCACCCGACACGCTGATGGTGTCGCTGAAAATTCCCGCCGCTCCGGGCGGACAGTCTGTCGCTCCGATCAACCTGGCGTCCGCCTTGCAACTTGGAGGCGTTCGACCGCTCGATATCGCCGCCGCGACGACCAGCGTTGAGCAGGCGATGGGTTTGCTCCTCCAGGCCAAGGCCTTGAAGTTGCCCAACCTCAATGGTGGGGTCGACTACTACCGGCATGATGGAAACAACCAGAACCTATTCAGCGGGCGGGCATTCCAGAAAGATACGAACGCGTTGTTCGTGGGGGGTGGCCCTTCGTTCAATGTTGGGCTGACCGACATCATCTTCGCCCCTTTGGCGGCGAGGCGAGTCGTCGAGTCTCGGAAAGCGGATGTCCAATCGGCCAGGAACAACAGCGTTTACAACGTCGCCCAGGCTTACTTTTCGCTCCAGGAAGTCCGAGGGAGGCTGGGAGGCGTCGAGGTGACCTCGGCGAAGGCGGACCAACTGGTCAACCTGACCCGAAGGCTGGCGCCGGGGTTGGTTGCTCCTTTCGAATACAACCGAGCCTTGACCGAGTCGCTCAGCCTTCGCCAGGACCTGGAAAACGCCCGGCGTGATTGGCGACTCGCCAGCGCCCGGTTAGCCGAAGTATTGCTCCTGGATCAAACTTTGGTCTTCGAGCCGGTCGAGCCGCCGTTCCTCCGGCTCTCGTTGGTCAACGAGGCTTGTACGATCGAGTCCTTGTTCCCCATCGCTCAGGCCATTCGCCCCGAGCTGGCTTCACAAAAGAACCTCCTGGCGGCGTCGAACCAGTTTTTCCGGCGCGAGAAGGTTCGGCCGTTTTTGCCGAACCTGATCATTTTCAGCCCGGGGACCACCTCGGCGGGGGGGCTCTTGCCGTCGGGCAGCTTTACGGCCGGAGGCAACAGTGCCATTGGCAACAGCCACCCTCGATCCGACTATGCGGTCGGGGCCGTCTGGCAACTCCAAGGATTGGGATTCGGCAACGGTGGTCTGGTCAAGCAACGTCGAGGCGAGCGCGATTCGGTGTCCGTCGAGTTGACCCGGATCGTCTATCGGGTCAACTCCGAGGTCTCGCAAGCCCTGGCACGGGCGCAAACAGCGAAGGCTCGGATTCCGCTCGCCGAGGAAGAGTTGCGGCAGGCGATCGAGTCGGCCGACAAGAACTTCATCGGCCTCCGCGAGACGTCGAGGCCGGCGGGCGACATTCTCCGGCTGGTCGTCCGCCCTCAGGAAGTGGTCGCGGCGATCATCGCTTTGAACACCGCTTACCAGCAATATTATCTGGCGGTCAACGACTCGAACCTGGCCCAATTCGAGCTTTATCGGGCCCTTGGCCAGCCCGCCCAGTAGGTCAACTCGCGGCTCGCCCAGAATCCCGCGCCTACCTCGCCTCGCCCTTGATCGAGCCTCCGTATTTGGCGACCCTCCTAAGAATGCACGCGACCTACCAGATCTTGCCGGCTCAAGAGGCGCGACACTCGCTCGGCCAGGCGTCGGCGAGCCTCGATGACCACGCGACGGAGCGAGCTTCAAGACCTGGCGATGTTCCGCGTTCGTCCGTTCTTCGCGGGCCTGCCCGGGGTGATGTCGCCGCCCGCTTTCGGAGGGAACATCCGGTCGATCGTCATCAACGTCGACCCCGACCGGCTCCGGTCGTACAACCTCTCGCCGCAAGACGTCGTCGACGCCCTCGACCGGGGAAACTATGCCAGCCCTTCGGGGAACGTGACGATCAAGGATCAGTCGGTCCTATCGTCTACCGGGCGATCGACAGCGTCGGGATCGAAGGAGCCCTGGGCGCGGGCTTGACCGGCTTGATGGTCCTGCTCTTTCTCCGCGACGTCCGGAGCGTGATCGTCGTCGTCCTCAATATCCCGTTGGCACTCCTGGGGGCGGTGATTGTCCTTTCCCTCGGCGGGCACACGATCAACATCATGACCCTGGGCGGGTTGGCCCTGGCGATCGGTATCCTGGTCGCCGAGGCGACGGTCGAGATCGAGAACATCCACACCCAGATGGAGCATCAACCGTCGATGTCTCGCGCCGTGAGGCAAGGGAACATCGAGACGGCGGTCCCTCGACTCCTCGCCTTGATCTGCATCCTCTCGGTGTTCATCCCGTCGTTGATCATGGAGGGGCGGTCCGGGCTTTGTTCATCCCGCTCTCGCTGGCGGTCGGGGCTTCGATGGTCACGTCGTATCTCTTGTCGAGCACCTTGGTCCCGGTCCTGAGCGTCTGGCTCTTGAAGGATCGGACCGGAGGGAACGGCCACGAGGGGCATGCGTCCAAGCCGGGGTTCTTCTCGAAGGTGCAGGATCGCTTCGAGAAGGCTCTGACCTGGGTCGTGGCCCACCGGAAAGTCGTGGTCTCGTTGTACCTCCTGGCCACGGTCGGCTTCGTCGCCCTGGTCGCTCCCAGGCTGGGCCGTGAGCTGTTCCCGAGGGTCGACGCCGGCCAGTTTCAGCTCAGGGCGCGTCCGCCGCAAGGGACCAAGTTCGAGCTGACCCGACAGGTCGCCGAGAAGACGTTCGACGCGATCACCGAGGCCGCGGGCAAGGACAACGTCGAAATCACGATGGGCTATGTCGGCTCGACCCCTCCGCAGTTCGTCATCAACTCGGCCTACCTGTGGAGCCGAGGGCCGGAAGACGCCATGCTCCGGATCGGCCTCAAGTCGGGGAGCACGGTCGGGATCTTCGAGCTTCAGGAGAAGCTCCGCGAGATCCTCCCGAAGAAGGTGGGAAGCTGGTTCCGCGAGGAGTTGGTCCGCCTGGGCGTCCCCGAGGACCAGGCCGAGCAGCGGTCCAAGGAGATCGTCTTCGCTTTCGAGCCGGGCGACTTGATCTCCTCGACGATGAGCCTCGGCTCCCCCGCGCCGATCGAGGTGGTCGTCTCGGGCCGAGACCTGACGCAGACCGGGGCGTTCATGGAGAAGATCCGCGAAGAACTCGACAAGATCGAACCACTCCGCGACATCCAGTTGCAGCAGACCTTGCACTACCCGACCGTCCAGGTCTCGATCGACCGCCAGCGGGCCGGCCTCAGCGGCGTGACAGCCCGAGACGTGGGGAACTCATTGATCGCGGCGACCTATTCCAGCCGCTACACCACCCGAAACTTCTGGCGCGACGATTCGAGCGGGATCTCCTATCAGGTCCAGGTCCAGGTCCCGGCCCCCAGATGACCGAGGCCCGAGACGTGGCGATCGTCCCGATCAACCCGGCCGGCGGGTCGATGGAGATGGGAGGCGATCGCCCGTCGAACGGCTCGAACCCGAGCACCAACCCGTCGCAGTCGCTCCTGATCCGCGACGTGGCCTCGGTTGGCCGGGGCGAGATGCCCGGCGAGATCGACCGCTACAACATGCGGCGGTACCTCAGCCTGACGGCGAACGTCGAAGGGTCGGACCTCGGCAGCGTGATCGACCAGATCGACGCGGCCCTGGCAAGGGTGGGCAAGCCGCCCAAAGGGGTCGAGGTCGACCTCCGAGGCCAGGTCAAGCCGATGCGGCAGATGTTCTTGAGCCTGGAGATCGGCCTGGCCGTGGCGGTCCTGGTGATCTTGATCACGCTGACTGCCTATTTCCAGGCCCCTCGCCTGGCGATCACGGCGGTCGCGTCGGTCCCGGCGGTCCTGGCGGGGGTGACTCTGGCCCTCTGGATCAGCCGATCCACATTGAATATCCAGTCGCTCATGGGGGCGATCATGGCCGTGGGCGTCGCGGTGTCGAACGCGATCATGCTCGTCAGCTTCGGCGACCACCACCGACTGGTCGACCGGATGCCCGCCGCGAAGGCCGCCGTGGTCGCCGCCCGGGGGAGGCTCCGACCGATCATCATGACCGGATGCGCGATGATCTCGGGGATGATCCCGATGAGCTTGGGCCTGGAGGAAGGCAGCGAGCAAAACGCCCCGCTCGGCCGAGCGGTCATGGGGGGGATGGCCGTCGGGACGATCGCCGCCCTCTTCGTCCTGCCCGCCGTGTTCACCCTCCTGATGTCCAAGGTGTCGACCGACTCCCCCTCGCTCGACCCCGACGACGCCGACGCCGCTACTTCGACGGCAACCGAGCCGCCTTGCCTTCGACCAACGGGAACGGTCATGTCGGGACGAACGGGCACCATCGCGTGAAGTCGGGTGAAGATGGCCACGAGGTCGAAGTGGGAGCCTTCTCGCGTTCGGAGGATCACCAAGATGAGCATCAATGAAGCCCCTCGATTCCGAGTGACCCGAGGCTCCTTCCTGCTTGCCCTGGCCGCCTGGATCGTCCCGACCGGCTGCGACCGGGGGCGAGCTTCGAGCGAAAAACAGAACGCCCAGCAGGCCAAGAGCAAGGCCGACTCGGAGTCGTCGAAGGTCGAGGCGGTCAAGCTGATCAAGCCCGAGCGGAGGGACATCCGGATCTCGGTGGTTCAGCCGGGCACGATCCAGTCTTACGAGGCGACGCCGATCGATCGTCCTCGGGAGCATGGACGCCATGGCTGACGGCCAGGCGATCCCCCAGGGGACCTCGGCGAAGCCTTGAGTGAGTCAGGTTCGGTTTCGGTTCACTCGCCGCCATCGTCGATCGTGAACGGGGCCTGACGATTGAATCGCCCGGAGTAACCCAGGCCGGGGACCTCGCGGACCTCTTCGAGGATCAACTGGCAGATCGGCATCCCGACGTCGAGGATCACCGACCATCGGGCCAGGTTGAAGATTTCCAGTTGGATCGGTCGCCCCGGGCGAGTCGGGTCGAGCGCGTCATAGCCGAAGCCCGCGTGGATCGTCGGGGCAGTGACGTGGACCCCGACCCCCACCCGGGCCAGGCTGCTCTTGCCTTCCACCCTCGCGGCGAGCTTCGCCTGAGGGGGAAGTTGGATCAATTCTCGGGTAAACCCCAGGACGAACATCCCGGATTCGAGCCGGAACCCGTGCGATGGGTCGATCTGGATCTTGGAAGCGAACCGAGGATCGTCCATCATCCCCTGGACGTTGAAGTCGCGGGCCATCGGCCTGGGCGAGTTCGGCGGGGCGTCCCACTCGGATCGATCAAGCCAGCGGAGGAGCACCGCGTCGAGCGTGAGGTCGACCGCCGTCGAGGTCCAGAGCGAGGGGTCGGGCCGAGGCTCGATCCGAATCGACCCGCCATCAAGAGCCGCGAGGATTTCACGGTCCGAAAGGATCATGCCGCCCCTTCGGCGGCTCGAACAGCAAGGTCCCGTCGAAACGCCGAGATCGGGACCCAGATCCGGTTCGCCCCCGAGTCCGCCTCGTAGGGCAACTGCACCAAAGCCCGGTCATGAGGCTGATCCAGCTCGATCACCAGGATCGGGAGGTACGTCCGCCCCAACTCTCGTGTCAAAAACCCTTTGCCGACCCGGAGGAATTGATGGTTGCCCGTTTCGTCGGGGACGCCCACGACCTCGGTCTCGTGCAGGCTGCTCGACGTGGCCGAGCATTCGACCTCGGGATAAAACGTGATCAAGGACATGATGGGATTTCCTCGGACTCGTCGCCGGATGTGCTCGTCGGTACACTAACACGACGATCCAGAGTAAGGCAACGGGCATTGCTGAGGAATTGTGCCTGACGGAAGATGGCTCGTCAAAGAAAGCGAATTAAGGGCCGATCCTGGGCGAAACGCGGTGGGAGTTGCCAACCCGCCGCCGATCTGGGCATGATGACAAGGGTGAGTTCCAGCGATGTCGCCGCGATGCCCTTTGAGGCCGAGGGTCGAAGGTTTGAGGTCATGAAGTCCTGGAATCGCCTCGGGACCGGACTGCTCGGTGTTTCGGGCCTGCTCCTGGCGGGCCTGATGACATACACCTTGTTCTTCACCGGATGGCGGTCGAACTCCGAGTTGGGGGTCGGTCGAGGGGCCGAAGGCGACTTCGAGTCCGCGAGGGTGGCGATCTTCCTGCCCGATCGCCACGATTGGTTGGACTTCCGCAAGGCGCTGTCGGCCTGCGAATCGAAAAAGATCCTTCGAGTGATTTCGGAGCGCGACGATGCCCTGATCGTCGAGTCGGCTCGAACCCACCGGCGAATCCGATTCGATCGCCACGACGTCCGAGGGGTCAGCGCCACCCGCGACGATGTGCGTCGGCTGGCCGACCAGAAACCGCCACCGATCGCCGTGGTCGGGTCGACGACGACCGTCTTGACGGTCGCCCTCGCCGAGCCCCTCCGCGACGAAGCCGACGCCGGCCCGGTGCTCCTGATCCCCTGGGCGACCGCCGTGATGGTCCAGCGGTCCAATACCGACAAGGGAGAAACCCGGCCCGACCTGGTCCCGCTCATGGAACTGGACCCGGGTCGGACCTTCCGATTTTGCCCCAACAACCGAAGGCTCGCCGACTCGGTGGTCGATTGCCTGATCCACCGCGATGAGGGTCGGCTGCCGAGTCGCGTGTTCCTGGTCGTCGACCCGTTCGACCCGTATTCCGACGACCTCGCCGATTGCTTCCGGCGAGCGATCCGCGGGCGAAAGCCCGACGTCGAGATCGTCGAGCGTGCCGATGCCGTCGACCTGCCCGGCTTCGCCCGGCCGCTCGACGCCTCGCCCGAACCGTCGGCGACCGAGGTCGGCCTGGCCGACTCGATCGTCTCCAGCATCGATCCCGCCGGAGCACGGACCACCTGGGTCGTCTTGCCGCTCCAGGATCAGCCCGCCCGGAGGATGATCACCGCGCTTCGGCGACGAGCCGCCTGGCGGACAAAGCCCGGCGACCCCGGCCGACAAGGCGGTTCGCTCCGGGTTGTCTGCGGCGACGGGATCGAGCGGCAAGCCCTCGACAAGCTCGCCGGTCGGGGCGGCTTGTCGATCTGGTGCGCCTCGACCTCCTCGGCTCAACCGACCGACCAGGGGGTCACCGATGATACGCAGTCCCTCGCCGAGATCGCTTCAGCTTTGACTTGGGCGGTGGACCAGTCGCCCAACACGACCCTCGAGCCGGTCGAGATCCGAGATGCCTTGCGACGGATCGACCTGGCGAGCGACAGCCCATCGGCGTTCGGTCGAAGCCTGGCGTTCGAGGCCAACGGCGAGCGCCGAGGCGACCCCGAGCGAGTCCTTGAGATTCGGCCCGAGGCGACCCATCCGCTCGAGTTCACCCGGACGGTCGGAGGCTCCTGGGAACAGATCACGCTCCTCTCACCCACTTCGCCGCGATGAGTCCTTCCTCCGAGCGGATCGCCAGGAGGCCGCCCTTGATCTCGGCGCTGGGCGTGGCGGGGGGGATCATCGGGATCTTGTCGCTGCTCTCGTTCGGGTTCAGCCTCGTCGTCCTGCTCGACGAGTACGACCACCCGATCGAGACCGGTCGATCCGCCCTCCATCAGGTGTTCGGCGGCTGGGTCCGTTCCGACGACTACCTCGGGTACACCCTGGTCGATCGCGTCGAGCGCTGGCGGTCGTCGACGGGGTCCGAGCGTGCCAAGGCCGAACGGTTGGTCCGTCGAGCGGTCACCGACCTGGGGGACGCCCTGAACCGCGACGACTCGCGATTTCGGGTGATCCGGGTCGATCGACTCGACCTCGGCCCTCCATGGCTTCCCCCCCTGGCCACATGGCAGAGCGGGGCGTCGGGGCCGATGGGCGTCGACGCCGACCCGCCGAGCGTCGACCGGGTCGAGGTGAGCAAGGCGGGGCGTTCGGACCAGCCCCGGGTCGACCTCAAGGTGACTTACCGGGTGGCCGATCCGGTGGCCTCGGCGATCCGGAGCGTCGACTCGTCTTACCATCGCCTGGTCTTGGCCTTGCTCGGCTTGTCCGGCTATTCGCTGCTCTGCTTGGGATACATGGCCCGCCACGCGCAGACCCAGCGCGAGCGGATCGCCCGAGAAGCCGCCGCCGCCGCGACCCTCGACCTCGCCGATCGGACCTGCCACGAGCTGGGGAATGTCGCCTTCGTGGTGGCCAACGAGCGTCGGAACCTGGCGGGTCACATCGAACTCCTCGAACGCTTCGTCAACGAGGATGCCGAGGTCCTGGTCGAAGCGACTCGACGAGCGGGGATCGACCCGGCAACGGCGATCCGGCTCGAACACGCCCTGCGCCGCGAGTATGCCGACCGGGGGATCGACCCCGAGTTCGAGCTGAAAGGCAGCGCCGCGATCGCCCGGGACGTTTGCCGACAGATCGCCACCTGCTCGGATTACATCGCCTTGACCGTCCGAGAACTCGACGGCCACCTCAAGCGGACCACCTTGCCGGTCGCCCTGGGGCCGGTCAAGCTCGGCGAGATCATCGCCGACGCCCTGGCCCTGCTCGCGCCGAGGATCGAAGCGACCGCCACTCAGATCGAAACCCCCGACCCGTCCACCACGACGATCCTCGTCCGGGCGGATCGCCGGTTGTTGATCCACGCCCTCGTCAACCTGATCAAGAATGCCATCGAGGCGGTCGGATCGACCGAACCCGACGCATCCCCCCTGGTCCGGCTTAGTGTGACGACCCAAGCCGAGATCGCCTGGTTGAGCGTGGATGACAACGGCCCGGGGCTCAGCCCGGCGGACCTGGGGAGAATCTTCGACGCCGGGTATTCGACCAAAGCGACCGGGCGAGGTCTCGGCCTGGCGATCGTCCGCGAGTCGATCGCCGAGCAAAACGGGGTCCTCGAAGTGGCTAGCCGGATTGGGTCGGGTTCGACGTTCCGGATCGGCCTGACGGTAATGATTCCGATATAATAAAGGCCACTTAAACAGCAATGGATCTTCGATGAGCAATCAAGGATCGTTGGAGCGTCGTTGCCATGTGGATCATCTCGGCCAAACCGATCCGAGTATTCTGGGTAAAACACCCTAAAGCAGTAGAACCTTTTCAAAGGTGGATCAAGATCACCGAACGCCAGAACTGGAAGAACTTCGCCGATCAGCGGCAAACTTTCCCCGATGCCGATCAGGTCGGCGAGTTGACGGTATTCAACGTCGGTGGTAACAAATACCGCCTGATTGGTGCAGTCCACTTCAATCGTGGTAGGATTTATGTTCAAGCGGTACCTACCCACTTGGAATACAATAAGCGGAATTGGAAACCATGATCGACGCGACCGCGACGGATCAAAAAATCCAAAATGACGCAGAACTCGACCAAGCGACCGAGCTGGTCAATTCGCTGGTCAAGCTGGGATTTGCGAACCTTTCCAAGGAGAAGGATGAATTGCTCGAATATTGGACTAAACAGATCTACGAGTACGAAAAGATCCACTATCCCCTCGACTGATCGCGTTGCTTTGTGAGACACGATTGGTCGATCAACCCCAGGTCCAGTTCCAGGTGGATTCGCCCGTCGGCAAGACCACCGACCATTCTAGCCGACCGGTCGCGTGGTTGTGTCGGGGTGGACCGAGGGCGGGGTCGGCTCCCCAGGGGCCGAGTTCGGCCAGGCCAGGGCAGGTGACGCCGACGTCGAGCGTCACCGATTGATGGAGATCCGCCCGGAAGGCGAGCCGGTGGACCGTCCCTCCGATTGGGCGTTCCAGGCGGTAAGAGACCTCGCCGCAGGCGAACTTTTGGGCCAAACCGACGAGCGGCCAGGCGGGGGGAAGCACGGGGTCGAGCTTCATCCGGCGGTCGGGAACGTCGAAGTCGAGTCCGGCCAGGTCGAGCAAGGCGTCGATGAGCATCGACTGCAACGCCCAGGCCCCCGACGTGGTCCCGACGCCGGGTTGAGCGGGGTCGCCTCCTCGGGGGGCGGGTCGGACGGTCAAGCCGAGCGGACCAAGCCGCGCGAGCAGGGCGTCGAGGATCGCGGTCGCCTGGTTCCAGACCCGGGCGTCGCCGGTTTCTCGACCAAGCTGGATCAGGTATAAAGCCACCCAGAGCGTCGCCTGGCACGAGAGGTCATGGGCATGGACTGTGCCGGGAAGGGCTTTCTGGCCGAGCTTCGAGGGTTCGGGAGTCCATCGGGCGAAGAAGTTGGTGTCGCCCGCGATCGCGTTTTGGCGATAGATCGCCTCGGCGGTGTTCCTGAGGCGAGGGTCGGACGCGGGCAGGAGCTTGAACGGGACCGCGAGGCCGAGCATGCTCACGTCCAAGCTCGCCGATCGAGCAACCGTCCGGTCCGGCCGGTCGGTCCACCACCCCTGGATCATCGACAAGCGTCGCCCCTCAAGGAACCGGCCCGAGGCGTGGTCGACCATCCCGGGTCCGACCCCGTCGGGGGCGGAAACCCCGAGGATGCCTCGCTCCCAGACGAGGTCGGCACGCTCCTTCCAGGCTTTGGCGGGGAGATCTCGTTCGAGCAGCCCGGCCAATCGGCTGGCCGATCGGAGGCCCGCGACGACCGAGGCGTTCGAGAACAAAAAGGCTCCATACCGGGTGTCCCAGATCCCCGCCGAGGAGATCAACCCGAGAGGTTCCAGCCACCGGAGCCCCGGATGCCCCGTCGGGTTCAGGCAGACCCGGGCGGCCCGGTCGATCATCGGCCAGGATTCGGCGACGAAGTCGAGGTCGCCGGTCCTCCGGTAATGCCGCTCGCAGGCCCAGGGGATCATCGCGGTCTGGTCGATCGCCGGGGTTTCCCACTCGGGCTGGCCGTCGACCGAATATTTCTGGAACCAGTAGGGGTAAGTTCGGGTCCGCCCCCGGACCGATCCGAGCCACCGGAGCGCTTTCCGGGCGATCTCGGGGTGACCCGCGCGCTCGATCGTCCCCCCCGCCCAGATCGCTTCTCGGGGCCAGCAGTAAGCGTTCAAGCCGCGATCGAAGCCCGAAACGATCCCGCCCCACTCTTGGTCCGCGTGGAGCGCGAGGGCCAGGGCCGAGCGTCGGAGGCTGACGGCGTAGTTAGGCTTTGGGAAGTGGAGGTTGGGGAGCGGCTCGACGAACTCGTCCCAGACCTGCGCCGAGGCTTGCTCGACGATGTCGAGGTCGGTGGATCGGAACCAGGCCAGGGCGGGGCGGAGCCAGTGCTCGAACGTCCCCGAGTCGCCTCGCCAGCCGGTGAACGCACCGCTGATCAGGAGGTCGACCGCGACGTGGGACCCGGCGGGCAGGGTCAACTTCCGGAGCAGGATCGCCTCGTTCGGGCCGGTCGGCTCGCACTGGACGTCCCCCCGGTCGTCGAGGGCCAGGGCGAACTCGACCGTCGCGTCGCGTGCCAGCTTCCGGTTCATGTGGCCGTGGCCTCGGTTGATCGCGAGCAGGGTCCGGTCCTCGTCGCGCCAGCTCAAGCCCGGCTCGCCGATCCCCCCGTTGACCTCGGCTTGGACATAGACGCCGAACACCGCTTCGGCGGCTTCGGACCCGTCGTTGATGACGCGGAACCGCTTTAGGTACTGGCCCGAAGATCGGGTCCCTCCGGCCGTCCGAGGGAGGCAATCGCCGCCGGCCACGAAGTCGGTCGCCAGGACCCGGATCGGGCCGTTTCGCCAGGTCAACTCCGTCATCAAGAGGTTGGTCGCCCCTTGATAATGCTGGAACGCCCCCCAGGCGAGCCGCTCGCCGAACCAGTCGAGCCTGCGGTCGATCGCCAGGCCGGCCATGATCCCCCGGAAATGCGACCGGCTGTCGGGCCGCTCCCCCGAAGCGGGTCGGACGTCGGAGTGCAATCCCACCGTCGGGAAGAAGACGTCGAGGGTCGCCCCTCGGGCGTCGACCCGGGCGGTCATCATCCGGTTGCCGACCAGCCCTTCGGGGCTGAGCCGGGCCGACTCCGAGCTGTTAAGCACTTCGGGCAGGTTGGGCCTAACGATCGAGTCTTGCCACGAGCTTGCGGCCGGTTCCCCCCGGCACCGGACCCAAGCCCGATAATGCAACCGAAGGTTGACGGCTTGCGGCGGGATCGGGACGTGCCAGTGGCTGTTGACCCCTTTGTTCTCGATCCAGTACGCTGGGCAAGGTCCCAGGGGGGCGTCTTCGACCGAGAGTTCGAGCCAGACTTCCTGGTCCGCTTCGATCGGGTGCGTTCCGACGACGACCGCCGACCACATCCCCGCCCGAACCTGGCCGCCGTGCCGCCCTTTGGCCGGGACCTCGATCCACGTCGTCAGCATCGCTCCCCCTTCCTCGACCGCCTCGACCCGAGGGCTTGCCGATCTTCGTCGGCGCCAAGTCGATTGACGGCGAATCCGAGGTCGGCAATTGTCGAGTTTCCTCGGGAGTCGGGCAAGGGCACAGTCCGGGCCTTCGAGACCAAGACATCGACCACGGATGATCAACCTCGAAACGTCCTTTTCGACCCGAGACGCCATGTACCAGAGTTTCAATGCCCGAGCCGTCGGCCTGGCGAATCTCCCCGTCGAAACCACGATCAAGGTCGCGGCAGGGGCCGGCTTCGACGCGGTGGATCTGATGATTCGCGACCTGGTCCGATCGGGCACGGATCTCCCTAGGCTACGCGACCAAATGGGCGAGCTGGGCCTCCGAGGGGGCGCGTTTCCGATGACGATGGACTGGCGGGGCGATGAGGCGAGCTTTCGCCGAGACCTGGCCGAACTCCCCAAGCTCGCCAAGGCGGCGAGTTTCCTCGGCCTGACCCGGACCGGGACCTGGGTCATGCCCGAAACGCCGACCATGCCTCCACCAGGGGCCGACCCAGCGAAGTTTCGAGCTGAAGTCACCGCGTTTCACGTCGATCGGATCGGCGCTATTGCTCGGGTCCTGGCCGATCATGGGATCAAGCTCGGCCTGGAAGTCATCGGCGTGTCGAAGTTCCGACGGGGCACCGGTGTGCCGTTCATCACCCGGATGAGCGACCTGGTCCCAACCCTCGAAGCGATCTGGGATCAACCCAACGTCGGCCTCCTCGGCGACGTCTTCCACCTATACGCCGCCGGAGAACCGATCACTCAAGCCCTTGGCTGGGGCGTTGATCGGGTCGTCTGGGTTCACGTCGCCGACCTGCCCCGAGGGGCCGCGATCGACCGCAAAGCCATCATCGACGCCGAGCGGGGGTTGCCGGGCAAGGACGGGACGATCGACTGCCGGGCGTTCCTGCGAATGCTCCAGGAAGCCGGCTACGATGGGCCAGTCACGGCCGAACCGCTGGCTCGCTGTGAGTCTCTCGTGGGCCATGAGCCGGACGACGTCGCACGCCGCGTGAAGTCGGCGATGGACGAGTGCTGGCCCGGAGCGAGTCGTTGAAGTTCCGCCTCAAAACCCCTCGGCGACCATCGGGATCGCCGGGTGCAGCCCATCGTTGCGCTGGGGAGCAATTTCTTCTCGATAGATCGCGACGTCGGAAGGGGCTTCGATTCCCAGCCGAATTTGATTTCGGTCGATTTTGACGATGGTCAAAACGATCGAGTCGCCGATCACGATCTTCTCTCCAAGCTTCCTGCTCAAAACTAACATGGCCATCCTCGAAGAATTGCAAAGGAGGGTTTTCGTTTGATCCGGCTTCGTGGGAAGAGGCCTGATCGTGTCGCAATGGTTGCATAGATTGTGCCACGGCGGAAATTCGGCCGATTTTTCTTTGTTTAGCCGAGAATTGCTTGACAATCCGCCAGTCGGATCATGATTCGAATTTAGGTCATCCGAAAAGTGACACTTTGATCTCTGATTTATTGACAAGGGCCAGCTATATGGGAATTCAGGTATTCACTTTGAGAGAACAGACAGAGATCAGATGGAGACTTCTCGAAGAGTCAAGATCGATTCGCGGGTGAGAAGTCGGTGGTCAATGGTCATCGGCGGTCCTGGTCGCTAGGCTTGGCAGGAACAGGGATGCGAGCCACCTCGCTGGATTTGATCGTAATGAGGGTTTCAACGCGATGGATTGGGATGCAATTCGGCTCGAGGAATTTCCGGTCGCCGAGCATTGGGCTTACTTCGACCACGCCGCCGTGGCCCCTTTGCCAAAGCGGTCGGGGATGGCACTTCGTCGCTGGGTGGACGACCAAGAATGTCACGGCGTCGTCCACTGGTCGGCCTGGGAAGCGAAGATCGAGCAAGCCCGCTCGGATGTGGCTCGACTGATCAACGCCCACGTCGACGAGGTGGCTTTCATCGCCAATACGACGCAAGGGATCGGCTTGGTGGCGGAGGGATACCCCTGGCGTCCCGGCGATTCGGTGGTGACGGCGGCCGAGGAGTATCCGTCCAACCTGTTCCCCTGGATGAACCTGGCGAGTCGAGGCGTGACCCTCCGGACGGTGCCAACCCGCGACGACGGCCGGATCTGGGTCGAAGACCTCGCCGAGGCGATCAACTCGAGCACCAAGGTCCTCACGATCAGCCACGTCGAGTTCGCCTCGGGCTTCCGCAACGACCTCGACGCCTTGTCGGAGGTCTGTCGGTCGAAGGGGGTCGCCTTGTTCGTCGACGCGATCCAAGGGCTTGGCCCGCTCACGATCGACGTCCAGAGGACGCCGATCGACTTCCTGGCCGCCGACGGGCACAAGTGGCTGCTCGGTCCCGAAGGCGCCGGTCTACTTTACATCCGACGCGACTGGATCGAGCGGCTCAGGCCGATCGGGGTCGGCTGGAAGAGTGTCGTGTCGGACTACAACCACTCGGGGATCGACTTCACCTTGAAGCCTAGCGCGGCACGTTGGGAGGGCGGAACCTACGCGATGGCCCCTTTGCAAGCGTTCGCCCAGAGCGTCGGCTTATTCCTGGAGCTGGGACCCGAGGTGGTGTCGAGGCGAATCCTCGACCGCGCCGAGGCGGTCCGCGAACTGGCCCGGTCCGCAGGCTGGACGGTTTACGGCTCGACCCGACCGGAAGACCTGGCCGGGATCGTCTCGATCTCCAGGCCGGGCGTCGCCCCCGTCGCCTTCGCCCGAGACGTCAGGGAGCGCCGGATCGCCCTGGCTTGCCGACGGGGGCGACTCCGGATCAGCCCTCACATTTACAACAACACCGACGACCTCGATCGTCTCGCCGAAGCGCTCCGATCGGCCCATTGATTCGTCGTGACCTTACGTCAAGAGACCACCATGATCAACCCAGCCGAGAAAGCAGCGACACCGGGCCGAACCGCCGTGTTCACCGGCACGTTCGACCCGCTGACGCTGGGCCACCTCGATGTCATCGGTCGTGGGACGAGTCTCTTCGATCACCTGGTCGTGGCGATCGGGATCAACCCGAACAAGCAATCTTTGTTCACGATCGAAGAACGAGTCATGCTGGCCCGGAAAGTGGTCGAACCGTTTCACAACGTGTCGGTCGAGGCTTTCGAGGGCCTGGCGGTCCAATACGTCAGGCGGATCGGCGCCCGGGTGATCCTCCGAGGGCTGCGGACCCTGTCGGACATGGAGTACGAATTCAGCATGACGATCACCAACCAGCGGCTCGACCCGGACATCGAGACCGTATTCCTGATGGCCGACGGCGAATATTCGCATGTCTCAAGCAGCCTGATCAAGCAGATCGCTCGATTTGGCGAGGAATCCGCCCTGGCCCGGTTTATCCCCCCGGAACTGATCGCTCCGGTCATGAACAAGATCCGCGCATCGAGGGAATAAGCGGGTCGGGCGCGTTTTTGCTGGTTCGATCAGTTGTCGCCGACGTTCTGGCCGTCCGGGAGGTCGTCCTCGCCGGATCGGCCGTTGGAGAGACGTTTCCGAAGGTAAGACGCCCTGGCGACGTTGCGCTCGTCCACTTCGAGCGGGGCGCCCTGGAGCTTCTGGAGGTGGGCGGGCTGGGTGTGGATGAAGAGTTCGTTGACGGTGGGAATCTCCAGGTCGTCGATCAGCCCGAGGTTGATCCCCATCCGGACGCTCGACAGGAGCTGCATCGTTTCTTCGCTGGAGATCGTATGCGCGGTCTTCAGGACGCCGTAGGCTCGGCTGACCTGGTCGTGGAGGAACTGCCTCCGCTCGTTGACGAGTTGCTGCCGGGCCTTTCGCTCGTAATCGATGATCTGCGGGACGACCTCGGTCAGGTTCCGGATCAGCTCCTGCTCGCTCTTGCCGAGGGTCTGCTGGTTCGAGATCTGATAGAAGTCGCCGAACGCCTGCGTCCCCTCGCCGTAAAGCCCCCGGACGGCGAGGTTGATCTTCTGCAAGGCGCGGAAGACTTTGTCGATCTGCTTGGTCTGTGCCAGCGCGGGCAAGTGGAGCATGACCCCGACCCGGATGCCGGTCCCGACGTTGGTGGGGCAAGCGGTCAGGTAGCCAAGCTGCGAGCTGAAGGCGTAGGACAGCTTTTCTTCGATCTGGTCGTCGATGCCGTTGATCCGGTCCCAAACGTCCTGGAGCGATAGGCCGGAGAGCATCACCTGGATGCGGAGGTGGTCTTCTTCATTCACCATGATCGAGACGTTCTCGTGCGACGCGATCGCGACGCCTCGCGGCCCCTCGGCGTTTTCAAGTTCGCGGGAGATCAACTGGCGCTCGACCAGGAACAGGCGGTCGAGCTTGCTCAGGTGGTTCACGTCGAGGAAGCTCAGCTTCATGTCGACCTGATCGAGGGCGCCTTTGACGACCGACTCGATCTCGGACCGTTCCAGTCGGCTGGCCCGGTTGATGAACGGGAAGTCGTTGAGGTTGCGGGCCAACCGGATGCGCGAGCACATGACGATGTCGCTCTCGGGGCCGGTGCCCCGGAGCCACTCGCCGGAGGTTGAAGTCAAGTCATCCAGGTTCATCGGTCGGCATCCTTAAGGCGAAGCTGGTCGCGGAGCGTCGCGGCCTGCTCGTAGTCTTCTCGAACGATAGCGGCGCGAAAGTCCGAGCGGAGTTGGAGCCGAATCCGATCCGACGGGGCGGTCGGACGTCGCGGCGACTTGCCCACGTGCCGGGTCGCGGGTTGCGACCGACCGAGCAACGGGAGCAAGCCTTTCCGAAAAATCTGATAGTCGCTCGGGCACCCCAGTCGCCCCGAGGTCCGAAACTCCATGAACCGAACCCCACAGTCCGGGCAAGCCAACTCGGCCAGCTCGCCAACCAGCTCGCCGACGTTGGCGACGATCAAGCTTTGCACCACCTTGTCGAGGCCAAGCTTGGGCGGATGGGCGGGCAAGACCAACCCCGCCTTTCGGGCACAAGTCATGCAAAGGTGGATTTCTCGGCGACGACCGTCCACCGAGTCGGTCAGGTGAACCGTCGCCTCTTCGGAGCAACGCTCGCAGGTCATGAGTCAGGCCACCCGCCGGGACGCCATCAGCGCCCCAACTCTTGTTCGATTCCCTTGATCTGATCGCGGACCCGAGCGGCCATCTCGTAATCTTCGGCGGCGATCGCTCGCTTCAGTTCGTTCCGAAGCTGGATCAACTCGGTCTGCCGGACGGGATCGCGCGGTGCCCTGCGAGGGAATTTGCCCGAGTGGCGCGTTTCCTCGTGGATATTTTCGAGCAAGGGCATCAGTTCTTCGCGGAATACCTCGTAATCATAAGGGCAGCCGAGCCGCCCCGTGTTCCGGAATTCCTGAAAACTCATCTGGCAAAGCGGGCAAACCTGCTTCTCGGGCGTCCCTTCGGGACGAACAATCTCCAGGCCGGACTGGCTGAACTTCTCGGCGAGGGCGGTCATCTCCGGCTTTTGCGCCCCGTCGGTCGAGGGGGCCAGGTGTTGCCGCGCGTGCTCGTCGCAAAAATGAAATTCCTTGGGCTTGCCGCGCTCGATATCGGTAATATGAAAAGTCGCTGGTTTCGGGCAGCGATCGCAAGTCGCGCTTGTCGCCTTCATCACCGTCCTCCTTTAGATTCCGACGCCAACAGTCCGCCAGGTTGTCGCCACCCGGCCCCGGCGCCAAAGAACGCGTCAGAGGATCGCGGCAAGGAGAAAATGTAGGGCGAGTTTTATTGTAAGCTCGCCCCATTGGCTGTCAAGCAAAGCCGACCTGGAACATCACCACGCCAGGTCGGACGTTGTCGGAGACCAACAAGCCGTCGCTCCTCGGTACAAAAAGGAATCGGGCGAGGCGAACCCTGGCTTGCGGTTCTTGTCGAGGATGGAGTCGGATGTTAAGTTCATCACCTTGAGACCTAAGCCGCGTGGACATACGCTGGATGAATTGGGTAAAATGTATACGATCCTTCAATCACTTCGGCGGATGGAGTTGCCCTGATGCGTCGTCATGAAATTAGCGACGAGTGCTGGGATCGTATC
>JAABUX010001853.1_pt1 | contig 31005 bp, 23 predicted proteins | sample 5561851 | NCBI WGS metagenome assembly JAABUX01 (sample SAMN10711883, study PRJNA513361) | rock metagenome | isolation source: Antarctica rocks | place: Antarctica: Victoria Land, Richard Nunatak red sandstone | collected 2016-01-03
CCGGCCCCAGCAGGTCTTTGGCCCCCTGGCTCCCGCGCGTCGCGCGCACCACGAACACGCTCACCAGGGCCGTGACCGCGACCCAGAGCCCGTGACGCGCGGTCCCTTCCTTCCAGCCGGTCTCGTCCGCGTTGACCACGTCCTGCGCCTGCACAAACTGGTGCGCCTGGGCCACCGGCTCCGCGACCGCCGCGCTGACCTGCCGCTCCAGCGCCGCGCTGCTCCCCACGCTCAGGTCCAGGTGGAACAGCGCCGCCAGCGCCTCCTGGGCATCGCGCTGGCTGAGGCCCTGCCGTCCCGTCAGGTAGGCCACCGTCGCCTGCGCCCGCGGACCAAAGCCCCCCGCCAGCATGTCCTCCGGCCACGGCGCGGTCGTGTTGGTCCCACAGCAGGCACAGGTCAGCGTGTGCTGCCGGTACTCCGGCACCTCCGCCACCACGCGCGGCACCTCGGCTATCTGACGCCGCGCCGGCTGCGCATCGTCCCCCGTGAGGGCCGCCCCGCACTGCTCACATGTCGCCGGGCGCGCGTCCACGATCCGGCCGACCCGCGCCGCCGCCAGCAGCGCCCGCCCATGCCCCGCATGCCCGGTTGCCCCCCGCTTGGGCGCCCCGACGGACGACGCGGGGGGCGATGCGCTGCATTTGGCGGGTCCGATGACGGCGGCTTGGACGACGTCCGCGAGGTCTGCCGCCCCTGCTCCTCCAGCCCCTGCACCCGCTGCTCCAGCAGCGTCACCTGCTGCTGCAGCGCGCGCACCAGCACGCGGACGGCGGGGGGAGTCGCGGTCCACTCCTCCGCTGTGATGCCGTTCGGTGGGTGCTCACTCATGCCCACCGTTCCCTGCAAGATCCTGACCATACCCCCTCTGAGCGATTACGAAAAAAGATGCCAATTACTCTACAGGGAGTGGTGTTTTGGTCGGCGTGCTCGATACTGGTGCGATGCTGACCACCTCGAATTTCGCCAGAAACGCATCGACTTCCGTTACGTATCGCCGCTCGATCCAATCACCAATGCTATGCGACCGGTACAAGGGTTTGATACCGATGGGCATGGCACCCATGTGTGCGGTATCATTGCCGGACGAAATGTTGGCGTGGCACGGGATGTCACGCTCATGGTTGCATCGGTTGTCAATAGCGAAAGTTTGGAGACCAATCTCGAACGTATTGCTGTCGGATTGGATTGGATGCTGTCGCGCTTCGAGAGCAGGGAAAATATCAGTAAGCCAACTATTATCAACATGTCCTTGGCGTTTACCCTAACTGAGATTGCAGCACCGCAGGTACAGAACATCGTGACAGTGGTCACGAACCTTCTTGACGAGTTAATCACCTGGAATGTCCTTTTAGTAGCAGCGATCGGCAACGATGGGCCGGGAGTGGTGCGTATGCCTGCTTGTTTCCCCGAGGTGCTATCGGTTGGAGCGGTGGACTGGAATCTGGACCCGGCCCCTTTTAGCGGCGGCGGACCCTCCCCGGTCACGCCATCTATGCAGCCTGACATCGCGGGGTATGGTGTGGATGTCTTGTCCAGCCTGGAACGAGATATAGACAAAAACAGTTGGTACACTCGTATCAGCGGTACAAGCATGGCCGCGCCCTATGTTACCGGTATCGCCGCACTCCTTGCCGCAGCCAATCCAGGGTTGCAAGGATACGGCCTTCGCCAACACATTATTAACACAGCACGGCCATTGACAGCGCTATCGGATAGAGTTGGCGCGGGACTAGCAAGGTTTACGATATGAACATAGGTGATGCGGACAAAAATTTACTGGGCGTGAGCAGTGTAGTGATAGTGTTTGACCGGCTAGCGTTGGCGGAGCCGGTAGAGCGAAATCGGTCGGAAATCCTCCAAACTAAGCGCGACTACTACCGCATGTGCAGGCAACATCTGATCGGTTGGATTGAAGGCCGGGGCTTATCCGGGGAGGTTTTCCGGATTGGCGCGCCAATGGTATTCAACATGTTGTTCATCGACTGTACCTTGAAGCTTGCCGAACAACTTGTTCAAGCTCCACATGTTGTCAATGTATTCGCCAACGAAAGCTTTCGCGTCGATCTTCTTGAGAGAGACACTGGAGTTGAGGTAAAGGGCCAGGTGTAGCAGGGTGTAATGGCAAAACAGTACGGCATATGGAGACGCGCACCATCGAGCCGGCCCTGCGCGGCTTGGTCGAGGCGCGCGAGGTCCTAGCTGTTCAAAATACATTACAGGGGTTATTATCGTGATGGATGTGCTCATTAGCGACGCATGGAACGAGTACTACTCTTTCCAACAGCATGACTTTGTTGTCAAGCCATCTGTACCAATCTTGTTCTTTGGCGACAGCAATCGATACAGACGGTCAAAACTTCGAGTTATCACGGTCGGGCTTAACCCATCCAATAGCGAGTTCCACGATTCTCCTAACCCTGACCCCTTCGTGCGCTTTGACGAGGCAAGAAGCGTTTACCCGACTATCCTTGATGGCGTTGGGCAACACCATAGCGCCTATGTTGGCGCGCTGAACAGTTACTTCCGCAACAAGCCGTACGATTGGTTTCGCTGTTTCGAGCCGATCTTGCAAGGGCTCGATTGTAGCTACTATGGTGCCCGCACTAATACCGCCTTGCACACCGACCTTTGCTCTCCACTTGCAACTAACCCGACTTGGAGCAAGTTGCCGGAGTCGGCACGCACGGCCTTGCAAGCGAATGGAGTTGCTATGTGGCATAACCTAGTTGGTCAGCTACTACCCGATGTCATCGTCATATCGGTCGCCCGGCAACACTTGTCTAGAATCCGGTTCCACAGGATAGGACCTATCTCGCGGCTGCTCACGATCATAGAGACAACATCCGGTAAAGATCGTAAGAAGCCATACCATGTGGAAGTGCAACGTGCTGAGCTTACGGAGGTTAAGACCGCACTTCTTGTGTTTGGCGAAGCAGCTAACACCCCGTTCGGAACGGTATCAAACGCCGACAAGGTGCGCATTGGTGATGCTATAGGGCGGATTGCGGGGTACCCATGAGCAAGAACATGTGTTGCTCAATGCTCGCGCAGTGGTCGGACGACGACGATGCGTACCTGGTAACACTGCCGGAGTGGGAGGGCCGGGTGTTCAATCCCGTCACGCATGGTGAGACCTACGAAGAAGCGATCAAGAGCGGGCACGAGGCGTTAGAAGCGATCGTCGCATCGGCGCGTGAGCACAGCGAGGAACTACCATAACCGCGTGTGTTTGCGAGGGTTTAGTGCCGCCGGTTGACCGGAGGCATGGATAGAACAAGGTATCACCACGTTTCCTTAACAAACGGGTACCGACTACTCAGACGCCGACGGTAACTCGCGCGAGATCACCTCGTTTCGGTGTGAGCGTGATCGAGATATCCGTGTCGAGCGCCTTCAGCAGCCGGAACAGCTTGTCCAGCGAAATGCCTTCCCACCGCCCGCGCATCAACGCCGACACTTGCGGCTGTGTTATGCCGATCATGGTGGCCATTTGCTCCTGGGTCATGCCCCGCTCAGAAATGAGTCGGGCCACTTGCGCCGCGATCTGTGCTTTAGCAAGATGCTCATCGGGGTCGGGAAGCCCTATGTCGTCAAACACATTTCCGCTACCGCGGATGAAATAGTCTTCTTGACCCATATTATAGTTCCTCCTCATCGTGGCGCTGAGCCGCAGCCAGCCGGCTCTTAATGAGGCGACACGTCCAACTCGACCACAAAGGCTTCCTGACCATCGTGTGATGCAGGCGAAAGCGATCCTGCCGTCGTGGGGAAATGACGGGAGAACGTGTACCCCGTGACGTATACGTGCCCAATCCCATCTGTCGCGATGCCCGTCCCCTCCTCTGGAGCAGTTGATCCCGTGCTTCCCCCGCCGAGATATGTGCTGTAGAGTACCTGGCCATCTGTGTCTAGTTCGGCTACGAAAGCAGTGCTGACGCCTCGACCTCTGCGTTGGAAGGCATTTGTCGTCGTCGCGAGGTGGTGCGTGGCCACGCTTCCGACGATATAAGCACGGCCGTTTGAGTCAACCACGATATCCTGCCCGTGGTCTCGGTCGCCTATGCGCGTGACATAAACCAGGCGCCGGCCGTCAGGGCTGAGCTTGGCAACGAAAGCATGAGCGGCAGTCGGCTGCTGTGTGGTCGCTCTGGGCATTATCGAGAAACTAGTCGAGTAGGTAAAGCCGGTCACATAAGCGTTACCCGTGCTATCGACCGCGATCCCATACGTGCGGTCATCCGCGTCGCCGCCTATATATGTGCTGTAGATGAGGCGCCGGCCATCGGCGCTTAATTTGACCACAAATGCATCCTCGCCACCCCCCGGTCGCCGCTGGACAACATGGGTGGTGGTCGGGAAATTGGACGAGGTGGTGAAGCCTGCTATGTAGGTATCGCCCAGGGCATCGGCTGCTACGTGTAGCCCGAAGTCGCCCTCAACTACGTCACTTGCGACGCCATTGCCTCCTAGGAAAGTACTGTACAGCAGGCGACCGCCAGGACCGACACCGGCAACGAAAGCACTTGTAGAATGATAAGTGCCGGGATTATGCGTCTGGAAAGCATGGACGGTCGTCGGGAAGTCCGCGGAGCGCGCCAGGCCCGTCACATAGGCGTGTCCAATGGCGTCGATGGCGAGGCTTACCCCAACATCTCCCTGCTCCCCCTGACCGCGCCCACCAATGAGCGTGCTGTAGAGCAAATGCTGCCCATCCGCGCTCAATTCGGCTATAAAGGCATTGGAGCCCGTTGTACTACGATTGGTGCGCTGAGCCGCGCCGACCGTGGTCGGGAAGTCGTGGGAATAAGTATAACCAGTAACGTACATATGGCCTGCTCCATCTACAGTGATCGCATTACCTCCATCCCCATATCCCGATGCGCCGCCGGCTCCCCCTAACAAGGTGCTGGCAAGGAGGTGACGACCGTCCGAACTTAACTCAGTCACGAAGACGATCCCTCCAGAGATGCTTGTATTGGTCCGTTTAAGGGCGCCGCGCGTGGTCGGGAAGCTGCTTGATCGTGTTGTCCCTATGACGTACACGTGACCAGCACGATCAAGGGCCATGCCGAGTCCTGCGTTCCCGGACCCAAGATAGGTACCGTAAACAAGTGGTGGATCGATGACCAGTGGCCGACGGTGATCGTAACGTCCCACCGCGACACCGACGGTCGTGCCATGCACGACGTACTGTCCCGCAACAGATTGCCGCCTCCCGGCAACCACCTGATACAGCATCAGGCGATCTTCTCTCATCATCCCTCCCAGCAGAGGTAGTATGAGGCTGCCATGCCGATCCAAAAACGGAGGCCCGTGGGTACCGCGGACGTCAAACCTGATGCGGGACGGAGAGCTTCCAGCCGCGACAATAAAGGTATCCTCAAGCTGCCCACCGTTGCCCCCGTACACCAGATTGACCCCTGGGTACAGGTCTCGATAGACAACGTGCGCATAGGCGGGGATGCCGGTTCGCCAACGCCGCGTATCGCTGCCTAGCAGATAAGCACTCGCGCCCGAGAGACGGTAGGAGCCAGACACGCGCACTCTTGGATTCGCCCCCATGAAACGCAGCCGGAGCACGGCCTCTTTCGCATCCACCCGTATGCCCTTGGCCTTGAGGCGCGGAACCTCGGCCACCAGAACGACTTCGGTCGTCGTTAGGAACGCCGTGTAATCAGTGCCCCGAGCCAAAAAGCGGACACAGGGGTCGGCCTGGCCGACATTAGGCTCAAAGCGCAAGGCAGTGTCGGCGACGCGCCGAAGAGGAGAAAATCCTGCCAGGAATGAGGGCAAACGCGCGTGGACGTATGATGGGGACGAGACGGACAAGCACGCCCACGACGCAACAACAAGGGCTGGGATGGGGAGACGATACATCGACATCCCAACGCTATAAGTTCGCATCGCTCCTCAACCTCACTTCTACATGTCATGTCGTGAGCCGGCAACGCATGATTGTGCGCCGCTTGTCACAGTATGCCATGGACGATGAGGTCGATGACGCATTTCTCACTGCGTCGAAGAGGAACCAGGTAGAAATGCCGTTGGAGAATCACTACTCATCCCTGTTGGCAGTCTGATGGAGGCGCGCGGACTCAGGCCGGTAGAGTTGGTGCGGGATTAGCAAGGTTTACGATGCGAATGCGGGTCATGGGGACAAGAATCCGTCGGGCGGACGCTCAAACACCGACGCTGACTGGCGCGATGTCGCCTTGTTTCAGTGTTAGGGTGATCGAGATGTCCGTGGCGGCGTATAATCGAGGGCAGAGGTGACGCGCTAGTAGGGGGTGGGAAATTGCATGAACGCACAGATGCGGGTCCACATGCTCGGCTACCTTATCATGTTGTGCCGCGCGCCGACGATGGTCGTGGAGCGCGTTGCGGAGATGCTGCCCCGCGTCCTGTCATGGGGTGGCACACAGGCTCCATCGCCGGCCGCCGGTGAACCAGGCTGGCGGCGCCGCCTGGCGATGGCGACGCGGCCCGGTGGGCGTGACCCGCGTCCACCGGCGCGGCGCGGTCCCTCCGGCGTGGCCAGACGCGGCCTTGCCGCGTCGCCCAACGCGCCGACGCCTCCGCCCTCGTTCAAGGATCTCTCGCCGCGCCATCGCTGGATCATGGTTGGTTGCGCGCTGCTGACCCTCGCCGCCATCGTCGGCGGGGCGTTCCTCTTCGTTAACAACGTCAACGTGGTGCGCGCCGACGCCGCCTACCGCCAGGGGCAAATATACGAGCAGGCGGGCAGCCAGTGCTTGCGCCAGCCCCACACCTGCCCTATCGCCGGCGCCCAGCAACTCTCGCTCCAGCAAGTCATCGTCTACACCGGGACATCGATCCTCCCGCAAGCCATCACTTACTATCAGCAGGCGTTGGACGAGCAGCCGGACCAGGACCGCTACGACCTCGATATGGGCCGGGCGCACATCGACGAGGCGGAGTACTACCTGATCGCCGCGCGCGACCCCACCGTGGCGCGACAGGCCACCCTCACGGCATCTGTGGCGCGGCAGGACGCCGCCCGGGAGTTCGGACTTGCCGCGGCCACGCTCCAGCGGGCGCGCGCCCTCAACCCCTACAATGCGGACCACCCCATGAACCTGGCGCGCCTCTACACGACCTGGGCCGAGCAGCTCGACCCCGGCAAATGGCCGCTGGTGGACACGTACTACCGCATCGGTACGGGGCCGACGCTGGCCGTCAACAACGGGCGCTTCTCCGACGAATGGGGCCGCGCGGATATGGTCCAGGCCCAGCAGCCAACCCTTGCGTCGGCGCGGCGTACAGCCCTCTATCACCAGGCGCTCGCCGCCTTCCAGCACGCCTGCGTGGTGGACGACCTGCTGGGCGACGCGCGCGCCCTGCGCGGCGACGCGTACCTCGCGCTCGGCCAGTATCCGCGGGCCGCGGCCTCCTACGCCGAGGCGCTGCGGGTGGGCGGCTTCGAGCCGGACCAAACGGGGGTGACGATGGGCAAAGTCGTGCAAGGGCTTATCGCGGCCCTTTACGACGCGCACGACTATAAGGGGCTGGTAAGCCCGGTCTACGGCGAGGGAAAGGTAGCGCTATACGGTGGCGCACCGCCAGTGACGCTGGCAGCCTCGCCCACGGTGGCGGCGGACTTCTCTCCGACCTTCACCAACACGCTACAGAGCATCCTGGCGACGCTGCGACAGAAGGGCCTTGCGCGATGATACCCCGCACAACGGCGGGTAATGGAGTCAGTAAGAACAGGAGGCGCTGACGACGTGACGGGGGACGGAGGCAGGACGTGTAACTGAGGCCAAGCTATCGTGAAGGGGGGAACCTCATGAGACGGTACGACAACCTACGCCTGATTCAACAGCTCGATCCGGTGCGCGACCACCATCGCATCCACCGCATCTCTATCGGCTACGAGTTTCCGTGGGACACGTTGCGCGCCAATGAACTGGCGCTGCTGCGCGTTTATTGTATTCCGACCATCTCGGCGCTGCTCGACCGGACGGGCGAGTTCCGCGTCCGCACGCAGAAGCGCTACGACGACTCGGTGCTGACGCTGTACGAGATCGCCAAACACGGCTACGACAGCGAGCGCGGTCGCGCGGCGATCCGCCGCATGAACCGCATCCACCACTATTTCACCATTTCCAACGAGGACTACCTGTACACGCTCTCCACGATCGTGTTCGAGCCGATCCGCTGGAATGCCCGCTTCGGCTGGCGTCCGCTCTGCCAGCACGAGAAGCTGGCCGCTCACTACTTCTGGCGCGAGGTCGGTCGGCGCATGAACATCGCGGGCATCCCCGAGACGATGGAGGAGTTCGAGCGATTCAGCCGGGAGTACGAACGGACGCGCTTTCGCTATACGGATGAGTCGCGCCGGGTCGGCATTGCCACGCCCGACCTCATCCTGAGTTGGTACCCGCGCCTCGCGCGCCCGGCCATGACGCCCTGGCTCTACGCGCTCATCGACGAGGACATGCTCGACTGTTTCGGCTTCCCGCACCCGCCCCGGACCATGCGCCACGCGCTCGAACTGTCCCTGCGCACGCGCGGCCACCTGGTGCGCTTCCTCCGCGCGCGGCGCACGCCGCGCTTCTTTGTCGACGACCCTAATCGGACGTACCCCAATGGGTACGACATATCCGACTTCGGTCCGCCGGCCTTGCGGGACGAGCTAAATCGTCGCGAGCACGCGAGGGCGGCTGGCCTGTAGCACATTGCCAGCGCCCTTGCCTACGGTTCCCCCTTCGGTCCGCCGGCCTTGCGGGACGAGCTAAATCGTCGCGAGCACGCGAGGGCGGCTGGCCTGTAGCACATTGCCAGCGCCCTTGCCTACGGTTCCCCAATTCGGTGACGCCTACGCGTTCACGTCTGACACCGAACGTCCGTCAGAGCGCGTGGACTATGCTGATCGGCTTAGAGCGTGATGACCCCCTGCGAAGCGGAGTAGCTTGTCAGACGCCCCCGCGCGTCGAAGGTGAACTCTACATCCATGCCCACCGAGTTAGAGCTATTCTGGGTTGGGTTCAGCCAGACGGTGACGAGCGCCCCGCGCGGATACGATTGTGAATTGGGGTTGTTCTGGTCGTAGGCGCGGACTCTTTGCGGCTTGAACGATGCCTCGATGGACGAGGGGTCGAACCCGTGGGACTGTACGTACCCGAGCGCGTCTTGAGAGCGCATGAAGGCATGCGCCCGCGCCACGCTCGATCCTAGCGGCAGGTCCTGCTTGATCAGCGCCTCCATGCCCGCTCCATTCGCTCGCGCCTGCTCGACCGCCGCGTCCGTGCTCCAGGCCAGGAGCATATAAAACAGGGCAATCACGCTCATGACACTGGCGACCGCGATCACCACGGCCAGGGAGACGGCGCGGACGAAGCGGATAGGCGCTGGGATTGCCCTGTCCGTAGGTTTGGATCGCAGGTCTTGCCCGCATATGACAAAGCGCCAGTCGGCGTAGAGCGCGGCAACATTGGCCACGAGCAATATCTGGGTAGCGAATGGCGCGAACAGGTCGAGAGCGTCCCAGACGAGCAATCCACCGATGAGCATCACGGCAAGATAGACCGCCACGCCAAAGAAACGTCTCTGCACCGTCAGCGCAAGCGTTCCAAGCGACCATACGGGCACAAGAATCCAGGACCAGAGGCCGAGGGCATCCCGCGACGACTGGACGCTGCCAAAGGCGAACAGTCGATCCTCGAGCACCGAGCCGGCGATCAAGAAAAGCACCGCCAGCCCATTGAAGACGATCATGTCGCTGCCATGCCTCACTCGTCTAGCACTAGCACACGTTGACTTAGGTGTCTTGGCAATGCATGTGCGCTGCCAAGACACGTCAGTGTCCGTGGTTTGCCATGCGACTTGGGTCAGCAGGATGCCGTGGGAACGCAAACGTATCTACGCCAAGCTGTACTAGCCACAGTATAGTTCGCACGGGGATGGTCGTCAGGGTTGGAGGGCCAGCACGCTCACGGTGTCGTCGTCCAGGTTGGCGACGAACACGTGGCCCGTCCGCTCGTCCACGGCAACGGCAGCCGGCGTCCTGCCGACAGATATGGAGGCGCGAAGCGTCCCCGTGGCAAGGTCAAGCACGCTCACGTAGCCGCTCCCCTGCTTGTTACCGCGCGATCCTCCCTGCCCTTGTACTGGCTCACCAAGCGAACCGGCCGTGACGGTGAGGGCTTGGCCGGTACGCTGATCGACCGCCAGCGCGATGGTCTCACCACCTCCATCGATGATGTGCAGAACTAGATTATTATGTGCATCCAGCACGCTCACCGTGTCCGTCCCGCCGACGACAAGGCGGCCGCTGCTGGCGTCGAGGGCCAGCATACCGGGCGCGCCGGGCACGGCAATGGTGCGCAGAGGCGTCCCCCGCCGCGCGTCCAGCACGATCACGCCGCTCCCCACGGCGCCGTAAACGCGCCCGGCCGTCTCGTCGACGGCCAGCGCGCCCGGCGAGACCGGCGGCGTGGCCACCACTGTCCCATGCCGCGCGTCCAGCACGTCAAGGCCGGCGTTGGTGGCCACGAAGACCCGCCCAGCGCGTCCGTCGGCCGCGACGACGGTGGCGTGAGCCTGATACAGCGGGATCGTGCGCAGCACGGCGCCGCTATGCGTGTCCAGCACGCTGAGCACGGCATCGTCGAAGCCGGTCACAAAGGCGCGCCCGTCGGGAGCGTCGAGCGCGATGCCGAAGGGACGCTGGCCCACCGGGACGGTGCGCAGCAACAGGCCGGTGCGGGCGTCCAGCATGCTCACCCGGTCGGGCACGCCGCTCGATAGGAGGGCAAAGACGTGGCCGCTCGCCTCGTCGGCGGCGAGGAGAATAGGGCTGCCAGGCACGGTTGTCGCCTGCAGCACCGTCCCCGAGCGAGCGTCGAGCATGTCCACCCGGCGGGCGCCGGCAGCGGCGACGAACACGTGACCGGTGGCCGCATCGTCCACCACGGCGACGGGCCCTGCTCCCACGCGTACCGTGCGCAGCGTCGAGATCAACGGGGCGACTTCCACACAAGTCACGAACGGTGAGACCACAGGTTCTAGGGTCCGTGAATTGTCGACTGGGAGCGCGGGCGTCTTGCCCGCTTCTGTTGCCCATGGGGGCGGGAGGGATGCCCGCACTCCCAGGACATCGACACGCCTGCGGCTCTTCACAGACCGTATCACAGGCCCGGACCTGATGGTCGACCTGGTTGGCAACCCGGTATCTGTCCGCGACGTAAGGGCACGAGGCACGGTAGGCGCGGCGACGAGACCAATTAGCGAGGCGTAGACGAGCGCAATGCGGATAGAACCTTTGCCGCACCGTCGCCACCTTTGCCGTGCTGGCTCACGCACCCCATTCGTCGCTGCCGAATGGACACGCAAATGCTCATGCGCGCGCCTGCTCGTGCGCATCACCGCCTCCGCACCCAAGATGCTACACTACACACACCGCTGCCCCTTCACCGCGTCGGACGGACAGGGTCTGGGAGTGATACGGCTATGCAGGGAGTTGTAAGGAGTCAATATGCCACCGCTTGTCGCGACCTACTCGATCGTGGCCTGTGATCGGGCCACCGGAGAGTTAGGCGTGGCCGTCCAAAGTAAGTTTATCGCCGTCGGCGCTGTCGTGCCATGGGCCCGCGCCGGCATTGGCGCACTGGCGACACAATCGCTGGCCAACACTGCGTATGGCCCGGAGGGGCTACGCCTCCTTGCCGAGGGCTTGAGCCCGCGAGAGGCGCTCGACCGCCTGACCGCGGCCGACCCCCAGGCGGCGGATCGCCAGGTCGGCATCGTCGATGCGCGGGGCCGCGCTGCGACCTACACCGGGTCGGGCTGCTCCGCCTGGGCGGGCGGGCGCACGGGCGACGGGTACGCCGCGCAGGGCAACATCCTGGTGAGCGAAGCCACGGTCACGGCGCTGGCCGAGACGTTCGAACGGGCAACAGGGCCGTTAAGCGTTCGCCTGCTCAGTGCGCTGGCCGCGGGGCAGGCGGCCGGCGGCGATAGTCGCGGTATGCAAGCCGCGGCGCTGCTGGTGGTGCGCAACGGAGGCGGCTACGGCGGTCACAACGACCGCTACCTCGACCTGCGCGTGGACGACCATCCCTCGCCGATCGCGGAGCTACAGCGCATCCACGACCTCTATACGCTCTATTTCCCGCCCGCCGGGCGGCGCGAACTCATTCCCATCGACGCCGGCCTCGCTCGGGAACTGCAAGGAATGCTGGCGCTCTCCGGCGACTACGCCGTCATCCCGCCTGGCGGGGACTTCGACGACGCCACGCGCACGGCGCTACGCGCCTATGCCTCGCGGACGAACCTGGAGGAGCGCGTCACCACCAGCACACTGGACGGGGGCGTGATCGACGCGGTGGCGCTGCGCTATATGCGGGAGCACGACGCGTAGAACATCTACTCGTAGCGCCCCAGCGCCAGCGCCGCGTTGATTCCGCCGAAGCCAAACGAGTTCTTGAGCACGTGGGTGGCGCGGTACGGCAGCGGCCGGTCGCGCACGTAGACAAGGCCACTCTCCGGATCGGGATGGCACAGATTCACCGTTGCGGGCAGCATCTCGTGCCGCAGCGCGAGGGCGGTGATGGCCAGTTCGATGGCGCCGGTTGCGCCGAGGGCGTGCCCGTGCATACCCTTGGTGGCGCTGACCGGGATGCGGCGGGCATGCTCACCGAAGACCTGCGTGATGGCCGCGACCTCGGCCGCATCGCCGAGCGCGGTGGCGCTGGCATGGGCGGCGATATAGTCGATGTCCGTCGGCAGGAGGCCCGCGTCGTCAAGCGCGAGGGCGGCCGCGCGCGCCGCCTCGGCGCCGCCGGGTCGCGGCGCCGTCATGTGATAGGCGTCGTTGGTCGCGCCGAAGCCGAGCACCTCGCCGTAGATCGGCGCGTCGCGGCGCACCGCGTGGCCAAGCTCCTCCAACACGAGCACGCCCGCGCCCTCGGCCATCACAAAGCCATCGCGGTCGCGGTCGAACGGGCGCGACGCGGCGGCGGGGTCGTCGTTGCGCGTGGAGAGCGCCCTGATGATAGCGAACGCGCCGAAGGTGAGCGGCGCCAGCGGGGCCTCGGCGGCGCCCGCGACGACGATGTCGGCGTCGCCGCGCGCCACGGTGCGGAAGGCCTCGCCCACCGCGATGGTCCCGGAGGCGCAGCTGTTGGCGTTGGCGATGCTGGGGCCGGCGGCGCCGAGGTCCATGGCGATGTTTGCGCCGGCGGCGCCGCCAAAGACGGCCAGGGCGAGCATGGGGCTAACGGCGCGCAATCCGTGGACGGCGTAGTCGCCATGCTGCTCCTCGGCGTAGGCCACGCCGCCAAGCGCCGAGCCCAGGAAGACGCCCACGCGCCCGCGATCCTCGCGCTCGAGGTCCAGCCGCGCATCGTCGACGGCCATGCGCGACGCGACAAGGCCGAACTGAGAGAAGCGGTCAAGCCGGCGCGCCCGCTTGGCGTCCATGTAGTCGAGAGGATCGAACGCGCCGGTATCAACCTCGGCCGCGATCCGCGACGAGAAGGGGGCGGGGTCGAAGCGCGTGATGCGGCGTACGCCGCGCCGGCCCTCCAGCACCCCCTGCCACAGGGCGTCCTTGCCGACGCCGATCGCGCTGATGACGCCGAGGCCTGTGATGACGACGCGGCGCTCATAAGATGGCCTCATTGGGAGACAACCGACGCGCGGCCACGCGCTGCAAAGGCAAAGGCCGGTATGGAGACTTGCCGTTCTCCCTCCCCAGCCTCGGCCAGATCCTTGATGCGACGCAGCGTCTTGGTGGCGATGTCGTGGACGAACAGCCCGCCGACGATGTAGCGCGCGATCAGCGGCCCGAACGGGCGCGGCCACGGCGGATCGAACAGGTGGATCAGCCGGACCGTCGTACCCTCCGTGCCGCCGGTCCCTACCGACGACGTCAACTCCCAGATCACGTCCATGCCGCGCGTCATGCCGCGCACATGCTGGTAACGGACCTCGTGCTGTCGCGGGTCCAACTCCTGGATGGAGACCCATGTGACGGGGAAGCCGTCGCGCGTCGCGGCCATCTCGACCAGGCGCCTCCGCGACGCGCCCCTGTCGGGCAGGTCGCGCAGCAGGGTGACCCAGCGGTAGTGGGGCAGGAGCTCGGGCCAGCGCTCGATGTTGGCCGCCAGCTCGTAGACGCGCCGTAGCGGCGCGGCGATGGTGATGCGATCTTCCGTGTACATGAGACCTCGATCGGGGCGCCGGACGACGACAACGAACGGATAATGACAAAGGGGTGATAAATGAGATTACCAGAACGGGGCGCGTGCGTCGAACGCGCACCCGTCGAACAATACCTGGCGCATGGCGAGCCGCCCTTGCGGCAAAGCTCTCCCCGGCAGGGGCTGTGCCACGGATCCATTCAGGAGGTCCCCGGCATTGTAGTCGGACTGAGCGTGACGATCGGCAACTGTGCGGTATAATCGTGACTGTGCGACCCATGACCGACGATAGATGGAGGAACGTTATGGCCATGACCCATACCGTAGCAAAAGATGCGCGAAAACGCCTGGCCTTGAAGCGTGTACACGCACCTCTACGCGTACGTCGACACGGGTCCGAAAGCAGTCAGGCTTTTTCCGCACCATACGCGATCATACTTAGTGAGCGGGATAGTGATGCTTTCGAGCATGCAATACGCGATGTGGAGCCGGCAGGGGAACAACTACGTCAGGGCGTGGAGAGATATCGGGCTATCATAGGCGAGTGGTAGACGACACGTCATGCAAGCAGAGATAGATTCAGTCATTATAGAGCCACTCGCTTCGCACAAGCGAACGGCCTTTCGTTGCGCCGAACTCTCAGTGACCATCTATATCTATATGCGCCGGCAAGCCCACAAGGACGTAGGCGGCGTTGCCCTACCATACTAGCCGCTGATCTCGACCAATCGCTCCCCTGATTGCAGGAAGTCAAGCGCATCGCGCAAGGTCGCGCCCAGGATTTCGCGCAAGCGTGCATTCGACGTGTTCCCGCATGTCAACCAGATGATACGCGGCGGAACGCCCTGACGCTCAACCAACTCGACAAAATCACGATCCTTGCTCATAACGATCACGTCCTGCGCCTTGGCAGCAACGAAAATGTCCCGATCATCGGCGTCCCGCAAACCAAGATCGCGCACGGCAATTGCGGCCACCCCAAAGGTTTCCGTGATCCATGGAGCTATCGCGGGCGGCAGTTGCGCATCCACCCAGATCGTCACGCCACCAACACGGGATGGTCAACCTTCCGCGCGGCATAAACGAGGGCAGCTCTGAGATCGTCCATCTCAAGATCGGGCATGTCGGCGAGGATTTGATCGCCGGTCAACCCAGCCGCATAGAGGTCGAGGATATCCGACACCCGGATGCGCATACCTCGAATACAAGGGCGGCCACCACATTGGTGTGGGTTGAAGGTGATTCTGTCAAAGACATCGGGCATCGTGTCGCTCCTGAAGATATATATCCATGCTCTTTGAAGCCATGGTCATAGTATACGTGCTATGTCCGGTTATCAGCATCCTGCCAGTGGGAGAGTTCTGCGGCCGTGAAGTAGGCCACGAGGTCGCGGAACATGCGCTCGATGGCGTCGGGGCTGAGACCCTCGTGCTCGGCCCACTGGCGGCGTTGCTCTACCATCGCCGCGACGCGCTCGGGGGCGCGGACGCTCGTCTCGCCCGTCTTGAACGCGGCGGCCACCCGCACATATGCGAAGCGCCGGCCCAACGCCGCGATGATCTCGTGGTCGATGCCATCAATCTCGGCCCGAATCTCCTGCAGACTCTCGCAGTCGCGCGGCGCCTTCATCGCTGTCCTCCAATTCTCGGTTCAGGGTGGCCATAGTGGCGAAGCGCACTATTCCGGTAGCATACAGGCTGTAGTCCTTTGCCCCTTGTCTTGATTAATGCGTCATGCTCCTTTGCCAATGCCATCAACTTACAACCGGCAACTGACAACTGACAACTGTGAAGGAGACGTTCCATGGAGATGCGCCGCTACGTGATCGTCGGCAACGGGATCGCAGGCACCGGCTGCGCCGAGACGTTGCGCAAGTCCGACCCCAACTGCCAGATCACCCTGTTCGCCGACGAGCCCTATCCCCTCTATAACCGCGTAGCCCTGCCGCCGTACCTCAAGGGGCAGACGCCCGAGACCAAGGTGCTGATGCGCAACCGCGAGCGGCACGAGCAGAACCGCATCGACCTGCGCCTGGAGACGCGCGTCACCAAGGTGCTGCCTGATACCAAGACCGTGGTCACGCACACCGGCGAGGAGGTCCCCTACGACGCGCTGTTGATCGCCACCGGCGGCCGGCCCAACCCGCTGCCCGTGCCCGGCGGCCACCTGCACGGCATCGTCAACTTCCAGACCCTCGACGACAGCAAGGCCATCATGGAGCGCATCCTGGAGTCGAAGACCGCTGTGGCCACCGGCGGCAGCTACATCGCCTACGAGCTGACCGAGGCCTTCCGTTCGCGCGGCCTGGAGACGACCTGGGTGATGCGCGGCTCACGCTTCCTGCGCCGCGTCCTGGACGCCGAGGGCGGGCGCGTCGTCGACGCCATCGCGGCCGACCACGGCGTGCACGTGGTCCACGGCGAGGAGATCGCCGAGGTGCATGGCAAGGATGGCGTGGTGACGGGCGTGACGACCAACCAGGGCCGCGACATCCCCGCCGACATGGTGGGCCTGGGCCTGGGCCTGGCCATGAACACCGAGTTCCTGGAGGGGACGGGCCTCAAGCTCGACGGCGGCGTGGTCACGGACGCCAGGCTGTGCACCGACGTGCCCGGTATCTACGCCGCGGGCGACGTGGCCGTGTTCTACGACACCTTCACCAACGTCCACGCGCGCATGGGCACGTGGGACAACGCCTCGGGCCAGGGACGCGTGGCGGCCCGCAATATGACCGGCGCCGACGACCTGTTCGAGGACGTGCCGACCTACACCACGACCATGTTCCACTCCAAGCTGCGCGTGGTCGGCATCACGCCCGAGGTCAGCCCCGAGGTCGACGCCATCAGCAAATCGGACATGACGGCGCGCAGCTACACGCGTCTCTTTTTCTTGCACGATCAGCTGGTCGGCGCGGTAGCCATCGGCGAGATGCGCAACCGCCGCGACCTGCTGCTGTTGATCAAGAGCAAAGCCCAACTGGCCACGCTCTCCGAGCGCGAGGCGCTGCTGGAGAAATGCTAGCAAAATGAGTGGGTAGGCTCAGCTTCGCTTTCGGTTATGCGCTTGGCCATAGAACCGAAGGCGTTCTCCAAATCCTTGACTATAATATCCTTAAATGCTGCAGCGAGAAGGGGTGGGACGGCGTTGCCAACTTGAGTTGATTGCTCGGCGAGGTTGCCTAGCACTCTAAAGTGGTCGTCGAATGACTGCAAACGTAGTCCCTCGCGTATCGTTATCACACGATCCTGCTTGTAGTGGGAGAAGCGTCCGGTGCTGGGATACGCGAGGTAAGTCGTCAATGTGTGTGCAGGCCTCGACCCTACCATGCGGCCATATGACGCCTTATATCCTTTTGTGGGCCTCAAATCGTCTGGTAGGTCATCGAACGCTTGGCCCTCTTTCAGACATTGGATGCGACGGAGCTGGATGTCGTTCAGCTTGCGCGCAGCATGGTTGAAGACGGTGGAGCCCTCAGAGGAGTGCCGCGCGCAGCAGTAGGCATCACCCCTTCGCGGGCCTTCCTTACGCGTGACGAAGGAATCCTCATCCTGGCCCTGCGCGCGCGGCGGCAAATCCTTGATAGCATCCGCGACCGTTACCCATGGCTTCAGGTGCGGCTCGGGGCCGTGGGATCGAGCGGGGCAACGGGGAATCAGTCGCATCTTCTTACAATAGGCTAGGTAGATGAGTCGGTAGCGATGCTGAGGAACACCGTAATCAGCTGCGTTCACTATCCAGAATTGGACCCTGTACCCAAGACTCCGCAGCCGCTCAAGGAAATCGTGGTGGAACGTGCCGCCATGGCATGTTTGCATCTCGGGGACATTCTCGATAAACACAGTGTGGGGCCTGACTGCTCGGACAATCTTGATGACGCTCGCATATAGCGTATTCCTGTAATCGTCCACATCCTGCGTCAGCCTGCTTACCCTGGAATAACTCTGGCAAGGGGGGGAGGCGACAATGCAGCCGAGTTCCCCCTTGCTCAGCCCAATACGCCGTAGAATGTCGGCCGGTTTAACTTGCCGGATGTCGACCTGCCATGTATCCACGCCGGGCATGTTGTAGCGGTACGTTTCCAGGGCGCGTTCGTCTATGTCGAGGGCGAGCAGGGGCGTGAGGGGGTGGGTGACGCCGCCTTTGAGCATGCCCCAGCTGTTCCCTCCACAACCAGAAAAGAGGTCGATGCACGCGAAATGCGCATCGACCTCTTTGGGATCAGGATTGGAGATAGGCATAGGAACATCTCTATCCACTCGTCATCTCACTAAAACGGTATGTCATCGGTGTCGTCTATTGGTGCGGGCAACGCCGGGACCGTAGGGCGCGCGATTTGAGGGGTCGGCGTGCCACGCGCCTCTGGCTCCTCGTCGGAGACCGGCGCGCCGAACGGATATTTGTAGTGCTTCGGGTTGAGCTCGAACAGGGTTTTTTGGTCCTTGAAGGCCGTTACGAAGAGAGCGCGGCTCCCGTTGCCCAAGGCTACCAATTCTCCGATGATTGCAAAGGGGTACGAGCCAGTCGTGGTCGGGCGCGGGAGGCGTCGGTATCGCTCGATAAGATCGGAGTCGTGGTTCAGTGCATCCTCCAAGTGCTCATTGTCCACACCTGTGCCGATGCCGAAGCCAAGAATCTTGGTTTGCAACTGACGGAAGATGCCCTTGTCGAACTCAGCGATGCTCTGGGTCATGTAGCACCAGCCGACGCGCAACTTCCTGGTAGTGCGGATGGCATCCTGCAAGGTCCGCTTCATGCGCTCCAGGTCCTTCTTGTGACCCGTCGCCTGCGGGGCAAACCGGTGCGCCTCGTCCACGACAATTAGGGCGTTGGTCTCGGCATTTTCATACTTCCTCGCCGGAACGCCCCTCCGGTAGATCTTGTTCTTGGCGTTGTAGATCATCTGCGCCTGCTTCGCGATGCTGTCAAGTATCTCGGCGCAGTATAGATCCTGAAACTTCTCATCCATGAAGACGTCGAGAATGACGATCTTGCGGTTGATCAGCACATCGTCGATCAGGTCGCCCAGCCTATGAGTGCGATCAAACTTCTCCCGCACTTCCTCCCAGATGCGCTTTGCGCGTGCAATCTTGAAGGGGGATGTCTGGTACGCCTGCTGCATCTTGTTGACCTGTTTAGCTGGATCGGCGTACGTCGAGGCTGCGATCTGGACGATAATGCCCACGAGGTTGTCCGTGTATGCCAAATCTCCCAGCGAAGAGATCTGCTTGCTGGCAATCGCATCGGACATAAAGCTCGTAAGCTCAACCATTGTCTGCTCTTTCTTGTCCGATCCAATTATAGACAAGGCATCGAAGAAGTCGAGTCGTTCCAGCAACTCCACAAAGAGTGCGGGGCTCTCGAGCGAGACATCTTCCATCTTGATTCGCCGCACATCCGGCCCTCGCCCGACGCGACGGAATGCTTCGTTCAATCGCCATGACCACTTATCGGGGTCCTTGCCGAGCTCCCACCCGCTGAACTGTCCCTGCGGGTCAACGATCAGCATCCCCATCTCCCGACGGGCCGCGAATCCAGCAAAGACGCTCGCGCCCATGACGCTCTTGCCGCTCCCGGTCGGCCCGAAGATGCCGAGCATATGCGCGTCGCCCCAACCATCGTCTCCTGCTCCGAAGTGCTTGAGCAGGAGACCTATTGGGACCTCCGTCTCATAGAGGTGGCCGATGTTGTACAAAGCCTGGTGTTGACCGGAAAAGTGCGCGACATCCGCGACGGAAGCGAAACGCACGTCCGTCCCGGTGAGTGGTATCGTCCGCGGCAATTGGTGGATATCTGTGCCGACGATGATTGTATCCATCGGCAACACATCCACCTCTTTTTGGTCGGCATACCCACTTAAACCTGGGATACGCCCCTTCTCGCGCAGCAGCGCACCAAGCGGCCCCGGCTTGTGGTGGATATTCTCCATGTGCATCTTGGACACCTGGCCCAAGACGGTCTTCGTCACGATGGCACCGGAACTGTCGCGCTCCTCGTAATCAAGAGCGACTAGACTACCCTCGATCTGGGCAGTACCCGCGTAGTCTCGCAGCACCACGCGGTATGATCCTGTCTCGCAAGGCGAGGTGATCGATCCTAGTGGAGCCGTGCCCGACCACATCCCATCAGGAGGTGAAACGGGGTCAGGGTGCGCTGCTGACACATCGTCGTCAGGCGTTCGGGACGGCTCGTCCCCGTCATTATGCTCGTTCATGTCCTCTCCCTCGATAGTAGCGTGTCGACGATGTCCAGCATCGCGCTGTCATCTCTGTAGCGATCCCGCAACTGGTAGAATGACCGCTCCGGCAGCACTCGCATCGCACACGCTGTCGCGGCCTTGGACCGAATGTCGGCCAAGACTTGGCAGATCGGTTCCATCGTCTCGCGGTTCGTCGAGTGGCGCACAGATGCGAGCACCTTTTGGAACCGTTCCCCCTGACCCGACAGGTCGAAGCCGGAGCCATCCTTGCCTCTGAGCATGAGCTCATGGAACTCTATACGATAGACGCGGGACCAATCATGGGGACGGTAGTACGTGACGAAGATGCGGCGGCCTTGTAGCTCTCGACCGTCATCCCTGGGTATCCCATACTCGTCAAGTACATGGTGACGAGCCTCAAAGGGATCGCGGCCATCGGCTTTGGGATCGAATGCAGTCGCGAAGCGGCTCCGGTTCCATACCTTAATGTCGCCACTCTCTTTCTCGGTCACGTAGAGCGACATCGGCATCGTGTACTCGCCCTCTCTAAGCACGTGGGTCAAGAGGGCGCGGTCATTCAGATTGCTGGCCAAGCGCCGGTCGTCACTGCTTGCCTCTTTAAAGTCATCAAGCAGGACGTTCAAGTAATATTTGCTTACACCTGTCTTGGATAGGGAAATGACCTGTTTGTTGCGTATCATGTGCAGGAAGGACCCTTCCGCACCCAGTGATCTCTTGAATAGGACCAGCCACGCGTCCTGCATAGCATCTTGGAACAATCGTTTTGACAGGAGGTTCTGGCGTAGGGACTTGTAGGTAGCGAGAGCGCGACTCACAGCCTGGAGTACGCCCCAGAAGGAATGATCGAGGACCACTAGTTGATCCGTGTCCAACTGATCTTTAGCCAGGAGGCTAAACTCCAGATGCATCCTAAGTAGGGTTGCGAATGCTTCGAGATTGATGTTGTTGGGGACCGATATGGTATCCACTTTCCCCCGTTGCTTCTCGTCGTTGATGGTGCATTTGTATGCAATCGCGGCAATGAGCGCGCCTCCACCATGCGGCTCAATCGCGCTCCCACCATCTACAGCGGCCAAGTCGAAGCCGTCACTCCGGGGAAGATCATGGGCAATAAAGGACCGACGCTCAAGCTCGGCTCGAAATTGTCCCCTATAGTCGTAGATGAACTGCGCGAGCCGAGCAGTCTGCTTGCTATAATCATCGCCGCTGTCGAGAATGCGTTGTGACATCTCAGCGTCGAGTTCGACACCCGGCACATCGTAATACGTTTCTTCCACGCGCTGCCCTTGTGTCCCTAATACTACCCATCGGGCCGTAGTCTGGTGATTGGTATGATAACGGAACACCTACCAATACTGCAACTGCTTGTAAACAGCGCGTCTGTGGAAGGATATGGATTCACAGATGCAGATTACATGAGGCACCCTCAGGGAAGAACACTAGAGGACGATCCGATCCGATAGTATGAACAGCCTCTGCGGATAGCGATGCGCACAACGGGTGCAGACTTTCCCACCGGTGCGATACTCTACACAATAGGAGGATCGCGCGTGTGGGTTTACTAGCAGCGTTGCTCGGGTGGATACATGTGCTTGCGCTGGCCCTGTGGGTCGGCGCGCTGACCATGTGCCTGCTCGTGCTGCGCAACCGGCGGCGCGAGCGCATCGAGGACGTGGCGCTGATGGAGCAGGCGCGCCGCCGCTGCGGCCTCGTCTCCTACTGGAGCGTGGTCACGCTGATCGTGACGCTGGCCGCCGACGTAGTCATGCGCCTGCGCGAGGCCGGGGTCCCGTTCGCAGCGGACCGGCTGCGGGGCTTCCTGTTCGACACGCCCTACGGGCAGGCCTCGGTCGCCGTGTGGGTGCTGTTGTTCGTTGCGCTGCTGACCATTGGGCAGTGGACACGCATCCCCGCCGCCGCCATCCCGGCCGGCATGGCCACGGCCATCACTCCCACCGAGGCGCCCGCGCCGACGCAGGCGCGGCGGCAGGCGCTCGGCATCGTGGCCGGCGGGATGGGCGGGATGCGCCAGCCGCCCGCGGCCATGAGGCGCAATGATTGGGTGCGCGTGACCGCGCTGCTGGCCGGGGCGGTCCTGATCGGGACCGTCGCCGCCGGTCCCTGGGGCACGGGTCCGGTCCCGACGCTGGTAGAGATCCTGCATCTGTCCGCGGCCACGGTTTGGTTGGGGGGCTCGATCCTCGTCGCCGCGGCCCTGGTCCCCTACGTCCCGCTGGCGCCGCGCTCGCGTCGCGCCGCCATGCTGCTGACCCTGCTCGACCGCTTCACGCCGGCCGTGATGCTGAGCGCGCTGGCGCTGTTGTCCACGGGCTGGTGGGAGAACGCCAACCAGCCGCATATCGTGCTCGCGCTCGGCCGGGACGCGCACGCGGCGGCCGTCCTGCGCGTGGGCCTGCTACTGGTCATCACTGCTTTGAGCGTGCGCGGCGCGCTGGTCCTGCGGCCGCGCCTGGGCCGGCTGTCAGTGCGGGCGCGGCGCAACCTCGGCGTCCTGTACCAGTCGGACTATGTGCTCGGCCAGCTGCAGCGGCTAATCGGTGTCAATGCCGCCCTCGCCGTCCTGGCGCTGCTTTGTGGGACGCTGGCCACGGCCAGCATCGCATCCGTGGCCGGGCCGGCGCGGGCCAACGCCGGTCCGCCTCCCTCCGTTCCCATCGCCCGCGCGCGCGCCAATGGGCTCACGGTCTCCCTGCGCGTCAGTCCCGACCATGCCGGGCCTAACACGTTCGACGTCTGGCTGCGTGACGCCGCCGGCAAGCCGCTCGACGGCGCCACCGTGACCGTGAGCGTACAACCACAACCACGGCCAACCGGCACGGTCACGACAACTGCGGGGGCGCCGAGCGCGACAACTGGCGCCCAGATGGTGCTGACGATGGCCGCGCTCGGCGCGGGCCATTACCGCGCGCGCGCGACGCTGGCCGCGGGGAGCGGGCGCTGGCAAGCGCGTGTCGCGGTGCGCACGGGCACGGTCATGGCCGCCACGCTCTTCGCTTTTGCCGCGGCGTCGCATGGTGCGGCAGCGGCGCCAGCCAGCGTCGGCGTGCCGGTCGGCGGGGCGATCAGCGGCGATTGGCAACCGCTGGGGCCGGCCGTGCTGGCGCACACGCTGGCGGTCGACGGGGCCGATCCCACCCGCTTGTTTGAAGGGACGGAGAATGGCGTCTACCGCTCGACCGACGGTGGGACGCACTGGACGGCGGCCTCGACCGGGCTCATAGGGGGCGCGCAAGAAGTGTGGTCGCTGACCTTCCTGCCCGATCACTCGTTGATAGCGGCCACCGGCGCCGGGCTCTATCGCTCGACCGACGGCGCCCAGCACTGGCTGCCGGCGGGCCTGGCCTCGCACGCGATCTACACGCTGGCCATCCACGGCATCGGCCAGTTAGTGCTGCTGGCCGGAGGCGACGGCGGCATCTACCGCTCGTACGACGACGGGCAGCACTGGAGCCTCGCCTACAACGCCGGGGCCGCGGCGGTAGTCTCACTGGCGTGGCCGTCGATCCGTCCCACTATGATCGTGGCCGGTCTCAACCCAGGCCCGCACCTGGTGGTCATGAGCGAGGACGGCGGCGCGACCTGGCACGCGCGCGACGAGGGGCTGCCGACGAGCGGCGCGGGCATGATGTCCATCGCCGTCGCGCCGGGCGCCAACTCGATCTTCGCGGGCACGATGGGCCTTGGCGCGTACGCCGCCGACGCGGCGGGTCCGTGGCAGGCGCGCAGCAGCGGCTTGCCGGGACTGGCCCAGGGCGATGCCCACATCGGGTCATTTTCCTTCGACCTGCGCAGCGGACCGGTGCTCTACGCCGCGACCCCTAACGGCGTCTACAAGAGCCTCGACGCCGGCCGCCACTGGCAGCCCTTCGGTCATGGCCTCAACGGGCTCTCCGCCGACGTCACCTCGCTGACCCTGGTGAACCACCCGCGCCTCACCCTCTACGTCACCACGGCCACCGGCGTCTACCGCTACCTGCCGCCGCTGTAGCCGATTATGAAGGCAAATAGCACATTGTAGAGAGCAAGCATAACATGTTGTTCACGGTTCAGCAGATGATCGACGACCGTCCGGCGCCCATGGTGATAGGCCCCGAGCAGACGGGGCTCGACGCGTTAAGCCTCATGATCCAGCATGATTACAGCCAACTCCCGGTTGTGGACGATACCTCAAAGCTCATTGGACTGGTCACCGGCGACTCTCTCCTGCGGGCCGTCAATAACCTTGGCGTCATGCCCAAAGACCTGCGCGTGAAGGACGCGGTGCTAAAGCCACGTATCGCTAGCGTGGAGAGCGATGTCTTCGAGTTGATCGACGCCCTCAAAGCCACCTCGGCCGTCCTCATCGTCGACGCCGCGCAGCAGCTTGTTGGCATCGTCTCAGACTACGATGCGATGGAGTTTTTCCGCCGCCGCGCCGAGGACATGATGCTGGTCGAGGACATCGAGACCTCGCTCAAGGATCATATCCGCGCCGCGTTCTCGCCAAACGGACAGCTCGACGATCAAGTGATGGCAGCCGCGATCGCGGACGTGACCGATTCACAGAAGGAGCGCGCCAAGCAATTCCAGAAAGCGTTAGCCCACTATCTCAGCCTGGCGGGAGATGCGAAACCCGACCCTTCTCTCGTCGAGCAGGTCAACACCAAGCACTACACGGCCAATAGCCAGAACAAAACGCTGGGCGATCTGACGATGGCCGAGTATGTAGACATGCTCCTGCATAAGAGCAACCAGGCCTATGTTGACCGTGCCTTCCCTGTCGGCGCACGGGCGTTTCGCACCCTTTTCAACTCTGTCCGACCCACTCGCAATGATCTGGCGCACTTCCGAGGGAGTATCACGCCTCAACAGCGCGCCGACCTACGCTATTGCGCGGACTGGCTGGCGCGATCTCGCGTGCCGGATCAGATCCAGAGAACGGCCGAGTCGGCCGTAGGCATGGCGGTCGCCGGGGAAACCAAGGTCGCGACATCGCAACAGGGTACGGCAAACGAACAGGCGCCGACGGCCGACCGCAACGCCCAATCGCCCGTATCGGTGAGCGAACCTCCAAAGATCGCCGCGACGGAGGCAATGAGGGTGGCTGATTTCGCCAGGCTCACCGCGTGGCTCAAGGAACAGCCGGCCGAACGCAAGGTGGTGTCCATGGCCTTCAACGAAATGGAGCGGGTGATCGGGGGAGGCCTCCCAGGACACGCGCGCCTGCATCGGTCCTGGTGGTCGAACGACGCATCGACGTTCGGATACCCGAAAGCCTGGGTCGATGCCGGCTGGCGCGTCAGCGCCGACATGGTCGACGAGGTCGCGACGTTCACCCGTGAGCGCGCCTGGCGTCTGACGTCGCTCCCGTCTACCGTCGCTCCCGTCTACTCCTCCCCGAACACGTCGGAATAGGTCGCGATCTGCTCCTCGATTGGCCGGTCGTGCGTGATCTCTACCACGCGATAGCCGCGGTCGGCCAACGACTCGCGGACCGTGCGGTCGCGCGCCGCCACGTGCCCCTGCGCGTGGTGCGGCCCGTCGACGTAGACGATCGACCCGGGACGCCCGTCGCGCTCGTAATAGAAATCGGGCTGCGAGGGCACGTCGGGCTCCGGCACGTACTGAGCCTGGTCGGGCAGGCGCAGGCGGTGATCGTGCAGGTAGTCGAGCACTCGGGTCTCGAACGTCGAGGCCGGATCAAGCCGCTCGGCCAGCCAGCGGTACCGCGCGTCGTAGTCGCGCTCATCGCCGAGCGGCAAGGCCTCGGAGCGTGCGAGCCGCATCAAGTAGTCGCGCACCAAATGACGGCTGAGGCGCCGGTGGTCGCCCTGGTTGGCATAGCTGAGCAGGCAGTCGTAGCAGGCCACGCCGCAGCGTTCCGTCCACGCGGGATCGGGCAGGCCCGTCTTGGGGTCGAAGTGGCAGATGCGCAGCGCCTCGCGCGCCACGTCGGCGAAGGCGTGACGGTCGTCCAGCAGGCGGTCCCACACCCCCGTCCCGCCCTCGGCGGCCTCCCACAGTAGCAACCGCTGGTTATCGTCGCGGCCGATCAACTCGACCGCGACCTCCTGCTCCTCGACCTGGAAGACGGTCTGGATGCCGCGCTGCAGAGCATAGACGAGCGACGTCGAGAAGTCCTCGGTCGCCTCCGTCTCGGGATAGGGCCGTAGCAGCAGGATGTTGCGGCTGTCCGTGACATAGGGCTTGATCCCGCCGCGCGCCGCCTGCATGGCCGGGTTTGCCTCGTTCGGGTCGATCTCCTCGTTGTCGCGCGCCTGCCAGCGCCCCGTCTTGGTGTCGATGGTGAACCCGTTGCGCTGCGCCACGCGACGCCACCCGTGGTTGATGCGCCACAACTCAGCCTGAGGAGCGTACCGGGCCTCCAGCAACAGCTTTTTCTCGTCGGTCACGACGTGGGCGCGCCGCACTGGCGTGCGCGGGGCGAAACGGTAGTGGGTAGTGATGTGGTAGCCCTCGCGCGAGCGATCCTCCTCATCCGAGGAAATGCGCGCCTGGGGCGAGACGCGCACGGACGGTTGGTCGAACAGGGCCTGGGGGAACTGCGAACTGTCGGCGTCGAGCCGCGTGGCGCAGTGCTGGCACAGGTCGACGAACGCCGCGTCGCCAGGGTGGATGTATCCGCAGGCCAGGCAGATGCGCGCTTTGGAAAGACGCGACTCGAAGCCGCCGGCCGGCAGCACGCACGAGGTGACGCGGTGCTTGCGTCCCTCATGATAGATGACGTTGTGCGGACCGTACTCGCCGAGACCCAGGAAGCGCGGCCGGTCGAGCGCCCGCGCCCGCTCACCCACCGTGACCAACGCGCGCAGCGGCAGGCGCGGGAAGTTGTAGCCGGGCAAGAAGCCCTCGTTGGCCAGGTAGCGGTAGGGGTAGAAGTCCGCCTCCGTGGTGTCCCCTTGGTTGAGCAGCAAGTCGAGCTCACGCTTGGCCTCACGCTCACGCTGCTCCGCCGTCGCCTTGTCGTCCTTGCCGATTTTGTGCTTATCGATGACGCGGCGGGCGGCGTCGCGCTGCTCGATCGCGGCGCGGTAGAGCTCGCGCCAGCGTCCCAGGGCCGCGTCGAAGGCGCGGGGCGCCTCGCGCACCCGCTCGGCCAACCAGGCCGCGTTGTAGCCGGCGTCGCCGAGGTTGCTCATGACCTGGCGAAAGGCCTCGGCGACCTCGCGCTGGCGCGCCTCCGACAGCTCGATCTGCGCCCGAGGCTCGGGCAGCAGCGGAAGGCCGGGCTCGTCGAGGTCGAGCAGGTCAGCCACCGAGACACCCAGGCCCAGCCCCACCTCGGCCAGCCACACGGAGTGCAGGTGGGCCTCAACCAACTCTCGATTGGCCAGATCGAGGCGCGCCGGGGCGACCGCGCCCGCGATCATCTGACCTTTGCGGCGCAGGAAATACTGGTCGTGGCCGTTGCCCTGGCTGCAGAAGGCCAGCACAAGCGCCGGCCGGCCGCCGCGACCTGCACGGCCGCTGCGCTGCGCATAGTTGGCCGGGGTCGGCGGCACATTGCGCATATGCACCACGTTGAGGTCAGCGATGTCCACGCCCAGCTCCATGGTGGGCGAGCAGAACAGCGCGGCCAGGCGCCCGTGCCGGAAGTCCTCCTCGCGTTGGATGCGGTCGTCCACCGAGACCTGCCCGGTATGCTCGCGAGCGGCCACGCCGGAGAGCACGGGCGCCCGCTCGCGGTAGAGACCCTGGAAATAGTGGTTGGGCCGGTTGCGCAACACCTCGCGGCGACGCAGGTGCAGCGAGCGCGCCCGCACCGGGTCGGGTCCCGCGGCCGTGCCGTCGCCCGGCTCCCAGCGCAGCGCCCCGGCCATCAGCTGCACGCCGTAGTCCTCGCCCTGCCGCTGCGCCACCATCAGGATATGCCCGCGCAGGGCCGCCACGATGATGCGCAGCGTCTCGTCCGTCTCGTCGGCGCCGAGGTTGTCGGGGCGGTCCCAGGTGTGGCGCGAGCGCAGGTAGCGCCCGATCGCCGAGCGGTATCCCAGCCCTACCGTGGCGGCCTCCTCGTTGTAGACGGCGCTCACGCCTGGCAACAAGGCGATAGCGCCGCGCCGCAACCGCTCGAAGCGGTCGATGCTCCAGGGCTCGCGCAGCCATTGGTTGGCGCGAGTGGTCAGCGACTTGGTCGATTCGAGCGCGAGGCAGTGGGCGTCGATGGCCAGCGCGCCGCGCAGGTTGTCGAGCACGGCGTGCAGCACCGCCGTGCGCCGCCCGACCGTGGCCGACGACAGCACCGCCGAGTCGCGCCAAACGGCGGCGTCCGCGGCTAGCGTGTCCAGCCCCTCGTAGCCGACGCGCAACAGGCCGCACTGCTCCAGGTTGGGCTGCGCCACGCGCCAGGCCCGCCGCAGGTCCTCGAAGGCGCGATATTCCAGCAGATCGACCATCGTCGCGCGCGCTTTGGCCAATCCCGGCCCCGATTCGACGACCTCCTTCATGAAAGCGTCCGGCTCCAGCGCCAGCGCGTCGAACAGGCTCTGTCCGATGCCGTCGAAGCCCAGCGCCGAGCGCGCCGCCAGCGCGCGCACCAGCGCGCCGCGCAGCAGGGCTACCTGCACGAAGTCGTTCATGTGGCCGGCCTGCAGCGAGGCGTCCTGGCGGTTGTCGGTGAAGCTCAGCACCTTGCGCGCGGTGCGGTCGATGGAAGGGTCCTCGCGCATCCGCACCACGGCGGCGCTGGTCGTGATGGTGGTCGCGGTGGAGCGGCCCGTCTGGCTCAGGGTGGCCAGCTTGCCGAAGTCGTTCGCGCGCAGGTCGTAGGACACGCGGCAGCGCAGGCACAGCATCAGCGGGCGCGGCTGCAGCCAGCCCTCCACGGCGCCCGGCGCCTCGTCGTGGCTCAGCGCGCCGTCGGGCCGCACCCAGCAGCGCACCGGAACGTGCGCCTTGTAGCCCTCCTTGATGGGCATGCTGGCCTTGGATAGGTCGGACCACGACTCGGGCAGTTCCTCGTCCTCCGCCCACAGGCCATCGCGCTCCGGGGAGAAGAAGCCCAGCGCGCCGGCGGTATCGTCGTCGGGCGCGTTGAGCAGCGGCGAACGCGGTATCAAGCCACGCCCCGCGAGCCCATCCACCAGGGAGACCATGTAGTATTCCTGGCCGCACTCGCGACAGAAGGCCAGCGGGTAGAGCAGGTGGTGGCCCTCACTCACCCCTCTCCCGTGCGCGGGGCCACCCTCGCCCCCGCCCCCTCTCCCGTGCGCGGGAGAGGGGAGAACCGAGTCCTTGCCCCTTGCAGGGGAGGGTTGCGCGAGGGGTGGGTGAGGAGTTCCGGGCGCCACCTGCTGGCCCTCGGTGGTGAGGTAGCGGGCCTCGGGCGACTCGATGGTGGCGTAGACGCTGCTGCCGGACGAGAGGAACTGGTGCAGGCGGAAGGCAAACACCGGGGCGCCAGCCCTGGTGCGGGCCCGGTTCCCGGCGTCGAGCACGGCGGCCAGCCGCTCGCGGCACAGCGTCTCGTCCAGCCCTGTCGCCTCGACCAGCCGCTTCAGACCTTCGGCGACGGTCAGCGGGGCGCGGCGCACCAGGCGGCCGTCCTCCTCGTCCAGGCCAAACGTCTCCTCGACCCAGGCCGCCAGCGGATGGGCGGCGACCGCCTCCAGCGCTGGCGCGGGCGGGTCCAGTTCAACGGCGGCGCGCAACTCGGAGGCGGCGCGGGGCGTTGACGCGGTCATGACGCGGCGCAGCGACTCGTCGATCACGTTCTCCCTGACCATAGGGACGCCGAACAGGCTTGCGCCGACCCGGGCGATGGCCTCGCGGCGCTGGTCACGGTTACCGCTGGTGGCCAGCGTGGCCGAGGTGCCCACGAACAGCAGGTCGCGGTTGCCGGCGCGCTGGCGCACCCGCCGCAGCAGCATGGCCACGTCCGCGCCCTGCCGACCGCGGTAGACGTGCAACTCGTCCATCACCAGGAAGCGCAACTCCCGCGTGGCCTGCTGGACCAGCGGCCGCTCGTCGGGGCGGATCAGCATATACTCCAGCATCACGTAGTTGGTCAGCAGGATGTGCGGCGGGTGGGCAATGACGGCGTTGTGCTCGGCCTTGCGCTCCTGCCCGGTGTAGCGTTTGATCTCGACCGGGCAGTCCGGCCAGTTCTCTTTTCGGTAGCGCTCCAGCGCCTCCAATTGGCTGTTAATCAAGGCGTTCATGGGATAGACGATGATCGCGCGCACGGAGTGGCGCTCGGGCTCGTGGCGGAACACGTGGTCTATGATCGGCACGAGGTAGGTCAGGCTCTTGCCCGACCCCGTGCCCGTGCTGACCACGTAGGACTGGTCGCGCAGCGCCGTCTCCAGCGCCTCCTGCTGGTGGCGGTGCAGCCGCAGGTCGCGCCCGAAGAAGCGCGCCGTCTCGGGCGTGATCGTGCCCGCGTCGGCCAGGTCGCCCAGGGTGGGACCGGGCAGGTAGGCCGGATTGAGCTGCAGCACCGCGTCGGGCCACAACTCGCCCTCGTCAAGGCGCCGATGCACGAAATGGGCGATGCCCTCGTCGAGGATGTTGACGAAGCTCTCCACGTAGTCGCGGTACTCGCCCACCACGCGGTCGCGCAGGCCGAACACGTCCATCGCTTTCTATCGTCCTTTCATT
>JAABUX010001854.1_pt1 | contig 30989 bp, 22 predicted proteins | sample 5561851 | NCBI WGS metagenome assembly JAABUX01 (sample SAMN10711883, study PRJNA513361) | rock metagenome | isolation source: Antarctica rocks | place: Antarctica: Victoria Land, Richard Nunatak red sandstone | collected 2016-01-03
TCTACATTGCCAGCGCCAAGCTTATGTCACGTCGACTGGCTGCGGCCTGATCATATGCAACGGCCCGGGTCCTTCAAGGAAATCAGGCCCGTGGCGTTGCAGAGGCGATCCGAGTCAGACACTAAGAGCGAAAGTTTTTCTTTACCGTAACGAGACGCCGGTTGCCGATCCGGCCGCGCGGACGGCCCCATCGAAGATTGTTCGGCCGGCCGGTGCGCCGACGCGCACGCCGCGCGTTGTTCGTCGATTCAGGCCGGTCATCCTACGATGACCCATTCGAAGCACAGGAGATGGTCATGCGGCACTTGATCAGGATCGCGGCGATCGGCATTGCCGCGAGCCTCGCCGCCGCGCCGGCGCTGGCGCAGTCGTACGGCTACGGCGCGCCGGCCCCGGCCTACAGCGCGCCGCAGGGCGATCCCGACGGACCGCCGCCGCCACCGGCCTATGAACCGCCGCCTCCGCAACCTGGCTATGGCCAGCCCGGCTATGCCCAGCCCGGCTACTCGCAGCCGCCGGGCTCGCGCTGCGAGGCCGCGTTCGATGGCGAATACCGCCGTAACCGCTTCGTCTGCCCGATGCGAATCGCCAAGCCGGTCGGAGCACCCTGCCGCTGCGTCGCACCGCCGCGGGAGCCGGGTTATCCGCCAGGACCGATCGCGCGCGGCACCGTGATCCCGTGATGCCGCTCACGGCAGCGGCAGTGGCGTGCAGGCGACCGCGGTAGCCCGCGCCAGCACCACCATGCGCCGCGCCGCGACAGCACCACCCGCCATCTCACCGGCGAGATGGGCGAGCAGGGGCGTGCTCAGCACCGCGTGCGCCGCCGTGTTCACCGCGACTTCGGTCACCGCCGTGGCGCCGGCGGCGAAGGCGGTGCGGCGCAGCAGCGAAAGCGTGCCGAGGACGCCCGGCCGCAATCCGTATAGGCTCGCCACCTGACGGATCAGGCGCAGCCCGCGCCAGCTGATCAGCAGCACCACCAGCGAGGGCGCTGGCGTCGCTGCCATGCCGGCCACGACCTGCAGGGCCGCCCGCCTGCCGAGCGCGTCGGCGCGCGCCCGCAGTCCGGCTTCCATGCCGGCGCGCAGCAGCGGCACCACCGCGTCCGGATCGTTGAGTGCCGCCAGCGGCGCCAGCAGCGCGTCGCCGCCCTCGATCCCGCCGAGCCAGTGCCGCGCCGCCCGCAGCTGGGCGATGGCATCGCCGCCGGCGAGGTCGCGCCGGAGCCGGTCCACGCCGCGCAGCCGCAGCAGCGCGCGCATCTCGCCCGCGATGCCGGACAGGATCAGCCCGAACCCGGTGACGGCAACCGCCAGCGCGAGGCCGCCGAGCAGGCGCGAGTGCGCGAACTCGGCGGCCACGAAGTTGCCGGTCTGCAACGCGGCCAGCCCGAGTGCCAGCACCGCGAAGCCGGACAGCACCAGCGCCGGCATGCTCCAGGACGAGCGTTCGCGCTCCGGTGCGGCCAGCGCCAGGCTGGCGACCTCCGGTGCTTCGAGGCGCGGGGCGGCGGCGCTCTCGATCTCGATCCGCGGCTGGATGCGTGGCGGCGCCGGCACGCCGCTTCGTGGCTCCGGTATGCCGCTCACAGCACGTCCTCCAGCAGGAAGCCCAGCAGCGCGTCGAGCCCGATGTTCGGCACGCCCAGGCGGCCCCATTCGGGCAGGCGGACGGGCTCGAACGCCGGCAGGTTGAGGAACGGATGCGCCCAGAACGCGGCGTCCGGCGGACGGTCGGGCACCTCGCCGGGATAGGAGCGGGTCAGTTGCCGCTCGCCGAGGACGCGGCCGCGCACGGCGGAGACCGGATGACCTTCCAGCGTCCAGACGAAGTCCTCGGTGCAGCGGGCGGAGGCGATGGCGAACGCGGCCGTGCTGGCCGACGTGCCGGCAGCGTCGGCCGGCATCTCCGTCATGCGCGCCATCAGGCCGGCGAGGTTGCCGCGCTGGCGGTCGGCGACGTGATCGGCCTTGGTGGCGGCGAAGGCGACGCGGCGGATGACGCGCGCGGGCAGCCTGAGCTGGGCCAGGGAGGTGAAGGCGTCGAGCCAGGAGCCGCGCCAGCGCAGCGCCGCCGCCGCCGCCGTCAGCGAGGCCTGGACATCGGCGAACGCCTCCGGGCCGATGTGCAGGGCGCCGAGCAGGTCGGCCAGCACCACCAGGCGGTCCATGTCGCCGAACAGCGGCGAGACCAGCCCGGAGCGAACGGCTCCGACGTAGGCGTCGTAGCGCGACCGCAGCAGCGCGTGCAGCGTGCCGTTCGAGCGGACGCCTCCGGGGCTGGGTATGCCTGCGGCGCTGGGAAAAAAGCGCTCCCACGGCGGCGAGGGGCCGGGTGCGGGCATCAGGAAGCGGCCGGGCTGCAGCATGGACAGGCCTATCTCGTCGCGCAGCCGTCCCAGCATGGTGCGGTAGAGCTTGTGGCCGGCCTCGGCGAGGCTCTCGTCGGCGGCGGCGAGCGCGGGCAGCCCGTGCGCGAAGGCGAGGAAGTCTCGCGTCACCGGCGCCAGCGATGGCTTCTGCAGCCGGGCCAGCACGGCGGCGGACCAGGTCTCGAACGACTGTCCGATCAGCGGCAGGTCGAGCAGCCACTCGCCGGGATAGTCGAGCAGCTCGAGATGCAGCCGGCGCGGCGGGAGCGGATTGTAGCCGTTGTAGCCGGCCGGGTCGCCCAGCTCCAGGTCGAGGGCCAGCAGCGAGACCGTGTCGGTGCGCTCCGGCCAGCCCGGCGGGTCCGCGGCGAGTGCCGCAAGATGGCGTGCCTGGTCGAAACGCGGCAGCGAGGCCGCACCCGATGGCGCCAGCCGGGCGCGTCGGATGCGGCCGGACAGCGGCCCGCCGAGCTGCCCGGAGGTCCTCGCCAGCAGCGTTGCGGCCAGCGCCGTCAGCAGCACCGTCTTGCCCGAGCGCGCCAGGCCGGTGACGCCGATGCGCAGCACGCGTGGCCGCACGTAGTCGAGCGGATTGCGTATCCGGGGCAATGTCAGGCTCACTGGCCGGGTTCTCCAACAGCGTGGCGGCAGCGGTTATGCCTCGTTTCCGCGCCCTCGCCTAAACCGTCCTGGACCCTCCGGTCCGGGCCGGAATATCGCCGTCCAGATATTTGTCTTGAAACTGTAATTGCGTTGACCTTCTCGGTGACGAAGACAGGTCATAAGAACTGCGGCCGTGACCCCATCTGTTGCACGGAGTTATCGGAACATGTCGCGTCGCCTCCGCCTGAACTGCACCAGCGCCGTCGTCGCGGCTGGATTGGCCATGCAGCCGATCCTCGCCAGCGCCGCGGTGGCGCATGACGATATCGCCGCCCACAACCCCGTCGATGCCAGCATGGTCGATCTGGCCCCGCCATCGAGCGCCATGGTCAGCCGCATGGCGCATGCGCCGGCGAGCGAGCCGGTCTACACGCACGCGGCCAAGCTCGCGCTGCTGCGGAAGAACGTGAAGTACGTGTTCGTCCTGTTCCAGGAGAACCGTTCCTTCGACCATCATTTCGGCACCTACCCGGGTGCCCGCGGCCTGTTCAGCCAGTCCGCCTCGAACACCGCCGGCTTCACCCAGCCGCTGGTCGATACCGACGGCCGCACCATCTCGATCTCGCCGTTCCTGATCCCGCAGACGGTGACGGACGCGAACGGCAAGACGGTGCCGATCTATCCGGCGGATACAGACTCCACCGATCATTCGCATACCGGCATCAACAACAGCCTGGACGTCACCAACGGCAGCACCGCGCTGAACGACCGTTACGCGCTCGACGAGGAAGGCCTGACCACCAGCAACGGCAACATCGTCTCGCTGAAGACCGGCGTCGCCGCCGCCAGCAACCCGACGCTCGCGCAGAAGCAGATGGGTGAGCTGGTGATGGGCCATCTCGACTGCGACACCACGCCGTTCCTCTGGCAGTTCGCCGACCGCTTCACGTTGTTCGACAACTCGTACCAGACCATCATCGGACCCTCGACGCCGAACGCGATCGCGATGATCGCGGGCCAGTCCGGCGAGACGCAGTGGGCGTTGCATCCCGAGACCGGCAGCAACAACGCGAACCCGGTGGTGCTGGCGACCGGCGGCGAGCCGGTGGTCAGCGATCCCGGCCCGTTCGCGGGCTCGAACTACGACACCACGCCGAACCCGCCGCCGTACGGACCCAACGACGAGTCTCCGGCCAAGCCGGCGTTGAACCAGACCTACGCCACGCTGCCGCTGTCCTTCATGGGCAACTCGATCCAGACCACGATCCAGTCCGATCTCAATCCGGCGCTGGACCTGCTCGACGTGCAGGACGACATCAACACCATCGCCAGCAAGAACATCGCGCCGACCAACTGGGGCTGGTACCAGGAAGGCTACGACCTGGAGCCGAGCGACAGCAACGGCCAGGCATCGCACGACACCTACATCACCCATCACAACGCGCCGCAGTATTTCGGCTATGTCGGCGACAACCCCGCCGTGGTGTCGAACCTGCACGGCCTCGGCGATTTCTACAGCGACGTGTCGGCGAACAGGCTGCCGTCCGCGGGCGGCGTGTTCTACGTGCGTGGCGGCTACGGCAACAATGACGGGCAGGTCCCGGTCGATCCCAACCCGGCGGTGCGCGCCGCCTTCCCGGGCAGCGACGACCATCCCGGCTATTCCGACACCCAGATCGCGGAGTCGCTGCTGGCCGACGAGGTCAACGCGATCGCCGCCTCGCCGTACTGGAAGAACAGCGCGATCATCATCGCCTACGACGAGACCGATGGGCTCTACGACCATCAGAACCCGAAATTCCGCGAGCTCGATCCGGAGGGCAATCCGCTCGCCGCCGGTCCGCGCATCCCGCTGCTGGTGATCTCGCCGTTCAGCCGCGTCCACACGGTCAGCCACGAGTACACCGAGCAGAGCTCGGTCATCAAGTTCATCAACGAGATCTTCAACCTGACCCCGCTCGCCAACCTTCCCGACGAGGTGCGGGGCCGCAAGCTCGGCCAGCAGGAGTTCAACCAGGCCAATCTCGGCCCGGCCGACGGCGCCAGCAGTCCCGCCGGCGACCTGTTCTCCGCGTTCGACAACGGCCGCCTGTCCGGGCAGACGGCACCGCTTCCCGCCAGCTACGCGACGATCCCGACCTCGATCGTGCAGTCACTGCCGCACTATGGCGCCAATGGCTGCACGGCGCTGAACATCATCCCGACCGACTATGACGGCGGCAAGCTGATGGACCCGGCGCCGGCCGACTTCAACCCGCGTCCGGGCACCACGCCGGGCACGCCGACCTCGGGCAGCTGGACGCCGTGACGCCGCGGTGATCCGGATCGGCTTCGGAGGCAGGCCCATCGCCTGCCTCCTCCTCGCCCTGTTCGCGTTCGTCCTGCTCGCCGGCCTCGTCGCGCCGGCGGACGCGGCTACCGCACGCACCCTTGCCGACGCGCGCGCCAAGGGTTCGCTGCCGTGCGGCGTCGTGGTCGAGCAGGAGGACTTCACCAAGACCGACGAGCACGGCGACCTCTCCGGCTTCTCCTCCGCGATCTGCCGCGCGGTGGCCGCCGCGGTGCTCGGCGATCCCGGCCGTGTCCGGCTGCTCAGTTATCCCGACGACGCGCACGGCGTCGCGGCACTGCACGACGGCAGGGTCGTGCTGCTGGTCGGGACCACCCCGGAGGCGACGCACGCGCTGCTCGACCATCTGCGCTTCACGCCGACGCTGTTCGACGATGGCCAGGGCTTCCTGGTCCGGCGCGACCTGCGGGCGCACGACCTCGCCGACCTGCATGACAGGCTGATCTGCTACCTCTCGCAGACGCCGGCGGAACCCGGGCTGGCGGAGTGGTCTGCGCGCGCGCGGGTCGCCATTCGCCCGCATCCGTTCGGGGAGACCGGCGAGATGGAGGCTGCCCTGACCACCGGCAACTGCGACGCCATCACCGCCGACGTCTCGGCCCTGGCCGGGATGCGGTCACGCTTCCATGGCCGCCGGGCCGACTTCGACATCCTGCCGCAGATGATCCGCCTCGATCCGTTTGCGGCCGCCACCCGCGACGACGATCCCGCCTGGACGACCATTGTGAGCGACGTGGTCACCGTGCTGATCGAGGCGGAACAGGACGGGATCGGCCGCGTCAACTTGGCCGCGATACGGACCAGCGCCGACCCGGCCGGGCATCGTCTGCTCGGCCCGACGCCTGGGCTGGCCAGCCTGCTCGGGCTGGGCGACGGCTGGGCGGCCCGCGCGATCGCGGCCTCCGGCAACTACGGCGAGATCTACGCGGCCACACTCGGCCCGCGCACCGCGATGAGCCTGCCGCGCGGCGTCAACGCGTCGTGGACCCAGGGTGGGATGATCGGCGCGCCGCAGATCCCCTAGAGCGTGATGAGATTAATCACGCTCTGCTTGACTGAGAAAAGAGCAGCTTTATGAGGCAGTTGACATCGCGAAGCGATGCCAACTGACCTCATGCTGCTCTAAGCCGCCTCGCTCGCGTGGCGTCCAGGCGAGGCGCCCCGGACACGAAAACACCCTCTCCGCCTGCGCGGAGAGGGTGCATCGGTATTGGTGCTGCCGGCCGGATCAGGCCAGGCTGATCGCCGCCGCTTCCGGACCTTTCTGGCCCTGCACGACCTGCACGCGGGTCGCCTGACCCTCGTTCAGGCTGGACAGGCCGGAGCGCTCGAGTGCCGAGGCGTGCACGAAGATGTCCTTGCCACCGGTATCCGGCGTGATGAAGCCGAAGCCCTTGGTCGCGTTGTACCACTTGACGATGCCACGGATCTCCTCGGCCTGGGACAGGTCGGGCGTGACGCGGCCGCTGCGGAAGCCGCCGGACGGGGCGCCGCCGGCGCGCGGACCACCGAAGCCGCCCGGCGCCGCCGACCGCGGCCGCTCGGGCTGCGCGGTGGTCTCGTCGACCGAAATCACCTCGGCGACCTGACGGCCCTTGGGACCCTGGCCGATGCGCACGCCGAGCGTGGCGCCCGGGCTGACGGACTCGTGCCCGGACTGGCTCAGCGCGTTGGCATGGAGGAACACGTCCCCGGAACCGTCCGACAGCTCGACGAAGCCGAAGCCCTTCTCGCTGTTGAACCATTTCACGCTGGCGCTGATCTCCGGCCCCGATGCGATGGCCTGCGAGCCACCGCCGCCGCCCATCGGACGACGCGGCGGTGGGCCACTGCTACGATCGCCGAAGGTGGGTGCTGGGACGAAATCATCGTCGAAGCCGCCGCGGCGCGGGGAGCGGGGGCTGCGGTCGGTCCTGTTACTTCTCAACGGTCGTAATCCCGAGGTCTAGTTGGTGTCGTCCTGATCAGGCGCACCGGGTGAAGGCGATATAATCGATCGACAGCCACCTGTGTGGCTGGCGTCGGAGCATGGCATAGCACGAGTGGGCCTGCACGGACCACCGTAAACCCTCACCTGATCGTGTAGTTTGTTACGAATCGGAGGCTGCCCGGCCGGTCGACCGGTCCGCTCCGGCGCATGCGCGGCTCGCGGACGCCCGCGTGCGACATAGGTTGCCGGTGGGGGTTCCGTCGGAACCTTGAACCTCCTAAAGAGGCCGAGCCGCCTGTTGCGCTCGCGAAGCGTGTTCGGCCGGCGGACCGGCCAAACCGACGTAGTGAGCATCATGACGCGCAGCTTGACCAGCCTCATCTCCGCGGGCGTCGTGCTCGCAGCCGCTTCCGGCGCCGCACGGGCAGCACCGTTGCAGGATCCCTACGGCACCTGGACGCTCCAGGGCGAGAATGACGCCGTCTCGACCTACAAGGGCACCTCGGACGAATACTATACCAGCGGCCTGCGCATCGGCTGGACCTCCGGCACCGACAACCAGCCGCCGGCGATCTCCAACCTCAACCGGGCGATCTGGGGCGAGGGCGTGCAGCGCATCAGCCTGGGACTGCAGCAGTCCATCTTCACGCCGCGCCAGACCCAGATCAATCCGCCGAACCCGCACGACCGCCCGTATGCCGGCGTGCTGCTCGCCACCGCCAGCCTGATCAGCGACACCGACCTGTCGCGCAGCGTGTTCGGCATCCAGGCCGGCGTGGTCGGCTCCTATGCGGGCGGCTACCAGGTGCAGAACGGCTTCCACAGCCTGATCGGCGACACGCCGAACCGGGGCTGGTCGCACCAGTTGCCGAACCAGCCGATCCTGCAGGTGCAGGCTGCCAGAACCTGGCGGTTCCCGGTCGTGGACGCGTACGGCGTGTCGGTCGACCTGCTGCCCTCGGCCACCGGCGTGCTGGGCGACTTCCGTACCTACGCGCAGCTCGGCGGCACGGTGCGGATCGGCCAGGGCCTGGACAGCGATTTCGGCACCGCGCGCATCAGCCCCGGGCTCGACGGCACCGACGCGTTCAAGAACACCCGGACCTTCGCCTGGTATGGCTTCGCCGGCGCGGACGGTCAGGCGGTGGCCTACGACCAGACCCTGCAGGGCAGCGTGCTGCGCGACGCGAGAGCGCACGTCTCCAAGATCTGGGACGTGGGCGAATTCGAGGCCGGCCTCGCCCTGCTCTATCACGGCGTCCGGCTGTCCTACACGCAGACCTGGCAGACGCAGGAATTCAACGGCCAGCGCTCTGGACTGTTCAACTTCGGCTCGCTTGCATTATCGGCGAAGTTCTGAAGCCTTGATCGCCGGCCCGTATGCTGGCACTGACGGGAGCGGTGTTTCCGTTGGGACAGGCTATCTTAAAATCGCGCCATGCGGGCGTCACGACCGGAGGACGAGTTACGGCCCATAGCCTCAATCGCAAGACGCGCGGTCCGCTGCGTCACCTGAATCGACGGGTGATCGTCATGCGCGTCTTCGCCTGGCTCTGCGCGATCGGGCTGGTCGGCGCCTTCGCCATCGCCGCGACGCTGCCGCTCGACATGAGCCTCGGCGCGATGCTGCTGTCGATGGACCCGAAGAGCCTCCAGGGACTGCATCAGTTCATCCAGCGTCACGGCCTTCCGGGAACCTGGCAGCACGTGCTAATGCCGTTCCTGCTGCGTCCCGGCTGGATGTTGCCGTTGATGGCCGGTGTGATTGCGGGCGGCATCGCGTTCAGCGTCAACCATGTCGGCCCGACCCGCCAGAGCACCCGCCGCAGCCGCTAGCATCGGCACCGCCAGGATCGGCACCAGCGCGGGGCGCTAGAGTATGATCGCTTCGATCATGCTCTGCTTGACTGAGGAAAGAGCAGCTTCATCAGCTGCCTGGGATCGCGAAGCGATTCCAGTCAGACGGACGCTGCTCTAGGCCTTCGGCGCGGTGGCTCGGCTCGGCGACGCCGGTGCCACGTCGGCGCGCTCCATGCCGATCGAGCGCGGCAGGCGCGGGATCGGGCGGCCGATCAGGTAGCCCTGGATCTCCTCGCAGCCATGCGCGTCCAGGAAGGCGAGCTGCTCCTCGGTCTCGACCCCTTCGGCGCAACTGGTCATGCCGAGCGACTGCACCATCTGCAGCACCGAGCGCGTGATCGCCTCGGCGCGGCGGTCGCGGCCGAGCGCGCTCACGAACTGCCGGTCGAGCTTGACCAGGTCGAACGGGTAGGTGCCGAGCAGGCCGAGGCTGGAATAGCCGTTGCCGAAGTCGTCCAGCGCCAGCCGCACGCCCATGGCGCGGACACGGGCGAGCTCGCGGCGCGCCATGCCGTCGGAGCCGAACGGCACCCGTTCCGACAGCTCGATCTGCAGCCGCGCCGGGTCGAGCCCGGTCTCGTCGAGGACGCGCCGCAACAGCGCGGGAAGCCGATCATGCGAGATCCAGACGGGCGAGATGTTCACCGAGACGCCGAGCGCGCGCTCCCAGGACTGCGCCTCGCGGCAGGCCGCGGCCAGCACCCAGCTGTCGATCTGCTCGATCAGGCCGGTCGCCTCGGCGCAGGGGATGAACAGCTCCGGCGAGATGTCGCCATGTCCCGGACGGTTCCAGCGTACCAGCGCCTCGAAGCTGACCACCTGCTCGGTCGCGGTGTCGATCACCGGCAGCCAGTTCAGCGAGAAGTCGCCGGCCATGGTGGCGAGCTGCAGGTCCTGCTCCAGCCCGGCGGACTGCTCGAAGTTGTGCAGGAAGGTCGGCGTCGAGTGGATGTGCCGGCCATCGCCCTCGCGCTTGGCCTGGCTGAGGGCGGCTTCGGCGCAGCGTATCAGCCCGGCCGCGTTGGTGGCATCGGACGGGAACGTCGCGACCCCCGCGGACGGGCGCAGCGGCAGGTCGAGCCCGTCGACGTGGGCGGGCTCGCGCAGGCGGTCCATCACGCGCAGCGCCACCGCCTCGATCTCGGCCGCGGATACCCGGCCGCCGACCACCAGCGCGAAGCCGCCGCCGCCGAGCCGGGCCAGGAAGCTGTGGCTCGGCGCCACCGCGCGCAGCCGCGTCACCACCTGCTTGAGCGACTGGTCGACGGCGCCGCGCCCGTGCATCTCGTTGAGCACGGTCAGCCGGCCGATATCGATGCGCAGCACCGCGAAACCCGGCGGCAGCGCGTTCGGGCCGGCCCTCTCCGCGGCCAGCACCAGCTTGTCGAGATGGTGCTCCAGCGCCTCGCGGCCGGGCAGGCCGGTGACGCCCTCCGCGGCGCTGCTGTCGGTCGCCGCACCCGGCTCCAGGATCAGCATGGCGCCGGCACAGCGGGCGAGGTCGGTCAGCGCCGCCAGACCCTCGCGGCCGAAGCGCCTGGGATGCTCGTCCAGCACGCACAGGATACCCACGGAGGCGCCGGACTCGTCGCGCAGCGTCGCCCCGGCATAGGCGCCGAAACCCGCCGCACGCTCGTCTTCCGGAGCGGCGGCGAAGCCCGGGTCCCTGGACAGGTCGCCGATCTCCAGCGTCATCCGCCGCTGGCTGCCCATCTGCGTGCGGACGATGCTGACCGGCAGCACCTGGCCGGTCGAGCGCCCCCAGGCGGCACGGACCTGCAGGCGCGCATTCTCCTCGACGACGACCAGCGCCAGCGGCGCTTCCAGGGCGCGCGCGGCCAGCCTGGCGAAGGCGCCGAACACGGTGTCGTCGCCTTCGCCGAGCATCTGGCCGGCATGCTGGAGGACCAGTCGCTCGCCGGCATGTCTGGTGGAGATGGGCTTGGCCATGTTCCATCCTCGTCATCAAGGGCCGGCGCAGCGAGCGGACTGTCGACTATACTGCGTTAATAGTTCGTTATTTACTACCGATAAGCGCTTCGGCGTGCAGATGGAGCGCCGGTTGTGTCGTGCTTGCACAGATCATCCCGGCAACCAGTGCCCGTTGGCAGTGCCCGGGTTCGCGCTCGAAGCAAAGCAGGCAGACGCTTGTCGCGCGCGCCGCCTCGGTGGCCTCGGCGAGCGCCGCCCGGGCACGGTCGTCCTGCATGTGGGCCAGGAAGATCCGCCGCATGGTCTCGATGTCGCCCCGTCGCACCGCGTCGCGTCCCGGCTTCGGGGTGCCGAGCGGCTGTAGGTGCAGATAGCCGATGCCGGCCTCGGCCAGCCCGCCGGCGAGCAGACGCTTGGAGAAGCCGGGCTGGCGCGACGACGCGACCGCACGCACGTCGATCAGCAGCTGGATGCCCGCGCCGAGCAGGGCGTCGCGCACCGCCTCGAAGCTGCTCGCCTGGTAGCCGATCGTGCAGAGTGGGCCGATGGTACAGACCGGAGCCGGAGGCGTCAGGGCGGACGGCATCGTCAGCTTCCCGCCGTCGTCTGCTGGCCGCCAGGGACGTCGGCCGGCGCCTCGGGCAAGGTCAGCCGATAGCCGATCGCGGGCTCCGTCGCGATCATCGCGGCGGCCTCGGCCCCCAGCTTCTGGCGCAGGTGGCCGATATAGACGCGCAGGTACTGGACGTCCTCGGCATGCGCCGGACCCCATACCGACACCAGCAGCTGACGGTGGGTCAGCACCCGGCCCGGGTTGCGCATCAGGGCCTCCAGCAGCGTGTATTCGCGCGGGCTGAGCTGCACCAGCGCACCCGAGACACGCACCTGACGCGCCGCGTCGTCCATGCTGACCGGACCCGCCTGCAGCACGCCTTCCGCATCGCGCTCGCCCTTGTCCGCCGTCTGGGTCCGGCGCCTGAGCGCGGTGCGCAGCCGCGCCAGCAGCTCGCCGAGCCCGAACGGCTTCTCCACATAGTCGTCCGCGCCCTCATCGAGGGCCGCGATCTTCTCGACCTCGCGGTTGCGCGCCGACAGCACGATCACCGGCACGGTGCTGAACGCGCGCAACCGGACCAGCGCCTCCCTGCCGTCCATGTCCGGCAGGCCGAGATCGAGCAGCACGGCGTCCGGTGCGCCCGCGGCGGCCAGGCGCAGGAAGCCAGCCGCATCGTAGGCCTGCGCCACCGCGTAGCCGGATGCCTCCAGCGCCGGACGCAGGAAGCGGTGGATCTGCGGCTCGTCGTCGACCAGCAGGATCAGCGGCTTGTCCATCGTCAGCCCGGCTCCATCCTCAGCCCCGCCATCTTCAGCCTGGCGCCGCCGGCAGGTCGAGCGTGATCACGGTGCCCGGCGGGTCGGCGGGAAGCAGGTAGGCGCGCGGGCTGAGCGCGGTGATGCCGCCGCCCATCGACTCGACCAGCCCACGCGCGATGGCGAGGCCGAGCCCGGTGCCGGCGGCGATGCGGTCGCCGCGTCGCGCCCGGTAGAAGCTGTCGAACACGTGCGGCAGGTCCTCGGCGGCGATGCCGATGCCGCCATCCTCGATCGCGAGCACGACGCGTCCGTCCTGCGCGCTCGCGTGGATGCGTATCCGCGGCGTTTCCCGGGCGTACTTCACGGCGTTGTCGAGGATGTTGAAGATCACCTGCTCGAGCAGTGCCGGATCGGTCAGTACCGGCGGCAGGTTTTCCGGCAGCGCATACTCGATGTCGGCCGCATGGCGGAGCCTGGCGAACGCCGCCTGCACGATTCCGGCGACGGCGACGCGCACGAGCGTCGGCACGATCTCGCCGCTGTCCAGCCGCGTCATGTCGGTGATGTTGTCCAGGAAGCGCGTCATCCGCGCGGTATCGTCCTCGATGGCGGCGAGCAGGTCGGCGCGCGTCTCCGGCGTCAGCGCGGCCCAGGCCGTGCGCAGCGTCTCGGCCGATCCGCGTATGCCGGTCAACGGCGTGCGCAGGTCGTGGCCGAGCGAGTTGAGCAGCGCGGTGCGCAGCTTCTGCGTCTCCACCATGGCGGCGTCGCGCGCCGCGTTGTTGCCCAGGCGCACCCGTTCGAGCGCCACCGCCGCCTGGTCCGCCAGCGCCTCGAGCGCCTGCAACGCGGGCTCGGGCAGGCGCGGCCCGCCCCGCGCGACGCGCACCCCGAGCAGGCCCAGCAGGCGTGGCGACCCCGCGCTGCGCGCGATCCGCACCGGCAGGAAGCGCCACGGCGAGGAGGGCAGCGTGGCGGTGAAGCTGCCCGCCGCCTCGCCGCGCCGATAGGCCCAGTGCGCCGCCGCCCAGCTGCCTTCGTCGAGCGTGTCGGCGGGCGGCTGTGCTGCCCGGATGTCGAGCGTGTCCTCGCCGCCGGTCAGGAAGATCGCCTCTCCGGCGATCGGCGCCGCGTGCCGGACGATCTCGCCATAGAGGGCGACCTCGGTGGCCGGGCCGCCGAGCGCGCGGCTGAACGCGCCGACCTGGCGCAGCCCCTCGATGCGCGACTGCGCCGAGCGCGCCGCCTCGCGCAGCCGGCTGGCCATCAGGCCGGTGCTGACCGATACCCCGCCGAACACCAGGATGGCGACCACGTCGCGCGGCTCGTACACGGTGAGGCGGTACAGCGGCGGGATGAAGAAGAAATTCCAGCACAGGAAGCCGAGCGTCGCACTGGTCAGGGCCGCGGTCAGGCCGTACAGCGTGGCCGACGCCACCGCCACGGCGAGGAACAGCATGCCGAGCGCCTCATGCTCCAGCCAGGGCGAGGCCAGCTCTCCGAGCGCCACCACGAGCCCCACCAGCAGGGCAGGCACGACCCAGGCGAGCAGCCGCACGCGCCGCGGATCGCGGATGCCGCGTGCCCTGGCGCGCGCCGCCGCCGCTGCTCCGGCGGGCACCACGTGCAGCGCGAAATCCGGACCGCGTCGCAGCAGGGTCGCCGCCAGCGAGCGCCCGGTGGCCCGCCGCAGCCAGGCCTGGCGTCCGGCGCCGCGCCCGATGACGATCTGGGTGACGTTGCGCGCGCGCGCCAGCTCCAGCGTGGTGGCCACGATGTCGGCGCCGGCGCGGCTCTCGATCGCCGCACCCAGGTCGCTGGCCAGTGCCAGGGCGGCGGCGGTGGAGCCGTCGCCGGTCCCCGGCGCCTCGACATGCAGCACCAGCAGCGGCGCCCGCAGCGCGTCGGCGAGCTGCTTGGCGTGCCGCACCACCGCCTCGCCAGACGCCGGTCCGATCAGCGCCAGCACGCGTTCGCCGGCGGGCCACGGGCCGGCGATGGCGTTGAGCCGCATGTAGTCGAGCACGTTGGCGTCGACGTGCTGGGCGGCGCGGCGCAGTGCGATCTCGCGCAGGGCGGCGAGATTGCCCTCGCGGAAGAAGCCCTCCAGCGCGCGCGTCGCCGTCTCGGGGCGATAGATGCGGCCCTCGCGCAGGCGGGTGCGCAGCTCCTTGGGCGGCACGTCGATCAGCTCGATCTCGTCGGCGAGCTCCAGCACGCTGTCGGGCAGCGTCTCGGTCACGCGTATGCCGGTGATGCGCACGACCGCGTCGTTGAGGCTCTCCAGGTGCTGGACGTTGAGCGTCGCCCAGACCGGGATGCCGGCGGCGAGCAGCTCGGTGACGTCCTCCCAGCGCTTGCGGTGCCGGCTGCCGGCGACGTTGGTGTGGGCCAGCTCGTCGACCAGCAGCAGCGCCGGCCGACGGGCGAGTGCGCCGTCGAGGTCGAACTCCTCGATGGTCTGGGTGCCGTTCGGCCCGGTATAGGCGATCGGCCGGCGCGGCAGCACCGGCAGGCCGCCGATCTGCTGCTCGGTCTCCTGTCGTCCGTGCGTCTCGATGATGCCGGCGACGACGTCCAGGCCGGCCTCCTGACGGCGCCGCGCCTGGGTCAGCATCTCGAAGGTCTTGCCGACGCCGGGTGCCGCGCCGAGGAAGATCTTCAGCGACGGCCGCCCCTCGCGCAACGCCGCCGCGGCGAGCGCATCGGGGTCCGGTCTGCGTGGTTCGACGGCCATTGCGCCAGCATAGGCGATCCGCGGGCGGCGGGCCTAGAGCAGCGTCAGTCTGACTGGAATCGCTTCGCGATCCCCTCGATCGAGCCCGGCTCCGGTGCGGTCGCGTCATCGTCATTGGCCAATCCACCGGATCCGGCGCAGGTCGACTTCGTTGATCCTGATGTCAGATCAAAACCGACCCACTGTGACTTGTAGTGCAGCGCCCTGTATTCAGGAATTATTGTCTAATGAACAAAGCTACTGACAGAATGGCGTTGTCGAGCGCGCGACCAGGTTCGGCCCGGACGACGTCCGGCAACCTGCTGCTCGCATGCGCGGCGGAGGTTATCGGAACCTTCCTGCTCGTGCTGGTCGGCACCGCCGTCGCGACGGCCGCCGTGCTCGGCAAGGGTACCGCGGGACCGGCCTACGACTCGCTGGCGGTCGCGCTGTCCTTCGGGCTCATCCTGATCGCGATCGTGGGTTCCATCGGCTAGATCAGCGGCGCGCACGTCAATCCCGCGGTCACGTTCGGCCTGGCCGTCGCGGGCAAGTTCGCTTGGCGCAACGTCATCCCATACTGGATCGCGCAACTCGCCGGCGCGATCATCGCCGCGGTCGTGGTGTGGGCGGCCTACGGGCACGGGGCCTACGCGACGGCCCATCTCGGCGCCCCGTCACCGGTGAACGGCGCCGACGCGCTGCAGGTCCTGCTCGTGGAAGCGCTGATCGCCTTCATCCTGGTGTTCACCGTCCTCTCGACCACCACCGATCCACGCGTCCCTGCCGGCACCGCGTCGGTCGCGATCGGCTTCTCGCTGGCCGCAGGCGTCCTGCTCGGCGGTCCGGTCAGCGGCGGCGCGGGCAACCCGGCGAGAGCACTCGGGCCGATGATCGTGGCGGACACCTTTCCGATCTGGCTGTTCTACACGGTCGGTCCGCTGCTCGGCGCCGCTGTCGCGGCGGGCTTGTTCCGGCTGGTCGACCGGGCGAGCGCTCCGAAATGAGGCGCCGACTGGCTCGCCCGGCCCGCAGGGGATAGCCGGAGCGCCGTCGCCTACGCCGCCTCGTTCGTACTCGCCGACCGCCGCGTGGAACCGGTCGGCGGCAGCACCAGCGCCTCCTCGGCGCGGGTCAGCACCAGCAGCAGCGCCTCGCGCAGGTCGGACAGTTTCTGCTCGTTGCTGATCTTCAGGCCGAACACGTCCTTGACGTAGAACACGTCGACCGCGCGCACGCCGTACGTCGTGATGTGGGCGGAGGCGATCTGCAGGCCCTGCTGGCTGATCGCGTCGGTCACGTCGTGCAGCAGGCCGGGACGGTCGCGGCCGTTGATCTCGATCACGGTGTGGGTGTTGGAGGCGCGGTTGTCGACCACCACGCGCGGCGGCACGTGGATCGCGCGCATGCGCCGCCCCAGCATCGAGTGCGACACGCGGGCGATCTCGCCGGCGAGGTCGAGCCGCCCGGCCAGCGCCTGCTCGACCAGGCTCGACAGCCGCGCCAGGCGATGCGGCGCGTCGAAGGTGCCGTCGGCGGCGTCCTGGATCCAGAACGTGTCGAGCGCCATGCCGTTGGTCATGGTGTGGATGCGCGCGTCCACGATCGAGGCGCCGGCGACCGCGAGCGCGCCGGCGATGCGCGAGAACAGCCCGGCATGATCGGTCGTGTAGACCGTGACCTCGGTGACCGCGCGCGCCGGCAGGGGCTGCGTCTCGATGGTCAGCGGCGCGTCGCGCAGCTCGGAGTCGCGTATCATGCGCGCGTGGCGGGCATGCACCTCGCTGTCGAACGAGAGCCAGTAGCCGGCATAGCCGAGGCCGAGGAAGTGTGCGATCTCGACGGTGGTGAAGCCGTCCTCCTCCAGCACCAGCCTGGCCTCGTCCTTGGCGCGGGCGACCCTGATGTCGCGCTCGGTGGTGGAGAGGCCGCCGGCGAGCACTTCGGCGACGCGGGTGTAGAGCTCGCGCAGCAGGGCCGCCTTCCAGGCGTTCCAGACCTTGGAGCTGACCGCGCGCATATCGACCACGGTCAGCAGCAAAAGCAGCTTGAGCCGTTCCGGCGACTGGATGGTGTCGGCGATGTCGAGGATGGTCTTGGGGTCGTCGATGTCGCGACGGAAGGCGGTCTGGCTGAGCAGCAGGTGATGCAGCACCAGCCACGAGACGGTCTCGGTCTCCTCGGCGGTCAGGCCGAGCATCGGACAGATCTGCAGCGCCAGCTCGGAGCCAAGTTCGGAGTGGTCGCCGCCGCGGCCCTTGGCGATGTCGTGCAGCAACGTCGCGATGTAGAGCGCGCGCCTGGACTGCAGGTCCTCGACCAGGGTGTTGGCCACCGGCGCCGCGTCGGCGAGCGCGCCGCCCTCCAGCGTGCCGAGGATGCGCACCGCCTCGATGGTGTGCTCGTCGACGGTGAACACGTGGTAGGTGTCGAACTGCATCTGGCCGACGATGCGCGACCAGGGCGGGATCAGCCGGCCGAGCAGGCCGGTCTCGTTCAGGACATGCAGCCAGCGGGCGCCGTCCTGGCGCGCCTCGGGGACGCGCATCTCCGGCGGACGCGGGCCGGTGAGGTTCGCCAGCGACCCCGGCCGGCTCACCGCCTCACGCGCCGGACGATCGCCCGGCCGTGCCTCGCGGCCGACCTCCCGCCGATTCGGACGCTCGCCGCAGATCAGGTCGATCAGGATCGCGTTGGCCTCCGGATCGCCACGCAGCGAGGCGGCGCGGCGTTCGCAGCGGATCAGCTCGTGCATGGCGAGCGGATGGATCGGCCGGTTGCGCTCGTAGGCGAAGGCCAGCAGCCGCATCATCTGGATCGGCTCGCGATCGAAGTCGATGCCGGGCGCCTGCAGGATCTGCCCGTCCGAGAGCATGAAGCCGGCGGCACGCATGGCATCGTCGGTCTCGGCGGAATGCGCCGGCGCGCCGAGCGCCTGCCGCAGCACCGCGGGCTCCAGCACGTGGGTCAGCCGCATGACCTCGCGCGCGGTGAGGAAGTAGTGCCGCATGAAGCGCTCGACGCCGACCTGGCGGCCATGCCGGGTGTAGCCCATGCGCGCGCCGACCACCGGCTGCATGTCGAAGGTCAGGCGCTCCTCGGCGCGGCCGGCGACGTAGTGCAGGTGGAAACGCACCGTCCACAGGAAGTCCCAGGAGCGGCGTGCGCGCTTGGCTTCCTGCTCGGTCAGCAGACCGCCAAGCGGTGCGCCTGGACCGACCAGCTCGCGCGGCTCGCCGCGTCCGAACGTGTAGCGACAGAGCCAGTACAGGGTCTGCATGTCGCGCAGGCCGCCGCGGCCCTCCTTGATGTTCGGCTCGACCAGGAACGGGCTCTCGCCATAGCGCTGATGGCGCAGCGCACGCTCCCGCTGCTTGGCGGCGATGAAGCCGCCGGGTCCGGCCTCCACGGAGGCGACGATGGTGCGCGCCTCGAACATGCTGAACAGGACTTCGTCGCCGGCGATGCGGCGGGCATCGAGCAGCGTCGTGCGGACGGTGGTGTCCGCTGCCGCCTCCTCGAGGCACTGCGTCACCGAGCGGGTCGCGTGGCCGACCTTCAGCCCGAGGTCCCAGAGGCAGTACAGGATGAACTCGACCACGGCGAGGATCTCGGCCGACGGCTCGTCGTCGGTCAGGAACAGCAGGTCGATGTCGCTGAACGGCGCCAGCAGGCCGCGACCGTAGCCGCCGGTGGCAGCGATGGTGAGGGTCTGTCCGTCGATGGAGCCGGCGAGCGCGTCGTGCAGGGTGTAGTCGTGCAGCGTGGCGATCAGCCCGTCGGTCAGCATCGCCAGCCGTTGCGCCGCCTCGGAGCCGGACAGCACGCGCTCCTCGAAGGCGTCGTGCACGGTCTGCTGGATACGGGCGAGGTGCCGGCGGAACAGGCCGATGGCGACATCGCGCGGGGTCGGGCCGGTGGCATCGGCGGGTCGGGCGAGGGATGCGGCCAGCAGGCGCGTCGCCTCCTGCAGATCCTGTGCCTGGTGTGCCTGGTCCCGGCTTGGCTTGGAGTTGGACTGGGAAGTAAGCATTATCCCGATGTTAGCGCGTAACCGCCGCCCGGGACAGAAACATCGTGCGCTGCGGCATCCGGCGCAGCCTTCCATATCCGCGGGTCCTCGCCGAGCTGCGCACGCAGGCGGTACAGCACCTCCAGCGCCTCGCGCGGGGTCAGGCAGTCGAGGTCGAGTGTGGCCAGCTCGCCCAGCAGCGCCGCCCCGGGCGATGCCGGACCCGGATCGGCGACGGCGGGAGCGGCATCGGGTGCGAGTGGCGGCGCCGGGTCCAGCCCAGCGAACAGCGGCAGCTTCGGGCTGGCGCGGGCATGATCGCGCTCCAGCGTGGCCAGCAGGCGTCCGGCGCGCGCCACCACGGGCTCCGGCACCCCGGCCAGCCGCGCCACGTGCACGCCCCAGCTCCGCCGCGCCGCTCCCTCCACCACCTCGTGCTGGAACACCACCTGGCCCTTCCACTCGCGCACGCTCATGGTGTGCGGGCGCATACGCGGCAGGCTCTCGGCCAGCTCGGCCAGCTCATGGAAGTGGGTGGCGAAGATGGTCCGGCAGCGCGAGCCCGAATGCAGCGCCTCCAGCACTGCCCAGGCGATTGCCAGCCCGTCGAGCGTCGCGGTGCCGCGCCCGATCTCGTCCACCACCACCAGCGAGCGCGGACCGGCGAGGTTGAGGATGGCGGCGGTCTCGGTCATCTCGACCATGAAGGTGGAGCGCCCGCGCGCCAGGTCGTCCGAGGCGCCGACCCGGCTGAACAGCCGGTCCACCACGCCGATGCGCGCCTCCGCCGCCGGTACCGGCAGGCCGGCCTGGGCCAGGATCACTGCGAGCGCGGTCTGGCGCAGGAAGGTCGACTTGCCGGCCATGTTCGGCCCGGTGAGGAGCATCACCCTGCGGTCCGGCGACAGGTCGCAGCCGTTCGGCGTGAAACGCTGCGCGCGCGGCAGCGCCGCCTGCACCACCGGATGACGGCAGTCGCGCAGGGCGAAGCAGGCGTCGTCGGTCACCTCCGCGCGGCACCACAGCCCGCCGGCGGCGAGGCGGGCGGCGGACTGCATCACGTCCAGCAGGGCGAGCGCATCGGCGATCGCGGGCAGGGCGGTCTCCGCGACGGCCTCCCGCACCAGGCCGTCGAACACCAGCCGCTCGCGCGCCGCCGCCCGCTCCGCGGCCTCGGCGATGCGGCGGTCGAGGTCGGTCAGCGCGTCGGTGGTGAAGCGGGCCAGGCCGGCGGTGCCCTGACGCAGCGTCAGCCCGGGTCGTGCCGACAGCGCCTTCGCCGCTGCGGCCGACACCTCGATCACGTAGCCGAGCTGGGCGTGATGCCGGATCTTCAGCGCCGCCACGCCGAACTCCTGGGCGTAGTCGTTCTGCAGGCCGGCGATCACCCGCCGGCTGTCGTCGCGCAGCGCGCGTTCGCCGTCGAGCTCGCCGTCATGGCCGGTGGCGATGACGCCGCCATCCTCCAGCCGCGCCGGCATGTCCGGCGCCAGCGCCGCACTCAGCCGGGCCTTGAGGGGTTCGGCCCGCCGAAGCCGCCGCACGGTGGCCGCCAGGAGCTCGGGCAGCAGCTCCGGTGCGGCTGGAGCGAGTGCCGCGGCGGCCTCTCGGGCGCAGGCCAGCCCGTCGCGCAGCGCCGCGAGGTCGCGCGGCTGGCCGCGGCCGAGCGACAGCCGTCCGAGCGCGCGCGCGATGTCGGGCGCCCCGCGCAGTGCCGCCCGTAATGCCGCCGCCGCCGCCGGTTCCGAGGCGAGCCAGACCCAGCCCTGCTGCCGTGCCGCGATCCGCGCGATGTCGGTCAGCGGAGCGGTGATCCAGCCGGCCAGGGTGCGGCCACCGGCAGCACTCAGCGTGTGCGAGACCGCCGAGAACAGGGTGTGCGCGCTGCCGCCGTCGCGCGCCTGCAGCAGTTCCAGACTGGCGCGTGTGGCGGGATCGATGCCGAGGGTGCCGTCCCGTGTCTGGCCGAGCGGTCGGGACAGGCGGGGCAGCTTGCCCGCCTGGGTGCGCCGCACATAGTCGAGCGCTGCGGTGGCCGCCATCGCCTCCTGGTCGGTGAAGCTGCCGAGCGCATCGAGGCTCGCCACCGCGAAGGCCTCGGCGAGCCGGACCCGCGCCGTGGCCGGCAACGGCGTCGCGGCCAGCGGCGCGCGGTGCGGCTCATGCTCGCCGAGGGGCAGGTCGGAAGGTGCGAGGATCTCCGCCGGGTCGAGCCGGCCGAGCAGGTCGGGCAGGCCGGAGCGGGTCAGCGAGGCGGTCTCGAACAGCCCGGTGGAGACATCGATCCAGGCGGCCCCGAGCCTGTCTCCGGCGCCGCCGGCCGGCCGGCTCTTGCCGGTGGCACGCATGCCTGCCGGGATGGGCGCTTCGACCAGCACCATCAGCAGGTTGGGCCGACCGGCCTCCAGCAGGTCGTCCTCGGTGAGGGTGCCGGCCGTGATCAGCCTGACCACGGCGCGTGCCAGCGGCCCCTTCTGGCCGGCGCGCGGCCGCTCGGTCTGTTCGGCGACGGCAACCCGGAAGCCGCGCCGGATCAGCCGCGCGACATAGGCGGTGGCGGCGGCGCACGGCACGCCGCACATCGGGATCGGCCGGCCATCGAGCGTGCCTCGCGCGGTGAGCGCGATGTCGAGCGCCCCGGCGGCGGCCTCCGCATCGGCGAAGAACAGCTCGAAGAAGTCGCCCATGCGGAAGAACAGCAGCGCTTCCGGATGCTCGGCCTTGAGCGCGAACCACTGGGCGATGACCGGGGAGGCACCGTCCGGCGAGGGGAGCGTCATCGGCGTCTGGTAGGACGCCGACCGGTCGCTGTAAAGCCGGAGCCAGCAAGCCGGTGCTTCACGATCGATACGATATCACAATTTAGGTCGCTGCCGCGACCGCGAGATCGTCATGCTACTCTAGGTCCTGTTAGTTCTTAGGCCAGTCGAAGGTGGCGGCGAGGGAGAGGACGCCCAGAAAGGAGCGGGCAGTTTTCTCGTATCGAGTGGCGACGGCGCATCACTCCTTCAGCCGGACCCAGAGGCGTTCGACGCGGTTGCGGTTGTTGTAGATCCAGGGCGGGCAGGCAATGGGCGATTCGTGGCGGAGTGGCGGGATCGCGGGACGTTCACCGAGGTTCCAGATTTACTGGCGAAACGCGTGGCTGGTGTAGCCGCGGTCGCCCACGACCCAGAGCGGCACGCCGGGTAAGCGGCCCAGCAGCCCGACCGCGTGCGGCAGCTCGTGAGCCTGGCCCGGAGCGAGCGCGAAAGCCGCCGCGCGTCCCTGACCGTCGGCGATCACGCAGGCCTTGGTGCCGAAGCCGCCACGAGATCGGCCAAGAGCTTCACGCAGATCACGCTGCGCTCCATCGCCCCTTTTTCGCCGCGCCCGCGGCCTTGTGGTGGGCCCGGATGTTGGTGCCGTCGAGGAAGGTCATGCCGAGCCCGACGCCCTTCTTCTGGGCCATCGTCAGCAGCCGCTCCCACACACCCAGCCGCGCCCAGCGGATGAAGGTCTGCGCAGCCTTCCACCACGGCCCGAGCTCGGCAGGCACGCTGCGCCGCTTCGCACCGTTCCGATGACGCCAAAGGATTGCCTCGATCGTGTGGCGCAGATGCGGACTCGGTACCTTCGCATGTGGACGGCAAGCGTCAATCAGAGTCCTCAAAGCCGCCCACTGCTGATCCGTTATCATCATTGTCGCTTCCATAAAGCGATGAACATGGAGTCGAGACCAGGCATCAACAGACCCCAGAACGGCTTCGCGCTTATTTGGCCCACCTAATGATCGTTGCAGACGGAAGCGATGCAGGAACTTCTCGCCATTCACCGACATCCTGTTAGAAGGTCCTGGAGACTTTCAGCTGCATCGTGTTCAAGACTGGCAAGATGTAATTTGGACGATTGTAAGCAAGCTTGAATCCCGCCCTCCGAATGTTGCGGTATGACGCAAAGACGTCTCCATGGCTCGGTGCCGGGCGAAGGGCACCGATGTTGAACGTGCGTACGCCCGCCTTTCGGCCATCTTCTATGCGGCGCGCGAGCAACGCCGTCTGAGCGCCCCGATTCCGAAAGGAAGGTCTCACCGCGGCGATGAACAACCAGCCCCATTCACCATCGATGAATAGCGCCGCAGCTCCGATCGCGAGGGACCCTTCGTAAGCAAGGTAGGCCGTCAGACCAGGTTGGCCAACGGCGAAAGCAGCTAGCCATGATGCAGCGGCAGGAGCCTCGAGCCCTTCCGATAGAACGCGGCCGAACGACTCCGAATTTTCGGGCTCAACCGGACGGACGTCGATGTCTGACGACCGCGACAAATCGGGCACTTCGTCCGCATCCACGTGGAATACGGCGATGTCGAGGGGGAAGCGCTGAAATCCGCTGGCGAGCAGCATGCCGTCAACTTCCTCATCGCTTCCTTTGGGCGGGACCATCAACAACGACTGCTTGCAGCAGGCACGTCCCAGCCAGTCGGCTGCTGCGTCGATGGATGCGGAGGTTACATCATCGTCAATGCCAAAGGAGAACACCTTGTTGAATTGCGCACCAGGAACCTTCAAGGCTCCCTGATAAAGGGTTGAACCAATCTCTTCGGATCGGATGCCGAGCGCGTTGGCCAGATCAAGCGGTGCGGCACGGGACAGCAGGTGCCATGCCTTGCGTTGCACGGCCTCCGACGCAACGATCATGGCCTGCGGAGCAGGGAAAGGATCTTCCATAAAGATTTCTCTTACTCACGAGCCATAAGGGGAGTGATGATCACATATGGTAGCTATCAATCAAAAGTATCAAAGACATTGCCTGATCCGTTAGCATCATCGCCTCCTTCCAGAAAGCGATGAGTATGGAGTCGAGTTCAGGCGCTAACAGGCCTAGAAGCCGAGTACGATGTCGCCGCCGAAGGTGAAGTTGCCGGTCTGCCTCAGCGCGTCGTAGGCGCGGGTTCCGCTGAGCGACTTGTCCCAGCGTATCTCCGGGCGGAACATCAGGGTGGCGACCTTCGGCACGCTCGGCTTGTAGGTGAAGCCGACGGTGTACTCGCTGTAGGTCGCGCGTCCCGCTGTGAACGAGCTGTTGGATAGGCCCTTCAGCGCGTGCACCGGATCGAGCGTGCCGGGATAGGTGAACACGAAGAAGCCCGCGTTGTCGCGATAGACTTCCGCGCGCCCGTTCAGCGTCACCGTCGGGGTCAGCGCGTAGGAGATGTACTGCGCGGCAGCGTAGCTATCGGCGCCGAAGCCGTCGTCATGCTGGTAGTTCAGCTCGGTGACGAAGGTGAGTTTGCTGTTGTGCTTGTACGTCGCGATGACGTCGCTCTCGTAGCGCATCTGGCTGTTGGCCTGCGGATCGACACGGAGCGCGTTCTCCGGCCCGAGGTGAGTCAGCCCGAGCAGGGTGAGCTTGCCGCCGAGCAGGTTGTTCAATCCGATACCGAACAGGCCGGCCGGTTCGCTGTTGTTGTCGCCGCTGCCACTGCCAAAGGTGGTGCTCTCGCCGGTATCGACCTGGCCATAGAGGTCGAGCGTCGGAGTGAGGTGCGCGACGCCGAGCAGGCCGGTGTGCTGGAACGGCCCGTAGTTGAAGATGTACGAGTGCGAGTAGAACGGGTTGGTGCTCGGATCGATGGTCTCGTAGCCGATCGGGGTGACGAACTGGCCGAGCTTGAAATCGATGCCGCCGGCGGTCAGCCACGGCGCATGCAGCAGCACGTTGGCCTGCAGCAGGGTGACCTGATCGCGGCTTCTGGTGACGTTGGTGAACTCGCCGAGATAGTGCAGGTAGCGCACGTCCGAACCGTAGGTGCCCTGCAGCGTGAAGCCGACATCGTAGCCGGTGGCGCTGGAGTTGATCGGCCGCGTGGCGGTGAGCTGGACCTGGTTGAGCAGCACCGTGTTCGCCTTGTCGTCGAACAGGCGGCCATAATTCAGACCGTCCGCCGGACGGTCGCCGTTGCCCTGGATGCCGCCCTCGATCTGCAGGCCGAGGCTGATGGTGCTGGCCCAGGACGCGGGCGGCGCGGCAGCGGGCGCCGGGGCCGTCACCGGGGCGCTCGTCGTGGTTCCGGGAGGCACCGACGATCCCGCCGCCGGCTTCGCCGCATCCGGCACGACGGGCTGCGGGATGGCATTCTGCGCCAGCGCGCTCGCCGCCGATGCGAATGGCGCAACCGCCAGGCAGGCGGACAGCAGCAGAAGATCCCGCGACGATGCGGTGCGCGAGGCTGCCGCCCGAACCGGAACGCAATTCGATTTGATGATGGCTTTCACGCTGACATTCCTCCGGCGGACACGCTTCGTGCGGTGCACAATATCCAGGAGCATGGGGTCGTCGCGAAATGGATGTCCAGACAGATCGAAGCTGACGCTCAGTTATCCGGGTTTCTGTCACGTTTTTGCCACGGCTGACGCGCAACCTGGGGCCGCTCGGCTTTTATATCGGTTTTATATTTGTCCTGGACTGTCTTTATACCTCGGCCGTATCGGCCTTGCGGCGCGACCGCTGGCGCAGGAACTGCCGCAGGCCGGCCAGCCCGATCACGCCCAGCACCTGCAGGCCGAGCGCGTAGGTTACGATGCCGAGCGCGATCAACGCCGCCAGGGCGACGATTCGCCGCAGCCCATGCATCGCGATCACCGGGTGCGGCAGCGCCTTCTGCGTCGCCACCAGCACGGCGGCCATGATCGCCGCCGCCAGCAGCATGCGCGCCAGCCGCGAGAGCAGGAGCCGGGTCGGCTGCAGCCAGCCGCGGCGCAGCAGCAGGACCAGCAAAGCTGCGGTGTTGATGATCGCGGCCAGGCTGCTCGCCAGCGGCGGTCCGACATGGGCGAGGGGACGCATCAGGGCGAGGTTGAGCGCGAAGTTCACCGCCAGCGTGCTGATGCCGATGCGCACCGGCGTCGCGGTGTCGCCGCGCGCGAAGAAGCCGGGCGACAGCACCTTGACCAGAACGAAGAACGGCAGTCCGAGCGCGTAGCCGCACAGCGACTGCGCCGACAGCACCGCGTCGCGCGAGGTGAAGGCGCCGTGGCCGAACAGCGTCGCCATCAGCGGCACCGAGAGGGCCGCCAGCGCCAGGGCCGCCGGCAGGGTCAGGATCAGTCCGTATTCGAGGGCGCGGTTCTGCGTCGTGTGCGCGGCCTCGATGTCGCCGGTCTGCACCTGGCGGGTCAGCAGCGGCAGCATCGTGGTGCCGGCGGCGTTGCCGAGCACGCCGAGCGGCAACTGGTTGAGCCGGTCGGCGAAATACATCAGCGACAGGCTGCCCGGCGGCAGCCAGGTGGCGATCAGCGTGTCGACCGTGAGGTTGAGCTGCCCGATGCCGCTGCCGATCAGCCCGGGCACCATGCGCCGCATGAGTTCGCGCATGCCAGGCGTCAGGCGCGGCCGCGGCAGGCCCAGCCCCATGCCCGCGCGATGCGAGGCGAACAGCAGCATCGCGAGCTGCACCACGCCGGAGGCGGTGAAGCCCCAGGCGGCGGCGTAGGCGACGCTCGGCATGTGCGGCGTCAGCCAGACGATGCAGGCGATGCTGACCAGGTTGAAGGCAACGTAGGCGGCCGAGGCGGCGCCGAAGCGGTCGATCCCGTTCAGCACGCCGGAGACCAGGGCGGCGACGCAGATCAGCATCAGGTAGGGGAAGGTGATCCGGCCGAGGCTGACGGCGAGGTCGAAGGTGGCCGGGTCGCGCGCCAGCCCGGAGCCGATCACGTACATCAGCTGCGGCATGAACACCTCGCCGAGCAGCGTCAGCGCCAGCAGCCAGAAGCCGAGCACCCCCATCGCCTCGCGGGCGAAGCGCCGGGCCACGTCCGGTCCCTGCTTTGCCAGCAGCGAGCTGAACAGCGGCACGAAGGCGGCGTTGAAGGCGCCCTCGCCGAACAGCCGGCGGAACATGTTGGGCAGCCGCACCGCGACCTGGAACGCGTCCTGGGACGGGCCCACGCCCATGAAGGCGGCGAGCAGCTGGTCGCGCACCAGGCCGAGGATGCGGCTCGCCATGGTCCAGCCGCCGACGGTGAGAAAGCCTTTGAGCATCCGTCCGTGTATGCAGGCGTCCCGGCCGGAGATCCAGGCGCCGTTGCCCCGCCATGGTTGAAACCGCGCCGCGCCGGGATGCTATCATGCCGCCCATGAACCGATCCCGCTCGACGCTGACCCGCTTCTCCGTCCCGCCGCTGCACGAGGCGACGCATCGCCTGGCCGCGGTCGCCTCCGGCCGGGCGGCGCCCGACCTGGTGATCGCCGGCGCCCGCATGCTCTCCACCTACTCCGGCCGCATGCTGGACGACCGCGAGCTCTGGATCAGCCAGGGCCGGATCGCGGCGATGCAGCCGGCCGGCACCTGCAGGCAGGCGGCACAGCGCTACGACGCCGCCGGCGGCATCCTGGCACCCGGCCTGATCGATCCGCACCTGCACATCGAGAGCAGCATGATGACCGCCTGCGCCTACGCCGAGGCGGCCTTGCTCAACGGCACCACGACGGTGTTCTGCGACAGCCACGAGATCGGCAACGTGTGCGACGTCGAGGGCGTGGAATGGATGCTGGAGGATGCGCGGGCGGCGCCGCTGAGCATCTTCCTGACCGTGCCGAGCACGGTGCCGGCGACGAGCCCGCAGTTCGAGACCGCCGGCGGCGACCTCACCGCGGCCAAGATCGGCGCCCTGTTCGACCGCTGGCCGGAGGTCGTCGCACTCGGCGAGAAGATGGACTTCGTGCAGCTCTGCGCCGGCGATGCGCGCAGCCACGCCATCGTCGCCGAGGCGCTGCGCCGCGGCCGTCCGGTCAGCGGGCACGTCTATGGGCGCGAGTTCGTCGCCGCCTACGCCGCCAGCGGCGTCACCGACACGCACGAGGCGGTGACGCGCGAGATCGCCGAGGACCTGATCGAGGCCGGCATCTGGATCTTCCTGCGCGGCGGACCGCCCGGCACCCCCTGGCACAGCCTGCCCGCCGCGATCCGCGCCGTGACCGAGCTCGGCGTCGCGCCGCTGCGGGTCTGCCTGTGCACCGACGACCGCGACGCCGACGACCTGTTCCGGTTCGGCCAGGACTGGGTGGTGCGGCAGGCGATCGCGGCCGGGATGCCGCGCGAGACCGCATGGAGCATGGGTTCGCTGCATGCCGCCACCCGCTTCGGGATGGACGGCGAGGTCGGCGGCCTCGGCGGCGGCAGGCGTGCCGACCTGGTGCTGCTCGCCGACGACATGACGGTGCGCAACACCTGGTACGGCGGCGCGCTGATGGTCGAGGACGGCCGCGTCACGCCGCTGCTGGACCGGCAGCTCGGCGAGGCCCGCTACCGCTATCCGGACGCGGCCTACCGCACCGTCAGGCTGCCATCGGCCGGCCCGGACGCCGCCGCGCTGACCCCGGAACTACCGACGCGGCCCTGCCGCGTGAACGTGATCGCGGTGCGCGACCCGACCGACATCGCGCTGCATCACGAGGTGGTCGCACTCGACCGCGACCCTGACTGGAGCGCGCACCTGGACCGGCACGCCCTCTGTTTCGTGTCGGTCCTGGAACGTCATGGCCGGGGCGGCGCCGTGGCGCACGGCCTGCTGCGCGGCTTCGGGCTGCGCGAAGGCGCGGTTGCCAGCAGCGTCGGCCACGATGCCCACAACGTCATCGTCGCCGGTCGCACCGAGGCGGATATGCGCCTCGCCGTCGAGGCCATCCGGGCCGCTGGCGGCGGTGTCGTGGTGGTGGGAGCAGGCGCGGTGCAGGCGATGGTGGCGCTGCCGGTCGCCGGCCTGCTGTCGGACCTGCGCGCGACCGAGGTCGCGGCGCAGATGACCGCGCTGAAGCGGGCCTGGCAGGCAGCCGGCTGCACGCTGGCCTATATGGGATTCAATTTAATACCGCTCTCGGTCATTCCTGCTATACGGCTTACGGACAAGGGGCTGGTGACCGTACCGGGCATGCAACAACTGCCGCTGTTCGAGCCGGCCTGAAATTCATTGCGGAGCTGTTCCGATGTCCTCGCTGATCACCCAGCTTCGGGTCGGAGACGAAAACTTCCTCGTCACCAGCATGATCGATCGCTGCCCGAAATCGATGATGCTGCGCGAGCTGGTGCGCAACGCGGTCGAGGCAGCCCAGACGGCACCCCCCGGCGAGCGCCGCGTCGAGCTCTCCGGCATCGAGATCGACGGCGGCGTGAAGCTGGTGATCTGGAATACCGGTCATGGAATGAATCCGGAGGAACTGTTCCGGATGTGCGACATCGCCTCGTCGATCCGCAAGCAGAACCGTCTCGACCAGAATTTCGGCATGGGCGCCAAGGTCGCCTCGCTGCCGTCGAACCGCGTCGGCATGCGCTACCGCTCCTGCCACGAGGGCCGTGTCTGCGAAGTCATGATCGGCCAGCGCGACGGCGTCTATGGCCGGCTGCGTCGCGTGCTGCCCGGCTCCGACCAGCTCCACGACGTGCTCGACGTCACCGAGGAGGCGGTCGCGGAAGGCCGCGGACTGGACCAGGACTGGACCGAGGTGGTGCTGCTCGGCAACCGGCCCGAACAGGACACGCTGAGCGATCCCTACGACGGCGAGCCGCGCATGGTGGCGTACTGGATCGCCGAGGAGCTGCACAAGAAGTTCTTCCGCCTGCCCGACGACGTGCAGCTCATCCTGCATGACGGCGTCAACATCTCCGGCAGCCTGCACCGCTTCCGCTCGATCTCCGAGCGGCTCGATGCCAGCTATACCCGGCACGAGCAGGTCACCACCGACCGGGGCATCGTCATCCACTACATCCACGATGCGCCACTCGAGAGCGATCCCAACCGCACCCGGGCGTCGGTCGGTGCACCCTACTTCCTGCACGGGTTCGCAGGCCTGGTCTACAAGGACGAGATCTACGACCTCTCCTGGCATCACCACTGGCTGCATGACGGACCGGTCTACGGGATACCGTTCCTTGGTCGCAACATCACCATCCTGGTCGAGTTCCCGCCGGACTATCCGGTGCTTCCGGACGGATATCGCCAGTTCGTGCGGATGCGCGACGGCCTGCAGGGGCAGGTATTCCTGCGGCAGTTCGCGAGCGAGGTCCATGTCAACCGTCTGGCCTGGCTGATCGAGCTGATCCAGCTCAGCGCCCCGGACAGCATGGTGTCGGAGGAAATCACGGCGAGCCTGGAGCGCCTGCTGCGCGAGCTCCGGGTGCCGAGGCGGGCACGCGAGGTCACCGCACCAGCGCGGCCGTTGCAGAAGGCCGAGCCCGCGCGACCGCAGTCCCAGGACCCGGCCGCCACGGCCGATGCCGACGCGGCGCCGGACGCCGATGCGCCCGCCCCGGAGGCGGCGGGTCCGAAGATGATGGAACGCGACGACCAGGCCTCGGAGTTCGATTTCGAGCCGGCGCCGCAGATCATCATGCTGCGCGACGATGCGGAGGCGCATGCCTGCGGCGTCGCCGAGCGCGGCGCGCGCTACTACCCCGAGACGCATCAGCTGTTCGTCAACTGCCTGTATCCGGCGGTCGTTGCCATGCAGGCGACGCTGGAGCGCGAGTTCGGCTGGGCGGAGGATCACGAGGCTGTCCGGCACAGCGCACAGGTCTCCGCCGAGCAGTCGCTGGTCGGCCGGGTCGGCCGGATGCTGGTGTTCGGGCTCTCCAAGCAGGGCAGGTGGGCGGACTGGGAGATGAACCATTCGCTGTCCACCCAGGCGCTGACCCTGGCGGCGGACGACTACCATCAGAGCCTGCCGGCCGCGCGCGCATCGCTGCGCGCGTCGCTGCGCCTGCGCCAACTGGCGAGCCCGGCGGCGCGCTAGAGCATGATCACTTCGATCATGCTCTAGCAGCCTGTCGGACTTAACGCGACGCGGCGGGGTGTTTAGAATCGGGATAGCGATTCGCTTCCCTTCTGGCACGGTCTTCCCTTCGATATGAGCAACTTCCGTCCT
>JAABUX010001855.1_pt1 | contig 30960 bp, 30 predicted proteins | sample 5561851 | NCBI WGS metagenome assembly JAABUX01 (sample SAMN10711883, study PRJNA513361) | rock metagenome | isolation source: Antarctica rocks | place: Antarctica: Victoria Land, Richard Nunatak red sandstone | collected 2016-01-03
CGACAGGCCGCCATGTATCCCTGGCTCCACGACTACAACACCGCCAGACCACACTCAGCCCTCGGCGGAAAACCGCCAATCTCAAGGCTCACAGGGGACAACGTCCCTGGTAGCGACAGATAGTTCAGCCCGCGATCAGCTCCTGGATCTTGTTGGCGAGCGCGTCGAGGGCGAGCGTTATCCCCAATCGTTCAACGGCCGTCCTACATGATGCGGCGACCGGCAATTCAATACCTTTGATGGCTTTTCACATGCAGCATAGCGCTTAAAAGGTTGCGCACCCGTTAACAAAAAGGAAAACGGCGTAGAGCGACGTGGTGCCACAGATATACAATCGGTTCCGCTTCGGACCTCCGAAGCAGACGTTCGCCACCGTCTCCGGCACCCTGACCTTGCCGATCAGCGTGCCGTCGGGATCGTAGCAATGCACGCCGTCGGCAGCACTCGTCCAGATCCGGCCGGCCGTGTCCAGCCGGAAGCCGTCGAATAGACCGTTCGTGCAGTCGGCGAAGACCCGGCCGCCGGAGAGCGCACCGTCGTCGCCGACGTCGAAGACGCGCATGTGGGCGGGATGATGCGCGCCATGGGTGCGGCCGGTGTCGACGATATAGAGCCGTTTCTCGTCGGGCGAGAACGCCAGGCCATTGGGCTTGATGTGGTCGTCGGAGGCGATCGTGAGGGTGCCGGCCGGGTCGAGCCGATAGACGTGCGAGCCGCCGATCTCGCTCTCGGCCTTGTCGCCCTCGTAATCGCTGTCGATGCCGTAGGTCGGGTCGCTGAACCAGACGCTGCCGTCGCTCTTGACCACTACGTCGTTCGGGCTGTTGAGCCGCTTGCCCTGGTAGTGGCTGGCCAGGGTAACGACGCGCCCGTCGTGCTCGGTGCGGCTGACCCGGCGGCCACCGTGTTCGCACGTGACCAGCCGACCCTGCCGGTCGACCGTGTTGCCATTCGAGTTGCCCGAAGGCTGGCGGAACACGCTCACCGCGGCGTCGGTTTCGTCGAAGCACAGCATGCGGTCGTTCGGGATGTCGGACCAGATCAGGCGGCGCTGGGCGGGAAAGTAGGCCGGGCCCTCAGCCCAATGACACCCGGTCCAGAGCTTGTGGACATGCGCGGTGCCGTTGAACAGCCGGGCGAAGCGGGGATCGAGGACCTCGTAGTCGCTGTTCGCCATGGCCTCAGCGCCGCTGGTTGTAGACGTCGACGCAGACCGCGCCGAGCAGCACGAGGCCTTTGATCACCTGCTGATAATCGACGCCGATGCCCAGGATCGACATGCCGTTGTTCATCACGCCCATGATGAACGCGCCGATCACCGCGCCCGAGACGAGGCCGACGCCGCCATAGGCCGAGGCGCCGCCGATGAAGCAGGCGGCGATCACGTCGAGCTCGAAGCCGGTGCCGGCCTTGGGCGTCGCGGTGTTGAGCCGGGCGGCGAAGATCAGGCCGGCGAGGGCCGCCAGCACGCCCATGTTGACGAAGGTCAGGAACGTCAGCCGCTCGGTCTTGATGCCCGAGAGCTTGGCCGCCTTCTCGTTGCCGCCGACCGCATACACCTGCCGCCCGACCGTCGTGCGCGTCGTCACGAAGGCATACAGCGCGATCAGGACGGCCATGATCACCAGCACGTTCGGCAGCCCGCGATACGACACGATCAGCCAGGTCAGCGCCACGATCCCGCCCAACAGCAGCAAGTTCTTCATCACGAACAGCACCCACGGCTCGGTCTCGAGGCCATGCCGCTCCTGCCGCGCCCGGCTGCGCGCGTTGCCGAGCACCAGGAGCAGCGCCACGGCGACGCCGAGCAGCAGCGACGACAGCCGCACGCCGGCCGCCATCGGCAGGAATTCCGGCAAAAAGCCCGACGAGAGGAGCTGGAACTCGGGCGGGAACGGCCCGACCGACTGCCCGCCCAGCACCGTCAGCATCAAGCCGCGGAAAACCAGCATCCCCGCCAGCGTCACGATGAACGACGGAATTTTGACGTAGGCGACGAACGCGCCCTGCACCGCGCCGATCGCCGCGCCCGCGACGAGGCACAGCAGCCCGGCCAGCGGCAGCGGCAGATGGTAATCGACCAGCATCACCGCCGCCAACGCGCCGACGAAGCCCGACACCGAGCCCACCGACAGGTCGATATGCCCGGTCACGATCACCAGCAGCATGCCGAGCGCCATGATCGCGATGTAGCTGTTCTGCAAGACCAGATTGGTCAGGTTCAGCGGCCGCAAGAGCGTGTAGTTGGTCGCGAACTCGAAAAACACCATGATCACGATCAGCGACAGCAACAATCCGTATTGTCGCAGCGAATCCTTGATGAAGCTCGCGTGCGCCGCCCGCGCGACCGGTGCCGTTATTTCGCTCATGCCATCGTCTCCTCGGCTTCTTCCGCCTCGATCACACGGACGGACCGCATGATTGCCCGCATGATCGCCTCTTGCGACGCCTCTTCGCGTCCAAACTCGGCGATGAAGCGGCCTTCGTTCATGACGCAGATCCGGTCGCACATGCCGAGCAGCTCCGGCATCTCCGACGAGATCATCACCACGCCCTTGCCGTCATCGGCCAAGGCATTGATGATCTGATAAATCTCGTATTTCGCGCCGACATCGATCCCGCGCGTCGGCTCGTCCAGGATCAGCACCTGGGGCTTGCTGAACAGCCATTTCGACAGCACCACCTTTTGCTGGTTGCCGCCCGACAGCGTGCCCGTCGTCTGATACACGTCGTGGCAGCGGATCCGCATCTGGCCTTTGTAATCGTTGGCAATCTTCAGCTCTTCCATGTCGTCGACCACGCCGCGGCGGGCGATGCCGGGCAGGTTGGCCAGGACGATGTTCTTGCGCACGTCCTCGGCCAGCACGAGGCCGAGCTGCTTGCGATCTTCGGTGACGTAGGCCAGGCCGGCGTCGATCGCGCGCGGCACGCTCGAGAGATCGACCTCGCGGCCGGCGAGGAAGGCGCGGCCCTGCACCTTGCTGCCCCAGGCGCGCCCGAACACGCTCATCGCCAGTTCCGTCCGCCCGGCGCCCATTAGCCCGGCGATGCCGACGATCTCGCCCCGGCGGACCGAGAGGCTTACGTCCTTGACCACCTTGCGTTCCGGGTATTGTGGGTGCCAGGTGGACCAGTGCTCGATGCGGAACACTTCCTCGCCGATCTTCGGCGTGCGGGGCGGAAAGCGGCTGTCCATGTCGCGGTTGACCATGCCGCGGATGATGCGGTCTTCCGGCACCGGGCCGCCGGCGCAGTCGATGGTCTCGATGGTGCGGCCGTCGCGGAGCACGGTGATACGGTCGGCGACCTGGGCGATTTCGTTGAGCTTGTGGGAGATCAGGATCGACGAGATTCCGCGCTCGCGAAAGCCGACCAGCAGTCTGAGGAGGGCGGCGCTGTCGCGCTCGTTCAGGCTCGCGGTCGGCTCGTCGAGGATGAGCAGGCGCACTTCCTTGGACAGCGCCTTGGCGATCTCGACCAACTGCTGCTTGCCGATCCCGAGGTCGCCGACCTTGACGTCGGGCGGCTCGTGCAGACCGACCTGCTCGAGCAGCTTGACCGTACGTACATATGAGGTCTCGCGATCGATCACGCCGAAGCGGGACGGCGGGTTGGAGAGGAAGATGTTCTCGACGATCGAGAGCAGCGGGATCAGCGCCAATTCCTGGTGGATGATGATGATGCCGAGCGCTTCGCTGTCGCGGATGGTGCGGAAGTGTCGCGCCTGGCCTTCAAACAGGATCGTCCCGTCGTAGCCGCCGGACGCGAACACGCCGCTCAGCACCTTCATCAGGGTCGACTTGCCGGCGCCGTTCTCTCCGACCAGCGCGTGGATTTCTCCTGCGCGGACGGAGAGGTTGACGTCTGAGAGCGCGGTCACCGGTCCGAAGCGCTTGGTGATGCCGCGCATCTCGAGCAAGTCGGTCATGACGTTACTGGAATTGGCTGGCCTTGTAATAGTCGCTGTCGATCAAGACCTTCTTGTAGTTGTCCTTGGTCACGATCACAGGGGTGAGCAGATACGCCGGCACCACCTTGACGCCGTTGTTGTAGCTCTTCGAGTCGTTGACTTCGACCGTCTTGCCCGTCAGAAGCGCGTCGACCATGTCGGCGGTCACTTTGGCCAGGTCGCGCGTGTCCTTGAAGATGGACGCATACTGGTCGCCGCGGATGATCGCCTTGACCGAGGGGACCTCGCAGTCCTGGCCCGAGATGATCGGCATCGGCAGGTCGGCGCTGCCGTAGCCGACGCCCTTGACCGAGGAGATGATGCCGATCGAGATCCCGTCGTACGGCGACAGCACGGCGTCGAGCTTGCGGTTGCTGTAGTAGGCGGAGAGCAGGTTATCCATGCGGGCCTGCGCGGTGGCGCCGTCCCAGCGCAAGGTCGAGACCTTGTTCATACCCATCTGGCCCGAGGCCACGACGAGCTTCTTCTGGTCAATCATCGGCTGCAGCACCGACATCGCGCCGTCGTAGAAAAAGAACGCGTTGTTGTCGTCGGCCGAGCCCCCGAACAACTCGATGTTCATCGGGCCGTTGGCAGTGCGCTTCTCGAGCCCTTGGACGATCGACTGCGCTTGCTGGACGCCGACTTTAAAGTTATCGAACGTGGCGTAGTAATCGACGTTGGGCGTGTTGCGGATCAGGCGGTCGTAGGCGATGACCTTCACCCCGGCCTGCTTGGCCTTGTCGAGCACGTTGGACAGCGTGCTGCCGTCGATGGCGGCGACGACGAGCACCTTGCAGCCCTTGGTGATCATGTTCTCGATCTGGGAGACCTGGTTCGGAACGTCGTCTTCGCCGTATTGCAGATCGGTGTCGTAGCTACGGCTTTTCAGCACTTTGACGATGTTGTCGCCGTCGGCAATCCAGCGCGCCGACACCTTGGTCGGCATGGCGATCGCGACGAGCCCTTTGGATTGCGCGCGCGCGGGGCGGGTCAGGGTCGCAGCGGCGGCGGCCATGCCGCTTGCGAGGGTAGCGCGTCGGGTCAGGGTCATGGTGGGCTCCTCTCCATCTCTGAACGCGGCCATGCCGGCGCGCTCGTTTTGCGAGAGTGTGAGCCTGGAATCGGGGCGCCTGTCCAGACACCCGCTGCCGACGCGAGACAATAATGCCCCGCGTGAGCCGGGTTTTCGCGCGTTGTTACGGCCGCCGGCGCAGCGTGCGATGGCCTTCTTGGACGCCAGGCGTCTGTTGCGGAGCCGTTTGTGGAGTTGCGTCCGGCCGCGCGGGCTGGTCGCCGGCGCCGCCCATCAGCATCGTCATGTCCTGTTTGTTCACCAGGAGGTGCCCGGCTTGGTAGGTGATGTCCCACACCATCCGGTTCTGCTCGACACGGCCGATGCCCTTGAGAAAAATGATCGCGGGCACCGCCGACGCCATCTCCGGCTCGGCCGCGATGCGTTGCTGCAACTGATCGAGGTTGGTCATCGAGACCTGGCCGCTGCCGCTGATGTCCGACGGCGAGGTGACGGTCACCTTGCCTTGGGCCAGCATCTCGGCGCCGGCCACGTCGATCACCAGGCTGTCCAGGCCGGCCACCACGTTGCCGCGGGCGAAGAGTGCTGCGATGTCGTCCGGCGCCGGGCTGCCGCCCTCGCTGGCGGTTTGCAGCAGCTTGACCACAGCGTCTGTCGGCACGCCCGAGAGCATCGGCCGCAGCGAGACCTTGGTCGGGATCAGGCCGACCTTGGAGCCGAGCCCGAGCTCCGGCAGCGTCAGCCCCTCAGCCGCGAGATCGAGGTGGGCTTGCAGCAGCCCGTCGTTGCCGCGGCCGCCGAACCCGATCTTGAAGGTCCGGAGCGCGCCCTCCATGCCGCCCGTCGCGAAGCTGATGTTGTCGACCTTCTCGTCGAGCGTCATCCCCGTGGTCAGGTCGGTGACGATGGGGACCAGCCCGGCGGCCAACGCCTTGGCTTCGGCGACCTGCGCCTCGGTCGGCGTCGAACCCTGGGACGGCGCGAGCGAGGCGAGCTTCCCGACCGCGCGGACCACCTCGAACAGACGCTCCCGCGAGACGTTTTCCATGTTGGAGGCGAATGTCAGCTGACCCATCCCGAGGCTGAACATGCCGGACGCGTTCGGCAGCTCGGAATCGAGCTTGTAGCCCTCCATGCTGCTCTGAACGGCGACGTTGATCCGTCCCGGCGCGGCGGGCTGGGCCACGAGCGACGTCGAGGCGCGATCCACATGCGTCCGCTGCGCGACCGGCGCGTCCTCGGTGTTCATGTCGAGATTCTGCATCGTCGAGGTCGAGGTGGTGGGTGTCGCGAAGCTTGGGTCCAGCATCATCTGGCCGGATTGCTGGCCGATGCGCAGCGCGTAGGTGGTCAGGTGCGACGGGCTGGGCGTGGTGGTGCCAGGCGCCTTGCCGGGCAGGTCGACATGGATCCGCGACGGCGATGGCACGCGGATGTTGTCGATCGCCCACCGCCCATCGGCGCTTGGCGTGGCGGCGGCGGTGGCGACGGGTGCGTCGGGGCCGTTGCCGAATGGCGCGGCAAACGCATAGTGGTCGCCCTCGGCCGTGACCGAGATCAGGTTGCTGGCGATCTTGATGTCCGGGCCGAGCGACGTGACGATCCAGTCACGGATCTGCTGCTGGATCTCCTGCGCGTGCGCCTCGGTCGGTGCCGATTGGGCTCGGCTCGGGCTGGCGGCGAGCGGGATCAAGCTCAATGCTAACAGGGCGGCGCGGCGCATGGGCACTTCCTTCAAGGGCACCCCCTTCTACCGCGCTTTGGCCGCCTGCCCCATACGGCGCGGCGGCCACGGACTCAGAAATCCACCGCGTCGACCGCAGCGACGTCGAGCAGACGTTCGATCACGTCCGGCTCCTGCGCCCCCGCGATCGCATGTCGCCCGGCGACCACGAAGCAGGGCACGCCGTTGATCCCCAGCCGATGCGCCCGCAGATTGTCGGCGTGAACGGCGTCGACATCCTCCTCGCTGCGCAAGAACGACCCGGCTGCCGCCGTTTCCAGCCCGCATGACTGCGCCACTGCGCGCAGCACGGCGTGATCGCCAATATCGTATCCATCGGTGAAGTGCGCGGCGAACAATGCCTCGGCCACCTCCGTCGCCCGCCCGAACGCCGCCGCCCAGCGGACGAGGCGGTGTGCGTCGACGCTGCTCGGCGTCCGGCGGATCCGCTCGAAGCGGAAGGCAACCCCCTCGGCGTCGCCGATCTCCGTAATCGAGGTGTAGAGCCGCCGGGCCCGGTCTTCGCCGCCGAATTTGCGGATGACATAGTCCGCCCGCGTCATCCCCGATCGCGGCATGTCTGGATTAAGCAGGAACGGGCGCCAGGTCAGCTCGTACAGCAAGTCGGGGCGGCGCCGCATGGTTCGGAACAGGCGGCGGACGCCGAGATAACACCAAGGGCAGACGAGATCGTGGACGACCTCGATCTGCAGCCGGGCTTTGGCGGGTGCCAGAACGTTCACGGACCAAGAGTAACGGTGCGCGCCGAGCGCGTCATCTATTTTCCCGTCCCGTTGAGTCGGCTCTTCACTATTCGTTTACCGCTCGCGGGTAGACTCTCGATTGTAACCTTCAAATCCGTGTGTTGCAGTCCGAGGAGTTCGATTCCCTGGTTGTGCCCCCGATGTTCGCTGAAACCGCCGCGTTCTCATCCTCGCCTGTTCGCCCGCCGCCCCGGCGAGCCTTGCTCGAGCAGGCGCGGCTGGCTGCGGTGCGGGCATGCCGCCGCAGTGCGCCGACGCATCCCAACAGCCTCGACCGCATCGCCGAAGCGGCCGCGCGGGCATGTGGCGCCCGGATCGGTGCCGTCTGCTTGGTAGGCGAGGATACGCTCGAGTTCGCCGGGTTGTTCGGGCTGGCGGTGCGCGACACGGCGCGCCGGCTCAGCTTGTGCGAAGACGTGGTCGCAACGGAAGCGCCGCTCCTGGTAAAGGACGCCCAGCAGATGCCGGCATTCTGCGACCACGAGCTGGTCCGGTCGGGTGTGGTCCGCGCCTATGCCGGCGTCCCGCTGATCGACGCAGACGGCTATGTCGTCGGCACGGTCTGCGTCATGTCGCCGGAAGCTGGCGCGCTCGACGCGGTGCCGCTCGACGATCTGGCGGCGTTGGCCTGCTTCTCGGAAACCTTGCTCTCGTTCGCCATCGAGGCGCCTGGGGCCAGCGGCCGCGGATGGCTCGGCGTTAAGACCAAGCGGGCGCACCGCCTTGACTCCGGCCGGCCGGGCGCGATCGTGTTGCGGGTCGCGCGGCAGAGTCCGGCCGAACGCGCCGGCCTCAAACCAGCCGACGTGCTGCACAGCATCGACGAATGCGTCCTGCGCGGGCCGGACGACCTGAGCGCGGCTCTGAACGGCCGAGCGCCGGGCGAGTCGGCCGTCGTGCGGTTCCAGCGCCGCGGTGAATGGCTTGCATGCCGCGTCGTCCTGGCCCGCAGCGCGCCGATGACGTTCTCCAGCGCCGTATCTGCGCGAGGCTAACTCGTCGGGATCAGGTCAGGCGCGCACTGTTGACTTGAAGGGTGGCCACGAGGGTCAAGGACGCTCGGACGCGCTCGGATAGGCGGTGTCGATGATGTCGGGCAGGTCGACATTCCAATCGAGGGTCGTCCTGCCGGTTTTGCGGAACAGCACGAACGAGGCGAGGTAGGCGGCTGGGCGCTCGGCGAACGCTGTCGTCGGCGAGCAGCGTTCGGCGATGAGGTAGGCGGGCTCGCCGACGCGGGCGTCGAGGATCTCGAACCCGGTCGCGTGGTTGAGCAGCCCGGCCCAGGCACGGTCGGAGAAGCGCCAAAAATCCCATGGCGCGTCGTGCACCGGCCAGCTTTGATGGGTCGTGAACAGCCCGATGCCGCCGGTCTTCAGCACCCGGTTTAGCTCGACGACGAATTTCCAGGGCATCAGCAGGTGCTCGAGTACCGAGAACGCCATCACCGCCTCGAAATGCTCGGCCGGATAATGCCGCGAGAGGGCGTGCGCGTCGCCGACCACATCGACGTTCGGCCCGGCGGCGATGTCGAACCCGCTATAGCCCCAACCCGGCCGCACCCAGTCGCGCCGCGTGTTGCCGGAGCGCGCGCGGGCGCCGACTTCGAGCAGCGTGCCCGCCGGCGCGTTCGCCAGCATGTGCCGGAAGCGGGCGGACACGGCATGGGCGGGATCGCCGAGCGGCGCGCCGAGGCCGTCGAGACGCAGCGTCGTGCCGTCTGCGAAATCGAGCACGAGGCTGGCCGACGCGATCTCGAGCGCGTCGGTGTCCAGGTCAAAGCGTTGATCGATCCGGGCGCTCGATCGGCCGGCGGTGAAGCGGCAGGGCAGGCGGTCGCCGCCGGGCAGGTGCAACGTGATGGTGGTCACCGGCGTGGCGGTCGCGATGGTGGCGGTGAGGTGCAGGCGGCCGTCGAAGACGCTGAAGCGCTCGATCGTCCCCGGCGGCGGCTCGTTGACCGGCGGCCGGCCGAGCAGGCCCGCACGACGCACTCGCCAGGCCAGGCGGCGAAGCGGTTCGACCAGCATCAGCGCGTGATCGCGAGGATCGTCGGCTCGGCGGCGTCCAGCGCGAGAGCCACCGATGATCCGGTCTGCGCCGGGCTGTCGCGGCGCAGATCGCTCGTCGTCGTCGGGCGCCCGAAATCGACGCCGATCTCGGCGGGCGCGGCGTAGGGGGCGAGCGGCTGGATCGAGAGCAGCTCGCGTTGGCCGTCGGTCAGCCAGCGCGCTTCGAGGCCCGGCGCGCGCCGGCCGTTGGCGGTGCGCAGCGCGGCCCGGGGCACGACGCCGGCGGCGGCGAGGAGGGCGGCTTCGGCGTCGAGCCCATCGGCGTCGGGCGGGGCACCGGTGCGCAGGAGCGCTTCGGGAATTTGCGCCACGCCTTTCAGCGGCGGCGCCTCGCGATGCCGGCTGTGACCATCGAACAGGCCGGGCTCGGTATCGGCAAGAACGGTGCCGCCGGCGGCTGCGAATTGCTTGATGGCGGCGATCTCGGCGTCGGACAGCGCGATGGCGTGCGGCAGGATCAGGACGCGGATGCCGTCCTGCGCGAGGGCGCCGGCTTCCAGCATCGGCGACGTGAGCAGATGCGGTTGCAGCCCGAGGCCGAACAGGCGCTGCAGCGTCTCGCGGCGGGCGGCGCGCCAGGAATTGTCCTCGTTCTCGCGGGCGGCGTCGCGCTCGGCCCAGGCGGGGCCGCCGGGTCGGCGGTCGAGCAGCCAGGTGGTGCGAAAGCTGGCTTGCGAGGCGAGCACGGCGACGGGGTCGTAGGCGGGGCGGCTGGCCAGGATCGCGGGCGCGACGGCGCGGAGTGACGCCATCTCGCGCGCCAGCTCGGCGCCGCGGGGCTTCGGCGTCCCGTCCGGTTCGACGATGGCGTTTTCGTCCCACACGATCGTGCCGCGTCCGCCCTGCAGCAGGTTGCGCCAGAGCGCGCCGCCGTCGCCGGCGGAGAAGCTGGTGCGCAGCACGATCAGCGCCGGGTTGACGGCGCGGGCCAGGGCGACCGCGTCGCCGACATCGTAGATCTCCATGACGTCGACCGTGGGCGCGAGCAGGCCGTAATCGTAGCCACCCCAGCCCGGGACCTGGGCGCCTTCGAGGGCTGCCAACGCCGCCGGGTCGGCCCGGTGCAGCGCGTCGGTCCCGGCCCGGACGGCGCGGGCGAAGGCGACGTCCATCCAGGCCTTGAAGTCCGCCCACGCGGCGTAGTTGCCGTCGGTCCGGGCCAGGGCGGCGTCGGTCAGCTCGGGGACCACGGCTTCCCAGCGCTCGAAGTGGCTGCCCCATTCCTGGTTCAGCGCGTTCAGATCATTGTACTGCGTGGCGAGCCAGGCGCGCATGCCGGCCAGCGATTCAGGTCCGAGATCGACGTCCCAGGCGGCGGCGAGGTCGGCGATGCCGGACTCGTCGGCCAGGTTGTAGAATAGCGGGTGATCCTGCCCCTGCACCTGGATCAGGGCTTGCAGCCGGTCGGCGATGCGGTCGCGCCAGTCCGGGTCGGAGAGGCTGGGCTCGCGCAGGAAGACGCTCGTGTCCGCCGGGTCGGCCCGGTGGCGGGCGACGGCCTCGTTGTAGCGCCAGTTGACCGGCTTGCCGGGGGTATAGCGGTGGTAGGTCGCGAACAGGTCGGTCGCGATGTTCTCGAGATACCAGGGCAGGCCGCTCGCGCGATGGGCTGCCAGTTCGGCTGGGTCGGTCTGGCCGCCGGTGGCGCGCAGCTTGGTCGCGGTGAAGCCGAGGCGCTTGAGGCCGTCCACTTCGGCCGGCGTGTGCTCCTGCCACATGATGAGCTGGTAGGTGTCGAACGGCGCGGCCCGCGCGGCCGAGATCAGCCCGGCAAACGCGACCGCCGCCGCCGCGAGCCGCTTCACCGCAGATGCGCCGTGATCGACCGCTTGGCCTGCCCGGCGATGCCGCGCAGCTCGTCCTTGGCGCCATGCAGCGATGACGAGACCCGGTGCCGCCAGACGCCCGCGGTGCTGGAAAGCGTGTCGCCGGGCGCGATCGTGTTGCCGTCCAGGGTGGGATGGCCGGTGGACCAGTCGAGCAGCAGAGCGAGCCTGGCGCCGGACCGGTTTTCCAGCCGATTGTGGCGCAGAGTGGCGGTCGCGGCGTCGAACAGGACGACGGCGGCGTCCTGCGGCGGCGCGTTCGGGCCGATGGTGAGCGTGTTGTCGGTCATGACGAGGTTGCCGGCGGTGGCCCAAATCGGGGCGCGCGGGGCGACGCCGGTCGCGATCGTATTGCCGAGCAGTTCGGTCTGCGCGGCAGCGGTCCAGACCTGGCTGCCGTTGACGTTCTGGAAGGTCGAGTTCGCGATCCGCAGCAGGGCGGCGGCTGGGCTCATGACGGCGCCGAGCGCGCGGTCGCCCGACGTGCCGCCGTCGACGAAGCGGCTGTTTTCGATCTGGATGGTGCCGCCGGGGGAGCTGCCGAGAACGCCGACCTGGTCGTTGTCGAAGGTGACACGCTGGACCAGCAGGTTCGGGGCTTCGAGCCGGATGCCGGCGCCGTTGCCATCCGGGACGCGGGCGCGGGCGAGGGTGAGATTGCGGATCGTCACGCCGTCGGCCTGGATGACCAGGATCGCTTTGTCCTGGCAGGAGCGATCGGTCATGACCGCGCCCTCGCCGGTGCCTTCGATCACGAGCCGGTTCTGGTGGACGATGGCGCAGTCGAAATAGCTGCCGGGGCCGATCGCGATGGTGTCGCCGTCCTGGGCTGCGGCGATGGCCTGGCTGGGGGCGGCGAATTGCTGGCCCTGCCCAACGGTCAGCGTCTTCGCGCCGACGGCCGAGGAGAGGAATGGCGCGAGGATGAAGGCCAGGCGCGCCGCGCGAGGGGCGATCACCTGGCGGCGACGACCTGGCCGTCGCCCTTGAGCGGCGTCACCGGGCCGCGGCCGGAGAGGTGATTGCCGGTGAGCTGGGCGGGGGTCGCGGTCAGGTTGTTGACGAAGGCGGTGCCGAAATCGCCGTCGTTGCGGAAGGTGTTGTTGGTGATCGTGATCTCAGGCGTGGGCTGTTCGATGCCCTCGGAGCCGATGACGATGGCGGCGCTGTGGTTTTCGGCCATCGGGCCCTTCTCGATCGTAGTACCGCGGACGACGAGGGCGCCGCCGTTGGGGGCCTCGATCTCGTAGCTGGCGGTGCCGGTCGGACCATCCTGGATGTCGCAGTCGATCACTTCGGTCCGCCTGGCGCGGGACTTGATGTGATGGGCCTGCTTGGTCTCGCGGAAGACGGAGTGTTCGACGCGGACGAGGTCGGAGTGGCCGATGTAGATGCCGTGGGCGCAGGCATTGCCGCAGAAGCCGTTCTTGTCGAACAGGCTGTCGCGGATGGTGATGGTGCTGCCGTTGAAGCCGGACAGGATGCCGTTCTGGTTATTGACGAAGCGGACGTGGTCGATGACCTGGTTGGGGCCTTCGATGCGGATGCCGGCGCCGTTTTCGTCGGGCACGCGGGCGCGGGTGAGGGTGAGGTTGCGCACGGTGATGTTGGCGCCGCGGGTGACCAGGAGCGCCTTGCCCTCGCAGACCTTGTCGGTCATCACGATCTGCTCGGCCGGTCCCACGCCCTGGACGGTGACGTTGTTCTTGGAGACGACGCCGCAGTCGAAATACTGGCCGGGATAGATCGAGATGGTGTCGCCGTCCTGAACCGCGGCGATGGCGGCGGAGGGGGCGGCGTAGGCCTTGCCCTGGCCGACTTCGAGGGTGCGGGCCTGGGCCGAGGCCGCGATCAGAATCAGGGCAACCGAGGCGGTGGTGATGGTCTTCAAGAGGGAGCCCTCCGTACGGAGCGCCCCGTCTACCACCGGGTCGGCGGCGCCAACAACCATGCTGGCCCGATCGACCGGCGTCGCGAGGTCACGTAAAGGCCCAGCGGAGCGTGCGGGCGACGCCGAGCGTGCCGGCGCGGACCAGGGGGGCAAAGGCGGGGGCGGGCAGGGAATGCATTCGGCGCGCCCAGTCGGGCAGCAGGTCGATGGCCGATTGGCCGGTGAGGCGGAAAATCGGCTCGGCCATCGGATTGTCGGCCCGGCGGTTGAGCAGGGTTTCGACCATCTCGCGGGTTCGGGCGTCGCTGCGCAACTCGGCGCGCATGGCGGCGATGAGGTGTCGCGCTTCGGCCTTGCCGCGCGGCACCGGGTCGGCGCCGAGGGCTTGGCCGATCTCGGCCATCTCGGCGAAGTAGCGGTCCTGGTCGGCCAACGTCATGCGCGGTTCCGCGTAGCGGACCCAGCCGGCGAGGAAGGTGGTGGTCTCGGTGACGTGGACCCAGGCGAGCAGCCTTGGGTCGTTGGCGACATAGGGGGTGCCGTCGGGCAGGGTGCCGCGCACGTGGCCGTGGATCTTGCGAACGCGGGCGATGGCTTGCTCGGCCTCGTCGCGGGCGCCGTAGGTGGTCAGCGCGATGAAGCGCGCGGTGCGGCGCAAGCGTCCCTGCATGTCCGACCGAAACGCGGAATGGTCCCAGACGCCGGCGAGCACACTCGGGTGCAGCATCTGCAGCAGCAGCCCGGCGATGCCGCCGACCATCATCCCAGCGACGTCGCCATGCACGCGCCAGGCGACGGAGCCGCGGCCCAGAATGCTATCGCCGCGACGGGTGACCGGGCGCTCGCCGCGGTTGCGGTCGTTGAACACCGCGGAGACCTCGGCGGCGATGGCGCGCTTGAGGGGGCGGAACATCGCGCCACCGAGCATCTCGGCGGTGCCCGGTTCAGGATAGGCCATGGCGTGCATTCGATCGTCTCATGGAGCGGATATAGGTGGCGCGGATCGTCTTGGGAGACGTCAGTCGTGCCGAGTTGGCGCCCGCTTGGAAAGGCTGGCGACGATGCGGCGGCGGAAGACGAGGGCCAGGACGACGACGGCGAATGCGGCGAGCCAGAACACTTCGAGCGATCCGTCACCGGCGTCGGGTGCCACGCCCAGCAGTCGTTCGATGAAATCCATGAGGTCGCTCCGCGATGTGGCCTTCAGAGTGGCAGCGTTGCGGGCCGGCTGTCACCTGGGCGGCGATCCCCGCGCGAACGCAGATCGGCGTTGATTCTCGCGCATGGACCTGATCTTTTCAGCGGACCAGACGATCGGAGCGGCCCCCTGCATGGCGACCATCGACCTTTCCAGCCTCATCGAACACGTCAAGTGCGGGCGCCTGTCGCGACGAGGCTTCGCGCAGCTCGTCGTCGGCGCCGGGCTGACGGCGACGGCGGCGACGCAGTTGCTGGGCTTCTCGGGCATGGCGCAGGCGCAGGAGCCGGACGACTACAAGCCGACCAAGCGGGGCGGCGGTGGCACGTTGCGGGCGCTGTGGTGGCAGGGGGCGACCCTGTTGAACCCGCATTTCGCGGTCGGAACGAAAGACCAGGACGCGACGCGCATCTTCTACGAGCCGCTCGCGAGCTGGAGCCCGACTGCCGAGTTGATCCCGATCCTGGCGGCGGAGATCCCAACCAAGGAGAATGGCGGCCTGGCGAGCGACGGCAAGTCCGTGACCTGGAAGCTGAAGCCGGATGTGAAGTGGCACGACGGCCAGCCGTTCACGGCCGACGATTGCGTGTTCAATTGGCAATATGGCCGCGACCCGGCGACCGCCGCCGTCTCGATCGGCAAATACAAGGACGTCACCGTCGAGAAGATCGACGATCGTACCATCAAGGTGAATTTCCCGCAGCCGACCCCGTTCTGGGCCGATCCGTTCGTTGGCAATTACGGCCAGGTGATCCCGAAGCATCTGTTCGCGGACTACATAGGCGCGAAATCGCGCGATGCGCCGACGAACCTCGTGCCCGTCGGCACCGGGCCTTACAAGTTCAAGGAATTCCGACCGGGCGACATGGTCTCGGGCGTGATCAACGATGAGTACCACATGCCGAACCGGCCGTATTTCGACGCGATCGAAGTGAAGGGCGGTGGCGATGCGGTCTCGGCGGCGCGCGCGGTGCTGCAGACCGGCGAATACGACTACGCCTGGAATCTGCAGGTCGAGGACGACGTATTGAGCCGGCTCGAGAAGGGCGGCAAGGGACGCATCCTGATCGGCGAGGCCCCGGCGATCGAACACCTGCAGTGCAATTTCACCGACCCGAACGTCGAGATCGATGGGCAGCGCTCGAGCCTGAAGGCCAAGCACCCGACGCTCACCGATCCCGCAGTGCGCCAAGCGCTCGACCTGCTGCTCGACCGTGATTCGGTGCAGAAATTCATCTACGGCCGGACCGGGGTGGCGACGCCGAGCTACGTCAACGTTCCCGAGAAGTATCATTCGCAGAACCTGAAATACGAGTTCAGCGTGCCGAAGGCCATCGAGGTGCTCGAGAAGGCGGGATGGAAGCCAGGGGCTGACGGCGTGCGGGAGAAGGACGGCAAGAAGCTCAAATACGTGTTCCAGACCTCGATCAACCAGCCGCGGCAAAAGGTGCAGCAGGTGTTCAAGCAGGCTTGCCAAAAGGCGGGGATCGAGCTCGAGCTGAAATCGGTGACCGCGTCGGTCTACTTCTCGTCCGATACCGGCAACCCGGATACGTTCTCGCATTTCTACGCCGACCTGCAGATGTACAATACGACGTTCGACCTGCCGGACCCGGGCCTCGGCGTGCGCGCGTTCTATTCCGAGGAGGCGGCGCAGAAGGAGAACAAGTGGCAGGGCCGCAACATCACGCGGTGGCAGAGCAAGGAGTTCGACGCGCTCTGGAAAAGTCAGCAGTACGAACTCGACCCGATCAAGCGGGCGCAACTGTTAATTGAATGTAACGATATGGCGTGCCGCGAGTATGTCGTGCTGCCGCTGGTGTATCGCCCGATCGTGCGCGGCCTCGCGCTCAAGCTGCACGCCTATCCGAGCGGGTTCGACAGCGATTTCGCGGCGCTGCATAATTGGTGGCGGGAGAGCTGACGCGCGGCTGATGTCGGGCAGCTACCTGCTTCGCCGGGTCCTGCTCGCGATCCCGAGCCTGATCGGAATCAGCCTGATCCTCTATGCGGTGCTGGCTTTGGCACCCGGCGATCCATTCGGCGAGTTGGCCACGAACCCGAACGTGCCGCCAGAGGTGCAGGCGGCGCTGAGGGCGAAGTTCGGCCTCGATGACCCGGTGTGGTCGCGCTACCTGCACTGGCTGGTGGCCATGCTGCGGGGCGACTGGGGATTCTCATTCGTCAGCCGGATGGACGTCGACAAGCTGATCATGCAGCGCGTGCCGGTCACGCTGGCGGTGATCGGGGCGGCGCAGGCGCTGGCAGTGCTGATCGCGGTGCCGGTCGGCGTGCTGGCGGCGTTGCGGCCGTATTCGCTGTTCGACCAGATCGCCAACACGTTGGCGTTCATCGGGTTTTCGTTGCCGACGTTCTTCACAGGGCTGCTGCTGATCTTGGTTTTCAGCGTCGAGCTGAACTGGCTGCCGATCGTCTTTCGCGCCGATATCGCGGCAACGGGGTGGGCGTGGTGGAGCGAGAGCATCCGGCAGTCGATCATGCCGGTCGCCGTGCTGGGCTTGTTCCAGGGCGCGTCGCTGGTGCGGTTCGTGCGCTCCTCGGTGCTCGACGTCGCCAAGCTCGACTATGTAACGACCGCGCGCTCGAAGGGGATCGGCGGCGTGCGGGTGGTGCTGCGGCACATTGTGCGCAACGGGATGATCCCGGTGGTAACGCTGGTGGCGCTGCAGATGCCGGTCGTATTCGGCGGCGCGATCATCACCGAGCAGATCTTCCGCGTGCCGGGGATCGGTTCGTTGCTGATCTCGTCGATTCTGGCCAACGACACGCCTGTCGTCATGGGGGTGACGTTCGTGTTCGCCATCCTCGTCGTGCTCTTCAACCTTTTGGCGGACCTGCTCTATGGCTGGCTCGATCCCCGCATCGCTTACCGTTGAAACGGCCCTGGAATCCGGCCCCGCACTCGCCGGATCGACACGGCCGGTCTCGCCCGGGGCGGACGCATGGCGGCGCTTTCGCAAGCACCGCCTCGCTCTGCTGAGCCTGTTCGTGCTGGCTGCGATGGTCTTGGTGGTCGGGTTGGGGCCGCTGGTCTGGCGCGTGGCGATCAACGACATCGACTTCTCGGCCATGTTGCAGGGGCCGAGCGTCGCGCACCCGCTCGGCACCGACGACCTTGGGCAGGACGTGCTCGCGCGGCTGCTCTACGGCGGGCGGATTTCGCTCGCGGTGGGGTTGGCGGCGATGCTGGTGGCGGTGGTCGTGGGCGTCCTGGTGGGCGCGGTGTCGGGCATGGCGAGCGGGCGGGTCGATGCGTTGTTGATGTGGTTGACGGATCTGTTCCTGTCGCTGCCGCAACTGCCGCTGCTGCTGCTGCTGATCTATCTGTTCCGCGACCAGCTCAAAGCGGTGTTCGGCGCGCAGGGCGGCGTGTTCCTGATGGTCGTCCTCGTGATCGGCGGGTTGCGCTGGATGCCGGTCGCGCGGCTGGTGCGGGCGCAGTTCCTGAGCCTGCGCGAGAAGGAGTTCGTCGAGGCGGCTCGGGCGCTGGGCGCGTCGCGCTTGCGGCTGATCGCATGGCACATCCTGCCGAACGCGCTCGGCCCGGTCATCGTCGCGGCCACGATCGAGGTCGCCGCCGCGATCATCGCGGAATCGACGCTGTCGTTCCTGGGTCTCGGTTTCCCGCCCGATATCCCGACCTGGGGGCGCGTGTTGTTCGATGCCAAGGACACGATCGATTCGGCGCCGCATTGGGCGTTGGCGGCGGGCTCGGCGATCTTCCTGACCGTGCTTGCGATCAATTTCATCGGCGACGGGCTGCGCGACGCGCTCGACCCGCGGCGTGTGCTCTGATGCCGGACGGCGACTTCCTGCTCGACATCCGCGGGCTGAAGACTTGGTTTCGCACCGACGAAGGCATGGTCCGTGCGGTCGATGGCGTCAGCATGGCGATCTGGCCCGGCGAGACGCTGGCCGTGGTCGGCGAATCCGGCTGCGGCAAGACGGTGACGGCGCGCAGCGTCCTGAAATTGATCGACATGCCGCCGGGGCGGTTCGAAGCCGGGCAGATTTTTTGGCAGGGCAGGGATCTGCTCGCTCTTTCCGGCGCCGAGATGGATCGCATCCGCGCCAGCGAGATCGGGATGGTGTTCCAGGAGCCGATGACCTCGCTCAATCCGGTCTATCGCGTGGGCGAGCAGATCGTCGAGGCGGTGCGCGCGCATGGCCGCATGTCGCGCAAGGTGGCACGGCAGACCGCCGTCGAGATGCTGCGCCTGGTGCAGATCCCCGATGCCGAGCGGCGCGTCGACGACTATCCGCATCAGTTCTCGGGCGGCATGCGCCAGCGGGTGATGATCGCGATGGCGCTCGCCTGCCGGCCGAAACTGCTGATCGCCGACGAGCCGACGACGGCGCTCGACGTCACGATCCAGGCGCAGATCCTGGAGTTGCTCGACGACATGAAGGCGCGGCTCGGCATGGCGATCATGCTGATCACGCACGACATGGGCGTGGTCGCCGAGCGGGCGCAGCGCGTAGTGGTGATGTATGCCGGCAAGGTGGTCGAGCAGGCGACGGTGGGCGAATTGTTTGCCAACCCGCGGCATCCCTATACGCAAGGGTTGATCCGTTCGATCCCGCGCGTGGACCAGGCGGCGGAGCACAAGCAGCGGCTCGAGCAGATCCCGGGGACGGTGCCGAATTTGCTGCATCCGCCGCCGGGCTGCCGGTTTGCGGCGCGGTGCAAGTTCGCAATCGAGGCGTGCGTGGCGGCCGAGCCGCCGCTGAGGGATGTGGGGCCGGGGCATCAGATGGCGTGCATCCTGTGAGCGAGGCGCTGCTTTCGGTCCGCGGCTTGTCGAAGGACTTTCCGATCCGGGGCGGGTTTCTGGGCCGCCAAGTCGGCGCGGTGCATGCAGTCGATGGCGTTAGTCTCGAGGTCGGGCGGGGCGAGACGGTCGGGCTCGTGGGCGAGAGCGGCTGCGGCAAGTCGACCACAGGTCGTTGCATACTAAGACTGATTGAGCCGAACGCGGGCGAGATCTGGTTCCAGGGACGCAACGTCACTCACACGCAGGGCGAGGATCTGCGCGGGATGCGGCGCGACATGCAGATCATCTTCCAGGACCCGTTCGCCTCGCTCAATCCGCGCCACACCGTGGGCGGCATCGTCGGCGAGGCGCTCGCCATCCACAAGTTGGCCCGGAACAGGCGAGAGCGCGAGCAGAAGGTGGTCGACTTGCTCGAGACGGTCGGGTTGCGGGCGGATCACATGCGCCGGTTTCCGCATGAGTTCTCCGGCGGGCAACGCCAGCGGATCGGCATCGCGCGCGCGCTCGCGGTGGAGCCGAAGCTGATCGTGTGCGACGAGCCGGTGTCGGCGCTCGACGTGTCGGTGCAGGCGCAGGTGGTCAACCTGCTGGAGGATCTATCGGCGCGGTTGGGCCTGGCCTATCTATTCATCGCGCATGACCTGTCGGTGGTCGAGCACATCAGCAACCGGGTCGCGGTCATGTATCTCGGCCGCATCGTCGAGGTCGCGCCGTCGCGCGAGCTTTACCGGCGGCCGTTGCATCCGTATACGGAGGCGTTGCTGTCGGCGGTGCCGATCCCCGACCCGACGGTCAAGCGCCAGCGCATCGTGCTGCAGGGTGACGTGCCGAACCCGATCCGACCGCCGTCGGGGTGCCGGTTCCGCACCCGGTGTCCGCTGGCGGAGGCGGTCTGCGCTGAAGTCGCGCCGCCGTTGCGCGACGATGGCGCCGGGCACTCGGTGGCCTGCCATTTCCGTGGGCCGCAGGACTGATCAGTCCGGCTACATATCGAAAAAGACGGTTTCCTGGTCGCCTTGGAGGCGGATGTCGAAGCGGTAGGTCGGGACCGCGCCGGGCTTGGCGGTCGCGATCAGCGTCTGGCGGCGTTGCGGCTGTTCGATGCGGCGCATGGCCGGGTCGTGGGCGAGAAGGTCGGTGTCCTCGGGGAAGTACATGCGGGTATGCAGGTGGATGTTGATGCCGCGGGCGAAGATCAGCAGGCTGACGTGCGGCGCCTGCATCTGGCCGTCGCGCCACAGCGTAGGGCCCGGCTTGACGGTCTCGAAATACCACTCGCCGGTGTCGCCGTCGGCGGCCGCCCGGCCCCAGCCGGTGAACCCGCTCGCGTGGTAGGCGCCGGCCGGGTCGGCCTGCCAGAGTTCGAGCATCGCGTCCTTGACCGGGTAGCCCGAGCCGTCCCACACCAGGCCCTCGATCCGGATCGCGTTGGCGGTGCCAGACGCGGCCATGATGTGCGGCGTTTCCTGCGTGCGCATCGACAGCCCGGCGAAGGCCGGCATCGTTCCGATATGAACATAAGGTCCCGCGGTCTGCGACGGGGTTTCCTTGAGATATTCGACGGGCATGGTCAGGCTCCTTCCGGCCGGTTCTCGAAGAAGGTCTGGCGGCGGCCACGGAGCACGATGTCGAAACGATAGGCCAGCGCGTCGAACGGGACCTGGTTGCTCATGTCGAGCTTGGCGATCAGGCGGTCGATCGCGGCCTGGTCCGGCAGCGTGTTGACGATCGGGCAGAGTTTAATTAACGGATCGCCCTCGAAATAGAACTGGCTGACGAGGCGCTGCACGAAGGCCTCGCCGAAGATCGAGAAATGGATGTGCGCCGGCCGCCAATCGCTGCCGTTGTTCGGCCACGGATACGGGCCGGGGCGGACGGTTCGAAAGAAGTAATCGCCTGCCGCGTCCGTCATCGTGCGGCCGCAGCCGCCGAAATTGGGGTCCAGTGCCGCGAGATAGTTGTCCTTCTTATGGCGGTAGCGGCCGCCGGCGTTGGCCTGCCAGATCTCGAGCAACGTGTTCGGCACCGGCCGGCCGGTCTCGTCCATGACCCGGCCGTGCAAGATGATGCGCTCGCCGATCGCGTCGCCGTCGGTCGCGTAGTTGCGGATCAGGTCGCGGTCGAGCGGGTCGAGCATGGCATGCCCGAATACGGGCCCGGTGCGCTCGCCCGATCCCGGTTCGAGCGAGAGCAGTGCGCGGCGCGGGCTGCGCAGGACCGAGGTCTTGTATTCCGGGGCGAAGGCGGGCGGGTGCCCCTGCCGATCCCGGCGCATGTATTCGGCCTCGGCCATCAGACGTTCCCCTCGCCGCTCCGCTCACCCTATCCTGCCCCGGAAACGCCTGCCGATCCAGTTGCGGCCGGTTATTTCGGGTCCATGGCGCGCAAACGCAACGGGGGGAGCGTCCCGCGCCGGGCTGCGTGCAGCATGCGGTCGAGCGCGTCGAGGAAGGCGCTGCGGTCGCGCGCGGTGAGCGCCGAGGGCCCGCCGGTCTGGATGCCGGTCTCGCGCAGATGCTGGCCGAGGGCGCGGCCGGCCAGGGCCGAGCCGATGTTGGCCGAGGTCCATTCGCGGCCGTTGAAGGCCAGGGCGCGGGCTTGCCGCTCGAGGCAGCGGGCGGCGAGCGGGATGTCGGCGGTGGTGCAGAGATCGGCCGGCCCGATCCGCTCGGCGATCCAGTCGTCGGCCGCGTCCGGCTCGGGGGGCACGAGCACCATCTCGACATTCGGCAAGCCAGGCGCGCGGATCGGGCGGGAGCCGTTGGAGACGACATAGACGTGCGCCTGCAACCGGGTCGCGACGCGAAAGATCTCGTCGCGGACGGGGCAGGCATCGGCGTCGACGTAGATCGCGGTCATGAAGGGCCGATGTAGGTGCTGTAAACGCGGCCGACAATCGCCAAACTTGCCTTCTTGGCCGCGGGATGGTCAGAGAGCGCCCACTATGAGGAGCACCTTATGAGCGACACGACCAGTTTGAGCCTGCCCGAAGCCGCACGAAGCTTCGGCGTCCCCGTCCGGGTCCTGCGCCGGGCCATCCGCGCGGGCAAGCTGCCGGCGCCGCCGCATGTGAGTGCCACCGCCCGCGTGTCGACGGAGTGGCTCGCGAGCGCCAAGGCGGCCGTCGCGGCGTCGCCCAAGGGGTTCAGCTGGGCCGCACCGCAGCGCGTGCCGGCCTTTGCCCGCTACGAGGGCACCTCGGCGTGGCGCAAGTATCGCACCCGGGTGCGCGAGTATTACCGGTTCCTCAACGCCGCCAAGGCGAGCGAGACCGCCGCCAGCTAGAGCACTTTGTTTCGACGAGCATACTCCCGATCAGGTAATTCCACCTGGTCGGGAAATGCTTCAAGTAGGCGCGGCGATTAGCGGGGCCAGCGCGCGGTATTCGTCGGCGCGCGGCGAGTGCGGCCGCCAGGCCAGGCCGATCGTGCGCCAGGCGGAGGCGCCCGAGAGCGGTCGCAACTCGACGTCGGTCCCGGCGGCGACGCCGGCGTCCACCGCCATGCGGGGCAGCAGCGTCACGCCGAGCCCGCCGGCCACCATCTGCGCCAGCGTGTGCAGGCTGGTGGCCGCGAAGCCCTCCTGCTCGGCCGCGGTCCCGCACAGGGCGAGCGCCTGGTCGCGCAGGCAGTGCCCGTCCTCGAGCAGGAGCATGCGTTCGCGAACGAGGGACGCGGCCGAGATCCGGGTCCGGCTCGCGAGCGGGTGGCCTTTTGGGAGGGCGACCAAGAATTCGTCGCGTACGACCGGCATGGTCTCCGCGCCGCCGCACTCGCATGGCAGCGCGATCAGCAGCAGGTCGAGCCGGTTGGTGGCCAGGCGTTCGACCAATGCGTCGGTGACGTCCTCGCGCACGAATAGGCGCAGATTGGGGAACGCGTCGCGCAGCACCGGCATCAGCCGGGGCAGCAGGAACGGGCCGACCGTGGGGATCACGCCCAGTCGGAGCGGCCCGCTCAACGGCGTGCGCGCCGCCGATGCCGCTTCGGCCACCGCTTCGAGCGCCGCCAGGGCCCGGCGGGCGCGGAGCACGATCTCGTCGCCCAGCGCGGTGAACACGACATGCTTGCCGGCGCCGCGGTCCAGGATCGCGGCGTCGATCTGGCGTTCGAGCGCCAGGATGCCGGCCGACAGCGTCGATTGGGTGACGGCGCAGGCCTCCGCCGCACGGCCGAAATGGCCCAGCTCGGCCAGCGCGAGCAGGTAGCGAAGCTGCTGCGGACTAGGCAGTGGTGTCATCGAGGCGTTCGATGAAAGTATCCAAGTTTATTCATTGGATCGAAAACCATCGGACGCACATACTCTCCTTTAGATTCTCTAGGAAGGGGATGACGCCCATGGACACGCAAATGCCAGCCGAGAACCAGTGCCCGGTCGCGGGGCACACCACGCGGCTCAAGCGGATGAACAAGGACTGGTTCCCGAACCAGCTCAACCTGCGCGTGCTGTATCAGAACCCGCCTGCGGCCAACCCGTTCGGCCCGAAATTCAACTACGCCGAGGCATTCAAGCGGCTCGACCTCGACGCCGTGGTGCGCGATCTGACCGCGCTGATGACCGACAGCCAGGAGTGGTGGCCGGCCGATTACGGCCATTACGGCCCGTTCTTCATCCGCATGGCGTGGCACAGCGCCGGCACCTACCGGATTGCGGACGGACGCGGCGGCGCCGGGTCGGGCACGCAGCGTTTCGCGCCGCTCAATAGCTGGCCCGACAACGCCAACCTCGACAAGGCGCGGCGCCTGCTGTGGCCGATTAAGCAGAAATACGGCCGCAGCCTGTCCTGGGCCGATCTGCTCGTGCTGACCGGCAACGTCGCCCTCGATTCGATGGGCTTCAAGACGTTCGGCTTTGCCGGCGGCCGCGAAGACGTGTGGGAGCCGGAGCAGGACGTCTACTGGGGCTCGGAGAGCACCTGGCTCGGCGACGAGCGCTATAGCGGCGACCGCGAGCTCGAGAGCCCGCTCGCGGCCGTGCAGATGGGGCTGATCTACGTCAATCCCGAAGGCCCCAACGGCAAGCCCGACCCGGCCGCCTCGGCCCGCGACATCCGCGAGACCTTCGGCCGCATGGCGATGGACGACGCCGAGACCGTGGCGCTGGTCGCCGGCGGGCACACCTTTGGCAAGACCCATGGCGCCGCCGACCCCTCCAAATACGTCGGCGCGCAGCCCGAGGCCGCCGACATCAACGAGCAAGGTCTCGGCTGGAGCAATAGCTACGGCAGCGGCCGCGGCGTCGACACCATCACCAGCGGCCTCGAGGGCGCCTGGACCACCAACCCGATCAAGTGGGACAACGACTACTTCGAACTGCTGTTCCAGCATGAATGGGACCTGGTTCGCAGCCCGGCCGGCGCCTACCAGTGGATCCCGGCCAACGGCGGGGCCGCCGGCACCGTGCCGGACGCGCACGACCCGTCCAAGCGTCACGCCCCGATGATGGCCACCACCGACATCGCGCTCAAGGTCGATCCGGAATACGCCCGCATCTCCAAGCGTTTCCACGAAAACCCGGACGAGTTCGCCGACGCCTTCGCGCGCGCCTGGTACAAGCTCACCCATCGCGACATGGGGCCGCGCGCGCGCTACCTTGGCAAGCTCGTGCCTTCCGAGGTGCTGATCTGGCAGGACCCGGTGCCGGAGGTCGACCATCCGCTCGTCGACGCCCACGACATCGCCGACCTGAAGAGCCAGATCCTGGCCTCGCCGCTCTCCATCGCCGAACTGGTCACCACGGCCTGGGCGTCGGCGGCGACGTATCGGCACTCCGACAAGCGCGGCGGGGCCAACGGCGCGCGCCTGCGTCTGGCGCCGCAGAAGGACTGGGCGGTCAACCAGCCGGCCCAGCTCGCGAAGGTGCTGCAGGTGCTGGAAGGCATCCAGGCGTCGTTCAATGCGGCCGGGGCCAAGAAGGTGTCGCTGGCGGACCTGATCGTGCTCGGCGGCGGCGCGGCCATCGAGGCGGCGGCCAAGGCGGCCGGTCACGACGTGGCCGTCCCGTTCACGCCGGGCCGCACGGACGCGACGCAGGAGCAGACCGATGTCCACTCCTTCGCCGTGCTCGAGCCGAAGGTCGACGGGTTCCGCAACTACTTCGGCGAGGGCGACGGGCGCTCGGCCGAGGACATTCTGATCGACCGGGTGCAGCTGATGAGCCTGACCGTCCCCGAGATGACGGTGCTGGTCGGCGGTATGCGCGTGCTGGGCGCCAATGTCGGGCAGTCCCCGCACGGCGTGTTCACCAAGCGGCCGGAGACGTTGACGAACGACTTCTTCGTCAATCTGCTGGAAAACCAGACCGCCTGGGCGCCGTCGCCCGCCTCGCGCGACCTCTACGAGGGCCGTGACCGGGCGACCGGCGCGATCAAGTGGACCGGCACGCGCGTGGACCTGCTGTTCGGCTCGAACTCCGTCGTTCGCGCCGCTGCCGAAGCCTACGCCTGCGCCGACTCCGAGGCGGCGTTCGTACACGACTTCGTGGCGGCCTGGACCCGGGTGATGAACCTGGACCGCTACGACCTCGCCTGAGCCTAACCGGCGATAACGGCGTGCCGGGGCAACTCGGCACGCCGTTGGTTTGACTGGACATTGGCCCCGCGTGCGCTACCTCTGGCGTCTGCCGCACAGGACCGCCGTTTCCGCATGCTCCGCGTCACCGAACTCAAGATGCCGCTCGATCATTCCGCGGCCGAGCTGCGCGAGGCCGTCGCCCGCCGCCTCGACCTCGATGCGGACGCGCTCGATTTCAGCGTGGCCAGGCGCGGTCACGATGCGCGGCGGCGCTCGGACATTTCGCTGATCTACACGATCGACGCGACGGTGGCCGATGAGGCGGCGGTGTTGCGGCGTCACGCCGGCGACCGTCATGTCGGCCCGGCGCCCGACACGCGCTATCGCTTCGTCGCCCGCGCGCCGGAGCGGCTGGCGGACCGGCCGGTGGTGATCGGCGCCGGGCCGTGCGGGCTGCTGGCGGCGCTGACGTTGGCGCAGATGGGGTTCCGCCCGATCGTGCTGGACCGCGGCAAGCTGGTGCGCGAGCGCACGCGCGACACGTGGGGTTTCTGGCGGCGCGCGACGCTGCATCCCGAGAGCAACGTGCAGTTCGGCGAGGGTGGTGCCGGCACGTTCTCCGACGGCAAGCTATGGAGCGGCATCAGCGACAAGGTGCACCACGGCCGCAAGGTGCTCGAGGAATTCGTCCGCTGCGGGGCGCCGGACGAGATCCTGTGGAGCAGCAAGCCGCACATCGGCACGTTCCGCCTGGTGACCGTGGTCGAGGGCCTGCGCCGCACGATCGAGGGATTGGGCGGCGAGTATCGATTTGGCGCCAAGGTGGACGGGCTGGAGACCGAGGTTGACGCGGACGGCTGCGCGCACGTCCGGGCGGTGCGGCTGGCGGACGGGGAGCGGATCGCGGCAAGCCATGTCGTGCTCGCGATCGGGCATAGCGCGCGCGATACGATGGCGATGCTGCACGACAGCGGCGTGCGGATGGATGCCAAGCCGCTCTCGATCGGGGTCCGGATCGAGCATCCGCAATCGCTGATCGATCGCTCGCGGTTCGGCGAGCGGGCCGGGCACGAGCGGCTGGGTGCGGCCGATTACAAGCTGGTGCACCATTGCGGTGCGGACGGCCTCGCCGCGGGCCGATCGGTCTACAGTTTCTGCATGTGTCCGGGCGGCACCGTGGTCGCCGCCGCATCGGAGCCGGGGCGGCTGGTCACGAACGGGATGAGCCAGTATTCGCGGGCCGAACGCAACGCCAATGCCGGCATCGTAGTCGGTTTGCGGCCGGACGATTACGTGCCATATGGCGGCGCCGGGCCGCTGGCGGGGATCGCCTTTCAGCGGCATTGGGAGGAGCGGGCGTTCGCGGCCGGGGGCGGCGACTACTATGCGCCGGCCCAGCGCGTAGACGATTTCCTCGCCGGCCGCGCTTCCACCACGCTCGGCAGCGTGCAGCCATCCTATAAGCCCGGCGTGCGCCCGGCGGATCTGTCGGCGTGCTTGCCGGATTTCGCCGTCGCCGCGATCCGCGACGCGTTGCCGGCGTTCGACCGCAGCATCCGCGGGTTCGCGATGGCCGACGCTGTGATGACCGGGATCGAGACGCGGACGTCGTCGCCGGTGCGCATCCCGCGCGGGGCCGACGGGCATAGCGTAAGCACGTCCGGGCTGTTCCCGGCCGGCGAGGGCGCGGGTTATGCCGGCGGCATCCTGTCCGCGGGCGTCGACGGGATCCGGGCGGCGGAGGCGGTGGCGCTGTCCATGGTCGGGAACGCGGGCGGGATGCGCCGCACTGAGGCGGCTTCGTAGGCCGACGCGATCCGGAGCAGCGCGCCCTCCTAGGCGGAACTGTTCAGGTTGGAATAATCACCGCATCATGCCGCCCGCAATCCGGAGTGCGCCATGGACGCCGAGGCCAAACTGATCGACGCGGCGATCACCGACCCGGCGCCGAGGAGACCGGGCGCCGAGGAGACCGGGCGCCGAGGAGACCGGCGCTGACCACCGCCAGCACGACAACCCGACCATCGGCCAGAAAGTGATGGCCGACCGGCGCGCCGACCGCTTCGGCATCGACCACCGCGCACGGCGTTTGGGCGCCGGGGCGTGAGCGGCTTTCGCGACCGGGTCCCGTATGCGCCGATCCATCGCCGCCCCGCGCTCAAGCTGCCCGGCGGCGCGCGGGTCGCGGTCTACACCATCGTCAACGTCGAGAACTGGCAGCCGGACGGGGCCATGCCGCGCATGGTCCTCCCGCCACCGATGGGTCAGCCGCTGCTGCCGGACCTGCCGAACTGGGCTTGGCACGAATATGGCATGCGGGTCGGCATATGGCGGTTCTTCGACGTGCTCGGCCGACGCGGCCTGAAAGCGACCTTCGCGCTGAACGGCACCGTGTGCGAGCTGTATCCGGAGATCTGCGCGGCGGCGCATGCGGCGGGCTGGGACTTCATGGGGCATGGCTGGGTGCAGAGGCCGATGCACAAGGTCGACGACGAGCGCGAGGCGATCCGCGCCACGATGGCCGCCATCGCCAAGGTGACCGGCAAGAACCCGCGCGGCTGGGAGAGCCCGGGCCTCACCGAGACCGCGCAGACCGCCGACCTGCTGGCCGAGGCCGGCATCGAATACGTCGCCGACTGGGTGCTGGACGACCAGCCGGTGCCGGTCCGCACTCTCCATGGCGACCTGATCTCGGTGCCCTACACGCTCGAGATCAACGACGTCGCGATCACGGCGGTGCAGCAGCAACCTTCGGATGCGCTGCTGCAACGGGGCCGCGATCAGTTTGACCGGCTGTATCAGGAAGGGGCCGAGATCCCGCGCGTGATGGCGATCTCGATCCATCCGTATCTCACTGGCGTGCCGCACCGGATCAAGTATCTCGAGGCGCTGTACGACTACATCATGGGTCATGACGGCGTCGTCATGTGGACCGGGGCCGAGATCCTCGACTGGTATCGCGGGCAGGTCGCCGACCAGCGTCCTGCCTGAGGCCGGGATTGTCGCTGTCACGGTTGATGACCGAGGGTGAAATCCCGCAGCGCCGTGGCATGGCTGCGGTGGCCCATCATTGCTTGATACGCAAGGGCAACACCTCACGTCGGAGCATAGCACGCAATTCAGAACGTTCTTGTCGGAGAGTCAGGTAAGCTGCTTCGCCGAGAGCATCGATGACGCAACGGCCCATAATGTCCGATTTCGCGTACTCCGTGCAAAGCAGAGTGAACACGCGATTCCCGCTCCAGATCGCTTCCGTTCCGGCTGGGCAGGCTTCGGCTGCTACAGCCTCAGCATCGTCGCGAACGAGCACCGATAGTCTCCGGCCGGAAAGACGATCTTCCGCGCTGGCACCACAGGCCGCCAAGTCGTAGCTTGTGGGCACGGACAATTTCAGTGTCCCGTAAGTCGCAACCTGCAGCTCAACCCCACGCGCATGAGCTGCCTCCAGCGCGGGTACGAGATGTTCTAGTTCTGCGTCCCATAATGCAGCGAAGACCCGTTGCTGCGCGCGGTCTAGCAAACGCCGCATCAAGTCGCGGACGTTTTCCCCGCCGGCGACGCTCCAGGTCAACTCAGGCGCTCCGCCGTCCGGCAAGGCGGCCAGCTCGGCCTCGGCAGCAGCCAACGTCGTCTCGGCACGCTCGCGCAACCGGGCCGTCAAATCGCGATGGGGCACGGGAGCGTAGGTAATGGGGTCGCTTTCCGATACGACGACCGCCCCCTTCTCGGCCAGCCGCCGTAACGTCTCGTAGATTTTCGATGTGGGGATGCCCGCGACGCGTGCCACTTCGTAACCGTTGGCCGGAGCCGCAAGCCGTAGCAGCGCACGATAGGCTTTGGCCTCGTAGGCGCCAAAGCCTAGCGCGCTGAGCGCCTCGACCAATTTGTCCCCGTCCGTCATGCTGCAGCTCCTCATTCGTCGTCATCACCTTAGCAGGGCGAAACTTGACTAGCGGGTCAGCGTTAAGCACTACTAGGGTAGTGATTATGAGGTGAACCATGGATCGCCAGCGAGTTCCCGTCACCTCGAACTGGGGCGAGACCATCGGCTACTCGCGGGCGGTGCGCGCTGGCGACATGGTGTTTGTCTCCGGCACGACTGCGAGCGGACCAGATGGCAAGGCGCTGCACCCGGGTAATCCAGGTGCCCAGGCGAGCGTCATTTTTGAGCGGATAGCGGCAGCATTGCGCGAGCTGGGCGCAGCCGCACAGGACGTGGTGGAGACACGCATCTACCTGACAGATATGACCGCTTGGCAGGAGGTCGGCCGCGCGCACGGACAGATGTTCGGTCAGACGCGACCCGCTACGACCATGGTGCAGGTTGGGCCATTGGTCGCGCACGACCTGCTGGTAGAAATCGCGGTTACGGCCATCGTGGGTGGCCCGTCGTCAGCATCTGGACCTTGATGATCACGGCGTGGGCTCAGCTGCGACGAGCGCTGTTGGCCCGGCCCGCCCTTTTACTGCCTTTGCCGCCCTTGCTGTGGGCCAGCAACATCGTGCTTGGTCGTGCGCTGGGGGGCACCTTCCCGCCTGCGACCTTGGCCTCAGGCCGCTGGCTCGTGGCGTTGCTGGCGTTACTCCCATTCGTAAAGGTTCGGCTTAGGGCTCAGGCGCCGCTGTTGCGCCGCCATGGGTCGCTGGTGGTCGCTTGCGGCGTGTTCGGCATCGCTGGCTACAGCGCCCTGGGCTACGCCGCGCTACATGCGATTACCGCCGATGAGGGCGCGTTTCTGAACTCCGTCCTGCCGCTGATTGTGCCCCTACTGGCCTGGGTGCTGCTCGGCGAACGCATCGGCCCCGGACGTTGGCTGGGTATCCTGATCTCGTTTGCCGGAGTGGCCTGGATCATCTCGGAAGGCCGTCCTGCGGCTCTCGCGGCAGGCCTGACCATCAGCTGGGGCGGATTGCTCATGCTGATCGGCGTCGGAAATTACGCACTGTACTCTGTGCTGCTGCGCCGCCGGCCGGACGGGCTCGATCCCCTGGTTTTTTTTGCAGCCGTAATCGCGGTGGGACTGCTGGTCTTGGTGCCGTTCAGCGTGCGTGAGCTGGTCGGTGGAGCGAGCTATGCTGGAAACTGGGTGACGCCGTGATTAGGCGGCGCTCTGTGCTGGCGTGTTAATGACCTCAACGCCGTTGGTAAAGGTGACGCCCTCGACGACCTTGGGCAGCTGATTTTCGCCTTTC
>JAABUX010001857.1_pt1 | contig 30937 bp, 5 predicted proteins | sample 5561851 | NCBI WGS metagenome assembly JAABUX01 (sample SAMN10711883, study PRJNA513361) | rock metagenome | isolation source: Antarctica rocks | place: Antarctica: Victoria Land, Richard Nunatak red sandstone | collected 2016-01-03
CTTAGTAAGGCTTAAAATAGAATAAAGAATAGGGTAAATACTAATTAATAGTTTAAGGAAGACGCCTATCTCTAGCCTAATATAATAACTTATAGGTACTAAGGTAGTCTCTTTATAAGGGGCTTATAAAGATTAAGAGCTCCGCTCTAATATAGATATATACGGGGAAAATAGGGCTAGCGGATTTCCTATATAAGTATAAGGTCTCTAGTATTACGTTAGCTAACTATAACTACGGTTAGTAGAGGTAGAATATTAAGTATATAGTTATAGGATACCTAAGGTTCTAGGAGAGCCGGCGAACTTTAGTTACTATAGCGGGGATAAATAACCTATACGAGATACTAATAAAGGAAGGGAAGGGCGTAAAGGCGGTATTAAGGTAGATAATATAAATAGGGCTACTAGGCTAGTTTTTACTAATAAATAAGTAGCTCTATACCTATCTACCTAATAATTCTAGTATTTTAATAAATATAACTTACGGGGTTTAATAAACTTATCTTTTAGACTATCCCTCCTACTAGTCCTACCTTATACCGTTATAATATACTACTAGTACCCTAGTATTATAGTACTTATTAAACCTTATATATATATATAGCCTATACTAGTAGAACGAATATAGTACGAGGAGAAAATAGAGTATTAGTTCTATATAAGAAGGAAATTATAGGGGTTTTTATCTAGTACTATACTAGGCGTATATATACGGTTTCCCTTTATATAGCGTTATCTAATAGCCCCCGTAATTAGCTTTTATAGATTAGCTAGACACGCGTATAATATTAAATTAAATTAAAAATCAATCCCTTAAACGTAGTTAAAATAAGCTATAGATAGATAGGTAGACATTCTAATTAAATATAAAGAGTAAATACTAACTTAAACGTAGAAAGATACCGATATAGTTAAGGAGATAGGTAGACGACGTATATAGAGGTTCTAGAGAAGCTAGAGACTAGAATCTCTATACCCGCTATTCTATATTTATTAATATATTATACTAATAAATATAGAATAGCGCGTATAGACTAAGTCTTATATAGCGCCGACCTAAATAGAGCTAAGACTAGGATAGCCCTCTAGTACTATAGCGAGCCTACTCTAGGAGTATACTTTTATTTTCAAGCCTACTAGAGCTTTACGAGGTAGGTTCTCTTAGTAGAGAAAATAAATAGTAGTTACTAGTATCTCTATATATATAGGTGTATAACTTTTATTAGTATACTAAGTATTAGTATAATAGGCGCGCTAGCTTTTAGTCCCTGTAAGTATAACTACACCTATTATATATTAGCTTAGAATCTAATAGATAATAATAATATTATAGTACTTCTTATAAACTACTTATAGGCCTCGTATCTATAATAATAGAAATAGTCTAGTTCTACTATTATAAAGATATACTAAAACGCTCTATTACTCTCTAATCCTATAAGATTATTTAATTACTTTAAGCTATATATACGGGTAAAGTAGCAGAGTAAAGATAATTTACTAGTAGACTCTACTAATAGCGCTTCTACCCTAGATATTAAGGAAACCTTAAAAATATCTATACCTCTAGTAGGGTAGTCTAGTCTAAGATAAGGAACTAGAAAGGGGACTCTAGGTTATTTCTTTATCTTAGCTTGGTAAATAGCAAATTTATCTGTATAAGTAAAGAGACTCGAGTAATTAGAGTTAAGACTAGCTCTCTATTAGCTGTATACGAGGTAACCTAGACGATACTAGTTCTAGTAGGTATATAGTATTAGATATTAGTATTAGCCCTATATACTTAGTATAGACTATAAATAGCTAACATGTCTATAGCTAGATAATTAACTATTCTATTAACTATTTATTAGGTTATAAGCCTAGCTAAGTACTATTATACCTAGGAATAGTTCTTTTATAAGGAGTTTATATTTATTCTTATATTATATTAATCTATATCCGCCTAAGTTATAATAGTAGTACTATAAAAATTACGCGTCTTTAATAGCTACCTCCCTTCTTTAAGTATATTAAATATAACGCTGTAGAGCTAATAGCTAGAACGAGAAAGTCCTAGGTACCTTATTAGCTAGGAATAATAGGAATAATAGGAATAAGTAGAAGCGTACTAGAGCCCTCTTAATAGGGTTTCCTATATATTAGAGGAAGGAAATAAGGGCTATAATACTTAAATAAAGAGAAGGAAATAGGAGTAATAATACCTTATATTAATATAGTCTATAGTACTCTTCCCGATTTCCCTCTATTAAGTAGAGGTTTACAGGTTTAATAAGGCTTTAAAGTAGGATATCTAAGAAGGAATATAGTTTTAAGGGGAGCTACGCTATTAGGGTAGCTATGTTAAAGGAGTTATAAGGAGCTATATACACGCCCTTAGGGCCTTAAGGGAGTTTATTAGGTCTTTCTATTAAAGGGGAGTATTAGATATTAGTATTAGCCCTATAGACTTAGTAGAGACTATAAATAGCTAATATATCTATAGCTAGATAATTAACTATTCTATTAACTATTTATTATATAGTCCCTTATATACTATTAGTACAAGTATTTAATAAACTATAAGCCCTCGAAGCGACTTATTTATTATAGAAGTTATATAAAAGAGTTAAATTAAGTAGTATAAAAAGAGAGAAAAGGAATACTAATTAGCTTAAAGGCGTCTATCTTCCCTTTCCTTTTCACCTTAGATTACTAAATACTTAATTTACCTTCTATTTAACTAATTTATTTACTAAGAGCTACGTATAAGCTTTAGCTTTTAGAACCGCCGCTTAACTTTAAGACGAGCTTTATATACTTACTTACCTTTACTTCCTTAATTAATATCTACTATCTTTAAATTTATCTCTACTATTATCTCTATCTCTTCTTTAATAACTTATCTATAAACTTAATCCTCTCGCTAGTTAGCTATTCTAATAGCTAGAGCCCTACGTCTACTCTTTTAGTATTAATACTCGAGCGGTAACCTATTAGTAATAGTATAGGTAATCTTTTACTTCTACTATTCTTATTAAGTACCCTAAGAGTCTTACTAACCTTATAACTAACCTAGCTTTACTCTTACTCTTACTCCTTCTCCTCTCTCCCTCCCTACTTACTATCTAATATTCTTCTTTATTTAACTCTATATCTAAATAGTATGCGCTTCGTTAACGCTACTACCGTATAGTAAGCTTTCTCTAGGCCTATCGCTTCCTCCTATAATACCTTCTATTACTACTATCTTCCTAATATCTAACTGTTTCTAGGATTAGCTAACCTTTAGCTTAGATAATCCGTGTTAGATCTTAGCTACAGGTCTAGTTAGTACGTTACCGTAGCTAAGTAGAAGGTAGGAGCTACTAGTAAGGCAATAGTAATTAATATCTCCCCGGATATTATTACTTAAGCTCGTAGGAATATCTTAAAGGCTAGTCTACTAGCTAACTCTATCTAATTTATCCTAGGTAATACTATTAACCTTCCTACTATCTCTACTCTTACTAGCTACTACTTTAATATAGTTATTAGCCTATAAGCCTTCTCTTCTACCTTACCTACTACTTATACCTTTACCTTATAGTAATAGCGGAACTTTCTCTCTCCCTCCCTTAGTCGGATCCTAATCAACTATACGTATCCTAACTAAGCCGCCGCCGGCTTTATTAGCTACGATTATAACGGGTACTAGAAGTAGACTTTTATTATCTGCGAGGCGTAGAGATATATAGAGTATAAGCGAGACTTATATACTATAGCCGCCGTTACAGGTCTAGAGGTTATTTAGACCACGTGATATAATTAGTTAGAAAATTACTATACTAGGATTAATCGCTAGGAAGCTATTCTAAATTTTACGTAAAAGAAGTAGACTAATACTAGGAATATAGGCGTACCAAATATAAGGTTTATAGAGGGGAGATATTACTAGGTATTAGAGAAATAGAAGAAGTAGGTAGTAGAGAAGGGCTAGTAGACGAACTATTAGATTATCTCTATTACTAGGTTCTTATAATAGATAAGAGTAAGGATATTCTAGATAGCTTATAGTTTAAATAAGGAGATAATTTTAGTTTTATATAATTTTATAAGAACTTAAAGTAGACTTAAAGTAGGAATTTTTTAAGCTAGCTATAAATTATAACCTTCTTTATATCTACTAATCTAGGCTACTTAGTTATAACCTCTATATAACGCCGCCTATAAAGTATTACTAAAGCGTCTACCTTAGGCGTTAATATTAGCCCCTTTATTAAGTAGTATCTATACTACTTAATTATAACCTCTATATAACGCCGCCTATAAAGTATTACTAAAGTATCCGCCTTAGGTATTAATATCAGCTCCTTTATTAAGTAGTATCTATATTAATTTAGATAATCCAGCTATAAACACGTAGTATAGTAGAGGGTAGATACTACTTAAGCTCCTCTCTAAGTTAGGTACTAGTACTCTTTCTAGATTATCCGGATTATATAGCCGGATCTAGTTTAGTAAGGCGTCTCCTTTAGTAAGAAAAAGCTCTATTATTAGGAGAGGAAGATAGCTAGTCCCTCTCTTAACTACTTAAGTATACTAGGTCTAGTACTTTGCCGTATACTTCGCTAGTAGGATTTTAGCAAGAGATTGAGAAGTTAAAGAATAGATAGGTTTTGTAGTAAGATTATTTAACATTTATTTAATAATTTGTACGGGTCTAGCCGTACGCTAACCCTAATCTAAATTTACCCGAATATAAGCCGTCGCTACTTAGCCCTATATATCTAGGATTTACTTATAAAACCCCTTTTAGTAATTATCTATTTATTTATATTATTAATAACGACGTATTATAGATATTAATTCTAATAAAGAACTTATATACGTAGCTACTCTAGCCCTCCTTATCCTCGGTCTATACTATATTAGCTAAGTCCCGCGCTACGCCTATATCCTACTAGTTAAGTATTAGAGTAAGGAGTAGAGTCTTAATAATTTCCTACCTAAGTAAATAAGGTAGTTATTTAGATTTACTAAGGATAAGATATATTAATTACTTACTTATTTTAACCTTAAAAGTATTAACTAATAATATAATTATTAGCCTAGCTTAAAGCTCGCTTTATATCTTATTCTAATAAAATTCTTATACCTACGTCCTTTATATAAGTTATGAATAATATTTAGTTAGTCTCCCTCCTTTATTTCTACCGTAATTAATAATATCCTTAAGTACCTATATAATTACTATAATCCTATCCTACGCTAGTATCCTATTCTTAAATATAATAGGATCCGGAGGTATATAAGGGCGATTAAATCTATAAGTAAAATATATAAGAGGTCTATAATTTAGGGGTTTATTAATAGAATATTTCGGCGCTTCTATTAATTAAAGGAAGACTAGAGGTTCTTCTACTCTATATATAAAAAGGTATATAGCATAGCATAGTTAGGGGTAATATGCCTAGATAGTCTAATTAGTATACTATACAGCCTATTTAAGGGAAAGGCGAATAACCTAATAATATTATAAATTTTTAGTATATAAGACTAGCTATATTAAGTATTCTAAGGGCGGCGAGTTCTAGATCTATTTAGTGATAAAGCTTATAGGTATATAGAATTTATTATATTACTATATATAGGCTACGTAAACGCACGGAAGAGAAAGTTTAATTGAAGAATAGCTAGTACACGGATTACTATTAAGTATAGTTTTAGGATAACGTAGATACTTTAGGTAATAAATACCTTTAAGTATAGAATAAAATTAGGGCTAATACCCGTTAGTAATATCTATTAGGTAGTAGTACTATTAATAAACTATTTTACCTATTTACGAGGTTAAAATATAGTATCTAGTTAATTTAAGATAAGGCCTTTAATAATCTACTAATATTTATTAGTAATTAACTCTGCCTAATAATTACTTAGGTATATTTCTTTATATTAAGCCTTATAGTATAACTAAAGGGATTATAGGCATATAATCTATATATAATTACCTAACTCTAACGCTATAACGCTATTAGTTTATAGATTATATTACTAATTAAGAGCTCGTTATTAAATTTAAGTTATAAAGAAGCTCGTAGAGATAAGTTATAAATTAGCCTAAATCTATAATATATATAAGAAATATAGGAAACCCGCCCTTATTAAGTAATATAACCTATCTATATAATTACTATAAAATAGTAAGTATCTTATAAGGCCTTATTTCTTTATTCTCGCCTGAAGTTTCTACTTCTATATTCTATTTAGTTTTTCTACTTCTTATTCTAAAATATCCTAATCCTAAGTCGCTTAAATATTAGGGGTCTATACTAATAGTTATTCTATTATTCTATATTATTTTATATATTAGAGCTATAAAATATACCTAAGTATTATATCTACTAGTCTTATAATATTCCTGCTGCGTATTATTAACCCCGTCTTTACTAAGCTCCTTATTAACTTCTATATAAAAATCCTCTATAGTATTTCTCCTTTACTTACTATTATTATTATTACTTTTAGAGTCTCTACTATTACTTACTTAATTTATATCCTTAATACTATTAAGCCTATTAATATATAACCGTATTATATCTATAACCTTTCTATTAGATATCTAGAGACGGCTTAATATATTATTATTTATAGGGATAATAAGACTAATCTTACTAGTAATATTTTCTACTATTTTTTATATTTATTCCGTCTCTTTACTTAGGTACTATTAATATAAGACTTAATTTATATAGAGTATTTAAATAAAGTCCTCTTAGGCCCCTATTTACTTTTATAATAGAGTTATAAAGGCCTATAACTTCTTATAAAGTATATTTAATATATTATAAGTCTATTATATTCCTTTAATTAAATATTTAAGTTCTATATTAATATTAAGTTACTACTTATAAATAAGTTCTAGCTTCTTAATTAAAGCTAGGTCCTAAGTACTAGTTATTATAAATATATTAATATTAGTAAGTAGAAGGGCCTAAGTACTACTTATTAATATAGGCCTACTAATACTTATAAGTATTATTACTAGAGTTATTATACTACGGGATTTAAAGAATTTTAAACTTTACTTTATAAAATTAACTAAAATAGTAGCTATATCCTAAGTTAGATAAGACCTTTATACTTATTTAAGTCTTTACCTATTCTTTTATAACCTTATCCCCTTATTCCTTTTCTTATTCTACTATTATAGTCGTTATAGCTAATAGATAATATTATTAGCGGAGTTAGCTTTATCCTTAAGATTACTCCTAATACTAATACTACTTTAGTAGTTAGTATTACTCTAATATTAAGGACTTAGGCTTTACTACTAATAGGGGGAACCTTTTAATATAGTACTTATACTAGAGGGCGATAGTAATATTATTATAAATAAAAGTAAGATAGGTAAGCCTTTTAAGGAGGAGTCTTATTTATTATTTTCTTTATAAGAAGGAATTTTATTAGAACTAATATTTTCTATTTCCCTTATAACCTTTTTATCCTAGTAAGTAGAGAGTATATCTTATTTAGTATTATAATCTTATATTTTCTCCTTCTTATCTTTTATATCTTACTTCTTTTTATATTTTCTGGCTTAAACTTTATTAGCTATTAGTTACTACTAATTTAGTACTTATATAAGGTTATTATTAATTATTATATACTTAGATCTCCTACTATATTCCTTCTTATACTTATGCTATTTAAGTAGTACTACTACCTTTTATTAATAACTATTCTAAGAGTAGGAATAGTAGGTATATATTTTAAAGTCCCGTTATATATCCTTCTACTATAAATTTATACTAGAAAGTCTATATATACCTACTTTAGTAAGCATATAATTAATAAGTATTATTATCTCTTTAATACTAAGAAGCGTTCCTTTATATATACTTTATCCCTTCTACCTACCTCTCCTACGCTTCTTATTATAACTATCTAATTATAAGATATTTAAGCTCTTAGTCCCCCTTCTCTTATACCTCCTTAAATATTATAATAGCTCTATATTATATAGCCTAGCTTTCCTATAGCCTTTCTCTTTATAAGGGGACTTCCGCGGGGTAGGTTAGGAGGAATATAGGGGAAGGATATTATTATTATTAGGAGGTTCCTAGGGTATAAGAGGTATATTTATATAGAGGCTAGTAATAATATCTTCCTACTAATTATATAGATATATAGTAATGATATATTTATCGCGCTATATTAAGATCTTTAGCTATAAGGATATAGAAGGAGGATCTAGCGTGTTAGCGATAGCGATAGCGAAGGTACTAGTACCTAGGATATCCTTAGAAGACTTTAGAGTACGCTTAAGAGGCATAGAATAACTATTAATAATAATAAAGGAAGGTTATAAGAGGGATAGAATAGATATAAATATAGGTAAGTAATAGATTAACTATAAAGGATATTAAAATAATAGCCTAATTAGGCTATTATTTATATTAAATTAGTAATTTAATAATTAAATTACTAACTTAATAATCTATATAATTAGTAAATACTATAGCCTAATATAGCTATTAACTATTAAATAATATTAAATAAGCGCTTGAAATCGGGACTGCAAAACCTGTCTAATGCAACCTACTAAATTCTAGAAGATACGCGAGACAGTCATTGGAGATCGAGGTACTGGCATTGATCTCTTGAATACTGTAGCGATTGGCATCTCCTTGCAGAATCCTTTCTGAAACGAGGTATTCCTTGACAGAAAATGAGCTAATCTAACTCGGTTACTTTTGTTATCGCTTTCGTCGTCACTTTCGTCTTTATCCTTAAGTGTTTAAACTCCAGAGAAATGAGACTAGAACATATCGTGAGTATATCGCGTAGCTCTGGGAATCTGTTTCTAGGATCAAGTCGAGGACTTTCTTCAATGTCGATGGCAATAACTTCGGCTACTTCTTTAGGTTCGAGTGGTCGAGCAGAGTAGGTTAACCATTGTAGTATCTTAAATGCATATTTGAGGTGACCAGTCACCTTGTGCTCCCATCCTAAGTCCTTCCGTGAGATGACTGGTCATCTTGCATTCGCTTATGGCTCAGTCACACTTGAAGTGACTGGTCATCTTGTGCTCCTGTAACTGAATCTTGGTGTGACTGGTCATCTTACATTCCTTCCAACTAACTCATTGCTTGAGGTGACTGGCCATCTGGTGAATCACTCGGCTAGTGAATCCGCGCATCTATTAACATGAATCTCTCGGTACAAAGCACGGGGACCCTAGCATCAGGAGGCCTCTTGCACTGTTTGCTCATGACCCCAACGATGGCATCTATACACCTGAAACTCACAATAGCCAACCACCCAGAGCCCCCAGACCGTCGCCGTATCCGAGCTAATGGAATTGCAAATTTAGACTGAAGGGTGCAACTCGTTGCATGGGCTTGAGTCGATGGCTTAAGAGCCATGCGGGCCCGACATGGACCAATACTACCTCCAAAGGCCCAAACGGCAGCGATCTCGTTTCCTCCAGCCCTAGGCGCCAGACTGTCTCAGCCTCCGATTATTCTCTGGGCCCAAAAAATAAGCGTTCAGCGCTACGCTACAACGAACGTGGGCGTCGAGCACATGCAAGCAGGTGGCGTCATGTCTATCCGGCTACCACTGGCCTGTCCTTAGTCCTTGGGCATATGTCGTAGCCGGGTCGAAGCCTAAACCTGCCTCAGCTCAGGACTTTCAGTGTGCCTTGTCGATCAAGGCTAACCCAGCAGTTGCCTATAAGAGGACGGTCCTCCCCTCGCAAACCCGTGGACATGATTTCCAAGATAACCACGTGATCCGACAACCCTGCGTGGGAACGAACATCGGAATAATAATGCGAGGACGCATCGTCCTGAGATACTCTCGATTACACCAATTTTATTGTGATAAGTCTACGCGAAAGACAGATTTCTGTTGGAATTCAGGCCGGGTCAACCTCGGTAGTTACTAATCAGGACTAGTCAGGGGGCCTTGGCAGACTAGTAGAGATTTCTCGTAATAGTTATTCCATTCTATATAGCTACATCCATCCATTTAGTTATTATAATACTATTATATTACACCTAAATCACGTATAGATAACTTATTAATATTATACTATCTAATAGGTTATAAGCCCGGGTTCTACGTAACCTAGGAACCGTATAAATTATATAATAAGCTTTTTACTAAGACTTAGTATTACTTTAGAAGAAATATTCCTAGAACTATTTATAATAGGTACTATTATATCTAACTATTATAAAATTTAGAAGCTTAAGGGTACTAAGAATTATAAACTATAAGAGATCGTTATAAGGGTATTACTTATTATTAATAGCGTGTTTAAGGTTATTAGACTGGAATATAAACCGCTAACTAACCCTAACTTACCTACTACCGGAGGAGTAAAACTACCTATTAAGGAGGGGGATAAGGATAAATAGGAAAAGTATATTAATCTAAAGGAGCGAGTACTCGCCGCTATTTATATTACTATATCGCCGTTAGCTTATAATATAATGAAAACTCTAACGATAGTAAAAGAAGTATAGGCTAAATTAAAGTTATTATATAAGACGGACTCCTACGCTACTAAGAAAGTAATATACTTCGCCTTATATAAGCTTTATTTAGATTAATTTAAAGACCTTTACGCCTACCTTACTAAATTTAAGGAGTATATAAATAAGCTCCTATAAATAGGGAGTCCGCTAGAAATAGACTACTAGATAGTAGTCTTTAAGAGGGGCCTACTAGATAAGATAAAAGAAGCGGTCTATACCCTTACTAAAATCACTTAATCTAGGAAGGAGCTATAGGATTTTAAGTATATTACTATATTATTAGTTAATAGGTTTATACCTATAAAGACTAAAGAATCCAAGGTATACACTAGCAATTTTAGTAAATAGCCAAAATAAGGCTAATATTAAAACAAGCCTAATAGTAAAAGCTAAAGTAATAATAATAATAAATATACGTTCTATAGTTACTAGTATAATATAAAAGACTACTAGTATATTAATCTAAAGCTAGGACTAAAAGGATTTATTCCTAAAATAAAGAAAGAGCTAGAGGCACGGAATAAGTAATAGTATTAAGGTAGAGGTCCTAGTTATTAATAAAATAAATAAAACCTTGATAAATAAAAATAGGATAAATCCTATACTACTCGCTTTAAGTACAGCCTATAATATAATAATAAGACCTATAAGATTATCGTCGACTTAGGGGACTAGGAGTATACCTTCTAGGACTAATCTAAGTTTACCGACTATTTACTAGTCTAAAACTACACGGTATTAGGACTAACTAGGGGTAAATTAATAAAAGTTAAAGGGATCGGAATAGTATAAATCCTAGTAATTATCGATAATAAAGTCAGCGAATTCTTACTAACCAATATTTATCACATACTAAATATTAAATATAACCTCCTATCTATTACGTAGCTAGACCTATAAGGCTATATATATACCGGTAGCGGAGGGAAAAATACATTTTATAATAAACGAGGTAAGAAAGTACTATAGGCCTTCCTATATAACCGTACCTACTAGCTAGAGACTATATAGACCTACTAGATAAGGGTATTCCGCCTTAAATTAATAGTCCCGGCTAAGAACGATACGTCTTAGACCTAATAGTATAAGAGATATAGACACGTTAGTATAGAGGCTATAAAGGCTATAGCACGTGCTACTAATATCGACTATAAGGCCGCTAACCGCCTATAAAAGTATAAGAAATAGGAACTATATAAGAGTTACGTATTAGGGAAAATAACCTAAATACCCTTATAGTTACTAATACCTAGAGTTACTATCCCTAGCTAATACTAGTATATTAACCTAGCGTTAGCAAGCTATATAACTACCCTTAGGGGGTATACTAACGTGATAGTATCTATATATAAAGTAATAGGGTTTACTTAAATAGATTATATAACTAGTCGGGCTAAGTTACTATAAAAATTCGAGTTCCGAATAAAATATTAGAAAAACTAGGGGTATAAAACGGTCTTTATTTAAAGCGATAATAAACTAGTCTAGGGCCGTAAATATTAATAGATCTTCTAGGAATATAGGATATTTATTACCCTATTAGCTCCCTATAACCCTTATTAGAATAGGATCGCTGAACGGAAGAACCGGATACTATTTAGTAAAGTTAGAACGGTTCTTATTAACGCTAGACTACTATAAGAGTTCTAGGGTAAGGCTATCTACTATATTAATTACATTAAGAACCTTATACCTAGTAAGGATAGGAAGTCCCCCTTTAAGAAATAGTACGGCTATTAACCCTAATTAATATACCTAAAGCTATTTAGATATTAGTACTACTCGTTTAATATATCGCCGAATAAGAAGAAACTAGATAATAAGGCTATTAAATACCACTTCCTTAGCCACGACGGTAAGAGTATCTACCGCGTATAGGATATTAAGGGATAACGTATTACTCGATTAGTATATATAGTATTTAACGAGAGGGCCGCCATATTATTAATAGATAATAATAAGCTCCTAATAGAGGGAGACTCTAGTAACGATAATAATATAGTAGACCTCCTAGGCTAGCTCTAAGCTAACTAATTAGATAGCGGTAATTAGGCCTTAGAGGGAGTAACTACCTCTAATCGACAGGGTATTAAGGGAGTATTAGATAATACTAAAAATACTAATAATACTAGTAATACTAGTAATAGATTAGTAATAACTTTTCTATCTAGCTAATTAATATTAGGCCTAACTAATAACGTAAGTAGGCCGACTAGTTCAAATAGATATAATTAGGATAATCCACCTAAATTAAATTAGAATAAGTTAAATAATTAGACTACTAAAAATAGCTAAGCGGAGTTAGAATTACTAACTAATTAATATTAGAATAGTTAGGATAGTTTAACACACTAAATTACTACTATAATACTATTAGCTATTATTAATAAGTAATTATCTTAAAATAATAAATCTTAGAGAATTATTCCTAATATATTACGTTATTCCGGTTGTAATAAACTACGGATCGACTATAGCTAGATAAATAAGAGGGGTATAAAGTCTTCTAAGAACCCTAATAGGTTTAGAGCTATACTTACCCGTATCGTCGCTAGTATTAAAGAGCGTCCCTACCTAATATTAATGGACGAGGCTCTTAGTAGACCTAATAAAGATAAATAGCTTACTACCGCCGAAGAAGAACTAGCTAATTACGATAAGTAGATAATATAGTAAGAACTATATTAAATACCTCGTAAAGTATATATCTTACTAGGGAGGTAGGTCTTATCCTATAAATATAGGCTAATAGGCGATATCAGCTGATATAAAGCACGGTAGGTAGTTAAAGGCTTCTACTAAATTAAGGGGATTAATTTTAATAATATATTCTTATTAACCCTAAAGGTATTATTATAGCGACTCCTCCTAGCCCTAATAGCTAAATATAGGCTAGTCGTCGAGTATTTAGATATTATCGCGGCCTTCTTAGAATCGCTTATTTAGGAAGAAATCTAGGTAGAGTAACCTTACCGCTTTACTAACGGTAAATAAAGACACGCTTATAGACTAAATAAGGCTTTATATAGCCTTAAATAAGCTTCTTATAAATAGTATAAAACCCTTTATAAGGTACTTAAGTCTCTAGGTTTTAAGCGCCTTAAGTATAATTATTATATACTTATTAACACTATTATAAAAGTTATTATTATAGTATATATCGATAACTTACTATTTATAGCACGTAATCGGGACCTAATTACCTAGATAAAGAAGGAACTTAATAAGAGGTTTAACTTTAAATATATAAGAGACCTAAAAGACTATTTAAGAATAAATATTATTAGAAATCTAGATAACTATTCTATTTAGGTTAACTAAATAAAATATATTAACTAATTATTAAAATAACTAGGTATAGAAAAGTATTCGCTAGCTAAGTCGCTTATAAAATAGGCTAATATCGCTGTTACTCCTAACGGCTATATAGCCTCCTTATCTAAAGGAGAGGCTTATTAGTCCCTTATAGGAGTACTTAATTAGCTAAGTATTATAACTAGTCCAGATATTATATACGCTATTAGTAACCTAAGTCGTTTACTTAACAACCCTACTCCGTAATATATAAATATAGCGAAAAGGGTACTACGTTATCTATTAGGAATAGTCGACGACGGCCTTATCTATTAACTAGGTACTAATAATAGCCTAAAAGGTTTCACCGACGCGTTATACTATAATAACTATAAGACGTCTCGTTCTACTAGGGCGTATATCTATAAACTATTTAATAGCCCTATCGCCTAGTAATCTAAATTATAAAAGCTGGTAGCGATATCTATATATAAGTCTAAATATATCGCTATAGTAGAAGTATATAAAGAAGCTCTATATCTAGGCCTTATACTAGAAGAGCTAGGGTATAATAAGGGAGTAGTACTAGTACTCCTAAGTATTAATAACTAGGCAGCTATAAAATTAGCTACTAACCCGATTAATTATACTACTATAAAATATATCTAAACAAGATATTATTTAGTCCGTTAACTTATTTCTAAAACTAAAGAAATCCGTCTTAAATAGGTTAATACTAAAGGTTAATATACTAATCTACTAATAAAACCTATTAGCCCTATTAACTTCGGCCTAGCTAGATAATAATTAAGACTAGCTCTAAGCGAAGTATAAGGGCATTTAGATATAGTATTTAATAATAGGTAGCCTACCTTATTACTACTAATCTAAGAGGGAGTATTAGAATTCAGGCTAGGTCAACCTCGGTAGTTACTAATTAGGACTAGTTAGGGGGCCTTAGTAGACTAGTAGAGATTTCTCGTAATAGTTATTCTATTCTATATAGCTACATCCATCTATTTAGTTATTATAATACTATTACACTACACCTAAATCACCTGCAGATAACTTATTAATATTATACTATTTAATAATTTCTATATATCTCGCGTACGGCGGTTATACCCATATCTACTATTGGAAATAAGCCCCTCTACTAAGATAATAAGCGAGTAGCCACGTCTATAAAGTCTTATTATCTTATTATCTTATTCCTAGACACCTTTTCACCTTTTTAGATATCTAGTATAGCTAAATTATCTATTAGACCCCTAAGACTATTTGATAGGTTATAAGCCTAGCTAGTACTACTTAATTACTATAAAGAATTATATCCGTATTAAGCTACATTAAAAGCTATATAGTCGTCGTAAAATACATTCCTTATATTAGTTAAAAAGGGAGAAACTATAGTAATATAATAATAACGCGATTTATCTACTCCCTCCTATCTAAATTTTTAACTATAAAGGCTAAATAAGCGAGGAATTAGGGGAGTATAAAACGTATATAAGCTACGAGAAGAGGATAGTTTAGATATTAGGGGAAGGAAACAAGACGATACCTCTATATTTTAGACTAGTTACTTAGTAAACCTTAAGTCGTAGGTAGGTAAATAGTCTACGGAGCGGAGACTTCTTAAGGAAAGGAGAGCTCTATTTAGAATAGCTAATAGCTTATAATAGCCTTAAAATTATTAACCTAATTAGTTATAAAATAGTTAATAGCTTATAATAGCCTTAGAACTATTAACCTAATTAATTATAAAATAGCTAATAACTTATAATAGCTTTAGAACTATTAGCCTAGTTAGTTATAAAAGAAAGAATAGCCTAGTTAATTATAAAAAGGAATAAAGAAATAGGCTAGATTTAACTTATAATAGCTAGGAAATCTCTAGGAAATCTCCGCGTTAGATATAAATAGTAATAGTAAGGCTATAATAATAATAACTTAAGGGGAGTATTTACCTTTTGCCGCGCAGGGCATATTCTTATTCGTTTCGGCCGAGCCTCTCGCGTCTCTCGGTCCTATCTTGAAAACAGTTTCATCGAGACCAGCGGGGACGCAAGGGAAGCGCTGGGGCACATCCAAAACTCAGTTGACTTCCCCTCCATCGCGATCACAGCTGCTAGGGGAAGTCGCGTGGCGTTCCGTCATACTTTATAGGATGACGCCACTTATTGATGGAGCGTTGATGGGTCATTAGAGGTGCCAAGTCGAACATTGCGGAGGTTCCTTGGGCTGCCATGTATCTACCGCGGTCCCGTATGCGCAGTCCGCCGGAAACAATCTCGTGCATAAAGCAGATCAAATCATCAATAGCCACGTCGAGGAGTTCATTTGCAGTAGGTCTGCATCCAAGCGTGGCGGAGGGTGGGGACGACAGAAGACTGGTTACCGGTGGATAGAGGTGGTGGTTACACAAGGACACTCGGCACGCACTTTACCTATTCTAAAAAGGGTGGCTCACTTCTTGGCATTCCCCTTCACGATTGAGAGGGGTCCCACCGGTTCTCATGCCAAACGGAATGCCTTGCCATGCAGCCTCACTAGGGTACGCCCACGAGATGATGCCGGACGAGCGTCAAATGGTCGCGTCCACTCACTTTTCGCGCCATGACAATAAAGCAAGCAGGCGAATAACACAAGCTATCAAGAATGCGGCAAGTCCACATCGTTTCCGTAACTGTAGCCCTCTAGAGTACTGCGTCGAACCTGTCAAATCATTAGCTAAGCCACATATGTCTCGTTCAGCCTGGTAGACTTCTCTGTCCGATTGAGAGACGAGGTGCCAAGCATTTAGTAAAAGAGCAGTGAATCAGGCACCTACTGGACTAAGCCAGAAAGGTGAAGGGCCTTATCAGAGATCGGGTGCAAGCGCTGCGGATGTATGATCCCGTGAGCCGGAATGGAGATATAGCATATCTCCACGGTTAGGACACGCTTTGCTATATAATCTTCCGTTTGTCTATGGTCTACGGTCGAACTCTTCCCTATCATAACTCCTTAGATCGACTCGTCCTTATTATATCGCTTCTGTTTCGTTACCGTCCTGGTACCTATTATCGTTTTATACTCTCTGCGTCTTTAATTATATCTCCCTTAAGCTCCAAGCTTATCAGATCAAGATTAGCCACCTAGCTCTCCCAGCAAGCCCCTCCCCTTCTCGATTATCTCTGAATCCCATCAAGACATTACCGCCCAGAATATCAAAGTCTTACAGCGCGGCTCGGGTATCCACCGCGTTTGCAAAGCATCATGACGTGTTGTCAAGTCTGGCAAGGTATCGACAGACTGTCTTTCTTCGAGAACGCTATTCTTCTCGAGCTCAAATACCGTTCTCAAGGTAAGCCGGTCAAAATGCGTTCTCCTAGTATCGAGAGAAAGGATCCCCTGGGTGGAGAGAGCCGAAACTTTCTTGATGACTTTGCGCTTGTTGCATCGGGACCGGGCGGGCCAGACAACGTCTCGGCCGCCTGCATGGAGGTCAGCGAGAGGGACGACCAAATTCTGGTGCTGCGCGTGGCTAGAAACGGGGGAATCAATGATCAGATGCTCTGCCATCTAAAGGGTATTACTCGGACTGTAATTGCAAATATCAGTTCAGGTTCGTCAGACCTACCGCTCTAATCTTACGCGATGTTTTCAAATTAAGTGCAAATGAAAGCAGGAATGAGTGAGGACCAAATGCGAGAAGAAGCGCTTTCGGAAATAATTGTGAGGTGTAGAAGCCGCCTCGTAAAACACACCAAGGTCTTGGAAAGGATGCTTCGGTTCGTTGGTAGCCACGGCTCCAATCAATTCAACGCGCCGCATACCACCTCCCCAGATGACAAAGCAGAATCGTTGCAAGACATCGAGTTGCTTGGAAAATACTGCGGCGCGACGCATGAATCCTACGTGCGACTGTGCAAACATCGTCTTGAGCAGCTCAAAGAACTTGCTTCTAGAATATCACTTCCGAGACCACCACCAGACTTGCAGGATCTGGCGTCGTTAACGAAGCTCGCCTACCAAGTCCGCCGATCTTACTCATTCAAGCAGCTCGTCGCATATAACATCAGCAAATCCGAGAAGCCTGGTATCGCCGTCCCCGATCTGCGAGACATAGTAGAACGCATTGGACAGATATCCAAGTTTAACCGGGCTGCTGTTACCTTGACGGCGTTCCTGGCGAAACTTCAGAAGCTCGGCAGGGGGGTTGAGATCAAAGCCACGTCTACTGAGAAGATTGAGATATCCGAGCTAGCTTCCCGTACAGCTGCTCAGGTACGCCGCCGAGGTGGTGACCCCTTCGCCTCGAGCGGCGGGGCACAGATAAAGACCATGATGAGCCGCTGGCCGGTCTATCGAGAGCACGTAGAGCTTCAGCTCATGATATTCTATGAGCAGAATTATGGGCTCACTCTCTTTAGCCCATATATTGGATGTAACAAGCGATCTTGCTACCTATGCTATAACTTTATAGCGGAGCATGGCCGGTTCCAGGTGGACGGCTGTCACCAGTCGCTCTACTCTCTTTGGACAGTTCGCGAAACGATATCCTTTGCGGACGAGGAAAGGGCGGGTGTCTTCAACAGAGCCCTCAAGAAACTTTGTTTCGACATGGAGCAGAAGGTTCAGGCTCAGAGAGAGCCTCACTGGCGACGTCCGGGTTTCAGTACCCATAATGAATCTGTGGCTAACCTATCACGCGTTTCGTTGGCATTTCATGATCGAAGCGTCTGGGAGCCCTGCTCTGAGAAGCGTGCAAGTGATGCGGTAGTTATCCCGGCCGAGGGCGGCTTTGGGGCCATCCCAAACAAGGAATCTTCCGTTATACCTTTTATGACGGATTTAACACCTGTACCAGAAGAATCTCCGGAGGTCACGGAGGCTGGGGTGGATCGTGAACCACCGAGGAGCCATGCGGTTTTACCGGACGAGAGTCTCGATATTGCTCACGGAACTTCTTACTCGCAAGTAGAGAGGGATGCCGAGCCCATGGTTCCCACAGCTAGTACGCAAGCCGATCCAGTTCCTACGCAAGGTTTACCGAGTATCTTGGTAGCCCGGCCCGTCTTGGATGCTTCGGCAGTGGACTATTCTGAAGATATTTCCGGAGAAAGTCAGGAACCGCGAGTCCCTGATCGGCCGCGAAGGAAACATCGACGGCATGACCGTTGGGGTCATCAGAGTCGTCATTCTCGGCCGTTGCAACATGATCGACGAGCGCCCGGGCGCTCGAATAAAGGCGGGGATTTCATTATAGACAGGGCAGTAACAACGAAACGTGGAAAAAGACCTAGCAAGACTCCCGGGCAACGCAAGTCGCAGTCGAGCCGGCCACGAGTAATGCATAACCGAGGACAGAAGCGACGAAGCTCGCTCAAGCAAAGACTAATTGGAATAATCAAGGTTGTGTTGGCCGCCTTTGGAGGACTGGAGAGACAGGAACCAAGACGGGCAGAGGTCGATCTGACGTGGTAAGAGGATCACCTGACGCTGGCATCGATATCCTGAACTTATAGCACTCTTCGCACCGCACATGGATCAAAAATCACGAAGATTCTTTTGCTGGCGAAGTCAATGTCAGGTATAATTCATGAGTGGCTCGAAGAGCGACCTATCCAAAGACGAAAGTCTCACGAAGACGGTGCGGAAGGCCTAAGTGAGGGTGCTTCTTCCTCCAGAGGATGCTCCTTTCAAGGAAGCACGGCTCAAACCATTCAAGGAGTGATAGGTAGATAATGTTACTCGCTATTCAAACATCAACCGCCTTGCGGAAACAAAGCTCTTATTCATGGACCTGTGGGAGTATCCGCAATCTTCTCTCAGCTTCCTCAAGATTGCTACACATGACACCACTTAGACAGGCTTGTGCTACCAGTCACTCTCCCACTCCGTCCACCGCTTGGTGCAGGAGCTTTGGAAATTTTCTCCTCTCCACCAACGGTGGGAACTTCAGCGAACGATGCTGTTGACGCCTGTGGCACCCTTTCGCGAGGCAGGCTTGTCTTGATTGGTGGTCGATAGAATTGAACGAAATTCAAGTCGACCAAAGCCATTGCTTGACTCAAAGTGCAAAGACCGCCAAGGGGAAACAAATAGAAGGACGATTCTTTCAATGTCTGAGATGGATGTCCGAAATGAACAGAGCGGGCGAGACGAGGATCTTATACATTTCTGAGTCGTGCCCACAGTGGCTGTCCCGTGAGCGTCTTCCTTCCGACCAATGAACCCCTTAGGACCACCACCTTCACAAACCTCCTTCATTCCCCCGAAACTATCAATCGCCGATTCCAGGCCGTCGCAGCCCAACCACCCCATGCCGAATGTGTTCGAACTCCACCATCAATCTCACATCCAACGGCACATGCCGGCGCAGCTCTCGGCCACTGGAGCCTCGTATTCAGAAGAAAAACTCCTTGGAACCAAACCATTACACATACTTCATTGCCACTGACTACCCTTCTCATCACCTCACGGGTTGCAGGCCACCTTTCCCCACTTTTACATCAAGAGCAAAGCCCTCCAAACACATCCCTACGAAACCTCGAAGAACTCATGCAAAAAGAGCAACAAAGCCTGTAACAAACGAACACAGCGAATCTGCCCTTCGTCATGTTTTAAGTACGTAGGAGCTCGGACACCAGAGCGTATTAGCCGTCCCTTGGTCTAGCGGACAAACTCCAAGTCTTTTAGGATTGCAATCAGATTCAAGGCTGCACCCGTCGATATGTGAAAACGGTCAATTTATAAATTCCCATAGTCTATTTACCAATCGACTTACTTTACATAATGGCTGGTCTATTCATAAATAGATTAACCAATCAGGTTAGGTCGTTACTACTATACAGCTATATATAAGGCGTTGGAATTTAACTAGAAAGTAGTAAGATCTAAGAAGAGAATCTATAATATAAGGAGGTTAAGTAAGTAGGAATAGTTCTATTAGAAGGTAGTTTATAAATACTAAGTAAATAGTATAATAAATATATATTAAGTATTATAAGTATAATTTTATATATTATTAATAATAGTACTAGTATTAATATAAGTAATAAACTAGGGTAGCGTAGATAGTCTACTATAATTAGAATAGGTAGATAAGTAGTAATTCCTAGTAGTAATACTACTTATAATAATAATATAAACGGCGCTATCTAAAGAATATATAAGATAGATAGATATAATAATAATACTACCTAATATAATTATAATAATAATAGTACTAATTCTAAGAAAGGTATATTTATTAAATATTAAGTAGGTAGTATAAATATTAGTTATAATATTTAATAAACCTTTTCTATAAATATTATATAAATTATAATATCTAGTTTATATACCTAAATAAATAATTAGAAAAATAAGCGCGCTTTTAGTATTATAGAGGTATAAATAGTAGCTTATAGTAATTAGAGGTATTATAATAAGCTCTAGGGCTAATATATAAGCGTGCTAGTTATATATTTATAATATACCAGCTCCTTAGATTACTAATACAGGTAAGGGATAAGGTCTTATAGTAGTCCTATATAGACTACTAGTAACTAGGAAAACCCTAACTACTAAAGCGATTATAGAAATACTTAAGAAGCTACTTTATATTAGTTTTTCTTACCTTTTAGAGTTTTAAATAATTTAACTTATCCTCTAGATAGTATCTATTAGAGAGCTAGGGATAAAAATAGACTACCTTAAAAAGAACCTCTCCTAGATACTTAATATTACTTATATATAGCGTATAGTATTACTAATTAATAAAGCCGACGTCTTTTTAGAATAAAAGGAGATTCGCGATATTAATTATAACGCGCTTATAAGTATCTTCTTATAGATATTAGAGTACTTCTAGAGTATACTCTTCCTAACTATAAATTATATTATAACTTTTAATAAGGCTTTCTAATTACGTATTTATATTAGACTTAGATATAGTAAACTTGAGATAAAAGCTAAAAAAGGGATTTAAAAGTATTTTATTAATTAAGTTAGAGTATTACTAGATATAAAGGTTATAGATATTATAGAGGATAACTTTATAAAGCTATCTAATTTTAATATTAATAGATAAGAGGTATAGGATCTTTTATTTTTCTCCTAAACTTATCTATTTACTATTCCTCTCCCTCTTTCCTACCTATTATTAATCGTCTACTACAAAATATAAGCTAATAAAGCCTTAATAACAGATTAAGAACGCGGTCCGTACAGCCTAATCTATAGCCCTCAACGATAATGAAATGCTGAGCGTGACGTATCTCCTCCGAGTTCTCTTCGTGAAAAAAATGGCAACGTCTTTGCCAAGGACTTAAAAGGGCCAGGTTATGAGGAGGCCCTCAAATTCTATATGTAGTCAGGAGAAGGGTGTGGGGCTCAACCATAATAGGAGCGGGTAGGTTTGGTGGGAATTTCCAATTCAGATTGATAAAAGCAGCTAGTTATGGGATCCATCTATTATACCGCATTTACACCGAGGTTTTTGATCGGCTGCTGGACCTTGTGACATTTCCGGCGGATTGAAAGACAGTCCCACCGCACGGCTTTAAAATTTATCGACGGAGGTCAATTTCAGTACCTCCTCTGTAACAGCAGGCTGCCACATGAGACTGTTTGCTATACTCCCAAGGCGTGAACAGACCAATGCCATAGTATAGATCGTCGCCGGCAGTTGGAGGAAGCTTTCGAAGTTGCCAGCAATCATTTCTCTGGATGTGCGCTATGGTTAAGTGCGTCTCGTAGTGGTCGCCTTCACCAGCAAGGTCCATGAATGACTGCGGAACCCCAGTCCGCGCAAAAGCATGTCGTTCCAGAGGCCGACCAATAAGCACCTGTTCCAGAATCTTTAACGTCAAGCCGCCGATTCCAGCACCAACGGATAAATATGCAATATTTGGGGCGCGTCGGGCGCTGATCACAGCGAGAATCTCACCGTAGCGTCTAGGAGCACTTTGGCAGGTTTGCATGGAAGGTCAGGAAGAATCATCATCGAAGATGATTTTTGTATGAGAATTACCTACTATGGTGACTACCAAGTTAAATGTTAGCGCCTTGGCATACGCTAATTATAATACCGTTAATTTTTTAGAGACTTCCATGTAATAAAATATATAGATATACTTTCTCTAGTAGCTTCTCTATAATAATAGTAATAATAGATATACTATTAACCCTAAAATATAGCTAATTAACCTATAATTAACGGATCTAGATATAAATATTTACTAAAATTAGCTAGAAATAGGAAGCTATTACTTATTATCTTAAAATTACTTTCTACTAGGTTTAATATATAAATAGCTATAAACTTACGCCTTAAAACTATAGATTAAGATTAAAAGTAGATATTAATATATCCTATTAAGTTAAACTAGTCCGTTTTATTTATAGGTCTAAGGAAATAAGATATATAATATATAAAGAGGTAGCTTAAATACTAGGCTAGTATATATTAGTATTAGTAATCTAGAGAGCTCTTAAGAAAGAAGGCTTTTCTTAATATATTACCTAGAGAAAACCGCCTATTTTAAAGGTAAATTAGGTGGTATATCTCTAATAGGCTTAGGAATATATTAACTAGACTAGGGAATAATAGGAGATAATTCTCTAAACGGATAAAATATAGGTAATAGCTAGTAAGTATATATATATTTAGGTTACTAGGGCCCTAGGGGAGGAATATAACCCTACCTATATTATTAAAAAGATACTCTAGAGGTAAGGATAGATATCTTAAGGTTTATTCTTTGGCCGTACTAAATATAAAGGGCCTAGGGGTATTTTAGGAGAAGGACTAGGGAATAATTACCTAGGCGACGTATTATAAGCGGATTATACTTATTATTTATAACTAGATCTAGATATATCCCTACCTATCTCTAATATAAGACTATGCTCTAGGATATATAGCTAGGGCTACTATTAAGGATATTACGACCCGTAACTTCAAGCGGTCGTTAGGGATCTGTAGTAGATCTTATAGAGAGGAGTATTAAGGAGAAGGTAAGTAGGCTTCGTACTAAACTAGTCTAGTATAGAATTATATTTAGTATCTAGGAGATTATTCTAGTAGATAATATAAGTTAAGTATAAAGCTCCTACCTAGAGGGAAAGTAATACTATCTATATAGATATAGGAAAGTCTATTAGAATTTAGGCTAGATTAACCTTAGTAGTTACTAACTAGGACTAGTTAGGGGGTCTTAGTAGACTAGTAGAGATTTCTTATAATAGTTATTCTATTCTATATAGCTATATCTATCTATTAGTTATTATAATATTATTATACTATACCTAAGTTATATATAGATAACTTATAAGTATTATATCTTTTATTAGATTATAAGCCTAGGTTCTTTATAACCTTAAGAACTATATAAATTATATAGTAAGCTTTTTACTAAGACTTAGAGTAGTTTTAGAAGAAATATTCCTAGAACTATTTATAATAGGTACTATTATATTTAACTATTATAAAATTTAAAAGCTGAAAGGTATTAAGAATTATAAGTTATAAGAAATTATTATATATATATCTCTTATAGTTAATAGCGTATTTAAGGTTATTAGACTAGAATATAAACTACTAATTAACCTTAACTTACCTACTATTAAAGGAGTAATTACCTATTAAGGAGGCGGATAAAGATGAATAGGAAAATTGTATTAATTTAAAGGAGTAAGTACTTACTACTATTTATCTTAATATATTACTATTAGCTTATAATATAATTAAAACTTTAATAATAGTAAAAGAAATATAGGCTAAATTAAAGTCTTTATATAGGATAGATTCCTATACTATTAAGAAAGTAATATACTTTACCTTATATAAGCTTTATTTAAATTAATTTAAAGACCTTTATACCTACCTTACTAAATTTAAGGAATATATAAATAAGCTTTTATAAATAAAGAGTCTACTAGAAATAGATTTCTAGTTAGTAGTCTTTAAGAGGGGCTTATTAGATAATATAAAGGAAGTAGTTTATATCCTCACTAAGATTACTTAATTTAGGAAGGAGTTATAGGATTTTAAGTATATTATTATATCCTTAGTTAATAGGTTTATACCTTTAAAGACTAAAGAATCTAAGGTATTTACTAGTAATTTTAGTAAATAGCTAAAATAGGGCTAATATTAAAATAAGCCTAGTAATAAAAGCTAGGTTAATAATAATAATAAATATATATTTTATAACTACTAGTATAATATAAAAGACTACTAGTATACTAATCTAAAGATTAAACTAGAAGGATTTATTCCTAAAATAAAGAAAGAGCTAGAGGTATAAAATAAATAATATTATTAAGATAGATATCCTAGTTATTAATAAAGTAAATAAAACCTAGATAAATAAAAATAGGATAAATCTTATACTACTTACTTTAAGTATAGCTTATAATAAAATAATAAGTCTTATAAGGTTATTATTTAATTAGGGGACTAGGAGTATACCTTCTAAGATTAATCTAAGTTTACTAACTATTTACTAGTCTAGAACTATATAGTATTAGGACTAACTAGGGGTAAGCTAATAAAAGTTAAAGGGATTAAAATAGTAATAATCCTAGTAATTATTTTAAGATTAGTAAATTCTTACTAACTAATATTTATTATATACTAAATATTAAATATAACCTCTTATCTATTATATAACTAGACCTATAAGGCTATACGTATACTAGTAGTAGAGGGAAGAATATATTCTATAATAAATAAGGTAAGGAGGTATTATAAGCCTTTCTATATAACTATATATACTAGCTAGATACTATATAGATTAACTAGATAAGAGTATTCTACCTTAAATTAATAGTCCTAGCTAAGAATAATAAGTCTTAGACCTAATAATATAAGAGATATAAATATATTAGTATAGAAGTTATAAAAGCTATAATATATACTACTAATATTAACTATAAAGCTACTAATTACCTATAAAAATATAAGAAATAGGAACTATATAAGAGTTATATATTAGGGAAGATTACCTAAATACCCTTATAGATATTAATACCTAGAGTTACTATCCCTAGCTAATACTAATATATTAACCTAGTATTAGTAAGCTATATAACTACCCTTAAGGGGTATACTAATATAATATATTTATATATAAAGTAATAGGATTTACTTAAATAGATTATATAACTAGTTAGGTAGAGTTACTATAAAAACTTAAGTTCTAAATAAAATATTAGAAAAACTAGAGGTATAAAATAGCCTTTATTTAAAGTAATAATAAACTAGTCTAGGGTTATAAATATTCTAGGAATATAGGATATTTATTACTCTATTAGTACCTTATAATCCTTATTAGAATAGGATTATTAAATAAAAGAACTAGATACTATTTAATAAAGTTAGAATTATTCTTATTAACGCTAGACTATTATAAGAGTTCTAGGGTAAGGCTATCTATTACATTAATTATATTAAGAACCTTATACCTAGTAAGGATAAAAAGTCCCCCTTTAAGAAATAGTATAACTATAAACCTTAATTAATATACTTAAAGCTATTTAGATATTAGTACTATTTATTTAATATATTACTAAATAAGAAAAAACTAGATAATAAGGCTATTAAATACTACTTCCTTAATTATAATAGTAAGAGTATCTACCGCGTATAAGATATTAAGGGATAATATATTACTTAATTAATATATATAGTATTTAATAAGAGGGCTACTATATTATTAATAGATAATAATAAGCTTCTAATAAAGAGAGACTCTAGTAATAATAATATAGTAGACCTCCTAAGCTAGCTCTAAACTAACTAATTAGATAATAGTAATTAGGCCTTAAAGAAAGTAATTAGCCCTAATTAATAGGGTATTAAGGTAGTATTAGATAGTACTAAAAATACTAATAATACTAGTAAGATTAATAATAGATTAGTAATAATTTTCTATCTAGCTAATTAATATTAGGCCTAACTAATAATATAAGTAGGCTAACTAGTCTAAATAGATATAATTAAGATAATCTACTTAAATTAAATTAGAATAAGTTAAATAATTAGACTACTAAAAATAGCTAAGCGGAGTAAGAATTATTAACTAATAATAATTAGAATAGTTAGGGTAGTTTAATATACTAAATTAATACTATAATACTATTAGCTATTATTAATAAATAATTAACTTAAAATAATAAATCTTAGAGAATTATTCCTAATATATTATATTATTCTATTTATAATAAACTATAAATTAATTATAGCTAAATAAATAAGAGGGGTATAAAGTCTTCTAATAACCCTAATAGGGTTATAGTTATACTTACCTATATTATTACTAGTACTAAAGAGCGTCTCTATCTAATATTAATAGATAAGGCTTTTAGTAGGCCTAATAAAGATAAATAGCTTACTACTATTAAAGGAGAACTAGCTAATTATAATAAGTAGATAATATAGTAAGAACTATATTAACTATCTTATAAAGTATATATCTTACTAAGGAGGTAGATCTTATCCTATAAATATAAACTAATAGGTGAAATTAGCTAATATAAAGTATAATAGGTAGTTAAAGGCTTTTATTAAATTAAGGGGATTAATTTTAATAAGATATTTTTATTAACCTTAAAGGTATTATTATAATAACTCCTCCTAGCTATAATAATTTAATATAGGCTAGTTATTAAGTATTTAGATATTATTTTAGCCTTCTTAGAATTACTTATTTAGGAAGAAATCTAGGTAGAGTAACTCTACTACTTTATTAATAGCTAATATAGATATTCTTATAAATAAAATAAAGCTTTATATAACCTTAAATAGGCCGGCGACGAGATCTACCTATACGTAGTACCGGCTACGAACCTTCTAGTATCTCGGTACTAGGAGAGCTAAGAGATCTCACGGTATTTTAGAAGCACCGTCTAGGGTTACCTAGTTATTACGGAATCGACACGCAGGCAGAGTATAGTAATAACGAGAATAGGAACGCCAACGCGACAGAAAAACAGAGAAGATAGAAGGAGAACTCTTAGAAGATTACGGCAAAAGATATAACGCGATAGAATATATAGATATAGACAAAAAATATATACTATATAAATACCCTTCTACCTCTCCCTAATATAGCCTCCGCTTCCCTACGCGTGTTATAAACGCGACATACTAGTAATACTAGTAATACTAGTATAAGATAATAGAAATACTACCGATATAAAACCTTTATAATATTACAGGATATATATAATACTTCTATACCTATACCTACTATAGGGTCTCTTACGAGGCCACGTCCTTATACTCCAGCCGATTCCGCTCCGCGCGGTCTAGGTAGCCTAAGTCTACCTACCTCAGGGTAGTTATAATATATATAGATAATAATAGTATAATAAAAAGATAGTAATACTATAAAGCTAGCCCTTCCTTCCTTTTAATAATCGAGCGTAAGCTAGATAGTATACTAGGTATATACTACCGCCATTACTACCGTACGGCGGCGAGGATACTCTAGTCCCCTTCCTAGATAGTCCTTACGGTACGGCTATAGGTAGTAGGCACCTAACCCGAAATAGGACGTAGGTATTAGACTCCTTACCTAATAGCCTGTAAGCGCGATAGGGCCGCCGGTCTAGTTAGCTAACGGTGCCTATTATCTTCTACACGTATATACCTTAATAGTAGCGGCCGATATAATCGCGGTAAATACACCGGGTATCCGCTACCTTACTATTATACGGCGGGGGGATGCTTAGCCGTACCTAGGTAGTCCCTACGGTATAGTAGTAGGCAGTAGAGGCCTAACCCGTATAGAGATACGTGGATATTAGCCTTCCCACCTAATGGTCTATAAGCACGCCAGGGCCGCTAGCCTCCTCACCTAGTAGTACCTAGCACCGATAGACTAGTAGGTAAGTATTAGTTCTATCACCTCCCTTTACGTATACACCCTCCCCGTTACGGACGTTATAACCGGGACTATAAGGAATTATCTATTATAAGGATTCATCTATTACGCTAAACGGATCAGATTAAGAATAGCCGGTAGAGATAGAAAAGAGAAAGGGGCTAGGCCCTAGATAAGGAAAAGAAGTTTTACTTACAGACGAAACTTTAGTGTAATAGGTAGTAAACCCGACCCCTCTACTACCTCCCTAGTAGTAGGCCTGCTAGGGGGGGGAGGGAAGGAGCTGTAAATAGTTAAGAGAACCGCAATTATCAGGTGGAGTTTTTATCCCTATAGTAGGGTTTCTCCCCGAATAACATATACGTAATACGTACCCCTAAATAGCCTACCCTTATTAGCTTTTTAGCTAGTATAGGAGTATAATTAATTAATTAATTAATTAATAACCTTAAATAGGTATCTTATAAATAGTAGAAAACCCTTTATAAAGTATTTAAGTCTCTAGGTTTTAAGTACTTTAAATATAATTATTATATATTTATTAATACTATTATAAAAGTAATTATTATAATATATATTAATAACTTATTATTTATAATATATAATTAAGACTTAATTACCTAGATAAAGAAGGAACTTAATAAGAGGTTTAACTTTAAATATATAAGAGACTTAAAAGACTATTTAAGAATATATATTATTAAAAATCTAGATAACTATTTTATTTAGGTTAATAAAATAAAATATATTAACTAATTATTAAATTAACTAGGTATAAATAAATATTAGCTAGTAAAGTTACTTATAAAATAGGTATATATTACTATTACTTCTAATAGCTATATAGCCTTTATACCTAATAGAGAGGCCTATTAGTCTCTTATAAGAGTACTTAATTAGCTAAGTATTATACTTAAGCTATATATTACTTATATTATTAATAATCTAAGTTATTTACTTTATAACCCTACTTTATAATATATAAATATAGTAAAAAGGGTATTATATTATTTATTAAAAATAGTTAATAATAGTCTTATCTATTAACTAGGTAATAATAATAGCCTAGAGGGTTTTACTAATATATTATATTATAATAAGTATAAGATATCTTATTCTACTAGGGCGTATATTTATAAACTATTTAATAGCCCTATTACCTAATAATCTAAATTATAAAAGCTAGTAGTAATATCTATATATAAGTCTAAATATATTACTATAATAGAGGTATATAAAGAAGCTCTATATCTAGGCCTTATACTAGAAGAGCTAGGGTATAATAAGGGAGTAGTACTAGTACTCCTAAGTATTAATAACTAAGTAGTAATAAAATTAACTACTAACCTAATTAATTATACTATTATAAAATATATCTAAATAAGATATTATTTAATATAGTAACTAGTTTTTAAAATTAAAGAAATCTATCTTTAATAGGTTAATATTAAAGTATAATATATTAACCTACTAATAAAATCTATTAATCCTATTAACTTTAACCTAGCTAAATAATAATTAGGACTAGCTCTAAGTAAAGTATAAGGGTATTTAGATATAGTAGTTAGTAATAGGTAACCTACCTTATTACTACTAATCTAAGAGGGAGTATTAGAATTTAGACCAGGTTAACCTTAGTAGTTATTAATTAAGACTAGTTAGGGGGTCTTAATAGACTAGTAGAGATTTCTTATAATAGTTATTCTATTTTATATAGCTATATCTATCTATTAATTATTATAATACTATTATACTATACCTAAATTATATATAGATAACTTATAAGTATTATTACTTTTATTATTATAACCTTCGGGGCGCTATTACTATAGTATAGGAATAGATATTACCTAAGTTTCTTAGTAGTTTAGTAGATTCTATATATACTTGCTACGAAGTAGTTATTCAAGCTAATAGTATATATATAGAGTACTAGTAGTAATAAATATGTAATTTTATTAGTATCCCTTAGTACGCTAATATTTAACCCCCTGGAGATGTAGTAAGCCTAGGTAGTAGGCCGGCTAAACGGCTAAGTCTAAGGTAGGCTCCTGTAGCTACGCCCCTATACTACCCTACGTAGCTTAGTACTATTATATATTTAGGTATTTAGGCAGTAGTCTAGGTAGTACTTTAGGTACACCCTAGGTAGCTATCTAGGTAGCTATCTAGAATAGGTTTGAAAATTACCGCTTGATACTATTAGTTCGATTCGACATTTCAGATACTAAAACTAAGACGTAAGAAGACTACGTAAAACGGCGCTAAGAC
>JAABUX010001858.1_pt1 | contig 30936 bp, 25 predicted proteins | sample 5561851 | NCBI WGS metagenome assembly JAABUX01 (sample SAMN10711883, study PRJNA513361) | rock metagenome | isolation source: Antarctica rocks | place: Antarctica: Victoria Land, Richard Nunatak red sandstone | collected 2016-01-03
GATGTGTCCCGCGCCGAGATCGAGGACTACTGCGCGGCCAATGGGTTGGAACCTCGGCGCGATCCGTCCAATCTTTCCCCCGACGCTTACACTCGCAACCGCCTTCGCTTGGAACTCCTTCCGCTGCTGGCACACGAGTATAACCCGGCGGTGGCCGAGGCGCTGGGGCGGCTGTCCGAGATCGCGGCGCGGGACGCGGATTATCTCCAGACGCAGGCAGAGGCGGCGCTGGCGGATGTCACATGGGAGCGGGATATTTTCCGGCTTGTTCTGGACCGGCCGGCGCTGGCGCGGCTGCACCCCGCCTTGCTGCGTCACGTTTTCCGCAAGGCGATTGTGGGCCTGCGCGGCACGGGCGAAGGCATCACTTTTGAGCATGTTGAGCAGGCTTGCCAAGCCGTTGCCGCTCCCGCGCCGCGCGCCTTTTTGCTGAACCTGCCGTCTCCGCCCTGCACCGTCCGCGTCACGCAAGAGGCGCTGACATTTACCTTAGCGAACGTCCCGGCCTCCCTTGCCGATGCCGCTGTCCCCCTGCCCGTTCCCGGCGCGGCGGCGCTGCCGGGGACGGACTGGATCGTCCATGCGAGTTTTACCACCCACCCCGGCGCGGTCACGCTGAATGCCGATGCCATTTCAGGGCAAGCGCTCACGCTCCGCAACTGGCGGCAGGGGGACCGGGTTGACCCGCTGGGCATGGGCGGGCGGCACAAGAAGGTCAGTGACATCTTTACGGACGCCAAAGTGCCCCGCGCGGAGCGGCACACGATCCCCATCGTCGCGGACACCGCAGGAATTCTCTGGGTGCTGGGCCACTGCGTCGCGGAGCGGGTCAAGGTGACGCCAGCGACGGTGCGGCGGCTGTATTTGGCTGCTACCAGCCGTCCTGCCACTTCTTGACGTCGTAGCCTTTGAAGCCGTAGCAGCGGACGATCTGGATCGTGCGAACCGGGGTCGTGTAGGGCGGGTTGCGGTAGACCAGCAGCGGCGGCTGCGGGATGACGCGGGTGAAAACGGCGCGCAGGTCATCGAAATGGTCCTGGTTGTCCGTGTCGTTGAGAAAAATGGCATTTCGGCCTTTGAGCGCGTCCGGGTTCTCCCAGAACATGTACTCGCTGGCCTTGTAGTTCAGGAACAGCGAGTAGGTTTGGGGCTGGCCCGGCAGGTAGAACGCGGCCTCGGACGGCATCCGGTAGTTGATGCCGAAGACGAACGGGTCGCCTCCCATCGCCGTTCGCTCTTGCGCCACTCGCTCGGCCAGCGTCCGCCAGCCGTAAAGCTCGTTGGTCCTGTCATCCGATGCCTTCGGGAACTTCACGCCTGCGGCATAGAGCAAGTTCGGGAAGAGCGGCACGACTGCTAGAACTATGGCGAGGGCGATGCCGAGACTTGCCCAGATTTTGCCGGCCACGCGCTGACTTTGCCAGATCCGCACGAGGACAGCGGCCACTAATATGACGCCCGTGACGTAGGCGTCTACTGCCCAATTCCCCTCCACCTTGCTCCGCAGGGCCGTCACGACTGTAGACGAGAACGCAACTATACTTGGACACCACAAAAACAAAAAGGCATCGTCGCGCTCTTTAACGCCGCGCCGCGCCCCGTCGTATAGGGTATAGAGATACGTTAAAAAGACGAACGGCGACAGCAGCAGGGCTTGATCTCCCAGAAAGCGCAGCACCCACTTTGGGCCGTCGTGACCCGACCCCCGCGACGCCATCGCGTGGGCGTGTATCCAGAAGGCGTTCTGGTGGGTGTGGTTCCACCAGACGAAGGGAGCAAAGACGGCGAGCGCGATCAGCCCGGCCCCGTAAGGCTCAGGCCGCCGCAGCCATCGCTCCCGCGCCATGGGGGACAGCAGCAGATACAGGAAGACGCCCGGCAGCAGCGCCAAGGCATTCAGCTTGGCCTGCGCCGCCAGGCCAGCCAGGAGGCCCGCGCCGATCCACCACGTCCAGCGGGGCCGGTCCGTCAGCGCGCGCTGGACGACGTAAAGCGCGGCGGCCCAGAACGCGATCTGAACGGGGTCCTGAGTCATAATGACCGACCCGGCGGCGAACAGGGGGATGACGTTGGCGAGGACGACCGAAACGGCGGCGACGGCCGGCCCGAACAGGCGGAGCGCCAGCAGGTAGACGAAGACCGAGATGACTAGGGCGCAGACGGTCGCGCCCGCTCGGACGCCGAGTTCCGTCGAGCCAAAGAGGGCGGTGAACAGCCGGATGACAGGGGCCATCAGCGGCGTGTTGTCGTAGTAGCCCCAATCGAGGTGCCGCGACCACTGCCAGTAATAGGCCTCGTCCTGAAGCAGCTCATGCCGGCTGTCATACCAAAAGCGGAACAGGGTCAAAAACGCCAGCAGGCCCCCCACCGCGAAGTTGACGCGGCGGGCGGCCTGTGACTCTGAGGACGTCTGGGCTGCGTATTGTTCTGAAATCATTCGGTCTTGAAAAGCGACTCGCTGACGGGCTGGTTGACTCGGACGTTCTGGTACACGGTCGCGCCGGCCAGTTTGTTCTGCGTGTTGTATAGCTCGACGCGGGTGGGGACATAGATGCCCGGTGCGATCTGGACCGGGTTCTTATACAGAAACCACTTGGTCAGCTTGCCGTCACGCCCGTAATTATACCTCTGCGCGGTGATGTGTGTCTTGGGGTCAATCCAGACCAGGTCTTTTTGGGTCTCCCCGGCCTGCTTCGGCTGGACCTGGAAGCACAGCAGGCCGCTCTCGCGGCGCAGGAAAGTCACGTTGTAATCCGTCAATAGCTCCGGCGGGACCAGCCCGAAGTCCAGCAGCGTCTGCCGCTTGCCCGGCGCCCCGGTCGTGTCCTGGACCTTGTGGACGAACGGGGCCACGGTCAGCTTCCTGTTGCCGTTGATGACGTAGTAGCCGGTCGCGAGGTGCGGGATGCTGGCCTCGATCCGCAGCTTGCCGGGCTGCTCGTAGACCATCGAGCCGCGATGCAGGCGGTAGGCGAGTGAGATGTCGCCGTCTATCTTTTTCAATTCGCCCTGGTTCTCGGTCACGATCTCGCTGCTGGCGGACAGCGTCTTGACGTTGGCCGAGGTCAGCGCGCGGATGTCCGGGGCGGCCTGCGCGGCAAGCGCCGCCGTCAGCGTCAACGCGGCGGCGGCGATAGAGTTTATATAGTTTATGGGGCGGAAAGCCATCGGGAGTATTCTCCTCAGTGTCGGTGTTTTCATAGTATACGACACCGGCACGGGGCGATTGGTTCCCGGTGACGGCCACCGGCACTGGAAGTGCCGGTCTACTGGTGAGTGAAAGCGCCTCCGGCACGACAGAGCCTGTCGACGTTGACGATTCCTCAGTCGCGGAGCAGATACGCAGTAATGCCGTCCTCGGCATACTTCCACTTTGAGTAGACCGGCACTTCCAGTGCCGGTTCAGAGCCGGGTACACACCACATTATGATGGACACACACGCACTGCGCGTCTTGGAATTCGACGCGATCCGAAAACAATTGGCCGGGCAGACTGCCTGCTCGCTGGGGCGGGAGCGGGCCGAGGCGATGACGCCGTCGGATTGGCTGCCGCAGGCGCAGGCGCGGCTCGACGAGACGACCGAATGCCGGACGCTCATCGTCGCCAAGGGCAACCTGCCGCTGGGCGGCGTCACGGACATCCGTCCGCTGCTCCGCACGGCGGAGATCGGCGCGACGCTGGAGCCGCACGGGCTTTTGGACGTGCTTGGCGTCGCCGCCGCCTCCCGCTCGCTCAAGCTGTACCTGCAAAAGCTCGCCCCCGACTACCCGATCATGGCCGACCGGGCGAGCGGGCTGGGGCAGTTCCCGTCCCTCGAATCCGAGATCAACGCCAGCATCGGCATTAACGGCCTCGTTCTGGACTCGGCCTCGCCGGAACTGGCGCGCATCCGCAGCCAGCGCAAAACGTCGTCGGCGCGCATGATGGACCGCCTGAACGGCATCCTCAGCTCCATGCGGACGATGCTGCAAGACCCCGTGATCGTCCAGCGCGGCGACCGCTACTGCGTGCCGGTCAAGGCCGACCACCGGGGCGCGTTCGGCGGCATCGTCCACGACACATCCGCGTCGGGCGCGACCCTGTTCATGGAGCCGCAGGTGGTCGTAGATTTAGGCAACGAGATCAAGGAACTGACGATCAAGGAGGAGCAGGAGGTCAACCGCATCCTGCGCCGCCTGACCGAAAGCGTCAGCCGCGTCGGGACCGCCCTGCTGGTGACGATTGAAACGCTGGGCGAGATAGACTTCATCGCTGCCCGCGCCAAGCTGGCCGAGGCGCATCACGCCGTCGAGCCGACCTTGAACAAGGAGGGCCTGACCCGCCTGCTGTCCGCCCGGCACCCGCTGATTGACGAAAAGAACGTCGTGCCGATTGACATCGAGCTAGGCACATCGGCTAACAAAGTCCTGCTCATCACCGGCCCGAACACGGGCGGCAAGACCGTCAGCCTCAAGACGACTGGCCTGCTGACGCTGATGGCGCAGTGCGGCCTGCACGTCCCCGCGTCGCGGGCCGAGATGAACGTATTTGACCAGGTGTTCGCCGACATCGGCGACGAGCAATCCTTGCAGCAGTCCCTGTCCACATTTTCCGGGCATATCAGCAACATCGTCCGCATTCTACGAGACCTGCGCCGCAACGCCCTGGTGCTTCTGGATGAAGTCGGCGCGGGCACGGACCCCGGCGAGGGCGCCTCGCTCGCCCGCGCCCTGCTGGACCACCTGCGCGCCAAAGAGGCCCGTGTCATCGCGACCAGCCACTACGGCGAATTGAAAGCCTACGCCTTTGCGACGGAGGGCGTCCAGAACGCCAGCGTGGAGTTCGACGAGCAGACCCTGTCGCCGACGTACCGCTTGCTGCAAGGCATCCCCGGCTCGTCCAACGCCTTCGCCATTGCGGGCCGTTTGGGGATACCCGAAGCGGTTTTGGACAACGCCCGGCTGGCCCTAACCGGTACGGACGAGACGGCGGACCTGCTGCGCGAGCTGGAAGAAGGGCGGCGCAAGGCCGTCGCCGAGGCGCGCGGGGCGGAGCAGGCGCGCGTCGAGGCGCAGATGCTCAAGCGCCGCTACGCCGAAGAACTGTCCAACCTAGAGGCCCTGCGCCGCGAAGCCCGGCAGAAGGCCCAGGAGGAGGCGCGCGCCCTGCTGAAGCGGGCGCAGGACAAGCTGGACAACACGCTGGCCGAACTCCGCCGCGCAAACGCCGAGGGCAAGCAGACCGAGCGCGCCCGGCAGAAGATCAAGGACATCGGGAGCGACTTGCAGGCCGCCATCCAGGACCGTTTGGCCGCCGACCAGCCCACTTTGGTTGAGACCGTCCCCGACCGCGCCTTGCGCCGGGGCGACAAGGTCCGCATCACAACCCTGGGCATGGCCGGCGAGCTTTTGGAAAACGCCGACGGCGACTCGCCCGTTCCTGTCCAAGTCGGTGCCATGCGCGTGTCGGTCCCGCCGTCCACCCTGATGCTGCTGGGCAAAGAAGACGCGCCCAAGCCCGCCGGCCCGCGCCCTGTCTCGTCCCCGCCGCGCGACCGCGCCAAAGACGACGGCGGCAACGGCAAAGACGGCGACGCACCCTCCTTCGCCATGCAGAAGACACTGGCAATCACGCCGCAACTCACGCTCTTAGGCCAGCGCGCCGACGAGGCCGTCCAAAACGTCGAAAAGTACCTGGACGACGCCTACGCCGCCGGCTTCAGCCGTGCCCGCCTGGTGCATGGCAAGGGAACAGGGGCGCTGCGCCGCGCCGTGCAGGAGTACCTCCAAGGCCACCCGCTCGTGGACGACTACGCGACTGCCGACCCCGAAGAAGGCGGCGCGGGCGCAACCGTGGTGACGCTGAAGGCGACTTGAATCGGTTAGCAAAGTTAAACCAGAGTGTTACGGCTTTACCCTATCGGGTTCCTTCCGGGCCAGACAGATAACGTAAACGCTTGTACCGACTGCCAGGGCTTAAGGAGTAGCACATTAGCATCCTCTGGTCTTCGAATCGTAGGGTCTAAGCTTATAGTAACGTGATAGATTTTTCCATCCGGCCTTCTGAGTGATCCGTTCACCTCGACCACGGCGACATCCATACCTTCATCAAAAGCATAGCCTACCACAGCTATCCTAGCCCTCGACGGCAAGTTCGCGTCGTATCTAACCGGATACTCGTGTGTAACGTGATGAGCAATGATTCTTTGTTCGTACCTCGGAGGCAGAGCGTTCAGCAATACCGCGCGGGCACTATTAGTTAGATTATATGCCGTGTAGTGGGATGGAGGCATACGCCTTTCAATGTTGCTCCATTCTCCAGATACACTTTTGTTGTTATACGTCACTTCTAGTAGGCGCTTTATGTCAGGCTCCAGCTCTTTCAGGAGATGTTTGTACTGCACTGGGTAGCCATTCTCCCCATAGACGAGTGAGCGATGTAGGTTAGTCATAAAGGTTTTTGTTGCCTTATGCGTATTTCGCCAACTCTCCTGATCCTGCTTCGTGTTCAATCTCTTGGCTAATGTTTCCACTTGTTCTTTGAAGCTTGTCCGAAGCAGCGCCACTTTATCGGACGCTGGCTCTCCCTCAGAAACGCTAAGAACATACAACAGTGTAGGGACACCCCTCCGTATGGTTGAAAACAATTCTTTAACCTTATCTCCTGCTACATCTCCTGCGAGTTCCTTCTCAGTCTGTTGACACACAGAAAAGGCCTCCTCAGCCTTGAAACGAATAGCTAAACGGGCATCTTTTTCGTCTGCATAGCGTAGGGCCTTCCTACAGAAATCTATCAAATAGCTGGTTGCGTTTAGCATATGGCGTGGGTGGCGATGGGCGAATGCTGATCTATATGCCCTTCGATAGTATCCCCAGCCTTCGTCTAGATTCTGTCGGAACTCGCTCCACGGCAACTCTCCCTCACGACAGAAATGGCGATAGATAGACCCCATCGTTAGCAGAACTTGCATCCGCATGACTGTTCTACCCTGAGCCTGCTCGACAAATTCCAGTGCTGCGCGGTATTGAAGCACCTCCGAATAGTCCTTTTTACCAGCGTGTAATTCCTGGGAGCGGACGTAATAAAATAGACCTTCGCAGACTAATTGAACGTTTTGCAACTTCAACCCTATCGCTATCAGTTCCTGCGACAGTTTCTTAATCAGAGGATAGGCTTTGGTATCATCAACCACTCCTTCCCGGTCTTTGGAGCGGTTAAGGAAGGCAAGGGCCTGTTGAACTGCATAACACCTACTAGTCGTGTCAAGGTCTTGTTTATCAAGCAAATACTCCAGTATGTTCCAAGCTTCAGCATAACAGCTAACCCGCTCGCTGTGCTGAAGTGACATAGCAACTGCTATGTATTGTTCTGCTTGTAATTGTGAATCTGCACAGCCTTCACAGACGGTCTTCCATGCTTGAAGATCGAAGGAGCCATCGATCTGACACAGACTGACTCGTGTCTGAACCAAATCATGAGCGAATTGTTGATTCAAATCGTTGGCTGTTGGTAAGCCAAGTTCATCATCTACGTCAATGTAAAAGCCTTTGCTCAATTGACTGAGTATACGCAGAGATTTGTAGAAATATGCTTGTTTCGGGCTTGTAGGAACCCAACTGGTGGTTTCAATCCACTGTAAGAGACGCCTTAGGTGTGTGAAGCGGAAGGGGGATTGAAAGAAGGGTACTAAGTCGCGGCCTAAGTGGTCGCCATAGATCAACTCTAGCGTTATGTGTGTCAGAGATAAATCGGTTTCTTTTGTAAGGTAAGTTTTCTCTAATTCAGCGCGTAGTAGTTGATCCCACTTAGCGAAAAGCGCGGAAGCCTCGGCCATTTATGGACGAGATGGATAGCGCATTGCCATTCTTATGGCAATTTCCTTCTTATGGCAATTTCCTTGGCACTGCGTTTGGAGGCTTGTCTCATGGGGTACAACAGAGGTAATCACTGGGCATGAGACAAGCAAGCGTTCCGCCGGTTGAGAGGGTAACAATCGTTAATCCCGCCCTCTCGTAAAACGCTGAGGGTTGCTCCGTAACTCTATGCTGTAGGGCGGTACAGCACAGGGGAAGACCCTGGGAAGCCAGACCATTTATGGGCTGGAGCCGTCACCCGCTCCAACGAAGACTTTCATGTCTGCCACCTTTGCGCTTGATAAGAAGTCCTTACTCTATTCCCTGGCTTGTTGCTAGATTCCTTCTTAAATCATCACGCTAGCACATCAGGATTAAGCATCAAGTTCATCGGTTCTCTTCCGCAAAATTCTCCTCCGCGTCGTCATCCCCCACCGGCGTCACATTGCGATACCGCACGAGTGGGCGCACCCAGAACTGCAAATCCCCCCTTCCCTGATAGGGAAGGGGGGAGAGTGTTGCCAATTGGGGACTCGTCAGTCGCTGGGCGCCGGGAACTCCTCGGCCCCGCCGCTTGTCGGTCCGTCGGTCTCAGACTTGGTCTCAGACTGGACGACGTTGATGCTGAGGCTCAGGCTGCGCCCCGTCTCCGAGTGATGGCCGGATACGCTGTAGGCGACCCGCGAGTCCGGCGTACCCGTGTGCTCGACCTGTTCGGCGATATACTCGCGCGATAGGTCGAGCTGCGTGTGCTCGCCCTTCTTGTGGTGGTCGCCGTTGCGGATGCTCCTGGCAACCTCGGCGCGCTTGGCGGCGGGTGCGCCTGCCGCCGGGTAGCTGACACTGAATGACATGATACGTTTCCTTTCGTTGTCTAGCTAGAGAGTGCTAGAGCTTGATGGTCCAGTCGTTGATGGCGCTGGTGATCTCGGCGAGGGCGAGCGCCGCCGCGTCGGGCGGCAGGCCCTTAGCGGCAATCACGCGCTGGCTGAGTGTCGCGATCAGGCCGGCCTTGATGCGCGGCAGGGCCGCGTTCACGGCCTGCTGGGCGACGCCCTTGAAGATGTTCCCGAAGTTCATTGTGTTCCTCTATACCCGAAATTATATACATTCGTCAGTACCCTCGCGCGCGCTGGAAGTGCATCCAGTCTTTGTGACTCCCCTGCCACTGCCCGCCCCATTCCCAGCCTGCGTCCGTGAACGCGCGGATGAACCAGTCGGGCAGTGTGCCGCGCTGAGAGCCGAAGGCGTTGTGGTTCGCGTCGAAGTCCAGGGCGATCCCGAACGCGTGATCACTCGGCACGCCCTGGCCGCGCTTGTTGCGGTAGACATAGGAGCCGGAGAAGACATCGCACCTGTGTTCGCGCAGCACCTCGAGCGTGCGCGCGTCATAGTAAGCGGTGTCATGGCCGTAGCCGTCGTTGGCCTTGACGATCTGGCGGGCGGCGTCGTAAACGTCGGTCAGGATTTCCGTCAGGTCGGGCACGACGAGCCGGTGGACGCGGAAGTGCTCCACGGGGGATGACGCCCCATTGTCATCCACATAGACGAACTGATAGGGCGGTGTGAAGGCCACGATGTTGGCGGCCTCCCACGCCGGGTTCGCGTTGCCGTTGTGCCCGGCGGGGTTGCCGTAGGTGTCGAGGATCGCGGCGTAGCCGTGCGGGATGCTCATGCTGCGCCTCCTGCCTGCTTGTCCGTGATAATAACGGCCCCGCCTGGTAGGGCCGTCTGGGTGAGCACGGCGCTCTTGCCCGCGTCCCCGTCGGCGACCGCGCGCGTCAGTGACTGGCTCTTGTTGATGTCCGCGACCGCATTCGTGATCGAGGCCGCGTGATCACCGAGTGCCCTGATCGCCTCCGAGACTTCCGGCGGCAGCGTCATCTGTGCGAGCGCCGCCTGTGCGGGCGGCTGCGGGGCCGGCGCGCCGGCCCCCACCGCCGGGGGCGTGTTTAGCAACACCCTGTCCTTAACGTTTTCCAGCTTGGTGCTCTGGCCGGCGAGCCAGGCCGTGTTCGAATCCGCCTGCTGCTTGGCCAGCGCGGCGGTCGTGCGGATGTCGTTGATGTCCGCGAAGATGTTCTTGAGCGCCGGCATGACGTCTGTGTGGATCTTGTTGAGCGCCACGGCGACGCCGGCGATGAGGGCGAGTGCCAGCAGGCTAAACGCCGTGATTGTTGCTGCGGTCATAGTGTTTGCGGCGGGAAACCCTTTTGGCTTCAGCCAGGGGAGGTAAGCCGCCTTGCCTTTCTGAAGGCGAGATATTGGATTATCTTTTGCCTTCTTGAGAGTAAAACTGCCCCGTTTGGGGTACAATAAGGTTGGTTGTAAGGCACTCACTAAACAGTGAGCCAACGGCTTTCAAGCAACCACCTTGAAAGCTGAGGTGACAGGTTGTGGCAACTCAATACGTTTTGCCGCGTAAAATCTCAGGACGTCTCTGCTTTCAGCCGCAAGGCTGTTTCAGATGGTCCAACAGGGCTTGCCCTGTCTGGACACGGGCGACCGTAAGAACGCCTATTGATGCACCCGTTTTCGGGTAGTGTCAAAGCCGCTTCCTTTAGAATAAATTCTAAAGGAAGCGGTTACTTACAGTGTTTTCCTTTCGTGTGTCCCTGCTATTTCGGTGTCCCTGCTATTTCGGTGTCCCTGCTATTTCGGTGTCCCTGCTATTTCGAGATTGTATGGCTATTTCGAGATTGTATGCACCACGAGGTGCTGAATGATGGCACTGAGGAGGCCCGTCCCGATCAGGAACAGGCCGCCGAGCACCCAAAGCGCGTTTTTCCAGTAACGCTTGTGGTCCAGGAGGTCGGTATCGTGGGACTCCAGGCGCTTGTCAATGCTGTCGAATCGCAGGACCGCCTGCTCCTCGCTCTTCGACATACGCTCCTCATGGCGGTCTGCTCGCATTTGGATGACCTGAAACTTCGAGTCCATATCGCCCATGATCAGTTCCCGGTTAGTGTTCATTTTCTCGCCCACACTGGCGAGGGAATCGGCCATGCGGGCCATCACAATCGCATGTTCTTGGGCCAGCTCTGTGCGGCGTCCATCGCTCGCCACCAGAAAGTCCATCTGCTTCGCCTGGCCCCGCGACAGCTCTTCCAGCATTCGCACTCTGTTCTCCACTGTGCTGTCCTCCAATGTCACTAGTCCTCTCTCATTTCGTGCCGAGGGGCAACGGTGTATCTGGCGCTTATTTAGGTGTATCTGGTGCTTATTTAGGCGCCCGGATCGTAAAACGTGATCCCTGGCTGGTCCAGCGCGGACAGGAACAGTGTGAACGCGCCGGACTGCGGCACTGGCCCGACCTCGCTCACAAACTGGGACAGCGCCGAGTAGGAGCCGTCCGAGGCCCGGTATCGCTTGGCCGCGTAGGTGTAGAGGGCGCCCGGCGTCAGTGGGCCGGGATCGGCAAAGCTCCAGGAACCGCCGGGGTCGGGAATCACCCCGACCAGCGACAGCGCGCTCGGGTCGGTGACGGTGCTAGTCCGGTAGATGGCGATGGAGTTGACTGCCGGCCCGGCAGGCGCGGCGGCAGGCGCGGGATCGAAGCTTGCGCCCTGGGACTGGTTATAGAAGAGCAGGTCCAGGACGCCCTGGGCGCCCGCCGCGACATTGAAGGCGCCGGCCAGGTCATGCAGCGCGCCGTCCGACGTCGCCTTCTGGATCAGCGGCGCGCCCCCGTTCCAGATCAGCGTGCAGCCGGACCGGACCAGCGGCAGCCAGTAGTTGACGGCGATCTGCGCGCCGCTGACGTTGCGGAGGCCCAGGCGCATCCACACCGCTAGGGGCAGGCCCGTTTCCCAGACCAGCGACCCGTCCGTCCCGGCTGCCGCCTTGAAGGCGCGCTGCACCGCCCCGGCGGGGAAGTTGGCCCCGCCGGCGAAGTAGGTCGAGTCGAGGTGAACGGAAGGCCCAGCCAGCGCGTTGAGGTAGCCGCGCCCGTGCCAGAAGGGCGCAGCGGATGCCCCGGCAACCCCACCCCCGCCTGCGGCGATGTCCATCTCCATCGCGTCGAGCCGGCTTTCGAGCTGCGGGTAGGTGATGCCCTTAGCGGTCCGAAACCGGGCTGCCACGACTTCACCCGTGCCCGTCTGCGCGCCGCCGGCCCCGCCGGCGCTGGTGCCCTGGCTGCTGCCGGTGAAGGAACTGCCGCCCCCGGTCGGGTCCTGCTTGGCAAGGCGCTTGCGGATCTCGTCCAGGATGACCTCGCCGTCATCGGGCAGTTCGCGCCCGAGCTGGAGCAGGCAGGTGTAGAGGCCGCCGTAGCGGTGCGTGATCTTCACGATGGCGAGCGGGACGGTGGTTACCAGCGGCCCCGTGATGGTTACCAGCGGCCCCGTGATCCCGGCGAGGCGCACGAGCTGGCCGCAGCGGAAGATCCGGGCGTCCTCGTGAAGCTCCACGGCCGGGCTGTTGGGCGGAATGGCGTTCGCGATGAAATAGGCGGCGGCGTAACGGCGCGCGTCCTCCACGCTCGTGAGGGCGTCTTCGGTCAGTATCTCGGACCTGACCCCGTAGACGCTCTCGCTGGCCGCCTGGGCCGCATAGGCCGGCTGACCGGCGAGCAGGCCCTCGGCGCGCAGCCGCACCTGGAGCGGGCCGTCGGGGATGTAGAAGTTGGCTGGGTGCGCCCCGTCATAGGCCGCCCGGTCGCGCACGCACACGCCGTCCACGATCAGCGCGCCCGAGCCGCGGAAGGTCAGGTAGCATTCCAGGCGCGCGGCGTCCGGGGCGCAGTCGAACGAAGCGTTCCAGATGTACCAGCCGGGCGCGTTCATGGCGCCCGCCGGGATCGCCTCTTTGAGCGGGTTGCCGCACTCGGAGCCGTCCTGACGGTAGGTGTGCATCTCCAGTAGGAACCTAGCGTTCGTGGCCTGTCCGGGCGGGAGCTTGGCGAAAACCTGAAACATCACGCCCTGGTTGCCCGTCACGTCCATACGGCTGCCGCCCTGGGACAGATGGATGTCGTGGCCGTTTTGGTCATGCGAGACTTGGGCGATCATCACCGACCTGCCGCCGATGCTATTGCCGTTCCCGTCGTCGTAGAAGTCGGGGTAGAGCCAGTTCTGGGCGGTGATCTGGGCGTCCCCGAACACATCGAGTTGCCAGTGGTCCTGGCGCGCGATGGAGGCGTCGAAAAAGCGCATCGCATCGCAGACGAAGCCGCGCCCCTGGCCCGAGCTGCCATCGCCGATCTGGGTCACACTGAACTTGAAGTCGAAGCCCGCCGCGCCGGCCGGGGCGCGCGCGGTCATGTAGTAGTAGTTCCAGTCCGCGTCCGGCGGCGCCAGGTAAGTTTCAGGCATGACCGACGTCGAGATCACGTTATGCGCGGCGTCCTTCCAGGAGATCGTAATGGCGCCCGCACATTGGTTTGAGCCGTGCTGACGCCGAAAGTGCCCGCCAAACTCATAGTCGTGGCCGGGGACGATCTGGGCGAGATTATCGCGGGTCTGATCAAAACTTTCCCCAACACTGTCGGCCTGGATCATTTGACTGCCCTCATAGGCAGCACCCTCGTTATTGCCGGTTGACTTGTAATCCGCCCCGCCTGACAATGCCCAGTTGCTCCGATCCTCGAAGCCCGCAGAGTTCAGCAGGTTGCCCGCAGAACTGTCTCCTGCGAACGTCGGCCGCTCGAAGCCGCCATTGTACATGAGGTTCGGATATTTGGGCCGACCTCCTACGATAAACACCGTATTGACGACCTTGTCGGACTGTTCTTCGGCTTCCGTGTTGCCCACCCGCTTCGACGGCGTAGGGAGCACCCAGTCCACGGATGTGTGGATCGGCTCCGTGTAGAAGCGGTCCGTCAGGTAGTCAAAGTCGGACGGGTCGTTGACGACGTCCACGCCCCAAATCGCACTGTTCCCGGACAGCTTCGTCAGGTCGCCGAACACGTCCTTCGTCATCTTGATGTAGGCGTCCACCTGGCCAATGGTCTGCCCGACGTCCAAGCAGCGGACCGTCAGCGGCTTCGCCTCGAACGGCTGCACCCAGTCGCGCACGACGTCGCGGATGACCTGGCCTGTGTCCGTCGGGGATGGGTAGGTGTAGCGCTGATGGGCCACATGCGCGCCGGCCCGCAGCATGCGCCCGTAGCCGGTCAGGATCAGCTTCGGCGGCTCTTCGGGGGACCGTCCGCGCCCGGTGACTTCGCCGCGGTAGCGGAGCGTGCCCGACACCCACAGCTCCACGATGTCGGTGGCGACGAGCAGAGGCAGGTCCTTCGGGCCGACCGACGTCTTCAGCGTGAAGTCCGCGTATCCCCCGTAGCGGACCTCGCTGGCCTCGAAGTCCGCGATGCTTTTTGCCGGCAGCCGCTTCCGCCGGCCGGCCGCCGAGAACGCCTTGATGGTGACTTTGAGCGGCACTACCCTAATCTCCGCACTCTAATCTCCGCACTCTAATCTCCGCACTCTAATCTCCGCACTCTAATCTCCGCACTCTAATCTCCGCACTCTAATCTCCGCACTCTAATCTCCGCTGATCTGGATGATCCCGCCGGGCAAAACTGTGGCGAAGATCGGCGCGGGGGCAGGGACAGCCGCGGCCGGCGCCGGGACGGTCACGGTGATCGTCTGGGCGTGCGTGTTCCCGCCGAGAGCGCCCTGGACCTGGAAGGTGTAGGTTCCGGCGGCCAGGCCGTTGTTCGTGAGATGAAGCGATGTGGACGCGCCCATGGCCAGGGAGGTCGTCCCCAACTGAGCGGAAAGGCCGGCGGGGACATTCAGCAGGGAGAGCGCCACGTTTCCCGTCTGCCCGTTCAGCGGGTTCACGGTGATGTCCGGGTTTAGCGTCTGGGATGCGCCCGCTGCGAGGGAGACTGCCTGGGTGGCCGGTGTGAGCTGAAAGTCGGCGGCGGCGGCGGCGGCCGCGACGCCCTGAACGTAGCCGCCGTCATATTGCAGGAGGCGGAAGTCCGTGATGATGGCGCTCTGGCCCGCCGCCGGCTGAGTGTTCTGGCTTTGTCCATTCGCCTGGACGTTCACGCCCCAATAGCGCTTCGTATAGCCAGGCCCCCCGAAGGTCAGAAGCTGGTTTGAGGTCAGGTCGCCGACGTGCTGCCAGTCCAGCCCGTTTGCCGTATCCGAGCAGTAAAGGGGCGTCGGGGAGATGTAGAAGACGCAGTTGATCCGCGCGCCCTGAATGGACTGGGCCGGATTTGCCCCCAGGTCTACGATGATGGCCGTGTTGTAGTTCGAGCTGGCATAGCATCCGTTTCCGGTCGTCGTGTCGCCGATGTCCAGGTCGTAGAATAGACTCGCATTCGCCGCCGTGCTCCAGCCTGCCAGCGCGGGCATGGCGTTGGAGCCTGAAGTCCCGTTGTTCCAGGTATAAATTCCGTTCATGGGGTGTCTTCTCTCTTGATCTCCCCTGTCTTGATCTCTCCGGCCCTGAGCCAGCTATGCTCCCAGGTGTGCGCGCCCCAGAGGTGGGCGTAGTCCAGTGTCTCGATCTGCGCGGGCGTCATTCTAAAGTCTTTCATGCGCTGCTGAGTGAGGTAGAAGCTAGTGTAGGGCAGCAGCTTGGCTCCCCCGTGGCGCAGGATCTGCGTGAAGCCCGCGTCCCGGTGGGCCGTGAACGGGTCCAGGAAGGCGTCCAGGGTGTCCGTGCAGTATCCCGGCCCGGTCATCGCCCAGGCCGGCAAGCGGCTCTCTCGGAACCGCTCCAGGCGTGCCGGCAGCCCGTCCAGCCACGCCTGGAGGAAGGGATGGCCCGCCGTCGCCGCCAGGAACGCCGGCTCCGCGACTGAGGGGTACTCCGCCGGGCCCGCAGAGTATGAAAAACCCAGGCACAGGTCGCAGTCGTCCAGCAGGGTCCCCAGCGGACGGATCGGGACGACGTCCCAATCGACGTACAGGCCGCCGCGCTGGGAGAGCGTCCAGATGCGGTCGATGTCGCCCTTGACGCCGAAGTCCGGCGCCTCGGCGCGGTAGAAGTCCTCGAAGGGCGTGATCAGCCGCGTGGCGTCGGTCAGGACGATGACGTCCCACTCCGGGTTCAGCGTGCGCCAGGCGGCGATGTTGCGGGCCGCGTAGACGGGCGGGCGGTCCGGCCCCAGGCAAAGGAAAAATATCTGTTTCGGTATCATGTTAGTACAAGGCATCTCTTAGTACCAGCGGTCCTGCCAAGCGACCGACCAAGTGGCGGCAGCGCCGCCCGACGGGGTCAGCGTCAGGGCGTTGGCGCCGGGCAGGAGGCGCACGAAGTCGCCGTCGAAGCAGAACATTTTGTCCATCCCGCCCAACGTGACGGTCTCATGGAAGGTGTCTATCAGATAGGTGCCCGTGGCGTCGGGGGACAGGAAGCACGCCTGGCCGGCGCCGTCATAGAGTTCCAAGCTGCCGCCCGATGCCGTGACGGTCAGGGAGAAGGTCGGGTCGGCGGGGCCGTTCCCGGCTGTCGTGACCGCCCCCGCGCCCCCGTAGGGGCCTTGCGTGGTCGTGCTATTCCCCCACCAGGGCGGGTCTTCGCGCGAAACCAGGATGAAGGCGTGGTCGCGGCTCGGCAGCCCGCCCCAGGCGGATGCCTTCACGGAGCCGCCGAGCCGCACGTTTGCGTACCGGTCCGAGTCGATGAACAGCGGCAGGCTGCCGGCCCGGATGAGCGCGCCCTTGAGCCGGTCCCAGGCCGTGCGCGTGTCGCCGGGGTTGTTCGGGTCCCCACCGGCGATGTCCGTGGCGAGGACGAGGCCCGAGACCGTCAGGATGAGGCCGTCGAAAAGGCTGTCCCCGGCAAAGCGTCCGCCGCGCCCGGCGATGGTCGCGGTTTGCTCGCGGAAGGTTAGTTCCTCCTCAACGGTGGCAATCTGATCGGCGAAGCTGTATGGCCCGAGGCTCTTAGCGAAAAACGTGGTCATAGAAGGTCAGCCGTAGAAGATCAGCCCAGGGTGAAGGCTTTTTGCAGTCGGTCCGCGTGACGCCGGTTCTCGCGGTCCAGGTCCTCCGGGCTGCTAAAAACGGGATTGTGGTTGTTGACCTCGTAGTGGATGGACGGGGTGTGTCCGGGATGCGCGCTCTCAGATCGATCATCCTCAGCGCGAACCGGCGGCGGGGCGTACTGACCGGCCATGATCAGACTCATGATGCGCGTGTTCAGCACCCCTTCGCCGGGGCTGAGGCGCGCGGGGACGATGTCGCCCGCCCCCTTCGGACCGGGGACGATGCCCCCCTCGGCAAAGTGGAAGAGGTGCTTCAGCCCGCCGAACAATTTCTGAATTGGGTTGCCGAGTACAGAATTCAGAAGCAGCCCGCCCCCTAGCCAGGGCAGCAGCGGTCCTAAGCCTCCGAGTGCTCCGTGCGCGAACAGGCCGCCGTGCGCGAACAGGCCGCCGTGCGCGAACAGGCCGCCTAAGCCGCCGTGTCCCAAAAGCCCCCCGAGACCAAGAAAACTGCCAGCGCCCCCGCCCGGTCCGCCTAAGGCGCCATTGCCTACCGGTCCGTTGATGCCCTGAACCTGGCCGATCCCGCCGGATCCCAGAAGGCCCGGCAATAAAGAGGCGGTCGGACCGAGGATGCCCATACTGCCCAGGCCGGCGCTTGCTCCGATCATGGAGGCCGACATCGCCGCAGGAGACGATCCGCCGCCTCTCACCGCCCCTGACGATCCGCCGAACAAGCCGCCGAGCAGACCCCCGAGACTGAAGCCTCCGCCTGAGCCGCTGAGAAGGTTGCCGAGAAGGTTCTTGAAGACGTTCGCCAGGCCCCCCTGCAAGCCGCCCTCGGCACTGCTCAGTAAGTCTTCCCACATGGATTTGAAGATTCCCTTGCTGTTCCTTGGGTGAAAGAGAGCGTCCAGGACGCGGCTTCCGTTCTCCGCTGCCGAGTCACGCAGGCCGCCCCAGAACTCCTCACCGCCGACCGGCGCAGTCTCGCGGACCGGCGCAGTCTCGCGCCTGGGGCGGGAGAGCTTGCCGGCTTCGACGGAAAGTTCGTTGTGCAGGCGTGAGGATACCGGCGCTTTTTTCAGTAGATCTTGCACTTGTTGAAGGAAGGCGTCTTGGTCTGTCTTCTTAGCGAGATAGTCCGCCTTGAAGTCCGCGAACTGGCTTCTCAGCGCTCCGACGTCCATGCCGCTCTGAGCATCCCCGATGACGTGGCGAATCGGTTCAATGGCGGCGGCGCTCTCTGGGTGCAGATCGGCGAAAGCCTTCGCTTCATTGAACAGGCCCACCAACGCCGCGCGGTAGCCCTCGGCGCTGGTCTTGCCGTTGTCAAAACTCTCCTTCAGGGTGTCAAAGCGTTCCCGCAACCCGTCGCGTTCGGCCTCTGCCGCCCGCTTCAGTGCTTCAGTCATGTCGCGCTGAAGCTGGATAACGACCTCGGAAATCCTGTACCATTCATCCGTGTAGGATTTCCCGTCCTTCTCCAAAGCCGCCCGGCGTTTCTGGAACCAGGACAGCGTATCGGGCGCGCTCTTCTCGCCCGTGCGGTACTGCCAGTCCACCCTTTTGTCTTCGTCCTCGCTGGTCGCCTGCGCCTGGGACCGGGTGATCGCATCCCTGTTGCGCGTGTAGAGCTGGGTCGCGGCCTTGATGTCGATGCCGGGCGCGGCTTTCTGCCGACGGAACTGCTCGTCGTTGTGGGCGAGCAGGCGGGCAAACCTCCCAGGGCCGTCCGCATCCATCGCCTCGAGCTGGTCTTTGATGTCCGCGTTCATGGCATTCGCCTTGACGCGGCTTGCCATCTTCATCAACGCATCGTCCACCTGCCTGGCGACGGCTTGCAGGCGCCTCGCGCCGGCTTCGTGCGCCTTCAGCCACCCCTCATTCGCCTGGATGAATTCGGTGATCTGCTGCTTGCGCCGCGAAAGGTAAGCCTGATAGGAGGCGTTGTCGATCAGCCTGTTCTGCCATTTGACCTGGTAGTGGTGATCCTCAGCGCCCTGATTGTCAAAGGCGACGTCGAACTTGTGAGCCTCCTGCTGCTTCTCCCTCCCGGCAGCCCTCTCATGCTCCGACACGGTCGTCAGGGCGTGATCGCGCCAGGCCGCTACCTGTTTGCGGTCCGTGCCGCTAGATTCGAGCCGCCGCGCATCGTCCCGAATCATCTCGCGCGCCTTGAGCGGATCCGTCTGTGCCAGGGCCACTGAGACCATGCGCTTCATGGAGGCGGTGACGGTCCCCGTGCCGGCGGTGATCCCCCCCGCCAGTCCTTCGGCGGCGTTCACGCCCAGCTTGTGCATGACCCGGCTCGGGCTATGTATGTCGAGCAGGCTCATGGCGGTCGCCGGGATACTGCCCGCCATCCCGGCGACGGCGCTCCTGACCTCGCCGATTTTGCTGACGATCCCGTTCTTGATACCCTGCCCGATGGAGTCGCCGAGGTGGAAGCCGGCTTCCACCGCCCGCTTGCCAGCGTCGTAGATCAGGGAGACGATGAGGGCCAGCGTGTTCCCGATAGCTTTGGCGACGTTCACGAACGCGCTCTCGACGATCTTCCAGAGGTTGGTGACGATGACTCCGACGTCTTTCGCCGCGTCCCCCCAGTGCCCCGTCATCACGTCCATCGCCAGTTTGAGCGTGGCGAGGATGATATGCAGGGCCGCAGAAAACGCCTGCTTCACGAAGTCCCAGAGCGGCCCGATGATTGCCATGATCCGCGCGCCGTGGTCATGCCAGAACGTCTGGATCGCCACAAGGACGGTGTGGACCGTTTCCCGGATGAGGGGCATGTTGGCACGGAACCACCTCACGACGTAGCCGAACTGGCTGTTGACGAAGCCCATGACTTCCGCGCCGACTTTGGCCGTCACTTCCCGGATGTGCCCGAAATCCGTCTTCCAGGCGAGGGCGAGCGACGCGGCGGCGGCGATGGCCGCCGCCGCCCCCAGGGCGAACGGGCCGGACATCACGCCCGCCGCCCCCGCAAGCCCCGCTTCCCCTTCCGCCGCCGCCGGGCCGATCCCGAACAGCATTTTGCCGAGGCCGCCGAGAAGGGCCGAAGTCTTTTCCGTTATTAGCCCGAAGCCGGAGACGAGCGGCATCAGGCCCGAAAGCAGCCTCAGCGCGCCCAGGCCGATGATCGCCTCCTGGACCGGCCGGGGCAGCTTCGTGAAGCCGTCCAGCAAATTGGCGAGGATATTGGCAAATGCCCGGACAACGGGGATCGCTGCCGTGAACAGCGGGCCGACCTTCTCGCCGATTGGAATGAAATCCGCCCTGATTTCGCCCGACAGCGCCTTGAACGCCTGCTGCGTCTGCTTCATCTGCTGGTCATAGAGTGGGTCAATGGCGTCGACCTTGCCGGCAAAAGCAGCTTTCGTGCCGGTCTTCGGGTCGTTCAGGGCCGTGTGGAAGGACTGATTGGCCGTGCCCGTGAGAAAGCTCGCGCCGATGCCGCCCTGCTTGTTGTTGAACAGGTCTTTGAGTGCCCCCGCCTGCTCTTTGACCGGCAGGGCGGAGATGGCGTCCCGAACCTTATCCAAGACGCCGGAGAGCAGCTCCCGCCGCAGGCCGACCGCGTTGAAGTCGTCGCTGATGCCCAGCGACGCGGCCCGCTCCTGCGCCTTCTTCGACGGGGCCGCGATCTGTCCGAGCATCCCCGCCACCTGCGTGTCGGCGCGCGCCGGATTCAGACGGTGCTGCACCAGGGCGGAGTAGGCCGCCAGAACGTCCGGCAGGCCCTCCGGCCCCATGTAGTTCGCGGCCAGCCCGACCGTGCGCGTGCTGTTTCTTTCCAGACCCTTCACGTCCATGTTGGAGCCGGCGGCGGCGAAGTGAACGACGTTGCCGACGCGAGAGACCATGTCGGCGGACATGTGCTTGTAGGCGTTCAAAATGCCCGTCAGGACGTCGTCGGTCTCCTCGGTGTTCGTGTGCGTGGCGATGCCGAAGCGGTTCCCGAACTCCCCTATGGTTGCCGCATCCTTGCCGCGATAGCCGAAATTCTGGATGCGCTTATAGCCCTGTGCCAGATCCTCATCGGGCGTCCCCGTCTTCATCAGCCGCAACGTCTGCGACCGCATGGAGGCGGCATCGGCATCACTCATCGTCGTGTTGCCGCGAACGCCCTGAAGCATGTTGTCGAAGCCCGCCGCCAGCTTCCCGGAGAACGCTGCCAGGAGCGTCGTCACAACCGCCCCCGCCCCGCCGAGATCAAGGGCCGCGCCCGCGCCCGCTCTCAGCCCTCCCCGGAACGTCCCGGCCTCCTCCGCCCTCCGCAGGCCCCCGCCGCCCCCCATGCCGCCCAGGAAGACCGGCGCGCCCGCCGACGCCAAGCGCACGGACGCGCGCACCTCCGCCGCCGCCACCTTTACCCGGTCCAGCGCCGTCGCCGCCTCGTCCGCCCCGGCCACGATCCCGTCCGGGTTGAACACGACGCCGCTCAGGGCGTCCAGCCGGGGAAGGACATTTGCCGTGACGCGCCCTAGTCCCGATACCGACTTCTGCGCGGTGGCCGCCCCCGCGTCCAGGCCGTCGAGGGCCACGTCCGCCGCCCCGGCCGCGCTTGCCATGTCCCCCAGGGCCGTCCCGGCGGCGCCGCTGGTTCCGGTGAGTGCCCCCAGCTTCCTGTCCGCCGCGCCCGCCTGGGTCCCCAGCACTTTCAGCAGATCGCCCGCATCCTCGGCGGCAGTGGTCAGTTCGAGAACCTGGCCGGCGGCGCTGCGTGATGCCGCCTTCACCGCATCCAGCCCCCGCGTAGCCTGCTCCGTTCCCCTCAGGATGCCCTGCGGGTTGAACGTAAGGTTTTTGATCTCCGCGTTGACGGCGGCCACACTGTCGCGGATGAAGGCCATCGCCTTGCCCACGTCCGCCCTGAAAGCGAGCAGTCCCGTTGTCGCCTGCTTGTTGTCAAGCAGGATGCTGATTTTCACTTCTGATGGGTTTGGCATTTAGGGAAACTCCAGGAGAGATGGCGGACCCCAACCGCTACTAAAGCCGCTGTCTAACCCAGCCGCACGACCGGCCTGATCACGTTCATCATGTTCGGTAGCTGGCCTAGAAACCCGCCTATCTCGTGCTCATCAACATCCAGCAGTTCCGCTTTCGTGAAGTAATAGACGGCGCGAAGCAGGGACGCGGCGTAGCTCCAGTCCTGCACTTCCACCTGTTTGCCTGCCTTTTGCCCGGCAGGCCGGGCCTCTAAAAATGTCGCCGGAGGCTCGGGCTGCCGGCGACGGCCACGCCGAGGATGTGGATGAAGGTCGGCAGCTCAAGATCGTTTTCGATCTGCTGGCGCGTGATGTCCGGGTTCTTGCGGCTGAGGACCAGTAGGGCCAGGCTGACCATCGCCTCGGACTGCTCCTCGCTGATCTGTCCCGGAAGCGCCGCCAGCGCGAATTCCACGAAGTCTTGGGTGATCTGCGGCGCGGCGTCCACGCCGCTTCCCGCCTGCGCCGCCAGCCGGTTCAGCGTGGCCGCCGTCGCGGCGATGTCGAACACGCCCCTTTCGTGGGCCGTCAGGACATGGACGAACAGCATCTCCGGTATCTGCGTGATGAGCTGGGCGGCGCGGCCCAGTTTCGCGACCGGGATCGGCGCGGCTTCAAATTCCGCGCCGCCGAGCCGGACCGGCTCACCGATCCCGAGCATCTTTTCCAGCGGCACCGCCGGAGCGCCGGCCCCACGGGAACCGGGATTCTCGCTCTCTGCGATGGGCGTCTGCATGGCGCGCAGCCGCTCCTCCTGCTGGGCGGCCTGGGCGGGCGTCGGATGCGGCTTGGGAGTACTCATAAAGCCAAAGTCCTTTCGTGACAACTCCCCATGCCTAAAGGCAGGGGCTTCACGCTTGCAAGCAAGCGTTCGCTCCTTGACAAAAGGAGGGGCTGCTCTGGTCTTGCACCACGGCCATATTATCCTATGGCAAATTGATTTATTTGGCGCGGCTATGACTGCTTCTATGCGTTGGAGGCTTCCAGTGATAGGGTGAACTCAAACTCGTGTTGCTTGTCCTTAGCACTAGCCCATCCCTAGGCTCTCTGGCACAAACAAACAACCGATGACTCGGAGGCCATATATAGATAGCCCAAACAGTATTTATAAGAATCTTGATGTATGCCTGTATTATACCCAAAACAATACAGAAGGAGAACGTCTTAGGAACTAGTTCCTGCTTCGCAGGAAAGACGTTGCGCTTATCCCCATAGCCCCAATAAAGCCTAGCTAAAGCAAGGGGTCTTACGCGCATTCTGATAAGGGAAGGGCTGAGTCGCGGCGCTCAGATTTCACGCCGCTCAGATTTCACGCCGCTCAGATTTCACGCCGCTCAGATTTCACGCCGCTCAGATTTCACGCCGCTCAGATTTCACGCCGCTCAGATTGTGAGCGACTGCACGGCGTTGGCGGGCACGCTAGTGAAGTTCGTGCCGGGGCTGGTGATCTGGGCCAGGCTCTCGCCGTTGACCAGGACCAGCTTGAAGCCGCTGCCCGTCGCCAGGTCGTGGTAGGCTTTCCACTCCGTGCTCTGCATGATCTCGTCTGGCCCCTGCACGGGCTGGCCGACTTTCTTGTAGGAGGCGCGTGGGATGAGGAGCTGGAGCGAGTTGATGTAGCCGCCGGCGTTGACCTCTGAGGCCAGCGTCAGGGCGAGCGGCTGGGTGCGGATCTTTCGGGAGGCGCCATAGGGCGCCGCCTGAGCGTCGAGGACGCCGTAATAGGCCCGCATCTCGGCCTCGGTGCTGAAATACTGGCCGATCGTGCCTGTCAGTGTGGACTTGTTGACGTAGTGGGAGACCGGGCCGGTATTGCCGTTCAGCACCTGGCGGGGCTTGATGCCCTTCTTGAAATTCATCGCGAACGTCTTGGAGACCAGGGAGACGGCGCCGGAGATAGACAGGCTCGCCTCGACGGCCGACCAGGCGGGGAGCGGGTCGAACGGGGCGACGTCCGTTCCGAGGCTGGATTCCAGGATGTACAGGAGGCGGTTCAGGGCGCGCATGTCGAAGTCCATCTCGATGGGCGTGTTTTGCTCCTTGTCCACGTTCAGCGTCATGCCGTCGGCCTTGCAGCCGGGGTAGGCGATGAAGCTCGGGCCTTTGACTTCCGTGAGCGTCTGCGCGGCCTGGACGAAGGTGTCGAGCCAGCTGTGGGTGTTGTAGGAGGCCACGGCGGGCGACCCGGCGACGGCCGGCGTGTTGACAGTGGTTGGATCGCCGAGCATGGCGCAGATGAACCGGGTGAAGCCTTCCGGGGACGGCGTGATCTTCACCGTGCCCATTACTTCCGACGGGCCGCGAACGCTGTCCGTGTCCATGGTGCGGTTCGCCAGGGTTTCGTGGTCCGGGTCCTTGAACTCCATGTCGAGGGTGCCGCTCTTGCGGTCCACCATCTTCTGGGCCTGGACAGGAGTGCCGTAAGTTCCCTCGCGCCCGATTCCTAGTTTCGTCTGTACGCCGGTGGCTGTCAGCGGTGCGTCTGCCATAATGGCTCCTTGTCTGTTTGGCCCTTGTAGGGTCACTTGGGGTCCGTCCGCGAACACGATCGCGGACATGGGGGAGAACTGTGCCTGCGCCTGGCTCCAGCGCTGGGCCTGATAGATGTAGAGCTGGTTCGCCGCGAACGGGCCGGGGTCGTTATAGGACCACGGCCCGCCGGCGTCGGGTATCGTCCAGAGAAGCTGAAAGTCGCCTGGCGATGTTCCGGTGACGGATCGGAAGATCAGGATGGCATTTTGCTGCGGGGCGGGCACTACTCCAAGTTCAGGCGTGTAATCTTCCGGCGCATCCACCCCATCAATGCCTGGCATGGGTTGTCTCCTAGAGGATCATTTAGAGAATCATTCCTTCGTCTCAGCCGCCCTCGGCGTCTCGGCGCGCGTTCTCCAGCGCCTGCCCGTCTTCTTCCTCCTGCGACGCCTGCGGGGGCGTTTGCTTGACCGGGGGCGTTTGCTTGACGACGTCTTGCGTCGCAGCGTCTTGCGTCGCAGCGTCTTGCGTCGCAGCGTCTTGCTTGACAACCGCTTGTTTGACGGCGTCTTGTTGTTTGACGGCGTCTTGTTGTTTGACGGCGTCTTGTTGTTTGACGGCGTCTTGTTGTTTGACGGCGTCTTGTTGTTTGACGGCGTCTTGCTCGACGATCTGCTGGTGGGCTGGGCCGTCCACACTGTCGGCATGGACATGGCAGACCTTGGCTTCAACAAGTCGGAAGGCAAATTCGCCGCTCATGTCTTCGCCAACAACATAGTCGTAGCCGGACGCAAGCCACAGCCCCTGATCGGGGTAATTGCCGCCACTGTCTTCTTGGGCATAGCGGAGGATCGTCCCGTCCGGCAAAGCGGGCGGCGGTCCCTGCTCCGGCAGAGGCTCGGGCGTGACGACCGCCAGGGCCGCCGCGATATACAGATCGTTCTTTCGCATTTTGCTTTTCCTGTTTGCTTTTCCTATGGTTGAGACGGCCGGCCACTCGGGCCGGCGGGCGTTCCCAATTGGACACTGTTGGGTTGAGGACTGTTGATGTTTGATCCGGGGCGAAACATTTGCCCGCGCAGGTTAACCCGCGTCTTGCTCTGGTGGAACACAGGGGTCTCGTAGAACGTGGTGTGCAGCCCCATCGCCGTCGGCGCAAGCTCCAGGCTGTTCCACATCTGATCGCCCGGCGTCGGGTCCACCGGGAAGCTGAGGAGCGCCTGGAGCATGTTCATTGTGAGCTGGCCTAGGAGTATGCTGCGCGCCAGCTTTTCGGTGAGGCTGCTTTCCGGGGTCACCGGCGGGTCGCTCGCTAGATCGGCGGTTGACATAAGAGGATTATTAAGATCGGCGGTTGACATGTCTTCCGGCGAGTTCGCAACGTAGATGAGAATGATAACCTGCCCGGCCAGCGTCAGCTTGCCGACGCCCGCCCCGCCGAGCGTGTATGGCATTGTGCTTTGACCGGGCACGACGCAGGCGATGTCTACGTCCGTCGCGGCGTCCACGGCCTGCGGGTCAACCAGCTTGATGTCGTGGGGGAACTGTCCAGGGGCCGGCGGATGGGTGCGGGCGAAAACCGGGTGGGCCTGGAGGAGCGACACGAGCCGCGCGCGCTGGTCATAAGCGCTCCGCCACTGGTAGGTTGTCATTGATTCTGTGCCTTTGGATTTTCACCTATGGATTTTCACCTAGTGCCCGCCGATCACGCTGCCGAGGATGGCGCCATAGCGGTCCATGGCGACGTCAATGTCCTCGTCGAAGATCTCCAGAAACGGGCGCGCGGGCTGGCTGCCGTCATCGCTGCCGTTCTGGAAGACCGCCGCCCCGTCTGTGTCCACGCCGATCGTGACGCTGTCCGGGGCGAACCGCAGCAGGCTGTGCGGGACGCCCTCCGTCGTCGCTGTGACCGCGCGGCGCATCTCGCCGAGGTCTGTGCCGGGCGGAGCGGTTTTGTCGCCCCTGCGCCGCCTCCTCGTTTCGGCCGTGACGTCTGCCCATTTCCCGTCGTCGCCGCTTGCGAAGCGGTGCTCGACGCGCGCCGTGATCACATCGACCACGATACGTTCCGGGACCATGAAGTCGTCCACCAGGCGATACGCGCGCCCGATCATCTGCTCGGCGCCCAGGTCGCTGACTTTCATCGTGAGCATGTGACAACTCCCCTTCCTGTAATCGCCCCTTCCTGGCTCTCTATCCTTACTGGTTGGCGGGCGTGACGGTCTTGCTGAGGACCTGGCCCTGACTGTTGCGGGTGACAACGGAGGTGATGTAGGTCACGCCATTCCAGGTGAAGGGGGACGTCTGCGCCAAACCGTTGTAGGTGGGCGTGGACGCGCCGTTCAGGTTGGCGTCCATGTTCAGGATGTGAGCCCCGAACTTGGTGCCGCCGAGCTGATACTGCATGATCCCCTGTTCCATGGCAAGGAGGTCCTGCGGCCCAAGCACGTTGGCCGGGAAGTTGTTCATACCGACTTTGCCCGCGCTGTCAATGGCCGCGAGGTTCCAGTTGGCCGGGGGCGTCTGGCCTGCAAGGGTGGAAGCCGGAACTGCTCCCGCGCCATTTGGGTTGATCTGCCCCGCGCCGGTTCCAAAGGTGAGTTCACCTCCTGCTGTGCCGGGGGCGGCATTGGGCAGGGCGGTTGTGATACGGGTATTATTGTCCGTCCCCAGGCTGTTCGGCTGTGTCGTAGCCGCGCCGAGCGTGGTGGACGTGTCGGAGCGGTCCCACTTGACCACATAGGTCGTGTTGCTTGGGACGCTAATGCCCCCGGAGACGACGTAGTTCCCGCCGCCGACTTCCACGATGCCTGCCGTCGTGCGGGCCGTGATGACCGTTGTACCGTCTGTCGCGAGAACGGTGTAACCGAGGGTTGCCGTGCCAGACGTGCCGAGGCCAGTGTTGCTTGACCCTGCCGCTAATGTCGGATAGGCAGTGTAGGCGGCCAGGACAGGAGCCGCCAGCAGGAGCAAGACCGCAAAGACGGCGAGCGCAAGATTGACAATACGGAGTGTTTTTTTCATCATCATTTTTCTACCGCCCTTATCATTTTTCTACCGCCCTTTATGCAAGGGTCAGTGCAGGGTGACGGCCCACAAGGAGACGGCATAGGCGGCCCGGCCAATGCCGCCGAGGTTTGCGGCGCTGTTGCCGATGTTCGTTGGGTGCGTCCCGTCCTGGGTCATCGCAATCGTCCCCGTTCCTGGGTCGGTGTCCGGCACTCGCCACAGGCCGGAATTGCGTCCTGACTCCACGGCGTCTGCGATGTCTACATAAAAAGAGAGGGGGGCCGGGGTCGTGCGTATCCAGTCGTTGAGGCAGTTCCGCACCGAATCTATCCGGTACGTCGAAGTGGCATCCGGTGCAACGCCTGTGCCAACGCTCCCGGTCAGCCCCCGTGTCTGCCAGGCAGACACGGTGAGGGAGGTCGCCGTGTTCGAGGTGATCGTTGCCGACTGACCTGCCCCGGTGCCCCCGGTGATGAGGCAGCAGTATCCAGTATAGGCGTTGGTCGCCCATGCCTTAGCCGTGTCCGTGAGCGTGGTGGCGCTTCCGCTGGTGGCTGTGCCGAGGATGCCCGCGCCGCCGAGCGACCCGAACTCCCCGCTAGACGAGCTAACCTGAACAGCCGTCTGGTTCGTGGTCGTGGCCCAGGCGTCACTGCTCTGCGTGCGCGGCGTGATGGTCGTCTGCCCCACCTTCTTGCCTAGATTGTTGAGATACGACCACGTTGTATATTCCGACGTTTGCATGGTTGCCAGCGAAGCCCCGTTGCTCAGGTCATTGACACCGCCCTCGTGGAGTATTTCCGTGACGGGCTGAAGATATTGGGTGATTTTTTGAAGTTGTCCATAAATGCCCCCGATGGTCGCGCCCGAAATGGCGAACCGGACAGCCCCGAATCCGCCCGCCGCCCCGGTCACGCTGGCCGTCGCCCCGGTCAGGTTATGCGACACTCCGCGCAGAAAGAAGCCGGAGTTGAAATTAAAGTCGTATTGACCGGCGGTGATACTGTCCCCGATCACTCCCAGGCAATGCTGCGTCGAGGCGACCGTGCCAATGACAGCATCCGGCAGCACCGAGGGCATATTGCCGACGTTCCCCACGCTGTTTCCGGCGGTTGAGGAATAAAGACTGTTAAATGTGCCGGGGAATGTTCCCCCTTTGGACAGATCGGACGGCGCGGCAGTCCCCTGGTAGGAGATGGCCTGGCCGTCCGCTGCGGCATTGGGATAAAACGTTGACGGGGCGGCCCATCGTCCCCCGGCGACCGCTGGCTGGATATAGACACGGCTCCACTCGAATGTATTGGCCGGGATGACAACACCGATGGGGTCGCTGACGACGACGCCGCCGGGGTCAATCGTCACGGCCTGTTTCCCCGCAAACGTGACGGGCATGATCGTCCCGCCCAGCGAGGTCATTTCGAGGCCAGCCGTGATAATAACCGAGTTGGGCGCGTCTGCGGGGCAGGAGAACACCAAAGACGGGTATGCGGTATCACGGGGGCAAAAGAACCGGCAGCGCGTATTTTGTGCAGTGTAGGTGGCATCAGAGAGGACGTCTTGACTGGACTGGAGGACATTACTCCGACTGCCCGCATAGGTTCTGGTAAGCCCTGTTCCGGCACGAGACAGGGCTGGTTGCAAACCCAAAATATCAGACGTTTGGGAGGGGACGTAGACCGCCTGCGCCCCCGCCCCGCCCGCCATCCCCAGCGTCAGCCCCAGCAGGAGTGGGAGAAGTTTTCGATAAATGTTCATGGTTGTCTTTACTCTCTCTTGGCTGTCATCACTCTCTCTACTGTTGGGAATAGGCAATCTTCGGCTTGAACCACCCGGCGTCACGTTCCTGACTGGCGTACTTCTCACTGCGACTAGCCCTAAAGCGGCGATCCGGGCCTTTCAGAACAGAAGGCCGGGGCTTGTTCTTCGCGAACGCTTTGGCAATCAGGGCATCGTCCCGACCATTCGGCAGCCCTCCCAGTTGCAGCGCCATCTCGTCCAGCCAGGTCTTGCGGAGCGTCTTCATCGAGAGCGATACAATCTGACAGACTCGGTTTGGGGACGTGCCGAGCAGAGCGGCGATTTCCTGACACTCGTAGCCGTCCCGGTAGCGCAGACGCAGGACTTTGCTGTACCTTTCCGGCAGGACGGAGATCAAATGCTCGAAGTTCATGTTCCCGGTCAAGATGTCAATCCCGCCGTAGCCGACCGGCAGCCCCAGATGGTCATACTCGGCCCCGTTCTGGTCAACGCACATCAGAGAATCGGTCAGATGGACGCTATCGAGATGCCCATAAACAAAGCTGATTTCGCCTGTCGCCCTGTCCTTCTTTTTCAGGCGACCCACCTGCGCGCGGTAGTAATCAGTCGCCCCGTTCCGCGCGGCCCAAGCGACTGCGGGGCGCGTCAGCCTTTTGGCGTAGGCGACCCAGGCGTACAAGCGCGCCTCCGCCTCAGCGTCATCCACCCACTGCGGGTAGTACCGCCCGCAGACGCGCACGGCCATATTCCGACACGTCTCGTTAAACCACGCTTTGTCTCGTTCGGCGATCATGGTTTATCCCACTTGATAGCAGCCGGTCGCGATGTAAATCAGCACGTCGCTGAGGATGATCGAGTGGAGAAGGTCCACGTTGTAGGCGCGGCCGCCGGAGGTGAAGCGAGTCCCTTCCGTGACCTTGCCTTTGGAGGTGGCGTCGAACAGGAAGCCAGTGTAGACTTTGCTCGGCCTCTCGCCGTCGATGTTGAGCTGCTTGAGCAGCTCGCGTTCGTTGGTCTCGATGAACGCTTTGAGGGTGACGCCCCCGGAGAGGTTCACCGTGCTGCCATAACGCACTATCTTGCGAGTGAAGGCGGCCTGCGCTCCATTCGCAAGATCTTCGGGGGCGTAGGGCAAGGCGCATCTCCTAGAAAAAGGCGGCTGTGTAGAAAAAGGCGGCTGTGCTAGAAGGACCGCCCGATAAGTCGCTAGAAAAGCCGTCCACAGAAAAGCCGTCCACAGAAAAGCCGTCCACGCCCGCTGCCGCAGACGGACGCCTTGCGAACGACCGGCCTCGGGAACGGGTCGGTGAAGGCGGCGGGGACCGTGCCGATTGGCAGCGCGACGCGCGCGAAGTAAAGTGCGGCGTAGCCCAGAAGCTCCGACTGATCGGCCAGCAGCCCCGTGTCGTCGGACTTCAAGGTGAACGAGCCGATCTTGAAGTCCTCGGTGTGGGCGGGGTCGGCCGCCTTGACGATGAGCGCCGCCGTGCTGTATTGGACCGCCAGGCGGAGCCACGCGCGGCTGTCTACGTCCAGCGCCTCCCAGTCGGTCGGAATGCGCCGCCGCCCCTCGGCGAGCGCGGTGGGCAGAAACGGGAGATGCTGGATGCGCGCGGCCGGCCAGTCGGCGGCGAAGACGCCCGCAAGGTCCTGGATGCTGCCGTAGTCGCCGTCGGGCAGGAACCAGGTCGGGTCTGAGGTGAACGTCTGGGCCTGGATGTAGGCCGGCAGGACGGCCAGGAACGGCTGCGCCTCGACCCGGTCCACGCTGTCCACGTCGTCTACAAGGTTGTCAGTAGCCACTTCGCATCCTCAGTAGCCACTTCGCATCCTCAGTGTCTACGCCCTAGTCCCTACGCCCTAGTCCCTACGCCCTAGTCCCTACGCCCTAGTCCCTACGCCCTAGTCCCTACGCCCTAGTCCCTACGCCCTAGTCCCTACGCCCTAGTCCCTACGCCCTAGTCCCTACGCCCTAGTCCC
>JAABUX010001859.1_pt1 | contig 30927 bp, 32 predicted proteins | sample 5561851 | NCBI WGS metagenome assembly JAABUX01 (sample SAMN10711883, study PRJNA513361) | rock metagenome | isolation source: Antarctica rocks | place: Antarctica: Victoria Land, Richard Nunatak red sandstone | collected 2016-01-03
GGCGGCGCGGCACGACCTCGCCGGCATGTGCGAGATGATCGGCGCCGACAGCCTGGCGTTCGTCTCGATCGACGGCTTGTATCGCGCGTTGAAAGAGCCGGGGCGCGATCCGGCCGCTCCCCGGTTCTGCGACGCGTGCTTCACCGGCGAGTACCCGATCGCGATCCCCGACTTCGAGGCGGAGTCGGCACAGCTGAGCCTGCTGTCGGCCCTACCCTAGTGTCAGCGGGGACGCTGGCGGGCCAGGTCGCGTTGGTCACCGGCGCCTCGCGCGGCATCGGGGCCGCGACCGCGGTCGAGCTGGCGCGGCGCGGCGCGCACGTCGTGCTGACGGCGCGGACCCAGGGCGGGCTCGAGGAGACCGACGACGCCATCCGGGCGCTCGGCGGCGGATCGAGCCTGCTGCCGCTCGACCTTGCCGACGGGGCCGCGCTCGACATGCTGGGGCCGAGCGTCATGCAACGGTTCGGGCGGCTCGACATCCTGCTCGCCAACGCGGCGACGTTGGGCGCCCTGACCCCGCTGGGTCACATCCAAGAAAAGGACTGGGCCGCCACCATCGCGCTCAACATGACCGCGAACTGGCGGCTGATCCGCAGCTGCGGGCCGTTGCTGACGGCGGCGCCGGCCGGGCGCGCGGTGTTCGTGACGACCCGAGTGGCCGTGGCGCCGCGCGCGTTCTGGGGCCTGTACGGTGCCACCAAGGCCGGCATGGAGCATCTTGTCCGGGTGTGGGCGGAGGAGACGCGGACCACGCCGTTGCGGGTCAACCTGTTCGACCCCGGAGTGGTCGCGACCCGGATGCGGCGGCAGGCGATGCCGGGCGAGGATCAGGGGCCGCTCGTAAAACCGTCCGACGTGGCGCCGACGCTGGCCGACTTGCTGGAGCCGGGCGAGAAGCGGCACGGCGAGATCGTTCGCTACCTGCGACAGACTATTGCAACTTAGCAACTGCTACCAGTGCCGGTTCGTAAAGGCCCTCGCGGCGGTGCAACCAAATTGCGTGCTCGTTCGTATGACACGGCATGGACGGGTTCGTAGGCAATTTCGAGCTGCCGCTTGACGCCACGTCGCGTGACGCGGTGGACGCTTGGGTGCGGCTCGCGTTGCGCCGGAACTATGACGCGGTGCTGACCGAGGACCTGCCGCCCGAACTGGCGGAGTTGCTCAGTCCAGCCCCACCACCTGCCCGCTCCCGTCCAGGCTGATCCGCTCGGCAGCCGGCACGCGCGGCAGCCCTGGCATGGTATTGACCGCTCCCGCCAACGCCACGACGAATCCGGCTCCGGCCGAGAGCCGCACGCTATCGATGGGCACGATGTGGCCGTCGGGCGCGCCGAGGCGGGTCGGGTCGGCGCTAAAGCTGTAGGGCGTTTTGGCGACACAGACCGGCAGGTGGCCGAACCCGGCGGCGGCGAACCGGTCCAGGGCGCGTGCGGCGGCGGGCGACACCAGAATGTCGTCGGCGCGGTAGATCCGCCGCGCCACCGTTCGCAGCTTCTCCGCCAGCGGCATGGCGTCGGGATACAGCGGCCGTAACGGCGGCGGGTCGCCGGCCACCATCGCCCGCACCGCCTCGGCCAGCGCCACGGCACCCTCGGCCCCATCCGCCCAGTGCGTCGCCAGCACCACCGGCGCGTCGGGGCAGTTCTTCCGCACGGCCTCGATTTCGTCCGGCGTGTCGGACGTGAAGCGGTTGAGGGCGACGACCACCGGCAGCCCGAACCCGCGCAGGTTTTCCACATGGCGGCGCAGGTTGGCGCAACCCGCCGCCACCGCCGCCGCGTTCGGTTGAGCCAAATCCGCCTTTGCCACCCCGCCGTGCATCTTCAAGGCCCGCGCCGTCGCGACCAGCACAGCCGCCGACGGCGTCAGGCCGGCAATCCGGCACTTGATGTCGAGGAACTTCTCGCCGCCCAGATCGGCGCCGAACCCGGCCTCGGTCACCACGACGTCGCTGGTCGACAGTGCCAACCGCGTCGCCAGCACCGACGAGCACCCGTGCGCGATGTTGGCGAACGGCCCGCCATGCACCAGCGCGGGCGAACCCTCCAGCGTCTGCACCAGGTTCGGCATGACCGCGTCGCGCAACAGGGCCGCCATGGCGCCGTCCGCCTTGAGGTCGCGCGCGGTGACCAGGCCACCATCGCGCCGCCCGCCGACCACGATCCGGCCGAGTCGGGACACCAGGTCGGCGGTGTCGGTGGCCAGGCACAGGATCGCCATCACCTCGGAGGCCACGGTGATATCGAACCCCTCCTCCCGCACCGCGCCGTTCAGCCCGTCGCCGGCGCTGGAGCCGAGGCCGGTGACGATTCTTCGGAGTGCCCGGTCGTTCATGTCGACCGCCCGCCGCCAGGTGATCCGGCGCGGGTCGAGACCCAGCGCGTTGCCGTGGTGGAGGTGGTTGCCGAGCATCGCCGACAGCAGCGCGTGCGCCGAGCCGATCGCGTGAAAATCGCCGGTGAAGTGCAGGTTGATGTCGACCATGGGGGCCACCTGCGCCCGCCCGCCGCCGGTCGCCCCGCCCTTCATGCCGAAGCACGGCCCAAGGCTCGGCTCGCGCAGGCAGCAGGCGGCGCGCACACCGATCCTGCGCAGGCCGTCGGTCAGGCCGATGGTGGTGGTGGTCTTGCCCTCACCCGCCGGGGTCGGCGTGATCCCGGTGACCAGCACCAGTTTGCCGCGCGGGTGGTCGCCGAGGATGTCGAGTTTCGCCTTGTCGCGGCCGTGTGGGATCACCGCCGACGCGGGAACACCGAGCGCGCCCGCGATGTCGTGGATCGGGCGGAGCCGGGCGGCGCGCGAGATGTCGAGGTCGGTTGCCAAATCTCCGCTCAGGCTGCGCGAGCGGGTAGGCGGGCTGGCGACCGGTCCCGGATGTCCATCGCACCCAGCGTCGCATCCACCGCCTCGGTAAACCGCCGCATGTCGTCCGGCTCGATCGCGCCGATGCACCCGACGCGGAACGACGGCTCGACCGTGTCGTGGAAGTTGCTGATCAGGAAGTCCCTCGCCTTCAGCCCGACGACGAACCGGTGCAGGTCCCAGGCATCGTCGCCCGGCGCCTGAACATTGACCACGATCGGACCCTGCGCCGCGCGGGACAGGTAGGGCGAGAGGCCGATCGCCTCCAGCCCGCCCATCAGCGCGTCGCGGTTGGCGCCGTAGCGGGCCAGCCGGGCCGCGGCACCACCCTCCGCCGCGTGGTCCGCCTGCGCCGCCGCCATCGCCGCCATCACCTGCGCCGGCGGCGTGAACCGGAAGAAGCCGTCGGAGCGGGTGCGCTGCATGCGCCAGATGTCGCCGAGGTCGAGCGACCAGCTACCGGCCGGCAACGTCGCCTCCAGCGCGTTGGTGCGCGCGACGACGAAGGCGATGCCAGGCATGCCCTCGAAACACTTGTTGGCAGTGAACACCGTGGCCGCCACCTCCGGCATCGCCGCCAGGTCGAGCGGCAGCGCGCCGTATGCCGACACCGCGTCCAGCAGCATGGTGCGGCCGGCGGCGCGGACCACCTGCCCGATCGCGCGGGCGTCGTGGACGATGCCGGTGCTGGTCTCGCTGTAGACCAGGCCGACATGGGTCAGGGTGGGGTCGGCGGCCAGGGCGGCGGCGATCGCGGCCGGCGGCACCGGTGCCGTGTCGGACACCGGCAGCGTCGTGACCGCGCACCCCATCTCGCGCGCCAGCCGGGCCATCCGCACGCCATACGCGCCGGTCAGCGCCATCAGCAGCTTGCCGGCGCCCGGCTGTCCGGCGCGGCCGAGGAACGCGCGCAACATCGCCTCGATCGCGAAGTGTCCGGCGCCCTGCAGCGGCAGGCAGGCGTGGGTGGAGCGGTCGACGCCCGCCACCGCCAGCGCGTAGTCGGCGACGCCCCGGAACAGCGGCGCGAAGTCCGCGTCCCAGGGCGCGATGTCTCGGGTCATCGCGGCCTTGACGCCGGGACGGGTGGAGACGGGGCCGGGGGTCAGCAACAGCATCGAGGACTCCAAAACCGGTGTCGCCGGCCGCCCTGGAGCCGGGCCGTTCGCAGATGTCCAATCGCACGGACATGGCCAAGATTCCACCCCGCTGACGCGGTTCGCGGAGCCTGCTAGGGTCGCGCCATGACACCGCCGTCCCGTCCGCGCTGATGCGGGTTTGCGCGATCCAGTTGGCGCCGGGCCACGACCGCGCCGCCAACGTCGCCGAGGCGGCACGGCTGATGGCGGCGGCGTACGCGGACCAACACCCTCAACTTATGGCATTACCCGAGGTTTGGAGCTGCCTTGGTGGCCCCCGTAGCGGCAAGCTCTCCGCGGCCGAGGATTTTGCGAACCCCGACCCGGACGGCCCGTATGCGATGCTGCGGGGCTTCGCCGCCCGGCACGGCATGGTCGTTCACGGCGGATCGATGCTGGAACACGGTCCGGACGGGCGGCTTTTTAACACCACGGTCGTGTTTGGACGCGACGGCGGCGAGCTGGCGCGCTACCGAAAGATCCACCTGTTCGACATCGTGACCCCGGACGGCACCGGATATCGCGAAAGCGCCACGTTCGCGCCGGGCGAGTCGGTCGTCACGGCCGGCCTGGGTACCGCGACGCTCGGCCTCGCGATCTGCTACGACCTACGCTTCCCGACCCTGTTTTCGAGGCTGCGGCAGGCCGGGACCGACATCGTCGCCCTGCCCGCCGCGTTCACCACGCCGACCGGGCGGGCGCACTGGGAGGTCTTGCTTCGCGCCCGCGCGATCGAGACGCAGTGCTGGATCGTGGCACCGGCCACCTGCGGCAGCCACGCGGGACCGGACGGCGCGCCGCGCACCACGTTTGGCCATTCGATGATCGTCGATCCGTGGGGCACCGTGGTCGCCCGCCTCGACGACGCGCCTGGTTGGTGCGGCGCCGACCTCGACCTCGCGATCAGCGCCCGGATCCGCCGCGACATGCCGATCCTGGAACATGACGAGCTGGGCCGCCGGTGAGCGAGACGCCGCCGAACATCGCGTTCTTCGCCTCCACGGTGCCGTTGGCCCAGCAGGCGCAGGAGACGCTCAGCAACCGTTATGGTAACTGCGCGCTTGACCGGGCCGACGCGTTCGTGGCGCTCGGCGGCGACGGGTTCCTGCTCGAGACGTTGCACGCCGTGCTCGACCGGGGCGTGCCGGTGTACGGCATGAACTGCGGCTCGGTCGGCTTCCTGATGAACAACTACGACGAGGACGACCTGCCCGGCCGCCTCGCGCGCGCTCAGACCGCCGAGCTGTTCCCGCTGCGGATGCACGCGGTCACCACCACCGGCCGGGTCGAGGAGGCGATCGCGCTGAACGAGGTCAGCCTGCTGCGGCAGCTGCGGCAGGCGGCGAAGATCCGCATCAGCGTCGACGGCCGGGTGCGGCTGCCGGAGTTGATCTGCGACGGCGTGCTGCTGTCCACGCCGGCCGGCTCGACCGCGTACAACCTGTCCGCCCACGGGCCGATCGTGCCGCTGACCGCCAACCTGCTGCCGCTGACGCCGATCAGCGCCTTCCGTCCCCGTCGCTGGCGCGGCGCGTTGCTCGGCAGCGGCGCCGAGGTGCTGTTCGAGATCTTGGAGCCCGACAAGCGCCCGGTCGCCGCGGTCGCCGACTTCACCGAGGTGCGCGACGTGCTGAGCGTCGCCGTGTCGGAGGACCGCGGCACCCGCGCCCGCATCCTGTTCGACCCCGGCCAGGGGCTGTCGGAGCGCATCACGATCGAGCAGTTCACCGCGTGAGCAGCCCCGCTTGAGTAACAGGGCCTGGGTGTTGGCGGCGGCTATACTCGGCTCCGGCATGGCGTTCATCGACACCTCGGTGGTCAACGTGGCGATGCCGACGCTGCAGGCGCGGCTCGGCGCCGACGCGGGCGGGGTGCAGTGGATCATGAACGCCTACACGCTGATGCTGGGCGGGCTGATCCTGACCGCCGGGGCCGCCGGCGACCGGTACGGCCGCAAGCGGGTCTTCATGTATGGCGTGGTCGCGTTCGCGATCGCCTCGGCGGCGTGCGGGGCGGCGCCCGACACCAGCCTGCTGATCGCCGCGCGCGGGTTACAGGGGATCGGCGGCGCCATGATGGTGCCGGGCAGCCTCGCGTTGATCGCGGCCAGTTTCCCGGGCGAGGCACGGGGTCGCGCGATCGGCACCTGGGCGGGCGCGGCGGCGCTGACGACCGCACTCGGGCCGGTGGTCGGCGGCTGGCTGATCGGCGCGGTCGGCTGGCGGGCGATCTTCCTGATCAATCTCCCGCTGGCGTTGGCGACGTGGCTGATCGCACGCGCGCGCGTGCCGGAGAGCCAGGCCGACAATCCGGGGCCGCTCGACGTCGTCGGCACCGCGCTGGTCACCCTCGGTCTCGGGCTGCTGACGCTGGCCGCGATCGGCGATGTCCCCCTGCCCGGCTTGGTCGCGGCGGCCGGGATCGCAACGCTTACAATGTTCGTCCGGCACGAGGCGCGGACGGCGCACCCGATGCTGCCGTTGACACTGTTTCGGAGTGGGGCGTTCAGCGGGGCCAACATCGCGACCCTGCTGCTGTACGCGGCGCTGTCCGGGGTGATCTTCCTGCTGCCGTTCGCGCTGATACAGGTGCGGGGCGACACGCCGGCGCAGGCGGGAGCGTCGTTCCTGCCGCTGTCCCTGACACTCGGCCTGCTGTCCCGGTTTTCGGGCGCGGTGGCGCGGCGCACCGGGCCGTGGTGGCCGATGGTGACCGGGCCGTTGGTCGCCGCCGTCGGGTTCGTCGGCCTCGGCTACGCGATCGATCCGGCGATCGCGTTCGCGCGCGGCCTGCTGCCTTCGATGCTGGTGCTCGGCCTCGGCATGACGATCGTGATCCCGCCGCTGTCGACGGTGGTGCTGGACGCCGCCCCGGACCGGCTGTCGGGCACCGCGTCGGGCGTCAACAACGCGACCTCGCGCATCGCCGGGCTGCTGGCGGTGGCGCTACTCGGCAGTGCGGCCGCGATCTGGCAGGCCGACGCGCTGGCGACCCGCCACCCCGACGCGGCGCGCGACGTGACAGCGACCGGGTTCGCGTCGGCGGCGCCACGACCGGGGCTCGACGACGCCCGGCGACAGGCGGGCGAGGCGGCGGTGCGCGACGCCTTCATGGTGGCGTTCCACGACACCGCCCTGGTGTGCGCCGGCCTGGCGGCCGGGGCGTCGGTCGCCTCCGCCGCCCTGCTGCGCCGCCGCCGCGCGGTTGCGTGGTCAGGCTAAGGCGGGCCAGGCGGGCTAGGCGGCCTCCAGCTCGCGCAGCAGCACCGGGTTGCCCATGATCCGCACCGCGCCCGGCAGGCGCGCCGGCTCGCCGGCACCCTCGCGAATCATGCAGCCGCGTCCCCAGACCGTCGCGATCAGGTCGCCGGCCCCGGCGGCGGCGAGCTTCTTGCGGAGCTTGCAAATGAACACGTCGATGATCTTCACCTCGGGCTCGTCCATGCCGCCGTACAGGTGGTTCAGGAACGCCTCCTTGGTCAGCACCATGCCCTTGCGCAGCACCAGCAGCTCCAGGATCGCGTACTCCTTGCCGGTTAGGTGGACCGGCCGGCCGTCGGACGTCACGTCGCGCGTGTCCAGGTTCAGCACCACGCCGCCGAGCCGCAGCGTCGGCTGGCTATAACCCTTCGAGCGCCGGACGATCGCCTGCACCCGCGCGGTCAGCTCGGCCGGGTCGTACGGCTTGGTGAGGAAGTCGTCCGCACCCATCGCCAGCCCCTTGACCTTAGCCTGCGGGCGGGACAGGCCGGACAGGATCAGCACCGGCGTCTCGACCCGGGCGGCGCGCATCCGGCGCACCACCTCGTAGCCCTCCATGTCCGGCAGCATAATGTCGAGCACAACGATGTCGTAGTCGTAGTGTCGGGTCAGCTCGAGCGCTTCCTCGCCACAGTCGGCGACGTCGATCACCGCGCCGCCGGTCCGCAGCACCAGGGATAGGCCCTTGGCGGCGATGGTGTCGTCCTCTACGAGTAACACGCGCATTTTGTCGCTCCGTTTCTATCTGCGGTTGCATACTGTTCACGTCTCGTTCTCTTTATCACCTGATATTCAGCTTCTGGTTGCATCTTAAGATTGAGACGAAAGGGGAACACTTGTGAACAAAGGCGGGTTCTGCGCGCGCGGCGGCGTCGCTCGGGCGGCGCTGCGGGCGATCCGCCCCGCCGCGGTGCACGGCGAAGTCGCCGGCGTCACCGGGAACTCGATCCGCATCGCCGGTCTGTCGGGCTTGGCAAGCGTCGGCGGCAGCGTCGCCTTCACCGGCGACGCCCGGCGGACGACCGCCGAGATCGTCGGCTTCTCAGGAAGTTACGCGTTGGCTCTGGCACGCGACGACCCCGGCGGCCTGGTTGCGGGCACGCCGGCCGAACTGGTGGGCGCGCGAACCGCGTTGTCGGTGTCGGACGGCTGGCTGGGTCGCGTCGTGGACCCGCTCGGGCGGCCGCTTGACGGGCTGGGGCCGTTGCCGGCCGGAACCGGCGCGCAACCGCTGCGTGCGTCGCCACCGCCCGCCGCCACCCGCGCCCGGCTCGGGCCGCGCGTCGACCTCGGCGTGCGCGTGCTCGACCTGTTCGCGCCCTGTCGCGCCGGCCAGCGGCTGGGTTTGTTCGCCGGCTCCGGCATCGGCAAGTCGACGCTGCTGGCGATGCTGGCGCGCGGCGTCGCGTGCGACGTGGTGGTGCTGGCGCTGGTTGGCGAGCGTGGCCGTGAGGTCCGGGAGTTCCTCGAGGACGACCTCGGCCCGGACGGCCGGGCGCGGGCGGTCACCGTGATCGCCACCTCCGACGCCTCGCCGTTGCTGCGGCGCGACGCGGCGCTGGCCGGCATGGCGATCGCCGAGCATTTTCGCGATCGGGGCAAGCATGTGCTGTTGCTGATGGACAGCGTCACCCGGTTCTGCGCGGCGCTTCGGGAAATTGGCCTAGCCAGCGGCGAGCCGCCGACCACCCGCGGCTACCCCCCGTCGGTGTTCTCGGAGCTGCCGCGCTTGCTGGAGCGGGCCGGGCCGGGCGTCGACGCGCCGGGTGCGGGGACCATCACCGCGCTGTTCACGGTACTGGTGGACGGCGACGACCACGACGAGCCGGTGGCCGACGCGACGCGCGGCATCCTCGACGGCCACGTGGTGCTGGACCGCCGCATCGGCGAGGGCGGGCGCTACCCGGCGGTCGACGTGCTTCGCAGCCTGTCGCGCACGGCGCCCGGGTGCCTGCCGGAGGCGGCCGCGCGCGACGTCGGCGCCGCCCGCGCGGCACTGGCCCGCGCCGCGTCGCTGGCCGACCTGGTGCGACTCGGGGCGTACGCGGCCGGGTCCGACCCCGCCGCCGACCGGGCGCTGGTCCTGGCACCGGGCATCGAGGCTTTGCTGGCCCAGTCCAAGCACGAGAACAGCGGGGCGCTCGACGCGTTCGCCGCCCTGGCGCGGTTGATGGCCCCGGGTAGCGCCAGGGTGACGGCATGAACCTCGAGGCGTTGCGGACCGCGCGCCGGGTGCGGTCCGAGGCGTGCGACGTCGCGGCCGGCGAGGTCGCCCGCTGCCTGGCGTCGAGCGAGACGGCCCGACACGCGGCCGACGCGGCCGCGGCGCGCATCCACGCCGAGGCCGAGGCGGCGGCCGAGCTCGAGACCGACGACGGCGCGGTGGAGGCGTTCGCGGCCTGGCTGCCGCAAGGTCGGCACGCGGCGGCGCTGGCGGCCGACCGGCGCGCCACCGCCGACGCGACGCTGGCGGTGGCCCGCGCGGCGCTGTCGGCCGCACGGGTCGCGGTCGAGGTGATCGAGCGGTTGCTGGCGCGCGCGGCGGCGGACGAGACGGCGCGACGCAAGCGCGCGGCGAGCGTGGCGGCGCTGGACGCGCTCGGCCGCCCCGCCGCACCCGAGACGCTTGCCGCACCCGAGACGCTTGCCGCGCGCGAGGCCGACTGACCGTGTGGCATGGCGCGGCGCCGGCTTTCGTGCTTGATCACCCTGCGCCCATGGAACGCGAGGTGACGGTGCGGATCGCGATGATTGGCGGCGGCTACGTGGGCCTGGTCTCGGCCGCCTGCTTCGCGGAGTTCGGGGTCGAGGTCGCGGTGGTCGAGGCCGACGCGACGAAACTTGCCGCGTTGCGGGCCGGGCGTATGCCGATCTACGAGCCGGGCCTGGACGCGCTGGTGTCGGCCAAGGTCGCCGCCGGCGGGCTGGAGTTCGGCCACGACCTGGCGGCCGCCGTGCGCGGCGCCGAGGCGGTGTTCATCGCGGTTGGCACGCCGAGCCGGCGCGGCGACGGTCACGCCGACCTATCGTACGTGTTCGCGGCGGCCGAGCAGGTGGCTCTAGCGCTGACCGGCTACACCGTGGTGGTGACCAAGAGCACGGTCCCGGTCGGCACCGGCCGCAAGATCTCCGACATCATCGCGGCAGCCCGGCCCGACCTGCTGCCGGGACGCGATTTCGACGTGGCGTCGAACCCGGAGTTCTTGCGCGAGGGCAGCGCCATCGCCGACTTCATGCGGCCGGACCGCGTGGTGATCGGCACCGACAGCGCCCGCGCCGCCGACGTGCTGCGCCGACTGTATCGGCCACTCTATCTGATCGAGGCGCCGATCGTCGCCACCGGCATCGAGACGGCCGAGCTGATCAAGTATGCGGCGAACTCGTTCCTGGCGATGAAGGTGACGTTCGCCAACGAGATGGCCGATCTGTGCGAAAAGGTCGGCGCCGACGTGCACGACGTGGCGCGCGGCATCGGCCTCGACGGGCGGATCGGCCGGAAGTTCCTGCACCCCGGCCCCGGCTTCGGCGGCTCGTGCTTCCCGAAGGACACGCTGGCGATGGTCCGCATCGCCCAGGACGCGGGCGCGCCCAGCCGGCTGGTCGAGGCGGTGGTCGCGGTCAACGAGGCGCGCAAGGCCGGCATGGGGCAGCGGATCGTGGCGGCCTGCGGCGGCGGCGTGCGCGGCAAGACGGTCGCCGTGCTGGGGCTCACGTTCAAGCCGGAGACCGACGACATGCGCGACAGCGTCGCCGTGCCGGTGATCGGCCGGCTGGTGCAGGATGGGGCGACGGTGCGCTGCTTCGACCCGCAGGGCATGATCGCGGCGCGCCCGATGCTGCCGGACGGCGTGGTGTTCTGCCACGACGCGCTGGACGCGGCGCGCGACGCCGACGCGCTGGTGTTGCTGACCGAATGGAACGAGTTCCGCGCGATCGCGCCGAAGCGGCTGGCCGCCGCGATGCGGGGCCGCGTCGTGGTCGACCTGCGCAACGTCTACGACCCCGAGGCGATGGCGGCGCACGGGTTCGACTATTCGAGCCTCGGCCGCCCGCCCCGCCGCGCGACGGTGCAACGGGTGACCGAGCGGGCATGAGCGGGCGGGCATGAGCGGGCGGGCATGAGCTACCCCGACGTGCCCAACCCCGACCTGCTCGACCGCATCCCGTTGTCGGCCAGGGTCGTGCTGGACGTGGGGTGCGGCGGCGCCAGCCTGTCGGCCGCCTACCGCCGCCGCAACCCGCGGGCCCGCCTGCTGGGGATCGAGTTCGACCGCGCCATGGCCGGGCTCGCGATCCGCCGGCTCGACCGGTTGTACGAGGTCGACGTCGAGGCCGAGCCGTTGCCGTTCGCGGGCGAGATCCCCGGCTCCGGCATCGACTGCCTGGTGTACGGCGACGTGCTGGAGCATTTGCGCGACCCCTGGGCCGTGCTGGCGCGTCAGGTCGAGGCGCTGGCGGCGGACGGCACCGTGCTGCTGTGCCTGCCCAACGTCGAACATTGGAGCTTTGTCGAGCGCATCCTGCGCGGCGCGTGGGACTACGACGACGCCGGCCTGTTCGACCGCACCCACCTGCGCTGGTTCAACCCGGACACCACGCTGCGGGACCTGCGGGCGGCGGGGCTGGTGCCGTTCGACGTGAAGGGACGGGTGTTCGACGCCGGCCAAGCCGAGGCGTTCGCCGACGCGCTGCGGCCGGGGCTGGAGCGGCTGCGGATCGACCCGGCCGCCTACGCGGCGCGCTCGCGCCCGTTGCAGCACGTCTGGCGCGCGCACCGGCGGCCGGTGATCCAGGTGTCGGTGGTCGCGACCCGGCTGACCCCGGTCGGCGGCGTGAGCGAGGTGCGGGTCGACCAGCCGCTGGCGGCGCTGTACGCCGAGCCGGGGATGGTGCCGCGCGTCGTGGCGCTCACCGACGTGCCGGCGTTGGCCGGCGAGACGCCGCGCGTGATGATCCTGCATCGGCCGCTGCTGGACGGCGACGCGGGCCGCGCCCACCTCCGGCGCATTCTGGCGATGGGCTACGTCGTCGTCTGCGAGTTTGACGACCACCCGGACTTCATCCCGGCGCTGCGGGGCGTCACCGACCTGCAGAACTTCAGCGGCGTGCACGCGGTGCAGACCACGACCGAGCCGCTGGCCGAGGTGCTGCGCCGGCGCAACCCGGAGGTCGCGGTGTTCGCCAACGCGGTCGCCGCCATCCCCGACCCGGTCAACTTCGTCGCGGGCCAGCCGCTCACCCTGTTCTTCGCCGGGCTGAACCGCGAGGCGGACTGGCCGGCGCTGGTGCCGGCGCTGAACGACGTCGCGGCCGAGGTGGGCGAGCGGCTACGGTTCCGGATCGTGGCCGACGCCGGGCTGTTCGAGGCGCTGCGGACGCCGCACAAGGAATACGCGCCGATCGTCGACTACCGGACCTACCTTGGCTTGCTGGCCGGCGGCGACGTCTCGTTCATGCCGTTGGCCGACACCGTGTTCAACCGCTGCAAGTCGGACCTGAAATTCATCGAGGCGGCGGCGCACCGGGTGACGCCGCTGGCCAGCCGCACCGTCTATGCGGGCTCGATCGAGGACGGGGCGACCGGCTTCCTGTTCACCGACGGCGACGAGTTGCGGCTAAAACTGCGGCGGTTGGTCGAAGATCCGGCGCACGCGAGGGCGATGGCCGACGCGGCGCGGTCCGAGGTGATCCGGACGCGGATGCTGGCCTACCAGATGGCGGCGCGGGCGGCGTGGTACCGCGACCTGTGGGCGCGGCGGTTCGAGCTGCACGCGGCGCTGCTGGCCCGGGCGCCGGAGCTCCGCTCGCCCGAGGTCGACGCGGCGTGGCTGCGACCCGAGGCGATCCGCTCCGCCGCATAAGAATTCGACGGCAAGGATCGGGGTGGCGGCGGGAGCGCGAGCGGATACGACACCGCCTCCAAGCAGGAGCCGCCCTTGTCCTTCAGCATCATCGGCCTCGACCCCGCGCCGTTTCGCCACCTCTATGGCTTGCCCGACCAGGAGCTGGCCCGGCTTGGCGCCAAGCGCCACGTCGCCGACAGCAGCTCCGGCTTCCCCGATCGCGTGGAGCTGCGCGACGCCGCGCTCGGCGAGTCGTTGATCCTGCTCAACCACACCCACCAGCCGGCCGACACGCCGTACCGCGCCAGCCACGCGATCTTCGTGCTCGAGGGCGCGGAGCGGGCGTACGACGCGGCCGACGTGATCCCCGAGCCGCTGCGGCGGCGCACGATCTCCCTGCGCGCGTTCGACGCCGGCCACGACATGGTCGACGCGGCCCTGGTGGACGGCCGCGAGCTGGCGATGGCGATCACCCGGTTGTTCGCCGGTCCCGGCGTTCGATACCTCCAGGCGCATTACGCCCTGCGCGGCTGCTACGCGGCGCGGATCGAGCGCAGCTAGACTGCCGGATCCCCCGCTGCCCGACCTGAGAAGCGCCATCGCGTCGCGGCTCGTGCCGCGATGTCGAGAAACGCCCGAACTTTGCCCGGCAGCAGACGCGAGGTGGGGAACACGGCCCGGATCGGCACCGGCGGCAGCGCAAGTCGGCCAGCACCTCGATCAGCGTGCCGGCTGCAAGTGCCGCATCAACCTGGTAACACAGCGCTGCCGCGATGCCGCCTCCGCCGAGCGCGTGATGGATCGCGACCTCGCCGCTGTCGGTCGTGAGACGCGGGCTCGATCGGGACGCGTAAGTCGCTATTTTCAGAATGTTGGAACACCCACTCCCGCCCCGGCGTCATCGCCCGGAACGCGATGAGGACATGACCCTGCAAATCGGTCGGCGTTCGCAACGGCCGGGCGTCCGCCGCCAGATAGGCGGGGCTGGCGACCAACACACGCAGGGTTTGTCCCAGGCTTCGCATCGTGAGATCGGAGGATGGTAGATCGCCGATGCGGATCGCGACATCGATGCCGTCTTCGATGAGGTGGGCATGTCGATCGGACAGTTGCAGGTCGGCGCTCGTCTGCGGGTCCGCCGCGAGGAAGGCGGATACCAGCGGTGCGACGTGCATGCTGCCGAACAGCAGCGGTGCCGCGACCGTCAGCAGCCCGCGCGGTATCACCTGTCCGTCGCGGGCGGCAAGTTCGGCCTCCTCCACATCGGCGAGGATGCGGCGGGCCCATCCGAGGTATCGGGCGCCGGGCTCGGTCAGCCGCGCGGACCGTGTCGTGCGTTGCAGGAGCCGCACCCCGAGCCGATCCTCCAAACCGGCGATCAGCCGCGTGACGACGGACGGAGACATCGTCAGTCGTCGCGACGCCGCGGCGAAACCGTGCAGGTCCGCCACGGCGACGAACGCGCGCATCGCATCGAGGTGGTCCGCAATCCGCTGCTGCTGATCGAGCAACAGTCAGTTGTCAATTGCGCCGATTATTCTTGCGCTCGCGAATAACCAGTCGTGGTCGTGCCGGCCGAGGTGAGCCGGCCTAAACGGAGGCTACCATGTCACGCATACCAGCCATCGATCCCGCAACCGCCGACGCCAAGGCCAAGCCGCTGCTCGCGGCCTTGGACAAGGCGCTCGGCAGCACTCCGAACCTGTTCAGGGTGGCTGCGAACTCACCCGCCGTGCTGGAAGGTTTGCTCAACCTGAACGCCGCATTCGGACACGGCACGTTGGATGTCCGCGTACGCGAGTCGATTGCGCTCGCGGTCGCCGAAGCCAACCAGTTCGAATACTGCCTGTCGGCGCACACCGCGCTCGGCAGGGTGCTGGCTTGACGGACGCAGACATTACGGCGGCGCGCGACGGTCATGCGAGCGATCCCAAGACCGCCGCCATCGTCCGGTTTGCAAGCGTGCTCGTCACAGACAGAGGGCACGCGAGCGACGTCGAGCTTTCCCGTTTGCGGCAGGCGGGCGTCACCGATGCTGAAATCGTCGAGACCGTTGCCAACACGGTCGCCAGTATATTCACCAACTACCTCAACCACGTCGCCGGAACCGACATCGACTTCCCTGTGGTGCGCGCCCGCCTGGCCAACGCTGCCTGACCGATGTCCGAGGGCGCATCGAGCGACATCGCATTCACCGATGCGGTCAAGGCGGTGCAAGAGCGGCGTCAGTCGCGGGCGCTCTATGCCAAGGTCGAGGCGCGCGGCGGGTTTCGCACCGGCATCACGCCGGACCTAGCCGCGTTCCTGGCCGAGGTCGACACAGCCTATCTCGCGACGGCGAGTGCCGCCGGGCAGCCTTACGCACAGCATCGCGGCGGGCCGAAGGGCTTCATCCGCGTCTTGGGCGAGACGATCCTAGGGTTTGCCGACTACGTGGGCAATCGGCAGTACGTGACCACCGGAAACCTGAGCGAGAACGACAAGGCGTTCCTGTTTCTGATGGATTATGCGCACCGCCGCAGGATCAAGCTGTGGGGCCGCGCGCATGTGGTGGAAGCGGATGACGCCCTGGTCGCGCGACTGATGCCGGACGGCTATCCGGCCCGCCCGGAGCAGGCCATCATGTTCCGCGTCGAGGCATGGGACGTGAGTTGCCCACAGCACATCCCGCAGAAATCGATGCCGGTGACGTTGCGAGTGCGCTGCGGGTACTGGAGAGCCGCCTCAGCGAGGCCGATACGGAGATCGACCGGCTGCGCGCGGAACTGGCCCGCTATCGGCCGATTAAACCGGAGTCTGGATGATGCCAGAGACCGCCTATCCCACAACCGGGCCGATGTCGGTGCGCCCGCCGTTCACGGCCGACACCGCCGCCCGCAAGGCGCGCATGGCGGAGGACGCGTGGAACACCCGCGACCCCGGCCGCGTGTCGCTCGCCTACACCGAGGACAGCGTCTGGCGAAACCGCTCCGAGTTCCTGACCGGTCGGCCGGCGATCGCGGCGTTCCTCGAGCGGAAGTGGCGGCACGAACTCGACTATCGCCTGGTCAAGGAAGTCTGGGCATACACCGGCGACCGGATCGCGGTGCGGTTCGCCTACGAGTGGCACGATGCGGGCGGCGCGTGGTTTCGCAGCCACGGCAACGAGCAGTGGGAGTTCCAGGCAAACGGCCTGATGCGGCGGCGCGAGGTGTCGATCAATGATGTCTCGATCGAGCCGTCGGATCGTTTGTTTCGATGGGCGTTGGGGCCTCGCCCGGCCGACCACCCCGGGCTGTCCGAACTGAAGCTCTGACGTTTGCTGCGGCGGCGCGCACGGCCGATCCGGCGGTTGTGGCGGGCGATCACGGTCGGTCTGCCGGCCCGCTTCGCCCAACTGGCGGCGGCGTTTGGCGATCCTGGAGCCGTTGTGACCCTCTGGACCGACGCCGCGCCATTCGGGCCGGACGTCGCGATATTCGCGCACTACGATCCGGCGGGAGCGGTTTCGGACGAGACGCTCGGCTACCTCGACTCGCTGCGCGAGGCGGGGCGCACGGTGTTGTTCGCGAGCAACGCCGGCCGGCTCACGGCGGGCGCGGATCGGGCGGTGCGGGGGCGCTGCGGCGGTGTCCTGACGCGGACCAACGCGGGCCACGACTTCGCGGCATGGCGGGCGGCGATGCTGCGATGGGACCTGCCGCGCGCGGACACGCGGACGCTGCTGCTGGTCAACGACTCGGTGCATGGCCCGTTGGCGCCGCTCGGCCCAGTGCTCGCCCGCATGGATCTGCGGCACGCCGACCTCTGGGGGCTGACCGACAGCGTGCAGCGGGGTCCGCACCTGCAATCCTACTTCGTGCTGGCCGGCGCGGTCGCCTTCAGGCACCCGGCCTGGGCACGGTTCTGGGCCGGGGTGCGCCCGGTGCGTTCGCGCGAGTGGGCGATCGTCGGCGGCGAGCTGGGGTTCTCCCGTGCCATGGCGGAGGCCGGGGTGCGGCTCGCGGCGGTGTGGCCGCACGACGCCGTGCTCGCCCGTTCGCTGGCCGATCCCGGCGCCACCGAGCCCGAACGCGCGCAGCGAACCAGGGTCGCGGCCAAGATCGAGAATGGCGACCCGGTCAACGCCAGCATCGACCTATGGCGCGCGCTGCTGCGGCTCGGCTGCCCGTTCGTCAAGCGCGACCTGACCGGGCGCAACCGAGGCCGCGTCGCCGACACGGCGGAGATCGACGCGGAGTCGCAACGCTGGTCACGGTCTCCGCCCGGTAAATAATGCACACTCCGGTGCCTATTCGTTGACATGACGTAGCGCCTACCCTCAACCGGCGAGACACAACGGTGACGAAGGCGGCGTCATCCGGATAGAGCAGCAGGTCTTGCCGCACCTCAAAACCCGCTCCAACGCACTGATCGTGAACGTCTCGTCCGGACTGGCGTTCATCCTGATGACGGCGGCGGCCGTGTATTGCGCCACCAAGGCCGCTGCTCCGGGGCGAGTTCGAAGCGGAGACGAAGGGGCAAAAACCGATGGCGGTCGACGTGCTCGTCAAACGCGCGATCGCCGGCATCGAGGCGGGCAAGCTGGAGATCCGGCCCGGCCTCAGCAACGTGCTGAGGTCGATGAGCCGCACCGCGCCACAATTTATGCTGAACCAGTTGGTGAGCATGAGCACACCGAAGCCGTAGCGTCAGCCCGACACCTGGGTCGAGCCGGTCAGCCCCATCGCCTGCGCCAGCCGGTCGAGCCGCCGCGTGACGCTCTCGCCCGCGAACACGCCGCTGCCGGCCGGGGCCAGCCGCAGCACCAGCGCGCCGTTCACCAGCAGCGCAGTCTGGGTCAGCAGCGCCCGGGTGCCAGCCGACAGCGTGTAGGCCAGCCGCAACGCGCAGCCGAGCGTGGTCGCGGCCTGCGCCGCCTCGGCGGTCAGCATGGCGCGGACCGGCTGCAGGAACGGCGCGTCCGGCTCGGCCTCGTACCGATAAGCCAGCACGCAGGCGAGGAAGGCGCGGCTCGGGTGGTCGATGCCGACACCGGGGTGGTGCAGCACGCGCAAGAACGACTGCTCGGCGCGATACTCGGGATGGTCGTGGCTGCCGATGTCGGACAGCCAGCACGCAGCCTCGCGCAGCCGGGCGGCCTCGGCGGTCTCGTGGCGGAACAGCGGCGCGGTCCAGGTCAGCAACGCGGGCGGCAAGGTTAGGTCGCGGCCCGACTGCGCGGCGGTAAGGCGCGCCTCGGCCAGCAGCGGGTCTTCCAGCCGCGCCGCCTCGGGCACACGCTGCATGTACCAGCCCTCCCGCAGGCCCGACGCGCTGAACACCACCCGCCGCGCCCCGGTCGACCGCAGCAGCCGGCGCAGCACCACGGCGGCGTACGGCAGGTCCTCGGTGCGCCGCCGCGTCATGCCCGGCATCAGCCGCTTGCCAGGCGTCGCCATCTCGCCCGCCGTGGCACGGGCCGCCTCGCGCGAGATGATGTAGTGGTGGACGATGCTGAGCGGATAGCCGGTCATCGCCATGTGGACCCGCGCCACCGCCCGCCACGCGCCGCCGACCAAATAGAGGTCACGCCCCTCGCCGCCGGCCAGCCACTTCACGGCGTGCAGGTCGGCGTCGGCCAGCTCGCGGGCGCGGACGAGGTCGCCGCCGGCGCGGTCCGACAGCCGGATCACACCGAGCGGCAGCGTCTTGGCCTCACCCCGGATGCCGCCGGCCATTCGCACGACCTCCAGCGAGCCGCCGCCGATGTCGGCCAGGATGCCGTCGGCCTGCGGGATGCCGCAGAGCAGGCCGGCGGCGGAGTATGCGGCCTCCTCCTCGCCGGACAGGATGCGGATCGCGACACCCGGCATCACCGCGCGCAGGCCGTCGGCGAACTCCGCCCCATTAGTCGCATCCCGCACGGCGGCGGTGGCGAGCACCTCGAACGGGTCGGCGCCCATCGCGCGGCCGATCGCGTAGAACCGCGCCATCACCTGCAGCGCGAGGACCACGCCCTCCTCGTTCAGGCGGCCGGTGGTCTGCAACCCGCGCCCGAGCCGCAGCACGGCCTTCTCGTTGAAGATCGTGACCGGCGACGGCCCTCGCCCCTCGAACACGACCAGGCGGACCGAGTTGGAGCCGAGGTCGACCACGGCGCAACGGCGCGCGTCGTTCAAGGGACGCTTAATCCTGGCGTACCCGATCCTGCCGGCGATGCAGCGCCGGATGCAGCATGTCCGGCGAGGCGTGCGGGCCGTGGAGCGCGGTGCCACGGCCCGACAGCGACGGGTTGGTCATGAAGTATTCGTGCGCCGACACCCGCTTGCGGCCCTCGCCCTCCGGCACGTGCAACCAATCACCATCCGGCTGCAACTCCCACGATTGCATGGTGTCGCGCAGATCGACCACCATGATCTGGTCGATGATCTGGGCGTGCACGGTCTCGTTGGTGATCGGCACCAGGGTTTCCACCCGCCAGTCGAGGTTGCGGGCCATCCAGTCGGCCGAGGAGATGAACACCAGGGCGTTCCGGCTTGGCAACGTGTGACTGTTGGCGAAGCAGAAGATGCGGGCGTGTTCCAGGAAGCGGCCCACAATCGACTTGACCCGGATGTTGTCGGACAGCCCGGGAATGCCCGGCCGCAGGCAACAGATGCCCCGGATCACGCACTTGATCGGCACACCGGCCTGGCTCGCACGATACAGCGCGTCGATCATCGCCTCGTCGACCAAGCTGTTGAGTTTAAGCCATATTCCGCTCGGCCGCCCGGCCCTGGCCGCGTCCGTCTCCGCCTGGATCAAATCCAGCAGGCGCGAGCGGGTGGTGATCGGGCTGTATGACAGCGCCTCCATCCGCTCCGGCGTCGCGTAGCCGGTCATGAAGTTGAACAGCCTGGAACTGTCGCGGGTCAGCGCCGGGTCGCAGGTGAAGAAGCTGAGGTCGGTGTAGATGCGCGCGGTGATCGGGTGGTAGTTGCCGGTGCCGAAATGCGCGTAGCTGCGCAGCGTCCCCGCCTCGCGCCGCACCACCAGGCTCAGTTTCGCGTGGGTCTTGAGTTCGGTGAAGCCGTAGACGACCTGGACGCCGGCCGCCTCCAGCGAGCGCGCGAGGCGGATGTTGGCCTCCTCGTCGAACCGGGCGCGCAGCTCGACCAGGGCGGTGACCGACTTGCCCGCCTCGGCCGCCTCGATCAGCGCGCCGACGATCGGGCTGTCGCGGCTGGTGCGGTACAACGTCTGCTTGACCGCGACCACGTTCAGGTCGCCGGCCGCTTGGCGCAGGAACTGCACGACGACGTCAAAACTCTCGAACGGGTGGTGGACCAGGATGTCCTTTGCCCGGATCGCGGCGAAGCAGTCGCCGCCGACGTCGCGGATGCGCTCTGGGAAGCGCGGCGTGTACGGCTTGAACAGCAGGTCGGGCCGGTCGTCGACGATCAGCTGCTTCAGGTCGACCAAGCCGAGCAGCCCGTCCTGCACGTGGACTTCTTGCGCGTCGGCGTCCAATTCGTCGGCCACCAGGTCGCGCAGTTCGGCCGGCATGCCGGCGGACACGGACAGGTGGATCGCGACGCCCCGCCGCCGTCGTTTCAGCGCCGTCTCGTAGCTGCGGACGAGGTCTTCGGCCTCCTCCTCGAACTCCACGTCGGTGTCGCGGATCAGCCGGAACATGCCCTGCCCGAGCACCCTGAAGCCGGGGAACACGCGGCCGAGCAGCAACGTGACCACGTGTTCCAGCAGCACGAAGCGGACCACCGGGCGGTCGGCGTCGGTGGCGGCGTCGGCGGCGTCGCGTGGCAGGCGGATGAATCGCTCGATCTGGCTCGGCAGCGGGATCAGCGCCGCCATGCCGTGACCGTCCTGATCGCGCACCAGCCGCAGCGCCATCACCAGGCCCATGTTGGGAATGAACGGGAACGGGTGCGCCGGATCGATCGCGAGCGGGGTCAGCACCGGGAACACCCGCTCCATGAACCACGCCTCCACCCACGCGTGGTCGGCGGGCGACAGCGCGCCCAGTTCGGAAAGGCACACGCCGGCCCGCTCGAGCTCGCCGCGCAGCGTGCTCCACGTCGCCTGTTGCTCGCCCATCAGCGCCTGCGCCCGCGCCTCGATCGCCGGCAGTTGCTGCGCCGGGGTGCGGCCGTCGGCGGTGCGGTCGGTGACGCCGGCCTTGGCCTGGCCGATCACCCCGGCGACGCGTACCGAGTAGAACTCATCGAGGTTGGCGGCACTGATCGAGACGAACCGCAGCCGCTCCAGTGGCGGATGGCGCGGGTTGCCCGCCTCCTCCAGCACGCGGCCGTTGAAGTCGAGCCAGGAGAGTTCGCGGTTGATGAACCGTTCCGGCCGGTCTAGCGCGATCGGCGCCGCGACGCCGGACACGTGCGGCACATCCAACACCTCGAAGCCGGCCGCGCCGGGGATGTGCATCGCGTGGCTGTCGCCGCCGTCCAGCGTCAGCTCCGTCTCGGTGTCGGCCGGGGGTAGTTTGGCCAGTTCGGTCGCGCCCACAGTCAGCCTCCGCTTCCCACCCGCGCCTGTATGGACGGGCGGCGCAGACCTTGAAATCGGCAGGTGAGACATCCGCGAAAACTTCATCATTCAATGCTTTGCCACGAATCCGTCATCGCTTCCACCACGAGCGCCGCGAGCGGGCGGGTGACGGCGCGTCCGGACGACAGCGCCGCGCGATCGAGCCGGGCCGCCACCTCACGCATGGCGGCCGGCGTGCGTGGCAGCCGGGCGCGCAAAAACGCCTGGATCGGCTCGGCCACCGCCAGCTGGCGCTCGGCGCACAGGCGGGCCAGCAACGCCGCCAGCAACTCGTCGTCCGGCGGCGTAATCTCGACAGCGGTGACCGCGCGCAGCCGGCTGGCGAGGTCGGGGAGATCGATCGACCAGCCGGACGGCGCGCTCCGGGCGGCCAGCAGCACCGGGTGACCCGCCTCCGCCGCCGCATTCAGGACATGCAGCAACGCCTCCTCGGGTGCCGCGTCCGCATCGTCTATCGCGAGCGGTCCGGGTGGTGCCGGGAACGCCACCGCAGCGCCGTCGATCACGGTTCCGGCCCAACGCGACAGCAGGTGCGACTTGCCGACCCCGGCCTCGCCCCATAGCAGCAGCCGCGCCCCCGGCCACGCTGCGGTCCGGTCGAGCCACGCCAGCGCCTCGGCGTTGCTCGGAGCCTCCAGAAAGTCGGCATGAAACTCTTGCGGCGGCGCGAACGGCAGGGCGAGCTGGCGGGCCACGGCTGGTTGAGATGTCAGGGCGGCACCGGCGGGTCGAGGTAGAGCGGGCTGTGCAGATAGCGGTGCAGCCAGAACCGGCACAGCACGCCGATCACGGCGGCGACCGGCACCGCCATCAGCACGCCGATGAAGCCGAACGCGGCCCCGCCCGCGAACAGCGCGAAGATCACCCAGACCGCGTGCAGCTCGACCCGGTCGCCGAGGAAGCGCGGGTAGATCACGTAGCCCTCCAGCAACTGCCCGAGGAAGAACACGGCGGCCACCTCCAGCACGCCGGTCCAGGTCGGGAACTGCGCGAACGCGAGGCCGATGCTGGCCACACAGCCGGTGATCGTGCCGACGTACGGAATGAACGACAGCAGGCCCGCCGAGATGCCGACGATCAGCCCAAGGTCGAGCCCGACCGCCGACAGCCCGACCGCATAGAACAGGGCGAGGATCATGCAGCAGATCGCCTGCCCGCGCAGCCAGGCGGACAGGATGCGGTCGATCTCCTTGGCCTGCGCCCGCGCCACCCCGGCGTAGCGGCGCGGCAGCCAGGCGTCGATGCCGCCGACCAACGCCGGCCAGTCGCGCAACAAGTAGAACGCCACCACCGGCGTCACGATCACCAGCGTCAGCACGTTGAAGATGGCGAACCCGCTGCCGATCAGGCCCCGCAGCGTGCCGGCGACGAAGCCCAGCATTTCGCCCGCCTGCCCCACGACGAGTTCGCGAAGGTGCTGGTCGACGAACTCCGGGCCGAGCCGGACCTGCAGCTTGGTCACCACCGTGTCGGCGAAGGTGCGGACGGCGCCGATGTAGGCCGGCACCCGGTCGATCAGGATGCCGGCCTGGTTCACGATCAGCGGATACAGCAGCAGCACGAACAGCAGGGTCGCGGCGATCAGGGCGACCACCAGCAACAGGGCGGCGACCAGCCGGGGCACGCCGGCGCGGTGCAGCCGGGTCGCCACCGGGTCGAGGAAGTAAGCGATGCCGGCGGCGGCCACGAACGGCAGCAGGATCGAGGCGAACAGCGACAGCGCGACCCAGCCGACGATCAGCACGCCGAGCAGCAGCCCGGTGCGCTGGTTGCGGGTCGCGGTGGGTGGCGGCAACGGCAGCCGCGTCGGCGGCAGCGGCGGGGCCAGCAGCGTCGTGCGTTCCTGACTCACGCCTGCGTCCCGGCCCATCGTTGCGGGAGTTCTGCGCGCGTGGTCATGTCGGGCCTGTCCAAAACACCGTGTCGCCCAACCATGCCGCAGGGCGCGACGCGACGCCAGTTCCACGAGGGTCTTGCGCGATGACCAGCAGCTACCGCGACGCCGGCGTCGACATCGAGGCGGGCGAGAGCCTGGTCGAGCGCATCAAGCCGCTCGCCCGCGCCACCGACCGGGCCGGCACGGTCGGCGGCCTCGGCGGCTTTGCGGCGCTGTTCGACCTGCGCGCGGCCGGGTTCTCCGACCCGATACTGGTGTCGGCCACCGACGGCGTCGGCACGAAACTGAGGGTCGCGATCGAGACGGCGCGCCATCAGACGATCGGCGTCGACCTGGTGGCGATGTGCGTGAACGACCTCGTGGTGCAGGGCGCCGAGCCGCTGTTCTTCCTGGATTACTTCGCGACCGGGCGGTTGCAGGTCGAGGCGGCGGCGACCGTGGTGGCCGGCATCGCCGACGGCTGCCGCCTCGCGGGCTGCGCGCTGGTCGGCGGCGAGACGGCCGAGATGCCCAGCCTATATACCGATGGCGATTACGACCTGGCCGGCTTCGCGGTCGGCGCCGCCGAGCGAGGGTCGCTGCTGCCCGAGGGCGTGATGCTGGGCGACACGCTGGTCGGCCTGCCGAGCAGCGGCCTGCACAGCAACGGGTTCTCGCTGGTTCGCAGGATCGTGGCGGACACGGGGCTGGCGTGGGAGGCCGAGGCGCCGTTCGCGCCCGGCGTGTCGCTCGGCGAGGCCCTACTCACTCCGACCCGCATCTACGTGGCCCCGGTGCTGGCGCTACACCGCGCCGGGCTGTTGCGGGCGGCGGCGCACATCACCGGCGGCGGCCTGTCCGGCAATCTGGCGCGCGTGCTGCCGGCGCGGACGACGGCGGACGTGGATTGTCGGCTATGGCAGCCGCCGCCGGTGTTTGGCTGGCTTGCCGAGGCGGGCGAGGTGCCGGTGGCGGAGATGTTACACGTGTTCAATTGCGGGATTGGCATGGTGCTGGTGGTGCCGGATCCGGCGGCGGCGCTGGCGCTGCTGCGGGCGCACGGCGAACAACCGGTGGTGATCGGTCGGCTGATGCCCGGGCACGGGGCGGCGAACGTCGAGGTCGACGTGCCGCCGGGCTGGCTCTGAGCGGGCTGGCTCTGGGCGGGTGCGTTGCGCCGCCTTGATCAGCGGGCGCGGTTCGAACCTCGTGGCGTTGCTCGACTCCCGCGTCGCCGAGTTCGTCGTGGTGGTTTCCAACGTGGCCGGGGTACCGGGACTGGCGCGCGCAACCGATCGCGGCGTTCCCGCGATCGGCGTCCCCCATGGCCGCGACCGCGAGGCGCATGAACACCAACTTGCCGAGGTGCTAGACGCGCACGGCGTCGAGGTGCTCGTACTGGCCGGTTACATGCGGCTGCTGACGCCGTGGTTCGTGCGACGCTACGAGGGCCGGATGCTGAACATCCACCCGAGCCTGCTGCCGGCCTTTCCGGGCCTGGACACCCACGCGCGGGCGTTGGCCGCGGGCTGCCGGGTTGCCGGCTGCACCGTCCACCTGGTCACCGACGCGATGGACGCCGGCCCGATCCTGGGCCAGGCGGCCGTCCCCGTCCTGCGCGGCGACACCGAGGCGACGCTGGCCGCACGGGTGCTGGCGGCCGAGCACACGCTGTATCCGGCGACGCTGGCGGCCTATCTCGGCGGGATTGCGAACGAACCGGACGGCGGTGCCACGCTGGCAAATCCGAGATCGGTGGCCTAGACCACAGGGGTTCGCGCACCACGAGAGACGATTGCCATGTCCGACCTACCCCCTGCCGCGCCGCCGCCGACCCTCCCCGACGCCGAGGAGGGTCTGGTCGCGGACCGGATGAGTTTTTGGTCGGCGTTCACCGGGACGACGGTCCGGGCCGCCGTGGTGGTCGTGGTGGTGCTGATCCTGCTGGCGATCTTCGTGGTCTGATCGAGCTTCGCCGTAGCGTTTGAATTGGAGGCCTATGATGCCCGTCGGATACGACCAGGACGTCGCGGCGTGGGCCACCGAACAGGCTCGGCTCATCCGCGCGGGCCAGTTCGACCAGCTCGACCTCGAACACATCGCCGATGAGGTCGAGGACGTGGGCAAAAGCGAAAAACGCGAGCTGGCAAGCCGAATGGCCGTCCTGTTGTCCCACCTCCTGAAATGGCAATTCCAGCCGACGCACCGGGGCACGAGCTGGGAACGCACCATGCGCGAGCAGCGCAAGCAGGTGCTCCGCAAGCTTCGGGAGGCCCCGAGCCTCCGCCCCCTGTTGGACGACCTGGAATGGGGCGAAGGCGTGTGGGGCGACGCGGTGACGCTGGCGATCGGCGAGACAAGCCTCGACAGCTTTCCCGAGGCTTGTCCCTGGACGCTCACCGACGTGCTTGCCGCCGACTGGCTCCCGCCCGGACCATAGTCGGGCGCTAGCCGACGATCTCGGTCGTGGCGAAAAAGAACGAAATCTCGGTCGCCGCATTCTCGGCACTGTCCGAGCCGTGCACCGAATTGGCTTCGATGCTTTCGGCGAACTCGGCCCGGATGGTGCCCTGTGCCGCCTTGGCCGGGTCGGTGGCGCCCATGATCTCGCGGTTCTTGGACACCGCACCCTCGCCCGCCAGCACCTGCGCCACCACCGGGCCGGAGGTCATGAACGTCACGAGGTCACGGAAGAAGCCGCGCTCGCGGTGGACGCCGTAGAACGCCTCGGCCTGCGCGGTGGTCAGCTGCAGGCGCTTCTGCGCGATGATGCGCAGGCCCTGTTCCTCGAACTTGGCGTTGATGGCGCCGGTCAGGTTGCGCCGGGTGGCGTCGGGCTTGAGGATGGAAAGGGTGTGCTCGATCGCCATGGTGTTCGCTTTCTCGTGGTGGAGGGTGCGGGGCTTATAGGTGGCGGCCCGCCATGCTGCCAACCGAAGCGGCCGCGAGTTGCCTTGAACGGCCGCCCGTGTCACACCGCGCGCCTTGCCGGCACCCCTGAGGCCGGCGTTTTGCGTTCATCCCTGGAGTACACGATGGCCAACTACACCACGATCGCGGCCGAACCTCGCGCGCAGGCGGGGAAGGGGGCGGCGCGCGCGACCCGACGCGAGGGCCGTGTCCCAGCCATCATCTACGGCGCCAAGCAAACCCCGACGCTGGTCTCGCTCGAGCCGAAACTGGTGGTGCGCGAGATCCAGCGCAGCGGCTGGCGGTCGCGGCTGTTCGAGGTCGACACCGGCAACGGCACGGCCACGCGCGCGCTGATCCGCGACGTGCAATTCCACCCCGTCACCGACCGGCCGATCCACGTCGATTTTCAGCGGCTGGCCGCCGGCGAGTGCATCCGCGTCGCGGTCTCCGTCGTGTTCCACAACGAGCTGACCAGCCCGGGCCTCAAGCGCGGCGGCATCCTCAACATCGTGCGCCACTCGGTCGAGTGCCTGGTCGACCCGGACAGCGTGCCGGCGCAGTTCGAGGCGGACCTCGCGAGCCTGGATATCAACGACAACGTGCGCTGGTCCGACCTGAAGGGCACCGAGGGCATTAAGCCGACCATCGCCGACCGCGACTTCGTCATCGCGACCGTCGCACCGTCCGCCAAGGGCGCCGAGCAGGTGGTGGCCGACGCCGCCGCCGCGGCCGCCGCCACGGCCCCGAAGGCGAAGGCCGCGCCGAAGCAGGCCGCCAAGCCCGCTGCCGCCGCCCCCGCCAAGGCCGCAGCCAAGCCCGCCGCCAAAAAGTAATCTTGGCCATGCTGCTGTGGGTCGGCCTCGGCAATCCCGAGCCGGCGATGGCCCGCCAGCGGCACAACGTCGGCTTCATGGCGATCGACCGGATTGCTACCCGCCACGGGTTCTCGCCGTGGCGGGCGCGGTTCAAGGGCGTGGTTGCCGAGGGCAGCGTCGCCGGCGAGAAAGTGCTGGCCTTAAAGCCGATGACCTACATGAACGACAGTGGCCAAGCCGTTGTAGCGGCAGCTGGTTTCTACAAACTGCAACCAGAATCGATCACCGCATTCCACGACGAACTTGACCTGGCACCTGGAAAAGTTCGGGTCAAGCGCGGCGGCGGGGCGGCCGGGCACAACGGGTTGCGGAGCATGGACCGGCTGCTCGGCACGCCCGACTACTGGCGGGTGCGGCTCGGCATCGGCCATCCGGGGCACAAGGACCGGGTGACCGGGCATGTGCTGGGCGACTTCGCCAAGGTGGACCAGGAGTGGCTTGCGGCGTTGCTCGACGCGGTGGCCGACGCAGCGCCGATGCTGGCGCGGGGCGAGGCCGAGCCGTTCATGACGCGCGTCGCGTTGCTGACACAGGAGAGTTGAGTTGGGTTTCAACTGCGGCATCGTCGGCCTGCCGAACGTCGGCAAATCCACCCTGTTCAACGCGCTGACCGCGACGGCGGCGGCCCAGGCGGCCAACTACCCGTTTTGCACGATCGAGCCGAACGTCGGCCGGGTCGCCGTGCCCGACCCGCGCCTGGACACGCTGGCCCGGATCGGCAAGTCCGCCAAGATCGTGCCGACCAGCCTGGAATTCGTCGACATCGCCGGGCTGGTGCGCGGCGCCTCCAAGGGCGAGGGGCTCGGCAACCAGTTCCTCGGCAACATCCGCGAGGTGGACGCGATCGTGCACGTCCTGCGCTGCTTCGAGGACGACGACGTGACCCACGTCGAGGGCAGCGTCGACCCGATCCGCGACGCCGAGACGGTCGAGACCGAGCTGATGCTGGCCGACCTCGACAGCCTCGAGAAGCGGCTGCCGGCGCTGCAGAAGAAGGCCAAGGGCAGCGACAAGGAGAGTGCGGCGACGGTCGCGCTGATGGAACCGATCGCCGTGGCACTCGCCGACGGCAAGGCGGCCCGCACCGCGATCGCGCCGGCGGATTTCGAGGCGGCCAAGCGGCTGCAACTGATGACCAGCAAGCCGGTCGTGTACGTCTGCAACGTCGAGGAGGCGTCGGCCGCGACCGGCAACGCGCAGTCCGAGCGCGTCGCGGTCATGGCGAAGGCGCAGAATGCCGCGTGTGTGGTCGTGTCCGCCGCAATCGAGGCCGAGGTCAGCCAGCTGCCCGAAGACGACCGGCGCGAGTTCCTGGATGGGCTCGGGTTGACCGACAGCGGCCTCGACCGGGTGATCCGCGCCGGCTACGGGCTGCTCGGTCTGGTTACGTACTTTACCGTAGGCCCGAAGGAGGCCCGCGCCTGGACCATCGTGTGTGGCACCAAGGCGCCGGCGGCGGCGGGCGTGATCCACGGCGACTTCGAGCGCGGCTTCATCGCGGCCGAGACGATCGGCTACGACGACTACGTGGCCGGCAACGGCGAGGCCGGCGCCAAGGAGGCCGGCCGGGCACGGATCGAAGGCCGCGATTACCTCGTCAAAGACGGCGACGTTCTGAATTTCCGGTTCAATGTCTGAGCCGGGGTGTGAGGCGGTCGCCAGCCTCTCGCAAAGACCGCGTTCGTTGTGTAGTGCAGTGCCGATGGACGACACCTTTACCGATCCCCGCGCCCGCGACGTCATCGCGATCGTCGCCAAGGAAACCGGCGTCGACCCGGCGGCGCTGACGCCGAACGCGAAGATCGCCGATCTCGGCATCGCATCGATCGACATGGTGCAGTCGATCTTCGAGATCGAGTCGAAGTTCAACGTCGAGCTGCCGATCATGGCCGACCAGAGCGGCGGCGAGTTCGAGACGGTGGGCGCGCTCGTGGCGCACGTGCTGGCGACCTTGGACAAGCAGCCCGCGCTATAATGCAACAGCGCGTGGCGGTGACCGGCGTCGGCGTGATCTGCGCCATCGGCGCCGGGAGGGCGGCGTTCTCCGAGGCGGTGCTGGCCGGCACAGTCGGCACGTCCCGGCTGCCCGACGCGCTCGGCGCGCGGATGCAGACCAAGATCGCGGCGCACGTCGCGGACTTCGACCCGGCGGCGCACTTTTCGACACGGCAGCTGATCTCGCTCGATCGCGCGGCGCAATTCACGTTGGTGGCGGCGCGCGAGGCGATGGCCCAGGCGGGACTCGAGCCGGGCGACACCGAGCCGACCCGGGCCGGCGTGATCCTGGGTGCCGCGATCGGGCACCACAGCATCGACGCCACATACGCGTCGTTCTACGGCCAGATGTCCGACCGCATTCACCCGCTGACGTTGCCGAAGGTGATGCCGAGTGCCGCCGCTAGCCAGGTTGCCATGGCGTATGGGCTCAAAGGGCCGGTGTTCGCGACCGCGTCGGCGTGCGCGTCGGCCAACCACGCGATCGGGCAGGCGTTCCAGATGGTGCGGTCGGGCCAGGCGGACGTCATGCTGACCGGCGGCGGCGACGCCTCGCTGGTGCCCGGGGTCCTGGCCACGTGGTCGGCGCTGCGGGTGCTGAGCCCGGACGGCTGCCGCCCGTTCTCGCTCGATCGCAACGGGTTGGTGCTGGGCGAAGGTGCGGCGGTGCTGGTGCTGGAACCGTGGGAGCGGGCGCAGGCACGGGGTGCCACGATCCTGGCCGAGGTCGTCGGCTTCGGCATGTCGGCCGACGCCGCCGACCTGACGGCACCCGACGCCGACGGCGCCGCGCGGGCGATGCTGGGCGCGCTGTCGGACGCCGGGCTCGACGTGGACGCGGTCGGCTACGTGAACGCGCACGGCACGGGCACGCGGCTGAACGATCGCACCGAGACGGCGGCTTTGCACCGGGTGTTCGGCAACCACCTGCCCGAGGTGCCGGTGTCCTCGACCAAATCCATGATCGGCCATTGCGTGACCGCCGGTGGTGCGATCGAGATGGCAGCCGTGCTGGCCGGGTTCGGCGCAGGCATGCTCCCGCCCACCGCCGGGTTCAGCGGCGCCGACCCGGAGTGCGACATCGACGTCGTGCCCGAGCCGCATCGCACGATGGACGCCGAGTACGTGCTGTCCAACGCGTTCGCGTTCGGCGGCCTCAACGCCTCGGTCGCGGTGCGGCGCGTTTGACGGCGCACATCAACCGGATCGGCACGGCACTGCCCCCGAACGACGTCCACCCCGCCTTCCTCGATTTCGCCCGCACCCTGCTCGGCACCGACAAGGAGCGTTCGGTGTTCGACCGCATGGCGGCGCGCAGCGGGATTTTTCACCGCTTCTCCGACTTTCGCGCGGGCGTGCCGGGTGCCGACCGGGTCGACGCGGACGGATTTTATAATAAGGGCCGGTTTCCGACCACGGCGGCGCGGATGCGACTGTATGAAACCCGCTCGGTCGAGCTGGCGATGCGCGCGATCGACGACCTCGACGTCGATCCGGCGCGTTTTACCCACATCGTCGTCGCCTCGTGCACCGGCTTCATGGCGCCCGGGCTCGACCAGGTGCTGGCGGCGCGGCTCGGCATGGCGGGCAACGTGCAGCGCGCTACGGTCGGGTTCATGGGCTGCTATGCCGCCGTCC